>Ga0210380_10000010_pt1 | contig 164799 bp, 148 predicted proteins | sample PLM4_5_coexredo_FD_155476 | JGI IMG/M metagenome (GOLD analysis project Ga0210380, IMG submission 155476) | Groundwater sediment microbial communities from an aquifer in East River, Colorado, USA - PLM4_5_coex redo | ecosystem: Environmental > Terrestrial > Soil > Riparian zone | place: USA...
TGTGATCCAGCACCGGGACGCATCGTACCGAACTCGCGCAATTTGTACAATGCCCTCAAAAGTGATCACTCCCGAATCCATTCGGGAATTCATCAATCTGACAAAGTAGTACTAGAGGTCTGATGCGAATCTCCCCTTCGCAACCTTTGGAGTCCCCCCAATGCGACTGCTGACCGCTCTATTTCTCTTGGTGCCCCACCTGGCCGCGGCGGATCCCATTTCCCTGTTCGAGTATTACAACGAGAGGGACTACGGACGCCTCTACATCAACGAGCGCCACGGCGGCATCATTGAGGGATGGATGGGGCACGGCCCGGATGAAGATAGGCTGTCCCGCCTCTGGAGCCCCACGGCTGGATCCTTCAAGATCGTCGGCGGGCGGATGGACCTCTCCTCCGGCCCGTTTATCAGCTCGACCCCGACCCCATTCGGCAGTACAGACATCTTCGCGGCTGGAGGCCGGGTGGATGCGGCGCTGGTCATCGCCCTGCCAGATGGCTCGACCCGCGACGTGGCCTTTACCGCGGATCTCGGGGCCTGGGATCCGCTCGTCCTGTCACTCGGCAATGGCGGCGTCGCCGAGGTGCCCTTCTTCCACGGCACCCTCGACCCCGATGACGCCGAGTTCTTCGGCCTGCCCGCTCGGTGGCTCAAAGGCACCTGGACGGTCGAACTCGACCACGACGGCAGCTTCGACTCTGACCACCAGATCGGGATGTACCTCTTTGGCTGGATGAACGTGTACGAGGTGCCCGAACCGAGCATCGCCGTGCTGCTCCTGGCCGGTCTCGTCCTCCGCAAGTGGCGCGCGGCCTGACGGCGAGGTCCATACCTTCCAATCGCAAATGCCATGGTGCGCCGGTCACAGCCGTCATGCAACGAGAGTAGCGGTCCCCCAACTCACACAGGAGCTGCCGTGAAGAAGCTCGGCTCAATCGGCGTCGTTGTCGCTCTGTTGTTACTCCGCGCGATCCCTGCTCATGCGACTGGATTCCTCATCAACGTGCTCGGCACATCGTACACGGCGAGGGCAACTCTGTCGGCTTCTGGCGAGTGTGACGGCAGCATCTGCAGCGTAACCGATGGAGGCGAAATAACGGGGCCAGACCCGGTGCAGATGAGGGCGGAGTTCTCGGGGCTCTATGCATACGCGGATGCCAAGTTCCTCTCCGTGACCGCGCTCAACCACGGGCTTGGAATCCACGCCACGGGGGAAACGCGAGCATTTGCCGAAAGCGTACTGTTGTTTTCGCCCGTCGTTGACGGCCTCGCTCTGATTACAGTCAGTCTTGAAAGATACGATCAATGGGGAGGTGGGGGCGTCGCGATATACGCCGACGCAGTCGCCGGCCTACCGTTCACTTGCGATTGGGAGTATCAGGACGCACCACAAGGGCAACCCCAGGGTGCGACAGCAACGTGCCCCACGTACTTGAGCGCATCGCAGGAGTATCGAATCGAGCTCTCGGCAAGTGCATCGGTGCGCGATGGCAGCAGTCGCGGGTCGGTTCGGGTCTCCGGTCTTGAGGCTGTGCCCGTACCCGACGCGTCTGACACTTTCATGTGCTTGTGTATTGGGCTGGCCACGGTGACACTCGCACGGCGAAAGCTCGCGCGACAGGGGCAACCGAACGCGCACTTCTTGACCACAACTCCGTAGATTGTCCGGCACCTCGGTTCTAGCGAACAGTCTTTCGACTGAAAGCGTGCTTCGCAAGTCCGCGTCGGGTGGATGGATCCAAAAGCCGACTAACCAGCTTCACTTCACCTGGGACTGACATGCTCAAATTGCCAGCTGTCTGTGGTTGCGTCCTTCTCCTCACAGTTTTCAAGTGTCAGCCGGCTTGGGCGACCCCTATCGTCTCAAGCGAAGTCACCGTACTGGAGAGCGGGGAATTTCTGTACACCTACGTAATCTCCGGTGTCGATGAGGGGATGAAAGTCGACCATTTGAACTTGGTGTTTACGCTCAGTCACGGACCAACTTTTCCGTCGTCGTTTAGTTTCCCAGCGGGGTGGTATTTTTCAATACTGAATAGCGGATACGTAGCGAATACCGGATACTTTTTTGGGACGGCAAGTAACCCCTGCCCTCCGGGAGATCTCGAATGCGGGGTTATTCGCGCTGGACAGTCCGCCGTAATTTCGTTCACCTCAGGATACGCGCCAAAGGCTGGTACATTCAGCCTCTACGAAGCGCCGCTGGGCGAGTGGGGAACTGGCGCATGGATAACAGGGGCCGCTCTGCTTCCCAACTCCGGCGGAACGCCATGGGAAACCACGTATCACGAACAACTCTGGCACGTTCGGGGTGGCTACTATCCTTGGTATGAGGCATCCCTACCTGACGGTGGTAGCACGCTGTCCTTGCTTGTCACGGCTATCGCGGTCGTTCTGACCTACCGCGCAGTGGCGCTGGCCTGGCGGCGAGCGCGCCCGACGTAGCCCGACCCCCACGTCGGCGAGCATCACTTCCAGGGCCGCCCATCCACCCGCGCTGGGACACGGTCATATGTGGCCGTACGATTGCACGCCCGTCAGTGGAACCGATGGACACAGCCGGACGGCACTGAACGGCACCGGACGATCTATTATAGAAATCGTCCAGCCGTGTCCGGTCGAGTCCACCCGTTAGGGTCTGCCGTCATTTCGTAATCAGCAGGTCCTCGGTTCGAGTCCGAGTGCCGGCTCCATTCTTCCAGAATCGAAATCCGCGTCGTCGAAGCCCGCGTGGCTGGTCTTTCGCCTCAGCCTGCTCCCCTGCGCCCCTTGCTGACGACCGCGGCTGCCAGCGACCGTAGATACGCGACCTCGGGAATGTCGTACAAGGCTTTGGTCGCGGCGGACGGCACGCGCACCTCGCGCCGGAAGGCCGCGACAATCGCCGCGTCGCCGCGTGCGCTGGCCGAGTTGTCGGCGAGCGGCGCACAGGCGCCCGCGCCGTACTCCGTTTCGGCGGCATCGCGAAGCGCATTCAGCCGCTCGGTCGGCACAACCACCAAGGTGTTCGGTCCGGCATGGGTCACGAGCAGCCCATCGACTGTCGACTGAGCGCAACGCACCTGCAGGCCGAACGGCTCGCTCAGTGTCGACCGGAACCAGCGCGCATGGAGTGCCACCTGTCCTGGCAGCCAGTCCTCGAACACGCGCTGGATCTCACCGGCATCACGGAAGCGCTGGTTCGTGTCGTCGAATCGCTCGTGGAGCCAGCTGGACGCGCGTTTGACGAAGTACGAGATCAGGCGATCGACGGGATCGCGATCCGTCATGAAGATGTATCGCCGCCGGGCCGACAGCAGCACACGGCGCAGCGCCGCGCGCCGCAGGATCGTTCTTCGGACGCGGTCAGGTTCGAGCGCCAGCGCATCGGCGAGACTTCGCGAATCGCACCACTCGTCGGCCGCCCGCGGTACTTCGTGCTCGTGAAAGACTCGCACCTCTGAACTGATCGTCCACCCGATGAGGTCTCGGAGCCACTGCGATCCGGAGCGCTGGGGCGCCATGACGGCGGCGACCACCGACATCCCTGCTCGCGCTTCCTTGGACGCGTGATGCAGCAGCTGCGAGAGCGCCGACTCACCCCGGGCGCCGGCGGTCGGCCTCGAAGCCGAGTTCAGCATGAAGCCTCGCGCCACGACGCGATCGCCATCGCACACCATGCGAAGGGCACGTCGCAAGGTACCGACGCCAATGTGCTCCGTGTCGCCATAGGCAGGAATCACGTTCCAGTCGCCGCCGGCAAGCTCGAGGGCCACGGCCGCATCGACGTGCCTGAGGATCAGCGTGACCTGGGCGCCCTGCTCCTGGGCGTGAACCGCGCGGCGGCGGCTGAGGTCATCCAGCCGGTCGAGATTGAACACATACCGGTTCGATGGGGGCAGCTGGCCTGACGTGGCCGCATGCACGTGGGCCACCCGGCGGCGCTCGCCGAACAGACGGCGCGGAGGGTTCTGCACGGCAGCGGGATCGCGATCCCGCACGACGACGATGGACGTCTCGCGGTCCGCGTGGCTCCGTGACATGTCCCCTCTCGTCCTCGACCGCGCGGTGCGCGCGATCAGCGGACAGACCCGAACCGGCGTCCCGTGACCGCTGCGTCAGGCGCCCTGAGCTAACGGCGCACCCGCGGCACCACGCAGCACCACGCTAAAGCTCTAAACGCTCGCCATCTGAAAACGGAACACACAGTGCCGGTCGGGGCCGGTGGGCGTCGGGCGAGAACCACGGCGACCTCGCGTTGCGTCGGCCTTTGTAGGGATAATCGTCGGAACGCATGCCCACGACGTATCCCAGCGGTGCCGCGGCCAGTTCGACCGCCCTCCCCGACCTGACACGCAGCGCCCGCGAACTCTTCAAGATCGACACCGACCTGGAAGTGCCGGCCTACTCGGTCGCCGAGGAGCACGTACCGGTGCTCGACGCGGACTACGTCTTCGACCGCGACACGACGCTGGCGCTGCTCGCGGGCTTCGTGCACAACCGTCGTGTGATGGTCCAGGGCCGCCACGGCACCGGCAAGTCGAGCCACGTCGAGCAGGTGGCGGCGCGGCTCAACTGGCCCTGCGTGCGCGTGAACCTCGACGGCCACGTGAGCCGCATGGATCTGATCGGCAAGGACACGATCGTCCTGCGCGACGGCCGGCAGATCACCGAGTTTCAGCCGGGCATCCTCACCTGGGCGCTGCAACGGCCGTGCGCCCTGGTGTTCGACGAGTACGACGCCGGCCGCGCCGACGTGATGTTCGTCATCCAGCGCGTGCTCGAAGTGGAGGGCCGCCTCACGCTGCTCGACCAGAGCCAGGTGATTCAGCCGCACCCGGCCTTCCGTCTGTTCGCCACCGCGAACACGGTCGGCCTCGGCGATGACACCGGGATGTATCACGGCACCCAGCCGCTCAATCAGGGGCAGATGGACCGCTGGAACATCGTGGTGACGCTCAACTACCTGGCCCACGACCGCGAAGTGGACGTGGTGCTCGCGCGCTGCCCGGAATACCGCACCGCGGAAGGCCGCGCGCAGGTCAGCGCCATGGTGGCGCTGGCGAGCCTCACGCGGCGCGGCTTCGCCGATGGCGATCTCTCCACCGTGATGTCGCCGCGCACGGTCGTCACCTGGGCCCAGAACGCCACGCTGTTCAAGGATCTGGCACTCGCCTTCCGGCTCACGTTCCTCAACCGGTGCGACGAGGACGAGCGCGCCATCGTGGCCGAGTACTACCAGCGCAGCATCGGCGACGAACTGCTCGTCGAGACGCGGCCTGCGCCGGGCAAGCGCTGAGTCATGCCGGGGCCCTTCCCGGACACCACGGTCGAAGCCGTCGGCACCTGCCTGCGGACGCTCGCGCAGCAGCCGGATGCCGATGCGGCACTGGCGACATCGACGGCCGCCACGCTGAGCGGGCTCCGAGCCTTCGCCGATCGGATTGCGTTGCGGCGGCGCTTCCACGACGCGCACGTCCACGACGATCATCGCCCGTCCGACACCCACGCGGCGGCGCTGTACGACCTGCTGGAACACGCACGGCTCGACGCCATCGGCGCGCGGTGGCTCACGGGCATGGCGCGCAACCTTGCGTCGCACCCCGGGCTCGACGACGACGGCCTGCGCTGGCTGGCGTTCGAGGCGCTGAGCGGGCTGTCCGCGCCACCCGAAAAGACAGCACTGGTGGCCGCGGTTGCCCGCCGCCTACCGCTCCCACTCGCGGCGCGGCTGGCGGACCTGGCGCGCCAGCGCGACACACCGATGCCGTTTGCGGCGGCGGCCGCGACCTGGGTTGCCGATGCGGCGCGCTTCATCCCGACACCGAAGGCACCGGCCGACGGCGCGGCTCACGTTCCCCTGCCCAAGCGCGATCTGCGACTGCGACAGCTGCCGAAGCGCGGCAACCCGGGTGGGACGAAAGCCCCGCTCCGGCAGGACCGCCAGGGCGGCGATACGTCAGGCGACACCGCAAGCGCCGGCGCGGAGGTGGACTCGCGCGGCGACGTCAGCGCCTATCGCGTCTACACCACCGCCTACGACCGCGTCGTGAACGCGCTGACGCTGGCCACCCGCGCGGAGCTCGTCGAGCTGCACACCCGCCTTGAGACCGAGCTGAGCGCCGCGCGCACGGTCGTCGCCCGGCTGGCCAAGCGCCTCATGCGCGTACTGATGGCCCGACAGACGCGTGAGTGGGCGTTCGACCTCGACGAGGGCGTGCTCGACGGTTCACGCCTGGCGCGACTGGTCGCGAGCGGCCGCGCCCGTCCCTTCAAGCAGGAGAGCGACTCGCCCTTCCCGAGCACCGTCGTGACACTGCTCATCGATCACTCGGGCTCGATGCGCGGCCGGCCGATGCTGATCGCCGCGCTCACGGTGGAGATCTTCGCTCGCGTGCTCGAGCGCTGCGGTGTCCGCTGCGAAGTGCTCGGCTTCACGACGCGGGAATGGGACGGGGGCGCACCGGCCCGTGACTGGGCCGCCAACGGCTATCCGGAGAACCCCGGCCGCCTCAACGCGCTCGAGCACATCGTGATCAAGCACGCCGACGTGCCGTGGCGCCGCGCCAGGCAGGCGCTCGGGCTCTTCCTGCACGAAGAGATTCTCAAGGAAAACATCGACGGCGAGGCGGTGGCCTGGGCACATGGGCGGCTGCTCGGCCGCACCGAGGCCCGTCGCATCCTCGTGGTGGTCTCGGACGGCACGCCGATGGACGAAGCCACCCACGCAGCCAACGGCTACGAGTATCTCGACCACCACCTGAAGTCGGTGGTCGAAGGCATCGAACGCGCCTCGCCCGTGCAGCTGGCCGCGATCGGCATCGGCCACGACGTCTCGACCCTCTACGCCAACGCCACCACGATCGCCCGCATCGACCATCTGGGGCCGGCCCTCACCGAGAAGCTGATCGCACTGCTCGGCAACAGCGGCGGACGCCCGCCCCGCCGCCGCGTCGTGCGGTCATGAGGCGGGTCTAAAGACCGCGGCCACGTGGCCTGCCTTTAGACCGGCCGAACCGTCGGCTATCATCGCGGGATGTCACAGACCCCGGTGCGCCGACTGCTGCTCGGCCTCGGCGCGCTTGCCGTGGTGTCCGCGGGCGCACTGGCGCAGTCGCGATCAGCGGCGGTCACGGAACGCTCGCTTCCCGCCGCCCCGGCCGACGAGTGGCTCACGTATGGCCGCGACTACGCCGAGACGCACTACAGCCCATTGCGGCAGGTCTCGACGTCCAGCGTTGCCTCCCTCACGCGCGCCTGGTCCACCGAGCTCGGCACACCCGGCACGCTCGAAACGACGCCGCTCGTGTCGAACGGCGTGCTCTACGCCACCGGGCCCTGGAGCACGGTGTTCGCCATGGACGCCCGCACCGGCGCCATGAAGTGGACGTGGGATCCGAAGCTGCCCACGACCGGCGGCCCCCGTCTGTGCTGCGGCGCGGTCAACCGCGGCGTCGCGCTCTCCAACGGTCTGGTGTTCGTCGGCCTGCTCGATGGACGCCTCGTGGCACTGAACGCCGACAGCGGTGCCCCGGTGTGGGACGTCCAGACGTCGATCGACCCCAAGGAGTCGTACTCGATCACGGGTGCACCACGCGTGGTCAAGGGCAAGGTCATCATCGGCAATGGCGGGGCCGAGAATGCCGTACGCGGCTACATCTCGGCCTACGACGCGGGGACCGGCCGCCTGGCGTGGCGGTTCTTCACCGTGCCCGGCGATCCCTCGAAGCCCTTCGAGCACCCCGAGCTCGCGATGGCCGCCAAGACGTGGACCGGCGAGTGGTGGAAGTACGGCGGCGGCGGCACGGCCTGGGACGCGATGGCCTACGATCCGGAAGCGGATCTGCTCTACGTGGGCACCGGCAACGGCGGCCCGTGGGACCGCAACTTCCGGAGCCCGCAGGGCGGCGACAACCTGTTCCTCGCCTCGATTCTGGCGCTGCGCCCCGACACGGGCCGGCTGGTGTGGCACTTCCAGCAGGTGCCCGGCGATCAGTGGGACTACACCACCACGCAGCCGATGTCGCTGGTTGACCTGCGCATCGGCGGCCGCACGCGCAAGGTGATTCTGCAGGCGCCGAAGAACGGCTTCTTCTATGTGATCGATCGGGTGACCGGCCGCTTCGTGTCCGGCGTGCCGTTCACCGCGACGAACTGGGCCACCGGCCTCGACCCGGTCACCGGCCGGCCCAACGAATCGCCGCTGGCGCGCTACGGCCTGACACCGGTGACGCTGACGCCGGGCCCGCCGGGTGCGCACAACTGGCACCCGATGTCGTTCCATCCGGGTACCGGCCTGGCGTACTTTCCGGTGCGGACCACTGCGTTCCAGTACAGCATCGACCCCGCCTACCAGTACAACAAGGGCGGACGGAACCTCGGCGTGATTGCCGGCCCAGGCGCGCTGCCCCGCGTCAGCGGCGAGGAGCCGGCGGCACCGTCGTATCTTCTGGCCTGGGATCCCGTGGCGCAGAAGGAGCGATGGCGCGTGAGCTTCACCGGCGCGGGCTCGGGCTCGGGCACGCTGGCCACCGCGGGGATGCTGGTGTTCCAGGCCGATCCCCAAGGCGCGCTGGTGGCCTATCACGCCGAAACCGGCGTGCGCCTGTGGCAGGGTCCGGCCGGATCCGGTGCGGCGACGCCGATCACCTATGCGATCGACGGCCGCCAATATGTCGCCATCGCGGGCGGCCGCGGCGGCGACGACCCGACGCGGGTCACGGCCTTCGCGCTGCCGGCGCCGTGAGGGGTGCTACTGTCCACGCGCTCAATGACTGTTCGGCTCGCAAAGGTTTCGTCATGACCATGTCCGTCACTCCCGCCGGTACGCTTCTCGAGCGCACGACCGCGCTTCTTCCGCTGCTCCGCGAACGCGCCCTGGCCACCGAGCAGGCGCGGCGCGTGTCAGCCGACAGCTTCGACGCGCTCAGCCGCGCCGGCATCTTCCGCATGACCGCGCCCAGGAAATACGGCGGCGATGAGGTGGACTTCGAGACGCAGGTCGCCGTCCTGGCCGAAGTCGCCCGCGGTTGCCCCTCCACGTCGTGGGTGGCCACGATCTTCAGCGCGATGTCGTGGCTGGCGGGCACCTACGCCGACGAAGCCCAGGAAGAGATTTTTGCCACGCGCGACCCTCGTATCAGCGGTGTCTTCTCGCCCACTGGCACGGCCGTGCGCAAGGACGGCGGGTTCGTCGTCAACGGCAAGTGGGGGTTCAACACCGGTGGCCAGGGGTCGGACTGGACGGTGTTGAACACGATCCTGACGGAAGGCGACGGGCTGCCACTCTGCGTCATCGCCCGGACGGCCGAACTCGATCGCCTCGACGACTGGAACGCGAGCGGCATGGCCGGCACGGGCAGCCACACGGTGGTGGCCAGGGACGTGTTCGTGCCGGGCTATCGCGCCGTGCCGCTGCCGGATCTCGTCGAAGGCAAAGGCGCCCGACACCGCCACACCGCGAGCAATCCCTATTTCAATCTGCCACTCGCGCCCGTCCTCATCGTCAACGGCGGCGGCACACCGCTCGGCATCGCGCGGGGCGCGTACGACACGTTCATGGAGCGCCTGCCGGGCCGGCCGATTGCGTACACCAACTACACCAACCGCGCCGAAGCGGCCGTGACGCATCTCCAGGTGGGCGAGGCGGCGTTGGTCATCGACTCGTGCGACGCCCACGTGCGTCTCGCCACGGCCTTGCTCGACGGTCCGGGGGCCACCAGCCTGTCGCTGCTCGACCGCGTGCGGTCGCGAGTTCACATCACGTATGCCACCGGCCTGGCGCGACAGGCGGTGGACATCCTGTTCAACGCCAGCGGGGCGTCGTCGATTCAGCCGCACATCCCGATTCAACGGTTCCAGCGCGACATGCAGGCACTGGCCAACCACGCCGTGATGCACACGCAGACCGGGACGGAACTGTATGGTCGCGTGCTGTGCGGCCTGCCGCCGAACACGCCGCTGTACTGAGGACTCGTGGGGGCCGCCTGAAGGCGGCCCCCACGCTCCACCCGCCCTACTTGATTCGCGCCGCGTGGCGGAGCTTCGAGAGTTCGGTATAGATCGCCTTGCGCGCCCGATTCATACCGCCGAGTGGCTGGTGCGCCGCGAGCGCGTTCCACGGGTTGAACGCAATCTTCTCGGCCAGCGCCATCTGATCCGAAGACTCGAACGCCTGCGACGGAATCCGGATCGTCGCCACCTTGCGGTACGGCGAGTCCTTCTCCTCCCACTCGACCATCGCGTTCTCGATCGGCATCTTTTCCGGATCGGTCTGGAACTGCACGCAGAAGTCGAACGTCGCGTCGGCCTGGCTCAGATGGCCCCGCATGTTGTCGAGCAGGTAGCTGTCGGTCAGGTGCTTCGGCTTCTCGCTGCGATGCGTGGACGTGGGCCGCACCACGTACTTCACCGCCTTGCCGGGCCCGAACCGGTACGGCGTGGCACTGAAGAACGGGATGTCGAGATGGCAGGTATGGTGGGCCTCGGCGGCCGCGCCAATGGCCGCCGAACGCGGATGTGTCGCGAAGTAGGTAATCCGCTTCAGCCCGCCAGCCTCGTTGGCCTTGAGCAGTTCGAGGAACTCCGGGGCGGTCCCCGCGAGCATCACCGGATGGCTGAACAACACGAAGTCGTTTTCGGTGGAGCCGGGCATCAGGTTCATGCCCGGCACGCCGGTCAGCTTGATCGACATGCCGCGAATGTCCTGATCGCGGTCCGTCTCGGACGTCGCGTTCGCAAACCGGATCTGCCCTTGGTAGGACCCCGGAGTGGCGTACAGGCCAACCCGCAGCTCGTCGGGCAGCCCCGCGGGAACCGTGAACTCGGCCCGGACGCAGCCGGTAGTCCGGGTCTGGTTGAAGCGGCGGACCGGTCCGGCGCCGGCCCGAGCAAGACTCGCCTCTTTCAGAAAGGCGATGAAGTCCGCGACGACGGCCTGTTCGTCCGCGGTGACGACCTCTTCTCCGAGCGCCAGTGACATGAGGGCCTCCTATACGCCGGCTGGCTCGTCCACGAAGGACGGCGGGTCGAATACGGACATGATTTGCGCCACCATCGCCTCGCGGTCGTTGTCGAATCGCGAGACGTCGTAGCATCCCAGCGGGTTTTCCACCACGTTCACCAGGCACCGGTTGCAATAGGAGCACGGCTTGTCGGCTCGATCTTGCCCGCGTGCGAACACCTTGGGCAGGTCGTTGTTGGCCACCAGCGTCCGGGCCATGCTCACGGCATCGCAGTCCTTGTTCTGGATGGCCTTCTCGATCACCGACGCGGTCTGGAATCCGCCGGTGCAGATGACCGGCACATCGACGGCCGCTTTGATCGCGCGCGCATCCGGCAGGTTTTTGCCCTCGATCTCGTCGGCCGGCCCGGCCTCGCGGTTCCACGCCTGCCGGGCGAGCATGCCCGACGCGCCGTGAAACAGCAGGAAGTTCGCGAACGTGCGCTCCCCGCTCGAGATCATGCTGTCGTAGCTCTTCACCAGGTCTTCGACCGGCAGGTCCGACCCGCACGGGTTCTTCGGGTGCGGGAAGAACGCGCCCGTGGAGCAGTGGATGGCGTCGATGCCCGCCTCGACGAGCCACTTGCAGACCTGGATCGAGTCCTCGAGGGTGTTGCCCGCGGACCCGAGATGGAGCGGCGACAGCGCGTCGGCGTACTCCACCGCGCTGATCTTCATCTGAAAGTGGAAGTCCTTCCCCACCTTGGCCCGCACCGCCTTGACGATATCGAGGACGAAGCGCGCCCGGTTCTCGAGCGAGCCGCCATACTCGTCCTTGCGATCGTTGATGGCCGAGCTGAGGAACTGCGTGATCAGATAGCCGTTGGCGCCGTGTAACTCGACGCCGTCGAGCCCGGCGTCGCGGGCGCGCCGCGCGCCCTCGGCAAAGTAGCCCACGACCTCCTTGATCTGGGCGATGGTCATCGCCTCGCATTCGAAGCCGTGCAGCGGGTCCTTCTTGCCGGTGGACGACAGCCCCTTGGGGTACTCGATACCGTTGATGTCGCGCTGGCGTCCCCCGTGGCTCAATTGCATGATGAACTTGCAGTCGTGCGCGTGGACCGCCTTCCCCACCGCGCGCCAGAACGGAATCTTGTTGTCGTGGTCGATCATCGCGTAGTTCGGCACGATGCGCCCGCGCACGTGCACCGGCACGAACGACGAGATGATGGCGCCGACACCGCCCTTGGCGAACTTGGTCTCCCAGTTGATACGCGCCTGGTTGCCCGAGCCGTCGTAGTTGTCGAAGCGGCCCGAGATGTTCGACCGGAACAGCCGGTTCTTGACCGTGAGGTTCTTGAACTGCAGTGGCTGGAAGATAGCCTCGAACGCCATGGTTAGCCGACCTTTCGCCAGGGGTGAAACGCGTTGGTGATGCCGTCCAGCGCCGGGGCCACGCCCGGCTCATGGCGCTTGAGGATGTCGATCATCGAGTTGTTCTCGATCCAGTCGATCCCGTCCTGTGTGTAGCGCGCAGGGCCGTAGTCGGCCGACAGGAAGCGGTCGCTCTTGAGGCGGCGCGACGCCATCAGGATGAACACCCGGAACGCCGTGTCGCTGAACCCCATGCCCTCCGGCAGCGGTTCGGCCATGAGGCCGACGAGCAGGTCCACCTTCTCGATGTCGCCGCCGTAGATCTCCTTGATCTCCGCGGCCCATTCCTTGTTGTCGCAGAGCTCCTCGAAGGTCTTGACCGACGGCTTGTGGAACAGGCGACGGAACTGGTTGTAGCGCGGCACGCCGCGCTCGCGATCGCGCAGGATGTCCACGGCCGCCAGGTCGAGGCGCTCGCCGGTGGTGTCCTTGTTGAGATTTTGCAGATGCTTCGGGAAGTTGTGGAGCCGCAACGCACCCGGATATGCCACGCCGAGCGAGTAGAACAGATCGGCGCAGTCGAACTTCTCGATCACCTTGCGGCCGGCCCGCCCCGACATGCCGAGCAGGTCGAACGAATCGAGCTTCTTGCCGGTCTTCACCGAATGGATGTCGAAGTCGTCCGGTATCAGCGAGTGCATGCGGTAGACCGAGGCGAACTCCTCGGTCAGCGAGTACGGGGCGGTGTGGTGGTCGGTCGGCGAGCCCGGGATGCCGCTGGCGAGATCGTTGTCGGCCAGGTTGCGGAATACCTTCTGCAGCCCCGGCAGCACTCCGCCCCAGTTGGCGTTGAGCGCCAGCACCAGCAGCGGGTGCGGCAGGATGGCGGGAGTCCATTCGATGGTGTGGATCTTCGCCATCAGCGCGGCATTCACGAGCCGCGCCTGTTGAAACAGCCGCTGATCGTCCCAGTTCGGCTGTTCCCGCATGAACATGTCGCAGATCGCATTGTGCTCGCGCGCGAACAGGCTGTGGAGCAGACTCAGACCCACCCACAGGTTGTCGCGGCTGCCGGTGAGCTCGGTGCCCGTCGTCTCGTCGTGGAAGAGGCGCCCGTCGGTCTGCACCTTGATCTTGCCACCGGAGCCGACGCGCAGGACGTCCTGCTCGGCCTGTGTGCTGCCGTAGATGTTCGAGCCGTCCCACCAGTGGGAGTTGTTGTTGACATACGCCGGCGGCCGGTTGGAATTGGCGACCGTGGGCGGATCGACCGGGGTCTTCGGGATGTGCATCGGCCGCTCGAACCAGGAGTCGTCGTCGGTGAGCGGCAGGTCGTGGGTGTTGTCGTTCGTGCCCTTGGGGTGCTGGAACCAGTCATGCACCTGGAACTGGATCCACGCCGCGGCGAGGACGTTGAGAATCTTGACCGGCTGGAACTCCTTGCGCGTGAAAAGCGCCTTGCTGATGTCACGCGGGTTGGGGTTCAACAGGTTGGCGGTATCGGGCGTCACCTCGGTAAGGGGCACGTTGCGGCCAAAGCGGCGGCCCGTGGCGCCCATCATCGGGCACTTCAGGTCGTTGTAGCTGCCGTCCACCGTACGGCCCGCTTTGAGCTCCTCAGCCACCGGCCCCTGCTGCTCCGGCATCTTCGGCTCTTCGGTGTCGTGAAGATTCTTCTGACGTAGCTCGTTGCGAACCTCCACCAACTCCTTCATGGCTGCGGGTCGCGGAAGCTCGTACCACTGTCTGTCGCGGTTCATCGGGCACACTCCACGGGTCTGGTGGGATAGTCGGTTTCCTAGAGGGGAACGTCGCGTGCGCCAGAAGCGCACACGACATGCTCATCTGAACGACGGCGCAAACGTAGCGCCGGGGAACCGACAAGTCAACGGCGTCCTCTCCTGTTTTTCACATCGATTCGACCTGACGTTACGTACGCGTGACACGCGCGGCGCTGACGATAGCGAAGCGCCCGGCGACGAATGTCACCAGGCCCCACGCCGCCAACGCGACGACACCGATGACGATCGCGAGTCCAAAGGCGAGCCGCTCCATCGGGATGCGCCGCCGTCCAAGCTGATCCATAGACCCCTTCAGGGCAGCAACGGACCCGAGCTGCGCCTGAATCTCTGCGGGGTGAGTGTACGTGACGCTTGCCGCGGTCGAGATCGCTGTGTGAAGATTCCGCGACCCGAGTCGCCGCCTCACGCAGCTAACGTGGCAGATTCGGTGTTCGCACACGTCCACCTCAGCGTTAACTCATCCAATGACGGCATCTGCCGAACGCTTTCTCGAACGTACAGCGGTGCGCTGGTCGCTCGCTGCTCTCGTCACCGGCGCCCTCCTCTTCGCGCTCTGGCTGGCCTTGACGCTCACCGCCGAGGCACCGCTGCGCTACAGCGCCATCGAAGAGCACTACAAGTACGGATCGATCGGCAGCGAACCGGGCGTGTCGCTTCTGAACCCCGTTGGCGGCGTGCTGCCGCCGTACTGGGTCTTCCGGGCGCTGCCGACGATCTGCCGCGATCGCCTGCCCGGTGGCTACGCGTCGTTTGGTTTCGTCACCGAGGCGGGTCACGAGCTTCCAATCGGGATCTCGCGCCGTCACCGCATCGGCATCGATCACGTCGGCCTCAACTGCGCGTTGTGCCACAGCGGCACCGTGCGCGAGACGCCCACGTCGCCGCCGCAGGTGGTGCTCGGCATGCCGGCCCATCAACTCGATCTGCAGGCCTTCGTCCAGTTCGTGCTCGAATGCACGCTCGACAGCCGTGTCACCGCCGAGTCGGTCCGCGCGACCTTCCCACGCGATGGTGGCCCCGACACGTTCGAGCGCCTGCTCCTCCGCACGGGACTGATGGATCGGCTCAAGCTCCAGACGCTTGATCTCAAGAACCGGATCGAGCCCATCCTGCGTGACTCCGTGCCTCGCTGGGGCCGGGGACGGGTGGACACCTTCAACCCCTACAAGGCGATTCAGTTCAACTGGGATCTCACCCGCCTGCCGGCGTCGGAACTCCTCGGCGCGTCGGACTTTCCGTCGCTCTGGAACCAGGCGCCGCGCGAAGGCATGCACCTGCACTGGGACGGCGACAACGATTCGGTGGACGAGCGCAACTTGAGCGCCGGCCTCGGCGCCGGCATCACCCCGGTCACGGTGGACCACGCCGGATTGAAACGCGTGCGCGACTGGATCTGGACCCTGACGCCGCCGCCCTATCCTTACACCGTGAACGACACGCTGGCCGCGCGCGGCCAGGCCGTCTACGGCCAGCAGTGCCTGTCGTGCCACGGGGATCACCGGTTCAGGGACGGCGTGAAGAGCGGCGACCGTATCGGCCAGGTCGAGGACATCGATCGCGTCCGGACCGATCGGCACCGCCTCGATTCGTACACGAGCACGTTCGCGCTCAACCAATACGGGCTCTTTCCCGACTCCCCCTATCGCTTCACGCGTTTCCGCAAGACCCACGGCTACGCGAACCAGCCGCTCGACGGCATCTGGTTGCGCGGACCGTACCTGCACAACGGCTCGGTGCCGACGCTGCGCGACCTCCTCAATCCGGCGTCGGCGCGGCCGGCCGCGTTCTACCGCGGCAACGACGTGTTCGATCAAGCGGGCGTCGGCTTCGTATCGAACGTCGCCGAGGCCAACGGCCGGCGGTTCACGCGCTACGACACGAGCGTGCCCGGCAACGGAAACGCGGGCCACGACTACGGCACGACGCTGCCCGATGCCGACAAGGCTGCCATCGTGGAATACCTGAAGACCTTCTGACGGCGGAGAGCCCTTTCATGATCAACGACACGACCGCGGGACGCTGGCTCAGACGGGTGATATGGCTGGGCATCTTCGCCAACCTGGCGCTCGCCCTGCCCACCATCGCCGTGCCGGACATGATGATCGAGCTGATGCGCTACCCCACCGCGACACCGGTGCTGTGGCCGCGCTTCGCCGGCCTGCTGCTGGTGATCCTCAGCGTCTTCTATACGCCGGCCGCCACCGACCTCGACCGTTACCGGGTCGTGGCCTGGTTCGCCATCGGCAGCCGCGCCGCCGGCGTGCTCTTCTTCATGCCGCAGGAGACCTACCGGATGCTGGGGCTCTTCGATCTGGTCTTCCTCGTTCCGGAACTGCTGCTGCTCCTCGTCGCCATCAACAGTGCCACCGGCACCCTGACCGCTAAACCCACCGGGGCGAGGGCCTGATGGGCTGGGGCCCCACGCTGCGCCGGCTCGCGTTTGCCGCGCTGGTGGTCGCCGGGACGGCGTCCGCGGTCCTCGTCTACGAGCGCTTCTTCCGCGAGGAGCCGGCTCCGTACTTCGCGTCGCCGGAGGACCACTTCCTGTTCGGGTCGGTGGGCACCGAAGCGGCCGAGGGCGTGCCGTACTGGTTGTGGCTGGTGCTGCCGCGCGTGTTTCCGGATCTCCTTCCCGCGCCGGGCGGCTACGGCTCGATCGGTTTCCTCTCGAAAGACGGCCACGAGATGCCGATCGGGTTTTCGAAGGTGACGGTGGGCTTTCCACGCGTCGGCATCAACTGCGCCATGTGCCACGCGGCCAGCTACCGCACCCGCCCCGACGAACCGCCGACGATCGTGGCCGCGGCCGCCTCGCATCAAACGTCGCCGCAGCAGTACGTGCGCTTCCTGTTCGCCGCGGCGGCCGATCCACGCTTCAACGCCGACAGGCTGCTTGCCGAGATCTCGCGCAACACGACGCTGTCGTTCATGGACCGGCTGCTCTACCGCTTTGCCATCATCCCGACCGCCCGGCGCGCGGTGCTGCAGCAGCGCGCGTTCCAGGACGGCTGGATGGGGTCGCGGCCCGAGTGGGGACGGGGCCGGATCGATCCGTTCAACCCGGTCAAGTTCCGCATGCTCAGCCAGCCGATCGACGCGACCATCGGCAACTCCGACATGGTGCCGGTGTGGGCCATGGCGCGGCGCAACGGCCAGGCGTACCACTGGGACGGGCTGAACACATCGCTGCGCGAGGTCGTGCTCTCGTCGGCGCTCGGCGACGGCGCAACGAAGCAGTGGGCGGATCGCGATCTGGCGCGCTGGGACGAGCCGGACCCGCGGCGCCGCTCGAGCCTGCGGCGCGTCACGGACTATCTGCTCACCGCCCCCGTGCCCAAGTACCCCTATGCCGTGGACCGTGCGCTCGCGCAGACCGGCGCAGGGGTCTGGGCCAAGGCCTGCGCCGAATGCCACGGCCCTGGCGGCAAACGCACCGGCACGATCATCCCGCAGGCGGAGGTGGGCACGGATCGGCACCGCATGGATATGTGGACGAAGTCGGCGGCCGCGGCCTACAACGCCTTCGGCGAGGGCCACAGCTGGAAGTTCTCGAACTTCCGCAGCACCAATGGTTACGTGGCGATGCCGCTCGACGGCCTCTGGCTCACGGGACCGTTCCTGCACAACGGCTCGGTGCCGTCGCTCGCCGACCTGCTCGAGCCGGTCGAGGCGCGGCCGACGCGCTTTTTCCGCGGCTACGACGTCTTCGATCCGGTCCGCGTTGGTTTCCTGACCGGCGGCGCCGAGGCCGAGCGCGAGGGGTACCTGCTCGACACCGCGCGCCCCGGCAACAGCAACGCCGGCCACACCTACGGCACCGAACTGCCCGCAGCCGCCAAACGCGCCCTGCTGGAGTACATGAAAACCCTGTAGGCAGGCGGGTCTGAAGACCCGCCTCTACGTCCTCCCTACCTTGTCCCACCTGTCCTACCTGTCCCACCGGTCCCACCAGCCCTATTAACCGGGAATTAACCTGCCGGACAATCCGGCGAAATACGCTCCCGTTACTGTCGGCTCAGGACGGTGACAGCATTGGGAGACGCAGCAGCAATCCAGGTGGCGACGGCTCCGAGTCGGACGGGGCCCAAACGCGTGCTCATCGTCGAGGACGAGCGGGACATCGCCGACCTCATCAAACATGCCCTCGAACGTGGGGGCGAAATCCGCGCCGACATCGTGGGCACCGGGGCGGCCGCGCTGACGGCGGTCACGGGCGACCCGCCCGACCTGATTCTCCTCGACCTCAGCTTGCCGCTGCTCGACGGCCTGGAGCTCTTCCGCATCCTGCGCCACCGGCCAACCACGGCGAGCATTCCGATCATCATGCTCACCGCGCGGGCCAGCGAAGCCGACCGCGTCACCGGCATCGAGTTGGGCGCGGAGGACTACATCACCAAGCCCTTCAGCCCACGCGAACTGGTCGCACGGGCCAAGTCGGCCATGCGCCGCAGCCGCGGGCAGGCTCCGCCCACCGGCCCGGCACCCTATCGCGGCAAGCACCTGTTCGTGGACTTCGACGCCATCTCGATCCGCGTCGATCACGTGCCGATCACGCTCACGCGGCGCGAGTTCGAACTCCTGCGCTTCCTGATCGAGAACCGCAACCGCGTCATCTCGCGTGACCGTCTGCTCGAGCGCGTGTGGGGCTTCGATCTCGAGATCGAGACCCGGTCCGTGGACGTGCACGTGTCACGGCTCCGCGCCAAGCTCGGCACCGCCGGCAAGCAGATCGAAACCGTGATCGGGATGGGCTACCGCTTCAGCGACATCACCGAGAGCAATTAAGAACGGGCTTCAGGCTCCCGGCTCTTGGCCAGACAAGGGCACCTGTGGAAAAGCGTACTGCAAACGAGGACGGCGCGAGCTGTGCTCGTTCAGGGCCTTGAGCCGGATGCCGAGAGCCGGGAGGCGGGAGCCGGGAGCCGGGAGCCTTTAGGGTCTCGCCACCGGCCGATCGATCGCGCACGGGGTCGGCTTCCACTTCGCACCGTTCGCCTCGAGCTTGAAGTGCGTGCTCGTGATGAACGGCATCTGCAGGTAGGTCGGGTCGTCCACGACGGTTCGCACGAGCAGCACCGTGTCGCCGTTGGGATACGTGACCCGATCGAAGTACTCCTCGATCGACGCCTTCTCGCTGTACGGTACGCCGTTCTTGCGCAGAAAGCCGGGGCGGACGTTCGTGGTGGTCGCGCGCAGCGCGCCGCCCTTCGGCGCCCCGGCCGCGCCCCCGCCCCGCCCGCGATCGGGCACCGGTATGCCGTTGCGATCCGTTTGCTGTCCCCCTGCAAACTGCCACTCGGCGATCGAGTCGCCCTGCCACGTTGGCGCGGACGATCGCGGAGCCTCGCCGAACCGCAACAACCGGGTCTGGGTGCCGGCGTCGAACTCGAGCTTGAGCGTGCGGTCGTCCTGCCACGTGATGTGGAGGCGTCCCGGAATGCGGGTGAGGCCGCCAACGCCGAACGGCTTGCAGGCGTTGGATGCGGTCTGCTCGGTCTCGTAGTCCCACGCATCAGTGACGCGGCGGCCTTCGGCGTTGAGCGGGATGCTCGAGAAGTCGCCCTTCTGCGGTGTGAGCATCCGCCAGCGCCAGTCCTCGTTCACGATCGACACCCAATAGCCGGTGAGATCGATCGGCGCGATCGCCCGCGGCGTTGGCGCGGCCGTGGTGGGCGCCACCGGCTGCTGCGCCGCCAGCCCGGGCCCGAGGGCACAGGCGGCGGCCAGCAACATGCCCGCTCCCCAGCGCGCCGCCCGCCCCTGGTGTGCGGTCACGAGCGCCCTCACTTCCGTCCCGCCCGCGCGCGCGCCGAGAGGTCGCCGTAGACCGCTTCGACAAACTGGGCCGTCGTCCACGGCCCGGCCGCGGCGCCGTACTGCCGGTCGTAGTCCAGCGTGGGCTGCGCCGCCTTCACCTGCGCGAGGCTGAGCCCGCGCTGCGCCATGTCCCTGATCCGATCGCGCACGATGGTGACCATGTCGCGGTACTCCAGCACGTCGGCTTCGTCACCCACTCGCCCGTGCCCGGAGATGATGTAGGTGCCGCCCTCCTGCTCGTGCTCGGGCACGGCGATGTCGAGCAGGTAGTTCAGCCCGTCGATGACGCCCTGCACGCCGCCGCCGTGCGCGAGATCGATGATCGGGTAGCGCGTCGTCACCCAGGTTTCGCCGGCGACGAGCACGTCGGATCGGCGGAAATGCACGATCGAATCGCCGTCGGTCACGCCCGATTCGGGATGGAAGACCAGGATCGGCTCGCCGTTGAAGAAGAAGTCCTTCGTGCGCTTCACGTAGGCGTCGGTCGGCCACGCCGCCGTGGGCGTCGCCGTGGAGCTGCCCGTCGGCGCGCTCATGCGCGTCAGCACGTTCTCGTGCGCGACGATCGGCAGCGGATTGCCCTGCGTCGTTTCGCCGTTCTTCGAGAGGAGATCGTTGCCGCCGGTGTGGTCCGGGAGGAAGCTGGTGTTGATCACCCAGCGGATCGGGCCATCCGAGAGGGTGCGGATCGCGGCCAGCACCTTGTCGGCGTGCGCCGCCAGGCCGCTGTCGACGACGAGCACACCGTCCGCGCCGACCTGCACGGCAATGTTGGCGCCGGCGCCGACGATCAACGACACCTTGCCTTGCACCGGGAAGATCTTGATGTCGCCGCTCGTCCCCCAGTCGGTCGCGGGTCGGGCCGGCGGCGGCGCGCCGCGCTGCGGCGCTGCAGCCGGCCGGCTTCCGGCGACGGCCGCCACCACCAGGGCGGCGCACACACCCAATCTCATGCGTGCAGAGCGGGACGAGATCATCGTGCGCACGGCCACACCGCCTGTGGTCCTACTTCGCCGCCGCGGGCTTGGGCGGCCGCGGCAGCGTACGGAGACGGTCCTGGTATTCGGGATACATCGTGGCGGCGCCGCCGGCCGCGGCTTCGGCGGGAATACCGTACCGGTAGGCGAAATCGCCGGCGAAGGGACTTCGTCCCGGCAGATAGTGCGGCACCTCGTCCCGCGGACGATCGGCGACTTCGTCCACGTACTCGCATGGCCACAGCCAGCTGCCGCCGCCGCGCTCCTGCAGCACGAAGTCCTCGCTGCGCACCAGCGGCTCGGAGAGGTTCACCGGATCGGTCCACTGCACCAGGTGCGTGAGGATGCTGCCGTGGCGGATGAAATGCTCGATCATCGTCGAGCGGTCGCTGTTGGGAACGCCGTTGCGACGGATCCACTCCTGTTTGATGTGCGTCGTGGTGACGACCAGGATGTCGCCGTCCCACCGGCCGGTCGAGAACCCCATCCAGGTGGCGGGCGCCCACTCGGGCGGATGCGCGCGGCCGTCCATCCAGATCGTGCGCTCCTGCTCGTAGGTGTTGATGTAGTGGCGGTAGGCAATCACCCGCTGCGTGCGCAGATCGCGATCCTCCGAGACGCGAAACTGCATCGGCCCATGGTAGGTGTAGGGCGCGTTGTGCACCTTGCACTGGTGCTCGGGCAGCGTGAGGCGTGACGCATCCCAGCTGTCGGCCGCCAGGCGGGCGCCGTCGGTGATCGGCAGCCCGGTGTAGTCGCCCAGCTCAGGGCCCGGAATTCGCTCGGGCTGATCCTCGTGATAGCGGGGGCTCCACTCGCCGATGAGGCTGACCTGGGCGGCCGCGGGCGCCGCCATCGCCAGAACCAGAGTCGTGAGCACCAGGGCCAGCCCCGACCCCGAAGCGACCCGCCGAGTCCACCGCGCGCCTGTCATCCCCGCTCCCCAGGGCGCCGGTCGTATCGGGCCCAATCTCCGCCAGGGTTTACGCGCCGGTGGCTCGTTCGTTTACCGGCCCGTCGGCGCGCCGTGAGTCTACTGCAGGCCCCCGATTTGGCCTTGCCCCCCCTGAACGGGTAACCCCGCGGAGGTACTCCTGCATTGACCTCTTCCATGCGGAAGGCGTATAACCACCCAGCCTCAGCGGGGCCGTGCAGGCAGGGGTGTCGATCGAGTGCGGGGACCGGCGGCGCGACTACGAACCTTTTCGGGGAGAGTGCTGATGCGCAAAACGCGTGCAAATTTCTCGTTTGGATCGCTCTGATCCTGGCGCCGGGCATCGCGCATGCCCAATCGTCCATCACCGGCGTGGTGAGAGATACGTCCGGCGCCGTGCTCCCAGGGGTGACCGTCGAGGCCTCCAGCGATGTCCTGATTGAAAAGGTTCGCACCGCGGTCAGCGACAGCAACGGGCTGTACCGCATCGTCGATCTGCGTCCAGGCACCTACGCGATCACCTTCACGCTCCCCGGGTTCAGCACCTACAAACGTGACGGCCTGGTGCTCGCCGCGGAATTCAACGCCTCCGTCAACGCCGATATGCGCGTCGGCGGCCTCGAAGAGACGATCACCGTCACCGGCGAGAGCCCCATCGTGGACGTGCAGAGCGCCAAGCGGCAGCGCACGCTCGACAGCGAGATGGTGCAAGCGCTCCCGACGGCCAAGGGCTACGCCGGGCTGATGGTGCTGATTCCCTCGATGGTGCAGAGCGGCGGCGGCGTCCCGAATGTGCAGCTCAGTCCCGGCATGGTGGTGTTCGGCGGCCGCGGCGGCCGCGGCAACGAAGGCCGCACGCAGGTGGACGGCCTGAACACGGGCGCCTCGCTCAACGGCGGCGGCGTCTCGGGCTATCGCCAGGACGTCGAGAATGCGGCGGAAGTCGCCATCACCACCGCGGGCGGCCTGGGTGAAACGGAGGTGGGCGGTCCGACCATCAACTTCGTGCCCCGCACCGGCGGCAACACGTTCCGCTCGCACGCCTTCTTCAGCGGTCTGCGCGGCGGGATGCAGGCCAGCAACTACACCGACGAACTGAAGGCCGCGGGTCTGCGCACGCCGGCCAAGACCAACTACATCTACGACACCAGCTACTCTCTCGGCGGCCCGATCAAGCGCGACAAGATCTGGTTCTACTTCCTCGGCTACTACCGCGGCAGCGAAAACACGATTCCCGGCATGTTCTACAACAAGAACGAATGGGATCCGGGCAAGTGGAGCTACACGGCCGACGAGACCCGGCCCGCGCTCTCCGGCGGCCGCGGCCCGATCCAACCGGCGCTGCGCCTCACGTGGCAGCTGTCGTCGCGCGACAAGCTGAATCTGTTCTGGGACGAGCAGATCAGCAACAACAGCCTCGGCGCCGGCAACGCCACCAACGCGCCGGAGACCGGCGGCCGCAACCACGGCTGGCAGCGCGTCCAGCAGGTGAAGTGGACCTCCACGGCCACCAACCGCCTCCTGCTCGAGGCCGGCCTCGGCACCTATCTCTCCAACTGGAACACCAGGGAGCGCTATGCCGAAGACCAGCCGCTCTCGATGGACGCGCGCCGCGCGCTCATTCAGGTGAACGAGCAGTGCGCGGCGACACAGCCGCTCGACGCGTTCGGCCGCGGCGGCACGTGCGCGCAGAACGGCAACATTGCCGGCCTCAACTATCGGAACCAGTCGTTCTGGAACGCCGACTGGATCGGCGCCCACACGTGGAACTCGGCAGCCACGTTCGTGAGCGGATCGAACAGCATCAAGATCGGATACCAGGGCGCCTATCACGCCGACAACCGCGCGCAGGAAGGCGGCACCAACGACCTCACCTACCGCTTCAACAACGGCATCCCGAACCAGCTCACGCAGCGGCTCGAGGCCTATCGCACCTACTCGCGGGTGCGCTACAACGCGCTCTTCCTGCAGGACCAGCTCACGCGCGGCCGCCTCACGCTGAGCGGCGCGGTGCGCTACGACCACTCCTGGAGCTACTACCCCGAGCAGTCGATCGGCGGCGATGGGGTGCGCTTCCTGCCCACCAGATTCACCTGGGAGGAGTCGAAGGGCGTGATCGGCTACAACGACATCACGCCGCGCGCCGGCGTCGCCTACGACGTGTTCGGCAACGGCAAGACGGCCATCAAGGCCAACCTCGGCAAGTATCTCGAGGCCGCGGTCAACGGCAACGGCAACTACTCGGCGCTGCTTCCCAGCTCGCGCATCGACCTGACGCAGACGCGAACGTGGACCGACGCCAACGGCAACTACGTCGCCGATTGCGATCTGCTCAGCGGCGCCGCCCAGGATCTGCGGGCCACCGGCGGCGACTTCTGCGCCGCATGGGCGAACCCGAACTTCGGCAAAGCGGTCGATGCGGCTGGCAATCCCATCTACAGCACGAGCTACGCGGAAAAGATCCTCAAGGGCTGGGGCACCCGGCCGTCCGACTGGCAGGTTGGCCTGACGCTGCAGCAGGAGATCCTGCCGCGCGTCTCGGTCGAGGTCGGCTACACGCGCCGCTGGCTGCAGAACTTCACCGTCACCGACAACCTGGCGATCGCGGCCACGGACTTCGATCAGTTCAATATCGCCGCGCCCGCCGATTCCCGCCTGCCTGGCGGCGGCGGCTACACCGTGGCCGGGCTCTACAACATCAAGCCGGACAAGTTCTCCGTGGCGCCGAACCAGCTGCGTACGTACGCGCCGGACTACGGTGAAATCTCGCAGGTCTACAACGGCGTCGACGTCAACGTGAATGCGCGCATGCGGAACGGCCTGCAGTTGCAGGCCGGCACCAGCACTGGCCAGCGCGTGACCGACTACTGCGAGGTCCGCGGCTTGCTGCCGGAGCAGAGAATCGGGTTCTCCACCGCGAGCGAGCTGCCGAACTACAACCCGGTGAATCCGTATTGCCACTTCGAGCCGGGCAACACGACACGATTCACGGCAGCCGGCAGCTACATGATTCCGAAAGTGGAGGTGCAGCTGGCGGCCACGTTCCAGAGTTCGCCGGCCGAACCGCTGCGGGCGGACTATACGGTGTCCAGTGCCATCGTGGCCCAGACGCTGGGCCGGCCCCTCTCGGGCAACGCGCCGAACATCACGGTGAACCTGCTCGCGCCCGATCAGATGCGCGGTCCGCGCGTCAACCAGCTCGACGTACGGTTCGGCAAGCTGCTGCGCTTCGGCGATCAGCGCGCGACAGTGTCGCTCGACATGTTCAACGCGCTCAACGCCGACACCGTACTGACCTTCAACCAGAACTTCACGCCGGGGGGCTCGTGGCTGGTGCCGTTGACGGTGCTCACGGCGCGGACCGCGAAGATCACGGTGCAGTACGATTTCTAAGGCCTACGGCTTAGGGCTTAGGGCTTAGGGACGAACGCTTGAACGACACGGGGCGCATCGTGACAACGGTCCGCTCCGTGTGCGTCTCCATGTGGCCGCGGGTCTTCAGACCCGCCCCAGCGGCCCGTGTCATCGAAGCCATTGTGGCCCGTGTCGGTATGACGCTTGAACCGCTCGTACATGCGCCGCTCGCTGTCCAGGCACATGTGGCCACGGTCGTCCCGGCATTTCTGCTCGGCGCGGTGTTCCTGAGTCTTATGGTGACGACTGCCGTCATCGCACTCTTCATCCATCGTCAAATGCCGGGAAGCCCTGTGCTCGGCATGAGCCCGACGCATCTGTTTGTGCCGTTTGTCTTGTTTGCGACGTGGCGAGCCCTCGACGGTGCCCTGAAGCGCGACATCAAGCAGCACCAAAGGTGGGTCGTGGGAATGTTCGTCGGCGCGCTGGTAATCAACGGGCTGAACAATGTCTTTTTCTTGCCAGGCATCACCCGCGACGTATTCTTTGGAAGGTGACGGGGCATCGAGACCTGTTGCCTCGGGCCGCGTCATCGTCCGCGGGCTGCTCGTCCCCTGGGGCCGCTAACAACACAAACAGCGCGACGGGCCGTGCCCTTCGGAGAGCACACGGCCGTCGCGCGTCGTCAGCGTGATGGATAGCGATCGCCCGTCGTCCAGCCGCAGCGTCACGGGATAGCCGACCACGAAATTCGGCACCATCTCGCCGCGCAGGTCGATGTGGCCTTCGATCCGGAAGAGCCCCGGGATTGGCAAGCCGTTGGCCGCCATCCCCTGCAGGCGAGTCAGCTTGTAGCCCACCTGCCGGCCGCCCTCGGCGGACCACTCGAGCCGGCCTTCGCCCGCGTACTCCTCGACTGGTTTCATGCGCTGGTCTTTGTCGGGCGGGTCTAAGGACCCGCGGCTACGATTTTCGCACGGCGGGCGTCGAGCCACATCTCGATCAGCAGCGCCGAGGGCCCCACCATGCACAGCGCGTAGAACGGCGCGTACACCACTTCGTTCAGCCGGAAGACGAGCTCCACCAGCGCCACGATGAACACCACCAGGCACTGCGCCCACATCGGCCGGACGGTGACCTTGGGGTCGGTGACCATGAAGAAGATGAAGAGCTGGTACATCGGACCCGTGATCGGCGCCACCGCGGCCACCCACGGCGTGCCGCTCGCCGCCGCGCGCACGAACGAGAACAGCAGGAACGACGCCACATAGGTGGCCGACAGATAGAACCGGCCCACGCGCCAGACGATGACGGAGCCGAGCAGCCAGATCACGACCATCGGCGCCACCACGTTGCCCCACTGCACGCTGAGGAGGGACACGGTGTCCGGGGCGAGCAGCAGGACCAGGCTGACCCCCAGATTCGACGGGTTCCACAGGTGCCGGCCGCGGAAGCGCAGCACGTACTTCGAGACGATCGAGATGAACGCGCACAGCGCGTACGGCCAGAAATACTGCGACCGCAGCAGGATGCCGACGCTGATGCCGGTGATGTAGGCGCTCGCCGCGTACGGCCACTTGTCGTAGGTGACGCGCCCCAGCACCATCTCGGTGACCAGCGCGGTGACGATCGCGAGCCCCGTGCGCTCCCAGCCCTCGAGGATGCCGAACGACAGGTGGGCGGTCAGCAGGATGCTGGTGATGAGGAGCGGCGGCAGGAACCGGTTGTCGAGCCGGAACCACTGACGGCCCTTCGGCAGCGGCCCCGCGGCAGCCACGCCCGTGAGCTCAGTCATTCGGCTCTTTGATGCGGTGCAGCTGGTCCACACCCGGGCGCTCGATCACCTGCGTCCGGCCCGACGGCCAGGTGATGGTCACGCGTTCGACGCTGGTGCTGGCGCCGAGCCCGACGTGCAGCCGCCGCTGGTTCTGCGCGCTGAAGCCGCTGGCCGCCAGCACGTCCTGCCGCTGCGTCCGACCGCCCCAGGTGACGTCCACGCGCGCGCCAATGGCGCTACGGTTGCTCGCCGTGCCCTCGAGCTCGACATCGATCCAATGACGTCCAGGCGCCACGGTGTTGCGGTAGACCAGCGCAGGACCCGCCTGGTTGGCGACGATCACGTCGAGCACGCCGCGGTTACCGAGGTCGGCAAACGCCACCGCGCGGCCGTCGAAGGTGTCGTTGGCGCCGACGCTCTGCGCCACGTCGGTGAAGCGGCCGACGCCGTCGTTCACCCAGACCCGCTTGCGCTGATAGCCCGAAAAACTGCGGCCGCGCATGTCGGGCCAGTTGCGCGCGTCGCCGATGATGCTGCTGTGGCCGACGGCGATCACCGAGAAGTCGTACCAGTAGCTACTGCGCTCCCCCGCCGACACGTAGCCGTTCACGAGGTAGAGATCGAGCGTCCCGTCGTTGTTGAGATCGCCGAACTGCGCGCCCCAGCTCCAGCCCCCGAGGTCGATGCCGAGACTCGGCGCGAGGTTGTCGTACTCGCCGCCTTCGGCGGTCTTCGGCACCCAGAGGTCGTTGCCCTGCACGAGCACGCCGGGCTCGGAGATGTTCGCCTTGTAGATCGACAGCCGGCCGTCGTTGAAGATGTCGCCGAACGACGCGTTCATGCCGCTCTTCGGCGTGCGGCCGACGCCGGTGCTCTCGGCGACGTCGACGAAGCGCCTGCCGCCGTCATTGGCGTAGAGCTCCGACACGCCGTAGTCGTTGGCGAAGAACAGATCGGGATAGCCGGTGCCGCGCAGGTCCGCGGCGGCCACGGCCAGCGTCCAGCGCCGGCTGGTGATGCCCATGGCCGCCGTCACGTCCTGGAACGCTCCGGTGCCGGTGTTGCGCAGCAGATATTTACGGCCGCCGTTGTTGGCGTACTCGAAGCTCTCCGGCATGATCCTGGTGGTCTCGAGCCGCCAGAGGTTGACCTCGTCGCGCCAGTAGCCGGCGACGAAGAGGTCGAGCCGGCCGTCGCGATCGAAGTCGAGCCAGGTGGCGCTGTTGGCGTTGACCCAGGCCGGCAGCCCGGCGCGCTCGCCCACCTCGACGAACCCCTTGCCGCCTTCGTTGTGGAACAGCAGCGGCCGGCCGTACTTGTAGACGAACAGGTCTTCGTATCCGTCGTTGTCGTAGTCGCCCCACACGGCGCCCATCGAGACGCCGGTGCCGGCGCGGTTCACTTCGGCGACGCCAAGCTGCCCGGCCACATCGGTGAAGCGGCCGTCGCCGGTGTTGCGATACAGCCGGTTCTGCGAGTTCTCGGCGCTGTTGGTCAGGTAGAAGTCCTGCCAGCCGTCTCGATCGAAGTCGGCGACCGCCACGGAGGCGCCCGTCGAGGCGACCTGCGGCATGATGTGACTCAGCTGGGGGTCGAAGGTCGGCACCTGATGGACGAAGTCCACGCCCGCCTCACGGGCGACGTCCTGCAGGCGGAAGCCGAATCGCGCGGAGGGGTCACCGCGCCCGGCACTGACCGACGTGCGTTGGTTGAGCACGGGAATCGCCACGACCCCAGCCACGAACAGGATCGCCCACACGATCTGAGCGGCGCGCTGGCGGCGAGGCGAGACCATTGACGCGTACACCCTACTCTTGGGCGCGCGCCCCATGGAATAGTCGAAACATATCAGCGGCCCCGCAGACCGTCCACGAACCGCTCTGGCCGCACGAACCGGGTGTGGAACTGCTCCCAGTCTCCGCGGTGCGCCTGGTAGACCGGATCGTCCTCGAGCTCCCGGGGCGGCTCCTCGTGGCCGCGGGTCTTCAGACCCGCTTTCCCGTGGCCGCGGGTCTTCAGACCCGCCTCAGGGGACGGCTCTTTCCAGTATTGGGGGCGCGCATGCGACGGCAGCGGCAGCACCGTCTGCGAGAACTCGGTGTTGAAGTCGCCGTCCTTCTCCCAGCCGTCGCCGACGAGCACGAAGTCCCGGCGCCAGCCGGCCGCGGGTGCGGGCCGCTCCACGAACTCGAGGCGGAGCTCGTCGCCAGCGTTCATGATCACGTAGCGGTCATCCACCCCGGTCAGCAGCTCGCGTACATCGCCGAAGCGCGTGTGATAACCCTCGAGGTCGCGCCAGCGCGGCGTCGTGTTGGCGAGCCGGTCATAGTCCGGTGTCTCGGGGGCGTCGGCCCGCGGCGACGACGTCTGCGAGAACCCGCGGAAGCGAAGTTCGGCCCGATCGAGCGCCAGCCGCTCGGTGCGCAAGGGCACGTCCGCCCGCTCGGACACGGCCAGACGGTCCCAATAGACTTCCAGATTGGTGCGCAAGCGGATGCGCCGCGCGTTCCCGGCCGGGGCCAGGTCGATGAGCATGCTCTTGTTCTTGCCCGCCGGAAAGCCGAGGTCCGCGACCACCTCGCGCCAGGCGCCCGACGCGTCCTGCGCATCCAGCGCCAGGCCGCTCGGCTTCGCGGCACGGCCCTGGGCGACGGCGAGATTGATGCTGCTGTCGGTCGGATACACCCAGCCTTCGGCCACGAGCACGCGCGGCCGGGCCGCGGCCGGGGCCGCGGGGAGCTCCAGGTCGACCGCATGCGGCGCGGCAATGCCCTGATACGCACCCTTGGCGAACGTGGCCAGATAGCGGCCGTCACGCGCCGCGACGAGGTCGGTCACGTCGCGGCCGGCGTCGTCGATCGCGCGCACCACGGCCCGTGGCGCGCGCAGCGCGTGCACCGCAAGGCGCGGCGGCGACGCGGCCGAGAACCGCTCGTCCACGTAGACCTCGGCATCCGCGGGATGGTCCACGACCAGCAACGACACGTGGTCGAAAAAGTGCGTCTCCCACAGCTCGGCGGTGATCCGCAGGTCGTAACGGCCGTCGCGCGGTGACAGCTGGTCGCCGCGGATACGCACCCAGTCTTCCGTCTGGGTCACGCCCGCGGTGTCCTGCGCGTTGATGCGCAAGCCGAGCGGGGATCGCCACAGGAAGTCGGTGACGAACGAGACGCCGTGCCCGTCGTAGGCAAACACCCAGGGGCACGATCCCTTGAGCCGCTGCTCCGCGACGAACGCATCGTCGACGCCGATGCCGAACTCCGCCTGCGGCACGCCGTTTGGCCAGACCACGCGCGCGACGTCAATGGCGCTCCGAGGGCCCAGGCCGAAGTGCACCGCGCCGCCACGCAGGACCTGTTTCTGCCACACCAGGCCAGCCTTGATTTCGATCTCGCCGCCGACACCAAACGAGTTGATGCGCTGGTCGCCGGCGTTCTGCTGCGCGCGCGTCGTGAACGTCTTCCAGTGGTAACCGCGACTGCCCTTGCCGAGCCAGCGGCCGGCCACGCCTGCCCCCACGCCCAGCAGATCGAGCAGGCCGTCGTGGTTGGCGTCCGCCACGGCCCAGACCTCACCGCCAATCGGCGCCTGCAGCGGCGTCAGCACATAGCTTTCCGTGGCCAGCCACGCGCGCGAGGCACCAGGCCGCGACATCACGACGTCGAGCGCGCCGTTGTTGTCGAGGTCGGCCGTGAACACGCGCACGCCGCCGGCACCGGGCCATGTGCCGACGACCGCGTCGTCCCAGCGAGCGCCGCGCCGGGTCAGACGTCGGAGGCCGCCCTGCGCGTCGGCGGCCACGAGGTCGATCGCTCCGTCCGCGTCCAGATCGGCGGCGGTGATGGCCGTGAGGGCGGGCACGCCGGCAGGCGGCTCGACGGGGGTGAACCGGCCCGATTGACGGTTGACGAGAACGCGCAACGCGCCGGCACCGTCGATGAACGCGGCGTCCGGGTCGGCGTCGCGATCCAGATCCGCCCACGCCAGGCCGCGCGCGCCGGTAATCCCCGCGAAGGCCTCGAGCGGCTGCCAGGTACCGTCGCCGTTGTTGCGCAGAATCCGTGTCGGCCCGCTGCTGCCAACGACGAGATCGAGATCGCCGTCCATGTCGATGTCGGCCGGCCAGAGACCGGTGACGGCGCCGCCGACCGCCGCCGCCGTCACGCCAGCGGCGGGTGTCGCGTCGGAGAACGCCCCGCTTTCGCCTTGGAGGAGCAGTTGCACGCCGGCACCTCCCGCGCGCACGAGGTCCATACGGAAGTCGTGGTTCCAGTCGAGCGCGGCGAGCACCGGAGTGGCCGAGGGCGTGGCGACAGGCATCGGCGTGGCGCCAACGAGGCGCAGGCCGTCGGCACTCTCGGCGAAGATCTCGATCGCGCCGGGCTGGGCGTCGACCGCCACGAGCGCTGACGGTGTGCCCCCGGGAAGCACCTCTCGGGTGAACGTGAGGGCGGTGTCGGCCGCGGCCGGCCGTGCCGCCGCCGGCTCCAGGGCCACGAAGCGCTCGAGCGGTGCGGCGATGAGTTCCGCCGGCGTGCGGACCGCCGCCAGGCTCTCGGAAAACGCCGTGACACGCGCCAGCACGTTACGCAGCAAGGTCGTCGAGCGGGCGGCATCCGGAAAGCGCCCAGCGGACACCGCAGCGCGGAGGGCCGTCAGCTGCTCCTGGGCAATCTCGGGCCAGCCGGCCGACTCCGCGCCGATGCGCGCCACGGAGTCGTCGAGCCGCGCGCGATCCGATGTCTTCGCGGCCAGCCGTGCCCGTTCGAGCAGCACCGCGAGGTTGGCCGGCGCCAGGGCGACGAGGGCGTCGTACAGCTGGGCCGCTTCGGCATCGGCTTCCGGTGTCCCGGCTCGCTGTAGTTCGTCGGCGAGCGCAAACCGCGGCTGCAGTGCCCGATCGTCGAGCGCCACCGCGCGCCGCAAGCGGGCGACGGCCTCGTCGATGCGTCCCCGCGCCACTTCCATGCGGCCGGCCAGCATCGCGATGTCCACGTTGGCGGGCGCCAGCTCGAGCGCGCGCTCGACCGGCATCACTGCAGCGTCGAGCTCGCCGAGCCGCAGCTGTGCGAGGCCGAGGTTGGCCCACCCGGCCGGCTCCGCCGGCACGAGTTCGGTGGCGCGGGTGAACTGCTGCCGCGCATCGTCGAGCAGCCCCACCTCGAGGGCCGCCAGGCCGTGATAGAACGCGCGCGAGACCTGCTCGTAGGGTTCGGTGCCGGGCGCCGGCAGCGACGGGCGGAGGAAGTACACGCCAGCCGCCGCGAGGGCCGCCACCAGGACAACGACGGCGCCGATCCCGGTGCGCGTGACCATCCACCGATTCTAGTAGCGAACCGGCGTTAAGCCGGTTTGCCAGACACTGCCGCGACGCCCGCGTCCAGCGGGCGGCGCCCTACTCGGTGCCGAGATGGATGCGGCGCTCGAGGGCGTGGAAGGCGCGGGCTTCTTCGGGGACCGGGCGCAGCCACGACACCACCATCGCGACCGCGAACGACAGGGGAATCGTCACGATGCCGGGGTTGCGCAGCGGGAACCACGCTTCGGCGTGCTTGAGCACGTCGATCTGAATCGCCGGCGACAGGTAGATGAGCACGAGCGCCGAGACCGTGCCGACGATGGTGCTGGCCTGGGCCCCGGCAGTGGTGAGGCGGCTCCAGAACATCGACAGCACCAGCACCGGGAAGTTGGCACTGGCGGCGATGGCAAAGGCCAGGCCCACCATGTAGGCCACGTTCTGGCCCTTGAACAGGATACCGAGCGCGATCGAGACGATGGCGAGCGCCACGGTCGCGATGCGCGCCACGATGAGTTCCTCGCCGGAGTTCGAGTGACCCTTTCGGACCACGTTCACCCACAAATCGTGCGACAGCGTGGCGGCGCCCGAGAGCGCCAGACCGGCCACCACTGCCAGGATGGTCGCGAAGGCCACGGCGGAGATGAAGCCGAAGAACGGCGTGCCACCGACGGCCGCCGCGAGGAGCGGTGCCGCCATGTTGCCGCCGGGGTCGACTTTCGTGATGGCGTCGCGGCCGATGTTGACCATGGCGCCGAACCCGAGCACGAACGTGAGGAGGTAAAAGAAGCCGATGAAGGCGGTGGCGTAGCCCACCGACGAGCGCGCCGTGCGCGAGTCGGGCACGGTATAGAACCGCATCAGGATGTGCGGCAGCCCCGCCGTGCCGAGCATGAGCGCCAGGCCGAGCGAGATGGCGTCCACGGGGTCGCTCACCAGACGGCCCGGGCTCAACACCCCGTCGCCGTATTGCCGCGCGGCCTCGGCAAAGAGCGCCAGCGGGTTGAACGAGAACTTCGCCAGCACCAGCAGCGCCAGCACGGTCGCGCCGCCAAGCAGCAGCACGGCCTTGACGATCTGGACCCAAGTCGTCGCGGTCATGCCGCCGAAGAGCACGTAGGCCAGCATCACCACGCCGACGATCAGCACCGCCACCTCGTACGGCAGCCCGAACAGTAGCCGGATCAGGTTGCCGGCTCCCACCATCTGCGCGATCAGGTAGAACGCGATCACGGCCAGCGAGCCGATTGCCGAGGCCACTCGCACGGGCGCCTGGCGGAGGCGGGCGGCCACGACGTCGGCAAAGGTGTAGCGGCCCAGGTTCCGAAGCGGCTCGGCGATGAGGAACATCACCACCGGCCAGCCAACGAGCCATCCCACGGAATAGATCAGGCCGTCGAAGCCCGACAACGCGACCAGCCCGGCGATGCCGAGAAAGCTGGCGGCGCTCATGAAATCGCCGGCCAGGGCCAGGCCATTCTGCAGCGCCGTGACGCTCCGGCCCGCGGTGTAGAAGTGGTCGAGGGTCCGCGTCCGCCGGGAGGCCCACACGGTGATGCCGAGCGACAGCGCGATGAAGGCCAGGAAGAACCCGATGGCCACGACGTTGGGCTCGCCGGTTCCGATCATCGTCTGAGTCCGCGAAGATGCGCGTCGTAGTGGTTGTTCGCCCACCGCACGTAGACCCAGGTGAGCACCCAGGCGGCGACGATGACCAGCGCCCCCAGCAGGACGCCCACGCTCAGGCCGGGCACGATCAACCGGCCCAGCAGCGGCTTGTCGAACGCGACGAGAAGGATGAAGCCGAAATAGACCACCATCATCGCGACGGTCAACGACAGCGCGATGCGCCAGCGGAGGGCGGTCAGGGCTTCGAGGGTGAGGGAGGGCGATCCGGGTGCAGACGTCACGGGCACCTGAGGCTCGACACTATGGGCATGGGGCTCGCGAAGTGAGGCAGTACGTTGAAAAACCCAAGTCCCGGCGATTTGGGCGCGCCCGTTGAAGCGGCCGCGCGGGTCAAACCGTCAAGACTTGGGCAGAACTGGGGTCCGGCAGATCGGACCGCCGGGACCGGATGGTCCCGGTCTTCCCCTGTCTCAGGCTACTTTTCGGGACGTTCGTCGGGAGCACCGGTACCAGACGAACCGACGAACAGCTTCTTGCCGTCTGGGAACGTGATGTCGCGTCCATTGGCCCGAAGCGCGCCGTCCTTGGCCTGGAAGCCCTCGACGTAGATCTCGGTGCCGGGCAGGAGCGAGTTCTTGTTCCAGCCGCGGCGGAGGAGCGCGTTCGGCGCACCGCCCTCGACCATCCACTGCTCGACCTTGCCGTCCGCACCCTTGACGTCGATGTGGATCCAGGAGTGCGGGTTGATCCACTCCATTTTCGTCACGGTGCCCCGGAGCTTCACGGGCTTCTTCGCGTCGAACTCGGCTGCAAACGAGTGGTGCGCGATCACGGGCACAGCGGCTGCTGCCACAACGAACGCGGCCCCCGCCACAACGCCAAACAGTCTGCTTCGCATCGGATTCATCTCCTGCCTAGACCCTGAACTCACGGTAATACTCTACCAGAGTCCCTTTTCGTTTACGCACTTTTGTCAAACAATCCGGACAGTTACGGCCGCCCGACCCCCACCATGGGCTATTTCTGCGCGCGCGCTGCCTCAGCGGCCCGAGCGGCGCTCAGCATGTTCCGCATGGAGTAGTTACCCTCATGGCAGGCGTACTCGAACAGGTCCACGCCGGGACCAAGGTTCAGCACTGCCGTCCACGGCCTCGTGAAGGTGTCCGGGTCCAGCACCGTCACTTCGTATCGCAGCCCCCTGTGGTGGACGCGCCGGAATCGCTCGACGAGGTGGAGCGTCGCCCCCGCGCCGCGGTAGTTGGTCCGCTCCGAGAAATTCTGCGTCTCGACGACCAGCGTGTCGCCTTCCCACCGGGCTCGCCCGTCGCCCATGTAGCCCCGAATGCGATCGCCGGCAAAGGCGCGTCCGTCGAGCGGAATCACGCGCGTCTCGTGAATCATCTCGTAGGTGAGCGCCACGTACCCCGGCGCCTGCACGATCCGCGTGTTGTTGTTGTAGATCGCGGGGAACATCACCGAGGGCAGGCCACGAGTGATGCACCGGTCGTAGAGCGTGAAGTCGGCCGCCTTGTCGAACGGGCCGTTCCCGAAGCTGCCGCTTCCGCCGGTCCGGGCTCGCTGACGCTCCTGCGCCTGAGGCGTCAGCGGCGGCACGCGTCCGTCGGGCGGGTCGACGACCAGCGACGTGCGCGCCGACTTCCGCCCCCAGTTCTCGTACCAATGCGGAGGCCCGGCCCCGGTGGCGCCGCCGATCGTCAGCGCGGTGGAAGCGCGCTGCTGCGCGCGTTGCTCGAGCAGCTCGTCGAGCTCGCTCCCCTCGACCGCCGGCTTCTGCTGCCCGGTCGGGCGTTCGAAGGGCACACCGGCCTCCTCGTCACTCGACCAGATGCCTTGGAGATCGGGATCGCCCCACGGCGTCCGGGGAACCGTGTACCTGGCCGAGTGGGTGGCCTCGGAGTGGGAGTGTGCGGACGCCGCCGGCGCGGGCGTCTGAGCCGACATCGGCTCGACGTACCCCGCGCCCACGGCAATGACCGCCGCGCCCAGCGCGGCAAGAAGACTGCGGATCATCGCAATGGTCCGCTCCGGGTCCCGGACCTACTTCTTCTTGAGATCTCCGTAGAGGAGCTCTTCCGAGAACTCGACGCACTTGAACTCGAGCAGCTGCACGTTCGGCTCGAGGCGGCGGTAGAGCGGCAGGCGGATCTTCCACGGACGGGTGAACGTCTTCGGATCCGTCATCGTGGCTTCGTAGATCAGGACGTTGTCGCCCTGCATTGTGTAGCGCTCCTCGACCGTCAGCCCCTCCGTGTGGTGGTTGCCGGAGCGGTCGAACCAGGTCGAGTCGTTGAAGCCGTTCACCGTGATGGCGAGCGCCTCGCCTTCCCAGCGGCCGTTCGACCAGCCCATCCAGCTGTCCACGGGCGCCTCGGACTTGCTCTGCATGTGAACGATGCGGTTCGAGCTCGCATACTCGTACACGAACAGGATGTCCTTCTGACCCTGGACGATCTGGAACGGATAGGGCATGTAGGTCGCGCGCGGGATGCCGGGCATGTAGCACTTGGCTTCGGGGTCGCTCTTCGGCCAGCCGGCGCGCAGTTCATCGCGCTTCTTGAGCGCAGCCGGCGTGTACGGAATGGTGCCGCCAGCCGGCTCGACGATGACGCTCTGGCCAGCGGGAATCGCCCCGATCGCGCCAAGCTGCCAGAACTGGGTGGCCGAGGCTGAATGATCCTCGAGGTTCCAGTAGGCCGAGCCCATCGCCTGCCAGATGCCGTTCATGTTCGGGTGACCCGCAATTCGCGCAGGGCGAGCCGGGGCCGCGCCGCGGGCGGCTGGTGCCGCCGGTTGCGGTGGCAGTGCCGCCCGTCCCCCCTGAGGGGCCTGGCCGGCGATTGGCATGACCGCCAGCGCAACGACCGCCGCGCCTGCCAATGCCACGATTGCGCCTGTGAACCGGATTCGCATCTGCTCGATCTCCTCTTGAAACCCTGCGCTGCCCGCTGATTGCGGACTGCGCAGCTTATATCGAAGTTCGCAACAATGTGTCAAGGAACCCACGTGCCGCGTAGTTACTGACTGCGCGGCACATAGCGTCCCTTGCACGGCCTGTTTTCGCGTGCGGCACAGCGCCGCCCCCGTCGATCACCTCGCGCCGGCCCGGGCCGCCGCCACCTCACGTGCCACGAGCGCCGCGCCGTCGGCAAGCGCCCGCATCTTGCCGAGCGCCGCGCCCCGGCTGCGTGGCACGAGGCCACAGTCGGTGCAGGGCATCAGGTGCTCCGGGGCCACGTGCGCCAGCGCCCGCCGGATGCGCCCGGCGACCACCTCGGGCGACTCGATCTGCTCGGTACCGACATCTACGACGCCCAGCAGGACGTCCTTTCCTCGCAACTCACCGAGCACCGCCACGTCCACGCCCGACGCCGCGCACTCCATCGACACCTGATCCACCTGGCTCCTGGCCAGGAGCGGCAGCGTCACGCCGTAGTGGCCCCAATCCGTGTTCGCCGACTTCCACGCCAGCACCGTGGGCGTGCCGTAGCCGTAGCAGATGTGGACGGCCTTCTGCGCCCGTACGCCGTCCATGGCCTGTTCCAGCGTCTCGATGCCCCAGGCCGCGACTTCGTCGAGGTAGATGTTGAAGCACGGCTCGTCGAACTGAATCACATCGGCGCCGGCGTCGACGAGGTCGCGCGCCTCGCGGTTGAGAATCTCGGCAAACCGCATGGCGAGCGTCTTGAAATCGGCATGCCCCGCTTCGTCAGCGACCGAGTCGGCCACGGTCATCGGTCCCGGCAGCGTCACTTTCAGCCGCCGGGTGGTGTGTGCGCGCGCGAACCGGCAGCCGTCCACGAAGATCGGCGCCTCGCGCCGGACGGGTCCAATGAGTCGGGCTACCTCGGTGAGTTCGGAATACCGTCCGCCGCGGGCCCGCTTCTTCGTCAGGCGCTCGGTGTCGGTGCCGGCGAGCCCGTCGAGGAATCCCCAGATGTAGTGGCGGCGCCGGATCTCGCCGTCGCAGACGACGCTCAACCCGGCCTCTTCCTGATCGAGCAGCGCCAGCCGCACCGCATCGTCCTGCGCTTCACGGAGCTCGTCGCCCTGGAGCCGCCACGGCGCGCGCAGCATGTTGGGCTGCGCCAGCCACGCGGGCTTGGGCAGGCTGCCCACGATCGAGGTATCGAGCATCCCGGAAGGAGTACCGAGGGAGTTGGAACCGGCCAACGGCGACATCAGGGTCGTTGCCCAAGCGGGCAGCTAGCGACGTTATGGGACCTGCCGACTGATGTCAAGGCGCGAGATCCACGACGAACCGTCCACGCGCCTGGCCTTTGAGCAGCGTGTCGAAAGCCGCCGGCAGGTCGTCGAGCGTGATGTCGTGCCCCACCGAGTCGAGCGCGGCCGGGCGCAGGTCGGTGGCGAGCCGGCGCCACGTGTCCAGGCGCACGTCCATGGGACACGTCACCGAATCGACGCCGATCAGGCTGACGCCGCGCAGGATGAACGGCAGGACCGTGAGCGACAGGTTCGTGCCGCCGGTCAGGCCAGTGCTTGCCACGCCGCCCCATGGGGCGGCCGTCCGTACAAGCCACGCCAGCAGGTCGCCACCCGCGGCATCGACGGCGCCCGCCCAGGTCGCCTTTTCGAGCGGACGCGTGCCGAGATCGATCTGGCCGCGCGGCTGCACACGAGCGGCGCCGAGCCCGCGCACGTATTCGTGGGCGTCGTCCTTCCCGGTGATGGCGGTCACCTCGTAGCCACGCCGCGCCAGCGCGCCGACGGCGATGCTGCCCACGCCGCCGGTGGCGCCCGTCACGGCCACCGGCCCCACACCGGGCCGCAGACCGTTCTGCTCGAGCCTCACCACGGCAAGGGCCGCCGTGAAGCCGGCGGTGCCATAGACCATGGCGTCGCGGAGCGACAGCTCCGGTGGCAGCGGCACGACCCAATCGCCGGGCACCCGCACGACTCCTGCGAAGCCGCCGTCACTCCCCACTCCAAGGTCGTAGCCAGTCACCAGCACCGGATCACCCTCGCGGAAACGTGCGTCCTGGCTCGCGATCACGGTGCCCGAGACGTCGATGCCACCGATGAGCGGAAACTTCTTGAGGATTTTGCCGGCGCCGGTCGCGGCCAGCGCGTCTTTGTAGTTGACGCTCGAGTAGGCCGCCTTGATGACCACGTCGCCGCCGCTCAGCTCGTCCAGCGTGGCGGTGACCAGATCACCGTGGATTCGCCCGTCGTCGTTGGCGATACGCAGCGCGCGGAAGCTGTCCATCGCCGCATTGTACGTAGGGGCAGGCCTTCCCGGCGCGATATCATCCGCGCGTGACGGCCGTCACCCCGCACCAGTTGCCTGCCGCCGTCGTAATCACGCTCCTCGGCTGCACCGTGACCGCCGCCGCACATCACTCGGTGCTGGCGTACGACGGCACGGCGCCCACGACCATCACGGGGACGGTCGTGAAAGTGCTGTGGCAGAATCCGCATGCCTACATCGACCTCGACGTCGCGGCGAACGGGACGGCGACGCGATGGATCGTCGAGAACGAGGGACCGGTGGCACTCGAGCGGCTTGGCTGGACGAAATCCACGCTCACGGCCGGCGACGTGATCACCATCACAGGGGCGCGGGCGCGCGATGGAGGCCCGAGAATGCGCTGCGCGACCGTGCAGCTGGCCGACGCGCGGCGGCTCCCCTGTTTCGCCGCGGGAGGCACGTGGTGAAGCGACTCTGTCTCGGGCTCGGCGCGCTGATGGCGGCGGCACTCGCCGTGAATCTCTCGGCGCAACAAACGGCGCCGCGGTACCAGCCGCCGCGCCACGCCAACGGTAAGCCGGATCTCCAGGGCATCTGGCAAGTGCGCAACACCGCCAACTGGAACCTCCAGGCACACGGCGGCAGCTGGAAGACGCCAGCCGGCGTCGGAGTCGTGGTCGATCCGGCCGACGGCTCGCTTCCGTACCGGCCCGAGGCGCTGGCCCTCAAAGAGAAGAACTGGGTGACCCGCGAAACGGCCGACCCGCTCGAGAAGTGTTACCTGGCGGGCGTGCCGCGGACCATGTACCTCCCTTATCCGCTCCAGATTCTCCAGACCGAATCGGAGATCGCCATCCTCTCCGAATACGTGCACACGTGGCGCTGGATTCCTTTGACGCCGCTCGCTCGCTACCCTGGCTACGAATCGTGGATGGGCGATCCGCGCGGCCGCTGGGACGGCGACACGCTGGTGATCGAGACCGTCGGCCACAACGATCAGACCTGGTTCGATCACGCCGGGAATTTCCACAGCGACGCCCTCACCGTCACCGAGCGCCTCAGCCGCACGGCCGCCGACGTGATCACCTACGAGGCGACGATGACCGACCCCAAGGTCTTCACGCGCCCGTGGACGATTCGGATGCCGCTCTACCTGCACCGCGACATGGACCGTATCCTGGAGAACGAGTGCTACCTCTACGCGGAAGAAGCCGGCAAACCCATTCGCGGGGAGCACCCCAAATGAGGTGTGTGGCCGCGGGTCTTCAGACCCGCCTCCTCGTCGGCCTGTTCAGCGCGGCGGCGCTCACGCTCGCCGTGGCTTCCCAGCCGCGGGCGCAGGAACCCATTCCGCAGCCCCGGACATCTGGCGGCTGCCCGGTGGAGTCGCGCGCCTTCTACGAGTGTGCGACCGCCAAGGCCACAGCGTTCACGCCCTCGCGCACGCCGGACGGCCGTCCCGATTTCCAGGGCTATTGGCGGAGCCGCAACAACGGCATCGCCTACGACGTCGAACCCGGCCCCGGGAGCTTTGCCGTGCCGCCCACGCTCGGCGAGATCATCGACCCGCCCGACAAGAAGATTCCCTACCAGGCGTGGGCACTGGCAAAACGGAACGAGCTCCGGACCAAGAGCTTCGAGGATCCGCAGGGCCACTGCGCGCCCTCGGGTGCGCCGCGGAAGAACAACACGCTGTTCGGTTGGCGCATCATCCAGCCCACCGGCTACGTGTCGTTCCTCTACGAGTCGATGCACGACTTCCGCATCATCCCGACCGACGGGCGCACGCACCTGCCGGCGGCGATCAAGATGTGGCACGGCGACCCGGTCGGGCACTGGGAAGGCAACACGCTGGTCGTGGACTACACCAACCTGAACGGCAAGCACTGGTTCGACATGGCCGGGAACTTCCAGAGCGAGAACATCCACGTCGTCGAGCGCTACACCCTGTTCACGCCCGACACGATCCTGTTCGTCGCCACGATCGAGGACGCAACCATGTACACCAGGCCGTGGACCCTCACGTTCTCGCTCGAACGCAACAAGGAGCCGGGCTACTACCAGCTCGAATACGCCTGCCACGAGGGCGAGCGCGACCTGCAGCATTTCACCGACGATACCAGGCAGGTAGGCAGGTAGGCAGGTGGGCAGGTGGGCAGGTGGGCAGCGGTCTTTACCTGCCCAGCTCCCTACCCGCCTACCTGCCTATCGGTTGTCGCCCGGCGCTCCGGTATTCGACGACCCGGTGAACAGCGTGCGGCCGTCGGCCATCTTGATCTGCCGGCCGTTGACGGTCGTGCTCCCGTCCTTGGCGCGATAGCCGTCCACCGTCACGGTCTCGCCGATCGGCAGCGTCGCCTTGGTGACGCCGCGGCGAATCAGGTTGTTGGGCGCGCCCATCTCGATGTTCCACTTCACGACCGTGCCGTCCGGACCCTTCACCTCGAGATAGAGCCAGGCGTGCGGGTTGACGAGGTCGATCCGCGCAATCTCGCCCGTGAGTGTGATCGGCTGGTTGGCGTCGTACTCGGCGGCGAAGGAATGGTGCGCGCGCACGGCGGGCGCCAGCGCCAGAAGTCCCACCGCCAACGCGATCCGTGACGCCTTCTGCTCCATGAGTGACACTCTACCCGCGGTCGTGGCGGCTCACAACGGCGGACCGGCCCAGCATCGCGGCGAACACGCGGGCCATCGTCGCTCCCGGGTCGGTGCCGGCCCGAGCCGCGCGCCAGCCGACGACGCCATCGGGCCTCACGAGACTCGCGCCCGAGGGCGAGATGCCGACGGCCTCGCCAAAACCGCCATCGGGATCGCCGACGGTCGCGCCGATCTGGAACACGTCGCAGGCGAGCCCCGCGTCGTGCGCCGCGCGTGAGGCGGCGTCCGCCCACTCGCCGCCCTCGGCGCCCGCGAACAGCGCGAACCCGGTGCCGGCCAGATCGATCGACGACACCGGGGCGCCGGCGCGATCGAGCCAGATGTGCGGCAGCCGCGTGCCCGGCCGCCCGCGCATGGCCCGCGGGTCCTCCGTCAACGCGCCGTCGTCACCCGGCTCGCTGAAGACGGCCGCCGAGCGATAGCGGTAGCCGAGATCGATGTGCGCGTCGTTGATGAAGGTGGCCACCCCGTCCGGCGCCAGGTGCGGCGCGCCGCGGAGCACGTAGCGTGTGTGCGCCTGCTGCGCCGTCATGGCCGCGACCGGACGGCGTTCCTGTTCATAGGTGTCGAGCAGCAACGAATCCGCGAGGCCTTTCAGGACCAGCGCCAGCTTCCATGACAGGTTCTGCGCATCCTGGATGCCGGTGTTGCCCCCGAACCCGCCATACGGCGGCATGAGGTGGGCCGAGTCCCCCGCCAGGAACACGCCGCCCTCGCGGAATCGATCGGCGACGTCGGCCATGCACTCCCATTTCTGGATGCTGTCGATCGTCACCGCCGTGTCCACGCCCAGCCCCGAGCGCACCAGGTCCAGGCACTCCGCCTCGGTGAGCGTCCATGTATCGGAGACCGGCGCGGCCGGATCGCCAATGGAGTTGACGACCAGGAACGCCGATTCGAACGGCTTCTCGAGCCGGAAGAAGCCGCGGAATTTCTCGTTCCGCACCATGATCACGCTCAGATTGCGGCCGCGCATCAGCGGCGCGATGTCGGCGCGAAAGTAGATCGTGATGCTCTTGGACAGCACCCCACGCCCCTGCAACGCAATGCCCAGCTGCTGCCGGATCGCGCTGCGGTTGCCGTCGCAGCCAATCAAGTACTGCGCGCGGACCCGGGTCTCCTCGCCCGTGGTCCGATCGCGAATCACGGCCGTGACACCGCCGGCGTCGGAGTCGAACGACGCGAGCTCGGTATTGAACCGGATGTCGGCGCCGAGTGCGCGCGCCCGCGGCCCCAGCATCGGCTCGAGCGCGTTCTGCGTGATGAAGAGGCGTTCGGTCGGGCTGAGATCGCGGACGAACTCGTTGAGGGTGGGAATATCCCAATTGAGCTCGTTGCCGGCGATCGATTCCACCGACATGATGGCGCCGTCGGGCTCGAACCGCCGGTACGACTCCTGCCGCACCGGATCCTCGATGCCGAGGCTCCGGATGATCTCCATCGTCCGCTGGTAGATCATCGCCGCGCGCGGATGGATGGCGCTGCCGGGGTGCCGTTCGACGACCAGCGGCTGAATGCCCTGCCGCGCCAGCAGCGCGGCCATGAACATGCCGACCAGACTGCCGCCGGCGACGAGAACCGGAACTTCGTGCTCGACCATGGAACACAAACTCCGCAAGGCTGAAGCCCCCCGAGTCTTGCGCGCTGGCTCAGGGCTTAAGGCTCAGGGCAAACACTACTCGACCTTCTCGGCCGCGCGGGCCCCGCTCAGGATGTTGGGCATCAGGGTGTGCGGCAGGAGAAGCTGGCAGGATCGCTCGTGGCCCCCTGTCCTTTGTACTGCGCCACCTGGGGATAGGCGCAGACGAAGCGCGTGCGCTCCACCGACAGATCAGGCTTGCGCACGGTGATGTGCAGCGTCTCGGGCGCGGTGCTAGACGACTTCCACCGGCGCAGGATCTCCATGACGTCGAGGTCGTGAATCGCGCCGTAGATCGGGTTGTCGAGGCAGTGATCCATCCCTGGCACCATGAAGAGACGGACCGAGTTCCGGGCCTTGTCGCGTCCCACGGCCTTGACCACCGCCTCGTAGTAGTCCACGAAGCTGCCCGGCGCCAGCGTGTGATCGGCCCAGCCACCGATGAGCAGGAGTTTGCCGCCGCGGTCGATGAATGGCCGGATGTCGGCCTTGGTGGCCTGGATGATCTGGTTCGGTGCCGCTTCGGCGAGGTCCACGTGGGAGTCGAAGTTCGGCAGCCCGGCTTTCCACTCCCAGGTCTGATCGCGGAACACGGCGTTGCGGTAGAAGCCCGGGGCGTAGTTGTACGGCGCCGGTCCGGCCATCGGCTCCCATTGCAGCTCGCCGCCCGGCGCCATGCCGGCGAAGAGGTACTTGCCGGACTTGGCGTGAACCGCGGGGCTGTAGATCTGCTTCACCGCCGCAATCTGCGGCGCCGTGAGGCACGACGGCGTCTCGCCCGCCTTGCAGGCGATGGCGTCGAGATTGACCGTGCACCGCGGAGGATCTTCGATGATGCCGTCCTTCAGTCCATCCTTGGCGTCACACGAGTCGAGCGCCGCCTGATGAATCAACGGGTACTTGCTCGGCGGGATGTAGCTGGCCTCGCTCTTGTGCGTCGCCTGGAACACCCACATCTGACCGATGCCGTGATGCAGCGAGTCGTAGACAAACCCGACTGCGGCGGCGGCGTCGAGATCGCCGGGATGGTCCTGCACCAGTTGCAGCACGTCGCGCGAGCCGCCACCGCCGCACTCGTTCATGAGCGTGAGCGCCGGCGCCTTGCCGTAGAACGCATCCAGCAGCCGCTTCGACGGCGGCACCATCAGGTGATAGGCCGCGCTCGTCATGTCGGCGAGTTTCCACGGTCCGGCGGCGTCGTGGCCGCGGTTGGTGTTGGCGGTGGCCCATCCCTGACGCAGGTTCGCCGCCATCCCCGCGTACGTGATCGCGCCGCCGGCAAAGCCGCTCGCGGCCGGACGGAACTCACCGTTCCAATTCTGCAGCGGCAGCCACACCTCGAACTTCACCTCGCTGTCGCCGGCGCGCGCGACGGAGCCCTCGACGCGGCAGAAGGCCGCCAGCGTCTTGTAGAGCGTGGCGTCGGCGGCGGCGGGAGGCGTGGACGGCGTGAACGCGCCCGCCCCGACCGTCTGCGCCCGGGTGATGGTCGTACCGGTGACGGGCAACGATGCGAGGCGCTCGCAGGCGCCCGGCGCGGGCGTCTGCGCCGCGCCGTTGGTGACGACCGCGCTGAGAAAGACCGCCGCAGCGAGGAGCGTCGTGACTCTGATCACGACGCTACTCTACTCCCGACGGACGTCCGTCGCGAGACGCCTCCGATCGAGTACGCGCCCGTCGCCGGCGGGCCAGCGCGGTCACGCCCAGGACGCCCAAGGAGGTCAGCGGGAGCAACGATGGTTCTGGCACCGGCCGGAGGTCGAAGCTGGCAACCGAGCGCGAGGGGTTCACCCAGAGCGTGCTGTTCTCGCCTTGCAGGCTGTAGGCGAAGTACACGACCGAAGGCGTCGTCTGCCTGACAGTGAGCAGGAAGTCGGCGTCGACGCCGTCGGCGATCACGGTATTGAACCCGTGTGGCGCGGCCCCAATCGTGACGACGCCGACGCCGGAGATGACGACACCGACGTCCTCCAGCCCGAAGCTGCGGCCATAGATCGTGAGGTCGAATGACGTCACGGCCGTAATGGGATCATCGAGGTCCGCGCCATCCCACGAAAACGCTCCAGACAGTGGACCGTCGAATCCCGGGCTCCCCGTGTCGTTGAAGTGGAAACCCCAGGCCGAAAACGAAATCCCGAATGGGACGGCCCTGGCCGGCGCAGCGAGCAGGGAGAAAACACAGACGAGCACGCCGCACGAGGTGAATCGGCGGGAAGTCATACGAATCAAATATACGGGGACCCGAGCCCGTGCGGATCCGGGTCGTCGGCCGGCTCTACTGTGCCGCTGAGGCCGTGGCCGCCGGCTTCCGGGACGGGATGAATTCGCGGCGCTTGAACTTCCAGCCGGCGTCGGTCTTCGAGTAGACGTCCTCGTAGTGCCCGCCGAGGAAGATCGTGCTCGGCGTGCCGGCCGCGCCGATGTCGAGCACCACGAGGTACTGCTTGCCGATCGCCCCGTCGGCCGTGGGCTCGATCACGATGTTGCTCAGGTAGTGCCGCACATAGTTCGGCCCGTGCGGCTGATCGATCGCCAGCTTGGCCAGGTTGTCGCGCCCCTTGGTCGGCGGCCGGATGAATTCGCCGTCGGGCGCGAACATGTCCGCGTAGTCGAATCCGTTGTTCGCGGCCGTGTCGAGCGCGTAGGGATAGGTGTAGACCAGCTGCTGGATCGCCATGTAGTCCTCGGCCGTGAGGTTGCGCAGCCCCGTGGCCTTCGGCACCGGCGGCGGCGCCGGTGTGCCGGGCGCCGCGGCTGGAGCGGCCGGTGCTTTCAACGGATCGTTCTGCAGCTGCTTCGGCGTGGGGCCGCCTTCCGATGCGTAGAAGGCACGGGTCTTGAAGCGCCAGCCGTCGGGCGTCTTCACATAGGTGTCCCGGTACATGCCACCGTTGGTCCACTCGCTCTTTCCGCTCGGCAGGCTGACGTCGCCGATGACCGCGTACTGCGTCCCGCGGGCGCCCTCGGGCGTCGCCTCGAGGATCACGTTGGTGATGTAGTGGCTCACGTAGTTCTGATTGCGCGGGCCGCCGCGCGCCAGCGCCGCGAGGGTGTCGCGCCCCCGAAACAGCCGGCCGGTCTCACCCTGGTTCATGCCCACGAACACGCCGTCGGGCGCGAACAGATCCGCGTAGTCGTAGCCGTTGCGGCCACCGGTATCGAGCGCGTAGGCGTAACGCGCGATGAGCTGCTGAATCTGGATGCGATCCATCGGCGTCAGGGGCAGGAACTCTTTCGACTGCGCTGTGATGCCGACGCTGGACACGGCGAGGGCCGCCGCGACGACGAGACTCGAAATGATGCGCATGGCCGTCGTCCTCGCTCAGCGGGCCGGCGTGGGCTTGCCGACGTTGGTCGTCGGGCCGCCCTCGCTGGGAATGAACTGGCGGCGCTTGAAGCGCCAGCCCTGCTGCGTCTTCACGTAGGTGTCCTCGAAGTGGCCGCCGGTGACGACGGAGCTCGGCTGCTTGTTCTCGCCGAGGGCGATGATCACGGCGTAGACCCTGCCCTTCGCGCCGTCCGGTGTCGGCTCGAGCAGCGTGTTGGTCGCAAAGTTACGGGCGTACGCCGGCCCCTGCCCGGGCCGGTGCCCAGACGCCATTTTCAACAGCGCCTCGCGTCCTGAGTAGGTCGCCTGCGGCGTCACGAAGACACCGTCCTCGGTGAAGAGCTCCGCCAGCGCTCGTCCGCCCTCGCCGCCGTTGTCGAGCGTGTAGGGGTAACGCGCCACGAGCTCTTGAATGTCGAGCACGTCCTGCGGCGCCAGCGACAGCTGGCCGCTCGCGCGCGCCTTCAGCTCGGCGGGAGTGTAGTACGAGCGGTTCTGGAAGCGCCAGCCCGCGGCTGTCTTCGCATACACGTCCTCGTAGGCGCCGCCGTTGTTGGGCAGCGTCACCGTGGCTTTCGCGCCGCCCGGCCGCGCCTCGATCGCACTGAACTGCAGCGCGGGCGCGCCGGAACCGCCCGGCCGCGCCGGCTGCGCCGCCCCCGGCTGGCAGTGCCGCTCCGATTTCACCAGCGCCACGAGCTGATCGCGCCCCTGGATGTTGCCGCGAAAGCCGCTGTAGAAAATGCCGTCGGCCGCAAAGAGGCCAGCGTAGTCGTCGGCCTTGCAGGTGCCAAGGTTCGTCGCGTACGCCGCGCTCAGCGCCTGGATGTCGTCCTTGTCCTTCTGCGTCAGCGGTGCCTGGCCCGCCAGGTTGGCGACACCCAGTGCGACCGCGCAGGTTCCAAGAAACAGCTTCTTCACGGGTTTCCTCCGGGGCCGAGTGTATGAGCGGATGGATTTCGGCTCATATCCCCTAAATGGGTCGGTCCGCGCGTAGGCGTGGCCCTACGGCAGAGCAAAACGCGAACCCTCCGAGCCGGACACGGCCGTTCGCTCGGATTCTAGTCCGGCCGTTCCTCGTGCGCGGCGCCGGCCACGGCACGCGCGTCCGGCGCCATCGCTCTCAGCACGAGCACGGTGACGTCGTCGTGTTGGCCCACGCCCTCTCCGAACGCCACCACGCGATCGATCACCGCCCGCACGAGCCGTTCCGGAGTCTCGTGCAGCAGTCCCAGGACCAGCGCGCGCACGCCCGCTTCGCCGAATTCCTCTCCCGTCGCGTCAATCGCCTCGGACACGCCGTCGCTGACCACCACGAGCGTGTCGCCCGGGGCCAGCCGCACGATACCCTGCTCGTACACCGCGTCCGCGAAGGCGCCAATGAGGGTGCCGCCGGTATCAAGCCGCGTCACCGCCGCGCCGGCAAAGAGCAGCGGCGGGTTCTGGGCGGCGTTGCAGTAGATCAGCGTGCCGTCCGGCGAGAGGGTCGCGAGAAACAGGGTGACGAAGCGCGACTCGATCCGCCGGGACAGCAGGACGCGGTTCAGCAGTTCCACCGTCGCGCGCGGCCACACGTTCCCGTCCGCGTCGACGGCGCGGGACGCGATCACCCCTTGCACGAGCGACGCGATCAGCGCCGCCGCCGGCCCCTTGCCCGTGCTGTCGCCGAGGCCGAATCCCAGCCAGCCGCCCGGCAGCGTCTGGTAGTCGAAAAAGTCGCCGCCGATCGCCCGGCTTGGTACCGACGCCGCCACGATGTCGAAGAACGCGCCGGTGCGACGCGCGTCGGGCAGCAGGGTCTGCTGGATCCGCGACGCCATCCGCAGTTCCTCGTCGAGCCGTGCCTTCTCCAGACCCTGCTGGTACAGCCGCGCGTTCTCGATGGCCAGAGCGGCTTCGCCGGCGAGGGCTTCGAGCGCGGCGCGCGCCGATGAGGCGACAATCCGCCCCCGGTCACGGCTGTCGAGGTACAGCACGCCGACGTGCTGAGGCGCGCGCGCCTCGCCCGTGCGCTCCACGTAGCGCACGAGCCGCAGCGGTGCCGCGAGCACGTGGCGGATGCCGAGCGCAATCGTCCCGCTGTGCGCGGCGGCGTCGCCGCCTTCGAGCAGGTCCGGGACGACGGCCGTGATTCCAGTCTCGAACACCTCGTCGGGAATTTTCCGGCTCACGGCGACGCTGCGGATGTCGAGCGCGGCGCCGCCGCTGGCCCGCGCGAGCCGCGGTTCGAGGCGGCCGTCGGCACCGGGCAACACGATGACGCCGCGGTCGGCGCCGGTCGCCTCGATTGCGGCGTCGAGCACCATTGTCAACACTTCGTCCAGCACCCGGTCGCTGCCCATCTCGCGCAGCGACTCGAGCAGCATCGCGACCTGACGCAAGTCTCCCGGCCGGGCCGCGGGCGCGGCATCGCCGGCGCGGCCCTCGTCGAGCAGAAACAGCAGCGCGGCGCCCGTGCGGCCGCACTCGATGCGGTCGCCGGTCGCGAGCACCCGTGCGTCGTCGACGCGCGTGCCATTGACGAAGCTGCCGTAGCGCGACCCGCGATCGTGGAAGACATACCCGTCGGCCGCGGCCGTGATGTCGGCGTGGGCGCGCGAGACTTCGGGGCCCGCGATCTGCAGGTCGCAGCCTTCGCCGCGCCCGATAGTGAAGACCAGCTTGTCGATCGGCACGACGCGCCGCTGCAGCGCGTCGTGCACGACCAGGCGAGGTCCGGAGACGGACGTCACGGGTTCGACGCGGCTCTCCAGTTCTGGACGAGCGTGATCGACGAGCGTCCGTCCCCCTGGAGTGAATTGACCAGGAAGCGCTGGCCGTCGGGCGACACCGCGTAGAACGAGCGCGGTCCGACGGGCCGGGCCTCGAAGAGCGGGCGCGGCGTGCCTGCCGCCAGCGCGCCCTCGTGCTCCTCGGTCGCCACCGCCATCAGACGGTTGTCTCGCGAGGCGTAGAAGATCTCCTTCGAGTCGCCGCGCCAGCGCGGACTCGTGCCGCCCGCGCTCGACACCTGCCAGCGGCGCGACGGCGACGGAAACGGCACCACGTACACTTCGGGCACCCCGGACTCGCCCGAGTGATAGGCCAGCCAGCGGCCATCGGGAGCCACTCGGCCGGCGTTCGCGAAGCCGTCGAGCAACGAGGCCGGCCGTTGCTCGCCGGCGAGCGGCAGCAGCGAAAGACCGGCGCGGTCGGCGTCGAACGACCAGACGACCGCCGCGCGGCCATCGTGGTCCCAGCTGGTCGGATATTTCTCCGAGTTGTCGGCGAAGACCGGCGCCTCGGCGGCCACCCCGTCGATCGCTTTACGATACAGATCGAAGTGGCCGTTGCGGTTCGACGAGAACAGCACGGTGACGCCATCGGGCGACCACACCGGCGCCACGTCGTCGCCCGGATCGAGCGTCAAGCGCGTGCGAACACCGCGCTCGAGGTCGAAGACCCAGAGATCGCGCGTGTTCTGTGCCGGATCGAGCACGCTGACGACCACACGCCGCCCGTCGGGCGACAGCTCGACGTCGCCGTACTCGGCCGGGTCGCCGAGCACCCCCAATTGCCGCCCGGCTCGATCGAACCAGACCAGCTGTGATCCGGTGTCGGAAGGCTGATACGCCAGCGTGCCGGTCGACGAGACGCTGAACGCCGCCGAGCCGGCCCCGACGAACGCGACCTGTTCCGCCACCGGGCGCGGCTCCCCGCGCACGGTCAGACCGTCGACATCGAACGGCTGCGCCAGGAGCCGGTTGTCGCGCACGAACAGCAGGTGCCCGTCGGCGTACGTCGCCATCGATCCGCGGTCCACGAGGAGGCGCGGGGTCTCGGGCGCGTCGAGGGATCCCACGTAGAGCGCACGCGGCCCGGTGGCTCCCTGCTCGCGCGGCGCCACAGCCACGTAGAGAAAATGCCGGCCGTCGGGCAGGAAGAAGGGGCTGCGGTGCAGCAGATCGCCGGCGGACGCGTCGAGCACGGTCACCGCGGCGGGCGTGCCGCCGGTGGCCGGCACGCGATGGATCGCGGCGTTGGCCGCGGGCGTGTAGAGGATCACGCCATCGCGGCTCCAGCTGCCGGTCGCATCGAGGGCCGGCGACGCCAGCAGCGTCGGCATGCCGCCGGCCAGGTCCACGACCTTGAGCTGTCCCATCGCAACGAACGCGATCGCGTCCGAACCCGGCGACCAGAACGGTGAGGAGGCGCCGTCGGTACCGGCGACCGACGTGGCCATGAGCGAGTCGAGCGCGCGCACCCACAGCGTCTGGTTGCCGCGCGCGTCGATGGCCGTAAAGGCGATGCGCCGGCCATCGGGCGAGAGCGCCATCCGTCCGCCTCCGCCGATCGTGCGCGCGACGGGGAAGCGCAGTCCGGCGGGGAGCAGCACCGCGGAGCGCACGACCGGCCCGGGGGGCTCCCGTCCGCCGGCGAACCAGCCGGCGGCGCCCGCGATCGCCGCGACAGCCACCGCCGCGGCCGCAGCCAGCCACAGGCCCAGGCGCCGCGGCGTCGAACCCTGCACTTGCGGGGTCGGATCAGTCAGCCACGTGAGCTCGCGCGCGAGATCTCCGGCACTCTGCCAGCGGTCCGCCGGATCCTTGGCCAGACACGCCCCGACCAGGCGATCCAGCACCGGCGGCAACGACGGCCGCAGATGTGAGGGCGCCGGCGGTGTCTGTCGCATGACCGCCGCGATCACGGCGGCCTGCGTGTCGCCGGCGAACGCCGGTCGCCCGGTCACCATCTCGAAGATGACCGCACCGCACGCGAACACGTCGCTCCGCGCGTCGGCCGGCGCCCCCTCGAGCTGCTCGGGCGCCAGATAGCCCAACGAGCCGAACACCTGTCCGGGCGCGCCGGCGACCGCGGTCCCCGTGTCGGCGTCGGACCATCCGCTGGCGAGCGGCGGCGCGGACTGCAGCGCGAGACCGAAGTCCAGCAGCTTGATGCCCGCCTTGGTCACCATGACATTGCCCGGCTTCAGATCGCCGTGCGCGATGCCGGCCCGATGCGCGCGATCGAGCGCCCCGGCCATCTGCGCGGCCAGCGTCAGCGCCTGATCGATCGGGAGCGGGCCGTTCGACAGCCGCGCGGCGAGGGTCTCGCCTTCGACCATCTCCATGACCAGATACCCGATCGGCGCGCCGTTCTCGCCCGGCGCTTCCCCGATGTCGTGGAGCGTGCAGATGTGCGGATGGTTGAGGCGGGAGATGGTGCGCGCCTCGCGGTCGAACCGGGCGCGAAACTCGGGCGACTCGGCGAGATGCGGCAGGAGGATCTTGATCGCGACCGCGCGGTCGAGCCGGGTATCGCGCGCGCGGTACACCTCACCCATGCCTCCGGAACCGACCGGAGTCTGGATTTCGTAGGGACCGAGGCGAGTACCCGGCGCGAGCACGGCTGCGCGTCGATTATAGGGGCGGCGACGCCGCCGCCCCCTTGCACGGACGCACCCCGGCAGGCCGGGTACTCCAGGCCGCCGCTAGTTCTGCGGCAGCGCGTATGCGATGTAGGCGCCCTGCAGCGGCGGCGGTCCGCCCGCACGCCCGCCGCGCCCGCGCCCCTGCGCCGCGGCGGCTGCGCCTTCGGGCCCACCAGGCGCCGGTGCGGCACCAGCGGCGGGACCGGCTCCACCCCAGCGGATGGAGAACCCGCCCGTGCCCGCCGCCACCGGGAAGACGATGAACTGCCGCCCGCTCACCTCGTACGATGCGGGCACGCCCTCGGAGCCGGTCGGCAGGTCGGTCTTCCACACCACCTTGCCGTTGTCCCGGTCGTAGGCGCGGACCGTGCGGTCCGACGCCGTGGCGACGAACACGAGACCGCCGGCGGTCACGAGCGGCCCACCGCGCGGCATGTGCGAGCCCGAGTCGCCTGGAATATTGACGTTGGCACCGGGAGGCGGCGTGACCCCACCATCCGGTACCTGCCACTTGATCTCTCCGGTGTTCAGGTCGTACGCGGTTAACAGCGACCATGGTGGTCCGATCGCGGTCATCGCATTGGACGGGCTGAGCAGGAAATCGTAGGGCGAGGTATAGCGCACCGGTCCCTTGGCGAGCGCGTCCTTCGCTTCGGCAATCAGCTTCGCCTCCTGCTCGGCCGTGATAATCGGGCTCGGCGGCCCGCCGCCCAGCGCGCCGCCGGCCGTCGGCTCTTCGTTGCTGCGCACGAGCCGCAGCATCACCGGCATGTTCTTGGCGACGATATACATCTCGCCGCGAATCGGATCCACGGCACCGCTGCCCCAGTTGGCGCCGCCGTTGTGCCCGGGCATCGACACCGACCCGCGAATGCTGGGCGGCGTGTAGAGCCCCTCGTTGCGCGAGTTGCGGAGCTTCTCGCGCATCGCCTCCTGCTCGGCGGGCGGCAGGAACGGATTGATGTCCTTCTCGGTGAAGCTCTGGCGGGCGAACGGCGCCGGCTTCGTCGGATACGGCTGCGTCGGCCAGCTCGCTTCGCCGGGCACGTCACTCTGCGGCACCGGACGCTCTTCGATGGGGAACACCGGCTTGCCGGTCTTCCGCTCGAAGACGAACACGAACCCCATCTTCGTGGCCTGCGCCACGGCGTCCACGGTACGGCCGTTCTGGCGCAGCGTCAGCAGCTTCGGCGCCTGCGGCAGGTCGAAGTCCCACAGGTCGTGGTGCACCAGCTGCTGGTGCCAGAGGCGCGTGCCGGTGCGCGTATCGAGCGCGACGAGGCTGTTGGCGAATAGATTGGCGCCGTGGCGGATACCACCGTAGAAATCGAAGCGGCCGGTGCCGGTCGGGATGAAGACAATGTGGTTCGCCTCGTCCACCGTCATCTCGGACCAGTTGTGCACGCCGCCCGCCGTCTTGAACGCGCCGTCGGGCCACGTGTCGTAGCCGAATTCACCCGGGAGCGGGATAGTGTGGAACACCCACCGCACCTTGCCGGTGCGTACGTCGTACGCCTGCACGTCGGCCGGGTTGGCCTCGTAGCCGGCGCCCTGTGCCGGGAGCGACATGATGATGGTGTCATCGACGATCCGGCCCGGGTTGCTCGTCTGCAGCGGGTTGCGCACGTCGCGCCACAGCGCGGTTCGCAGGTCCACGCGGCCGTTGGTGCCGAACGAGGTGATGGTCTGCCCGGTGCGGGCGTCGATGGCGGTGATGTTGCCCGCGTTGAGATAGATCAACCGGCGATCGGAACGGTCCGGGCTCTCCCAGTAGTTGAGGCCGCGGGCACCGATACCGCCCTGATTCGGATGCGTCCACATCTCCTTGCCGGTGGCGGCGTCCAGGGCCACGATCGCATTACCGGTGCCCTGCACGTACATGACGTCGTCCACGACGATCGGGTTGAACACGATTGTGCCGGTCACCGGATAAGTCCAGGCCACCTGGAGCTGCGACACGTTGGCCTTGTTGATCTGCGCGAGCGCGGTGAATTGGGCCGAATGGGGGCCGCCGCCATAGGCCGTCCAGGTGGTGTAGGGCTTCGCCTTCGCGGCGGGACCCGTTGACCCGGACTGGGCGATGAGCGACACGATGCCCGCCACGGCGAGCAGCGTCACAACCAGTAAAGCTCCTCGAAATCTACGCATGCACGTCCCTTCGTGAGTAGCCGGCCGCGCCCTGGGCGCCGCCCTGACCCGGCGCGCAAACGCCCCCGGCCGCGGCGGATTGTACCGTAAGGTTCGCGAGGCTCCGCCCGGGATCCGCCCGGCTCCGCCTCGAGTGAGCCGGCCGGTGTGTCCGGCTCCGCCGGCGCTCCGTCGCTTATTCGATCGCCGTATAATACGCGCCAACTAAGGAGCCTCGCATGACCAGGACCTGGCGTCGTGGACTCGGTATCGGCGTCGTGCTCGTTCCCGTGCTCGCGCTCGTGCCGTCGGTCGCCACTGCGCAGATCAAGACGCCGCACCTCGCGATCACCGCGCTCAACGGCGCAACGGGGGTCAGTTACGAGGTGCCGCGCACGCCGTGGGGCGATCCGGATCTCCAGGGGACATGGACGAGCGACGACCTGCGCGGCGTGCCGACCGTACGGCCGCAGCAGTTTGGCGATCGTCTGTATCTCACCGACCAGGAGTTCGCCGACCGTAAGAAACGCGACGAGCAGGCCCGCACGCGGGCCGACAACGACGTGGGGTCGTTCCGCAACGACGTCGGCACCAGAACCTGGCGGCAGACCTCCCTCATCGTCGACCCCGCCAACGGCCGCTACCCGGCCTTCACGCCCTATGCGGAAACACGCCGCGCGCCACGGGATCGCGGCACCTTCGGCGACGGGCCGTTCGACACCTTCGAGAATTTCACGCTCTACGACCGCTGCATCACGCGTGGCATCGTCGGCGGCGTGCTCCCGGTGCCCTACGGCAACGGCAACACCATCGTGCAGGCGCCGGGCATGGTGATCATCAGCTACGAAATGGTGCACGACACGCGCGTCATCTACACCGACGGCCGCCCGCACGTGGGCAGCGGCGTGCGCCAGTACCTCGGCGACGCGCGCGGCCGCTGGGAAGGCAGCACGCTCGTGGTCGAGACGACCAATTTCACCGACAAGACCAGCATTGGCCCGAACGGCAACGGGCTGCGCCACAGCGCCGACCTGAAGATGACCGAGCGGATCACACGGGTCGGTGAGGACATCGTCCAGTACGAAGTCACAGTGACCGATCCAAAGACCTACGTTGCGCCGTTCACCATCTCGATGCCGCTGACGCCGCTTCGCGGCGACATGCTGCTGCCCTACGAGTGCCATGAAGGCAATTACGGGCTGAAGAACGCGCTGAGCGCGGAACGGGCCGAAGACAAGGCGATCGCCGAGGACGTGGCGAAAGGGATCACGCGGCCGCGGCGTGCGATTCAGGTCAACGTGCCCAACCGTCCCGAGGCGCCGCCGGTGGAGGGGAATTAGGAACCTGATTGGCCTTGGGCCTTAGGTTAGGCCTTGGGCGTTCCTGGAGGACTCATAGACGCGCCGCGGTGCTCGAGAAATTACAGCGGTGCCCAAAAAAGTACAGGGGCTTTCCTAGCTCGACCGGACGGACCGCCCGCGATAACATCTCCGGACTTCATGCGTCGCGCCGAACTCGAAGAGCAGGTCAACGAGCTCGACGCGCAGATCGCCGCGCTTCGAGCGCGCAATCGCCTGCCGCCGAACGGCATCCGGCGCCGCGCCACCTGGTCGATTGGCTCCATGCCGCTGTACGAGATCTCATTCGGCTCCGATCCGGGCCGGCGGCAAGTGCACGGTCACGCCCGCGGCATCATCGCCATCGGAGATAGAGCGTCTGGCGTGCTCGCGATCGGCGGCTACGCGCGCGGAGTCGTCGCGATTGGCGGCCTCGCGGCCGGGATCATCAGCGTCGGCGGTCTCTCGCTCGGGCTGCTGAGCGCGCTTGGCGGGTTGGCCATCGGCGCTCTCGCCGTCGGGGGCACATCGGTTGGCGGCATCGCGGTCGGCGGCAGCAGCGTCGGCTACTACGCCTGCGGCGCCGCGTCGGCCGGTGCTCACGCCGTCTCGGCGGCGCTGCAGTCGCCCGACGCCTCCGCCTTCTTCGCCCGGCTCGGCCTGACCGGCTTCTGCTCTCGTCCATAGGCGGACCGGCCACACCTCGCCACCCTCCTCGGACTGTGCGACACTGCGCGCACACGGGAGCCTCGCCTCATGAGTCTGATGACGTTGCTCGTCAACGGCCGCCGCCACGCCGTGGACGTGGACCCGGCCACCCCGCTCCTCTTCGTGCTGAGCGACGACCTCGCGCTCAAGGGCCCCAAGTTCGGCTGCGGCCTGGGGCAGTGCGGCGCCTGCACGGTCATCGTGCGCGGTCAGGCGATCCGCTCCTGTATCACTCCGACGGAGACGGTGCAGAACACCGAGATCACGACCCTCGACGGGCTCGGCTCGCTGGAACGGCCGCATCCCATCCAGCAGGCCTTTATCGACGAGCAGGCGACACAGTGCGGCTTCTGCTTGAGTGGCGTCATCCTGAGCGCCAAGGCGCTCGTCGATCGCACGCCGGCGCCGACGGACGACGACATCGACCGCGCGCTCTCGGGCGTGCTGTGCCGCTGCTTCGGGCACACGCGGATGCGCCGCGCCATCCACCGCTACGCCGCCGGGAGGCGCGCATGACGCCGCGGCTCACCACCGAGGCGCGCGCGGCACTGGACGGTGCCGGTCTGTCACGGCGGCGCTTCCTGCAGCACTCCGGCGCACTCGTCGTCGCCTTCGGCGCCGCGCGCTACGCCGGGCTCGAGTCCCTGCTGTCGGCACAGGGCATCAACGGCCGCAGCTCGATGGCGCTCGACGCGTGGATCGCCATCACGGCCGACAGCCGCGTCCTGGCCTATACCGGCAAGTGCGAGCTCGGACAGGGCCTCTTCACCGCGCAGGTGCAGCTGGTGGCCGAGGAGCTCGACGTACCGCTGCCGCAAGTCACGCTGACGATGTGCGACACGGCGGCGACGCCCGATCAGGGCACCACCTCGGGCGCACAGTCGCACCCCGCCAACTTCAACCAGGCCAACCTGGCCCTGGCGTGCGCCACCGCGCGGGAAGCGCTCGTTCGCCTGGCGTCGGATCGGCTCGGCACGCCCGCGGCAGCGCTGACCACGGCCGGCGGCGCGGTCGTCGTCACCGCGGAGCCCGCACGCCGCGTGACGTACGGCGAGCTCGTCGGCGGTCGGAAGTTCATGCTGCCGCTCGACACCGCCGCGAAGCGGAAACACCCCGCCGACTGGAAAGTGATGGGCACGTCGGTGCCCCGGCTCGACATTCCGGCCATGGTGACGGCGCAGCTCGAATACGTGCACACGGTGCGCGTCCCTGGTATGTTGCACGGACAGGTCGTCCGTCCGCCGTCGGTCGGGGCCACCGTGGCGCGCGTGGACGAGACGTCCGTGCAGGGCATGCCCGGGCTCGTGCGCGTCGTGACGCGGAAAAACTTCGTCGGCGTGGTGGCCGAGAAGCCGTTCCAGGCCGCGCAGATCGCCGCGAAGCTCCAGGTGTCGTGGACGGCTGGACCCGCCATTCCACCGCAAGCCACCTACTACGACCATCTGCGCCGCGATCCGGCCTCGCGCGACACGTATCTCCTCGACTCGGGTGATGTGGACCAGACACTGCGCGGCGCGCGTACCACCGTGTCGGCCACCTATCGCCATCCGTTCCACATGCACGGGTCGGTGGGGAGTTCCTGCGCCGTCGCCGACGTGCAGGCCGGCAAGGCCACGCTCTGGTCCGCCACCCAGGCGGTCTACCCGATGCGCGAGACGGCGGCCCGCCTGCTCGGCCTCCCCAGCGAACAGGTCCGCGTGGTCTTCACGCGCGGGTCGGGCTGCTACGGCATCAACGGCGCCGACACCGTCACCTACGATGCGGCGCTGCTGTCGCAGGCAGTCGGCCGCCCGGTGCGGGTGCAGCTCACGCGCCGCGACGAGATGGCCTGGGAAAACTACGGCAATGCGTTCGTGATCGATCAGCGCGCCGGACTCGATGCGTCGGGAACGATCGTCGCGTGGGACTACGAGGCGTGGTCGCCGGCGCTCGGGGGCCGGCCCGGCTACGACAGCCCGGGGAACGTCGTCACCGGCTGGCTCGCCGGCTTTGCACCTGCGGCCGCCGCGCCACGGACGCCGGCACCGGCGCCGGCCACGCCGCTCAGCAACAACCTCAACACCGCCCCGTCGTACGTCACCGGCTGCGTCGGCGGCGTGTGCCGCGGCACTGGCACCGTGAAGAGCGAACGAGTGCTGTCGCACCGCACGGTGTCGCCGTTCTTCACCGGCCCGCTCCGCGCGCCCGAGCGCTTCCAGAACACGTTCGCGCACGAATCGTTCATGGACGAACTCGCGGCAGCGGCCAACGCCGATCCGGTGGCGTTCCGGCTGAAGCACCTTCGAGACGAGCGCCTGCGCACCGTGGTGCGCGAGGCTGCGTCGGCGGCATCGTGGGAGACACGGCCGTCGCCGCGCCCGGCCTCGCCGCGGGATGGCATGGCGAGTGGACGCGGCATCTCGTGCGTCCTCTACGAAGGCGACAACGGGTATGTGGCGATCGTGGCCGACGTGGACATCGACCAGGCGACGGGCGTCATCACCGTGCGCCGGATCGTCGGCGCTCAGGACTGCGGGCCGATCTCGAACCCCGACGGTGTGAAGAACCAATTCGAGGGCGGCGCACTGCACGGCATGAGCCGGGCGCTGTTCGAAGAGGTGACGTGGACCGGCGAGACGGTCACGTCGGCGGACTGGCGCAGCTACCGGACCTTCGCGGTGGGCACGCGCACGCCCGCCGTCGAGATCGTGCTCGTCAACCAGCCGGCGGCGGAGGCGAACGGCGCCGGCGAAACGGCGATTACGGCCGTCGCCGCGGCGATCGGCAACGCCGTGTTCGACGCCACCGGCGCGAGGCTGCGCGAAATTCCGTTTACCCCGGCGCGCGTGAAGGCTGCCCTCGCCACCCGCGGGACGGCCTAGAAGCGGCGGCTCCGGATCTGCCGCAGGTCAGGGGCGCTGAACCCCCAGTCGGCCGTCGCATTCCGGGTGATTTCCGCCCGGGTCCAGCGCGGCCGCATCAGCCCGGCGCCGGCGTGTGCGGCGTGTCCCATCAGCAGGTGGCCGATCTCGTGCGCCATGGCCCGTCCCAGCAAAATGCCGAAGTCGCCGTCGGAACGGCGGGCGAGCTGTTCCACTCGATCGACGAAGACCGTCGCGAGCACGTCCATCCCCGTGGCCGGATCGACCAACGCCGTGCCCAGCGACTGCTCATCCTCGCCGGGTGCGGCCCGTTGCGACCGCACCAGTCTCACCATCAGCTCGCCGCGCCTGAGCGGCACCGTGCAGCGCCCGCCACTCGACGTCGAGCAGCTCAGCCACGTCACTTCGAGATCGGCCGGACGCAGCGTTTGCGCGGCCACGTCGAGCGCACTCCGCATGGCGGCCTTCGACACGTCGGCGTTGTCGTAGACCCGCACGCTGAGGGCGCTCCAGGCGAGTTCCGCCCCCTCGATGGCCACGTTACCAGCCGCCAGCGTCACCCCGACCGCCACCAGCCCCCAGAATCCGCGCATCGGCCCCTCCCCTCCACGGGCGGTTCGTCCGCCCCCATAGGCGGCACTTTCCTGTGCGGCTCCGGGTGCCTCAATGCACCGGAGATGAATCGAGGTGACATGTGGGTGACATCTGGCGACCGGACGGTGATTCACGTCTGGAAACGCGGATAATCGACTCAAGGAGCCTTTGTGGACACGCAGGCAGGGTCGGAAGGCGCCATCCGCTTCGGGGCTTTCGAGCTGGACGAGCGGGCACGCGAGCTTCGGTCGGGCACCTCACGCATCCGGTTGCAGGATCAACCGTTCGAGATCCTGCGCCTGCTGTTGCGGCGGCCCGGCGACGTCGTCACCCGGGAAGAGCTGCGCCGGCAGCTCTGGCCCGACGGCACCTTCGTCGATTTCGAGCACAGCCTCAACGCCGCCGTGAAGCGGTTGCGCGCCGCGCTCGGCGACGACGCCGACAACCCGCGCTACGTCGAAACGCTGCCCCGCCGGGGCTACCGGTTCGTGGCCGTGTCGGTGGCCACGACGGACGCGCCCCCAGCACCGCAGACGCGCCCGGCACGCCTGCGGCTGGCCGTCCTGCCCTTCAGCAATCTCGGCGACGAGCGGCACGAGTACTTCGGCGACGGCCTGCAAGAGGAGCTGATCTCGCAGCTCGGCGGGTTGTGCCGGGGAAAAATCGGCGTGCTGGCACGCTGGTCATCGCTCGTCTTCAAGGGCACGTCGCTGCGGGCCCGCGACGTGGGCGAGGCGCTGCGCGCCGACTACCTGCTCGAAGGCAGCGTGCGGCACGAAGACGACCGCGTGCGCGTCACCGCCCGGCTGATCGAGACCGCGGGCGAGACGCAGCTCTGGGCCGAGATGTACGACCGCCACCTCACCCACTGCCTCACCGTGCAGACCGACGTGGCCGCGCACATCGCGCGCGCCCTCGCCGCCGAACTGGTGCCCGACGAGCGCTCGCGGACGCCGTCTGCCGCCGCATCGGCGGCGTATCAGGCCTATCTCAAGGGCCGCTACTTCTGGAACAAGACCGAGGACCACGCCCTCGATCAGGCGATCGCGTACTACGAAGAGGCGCTGGTGCTCGACCGGTCGTTCGGGCCGGCCGCGGCGGCGCTTGCCCGGGCGAGAGTGGCGCGGGCCGAGCACTACCGGGACGTCCCACGGCTGGCGCTCGCCTCGGCGCGCGAAGCCGCGCTGCGGGCGCTCGACATCGACGGCTCGCTCTACGAGGCGCACCTCGCGCTGGCCGAGACCCAGCGCCTGCTCGACTTCGACTGGGCGGCGGCGGAGACGAGCTACCTCAAGGCGCTGTCGCTCAATCCAAGCTCGGAGAGCGCGCACCGCGGCTACGCGATGCTGCTGTCGGCGCTCGGACGGCACGGCGAGGCGGTGCGCGAGTCGGACCGCGCAATCGAACTCGATCCGCTGTGCGTGGTGGTGGGCGGAAGCGCGGCGTGGGTGGCCTACGCCGCCGGCGACTACCCCGCTGCCATCGAGATCGCGCGCAATACGATCGACATGGATCCGGAGTTCGTGCGCGCGCGGCGCGTGCTGGCCGCGGCCTACCTGCAGTTGGGGCGTCACGCCGAGGCGGTGCAGGAGCTCGAAGCGTCGGCGGCGCTCACCGACCATCCCGTCCTGCTCGCGTGGCTGGCGCACGCCAAGGCCATCACCGGACGCACACGCGACGCCGAGGCGGTGGTCGCCCGCATGCTCGCGCAGACCGGGTACCGGCAGCAGTATGCGCTGGCCGTGGCCTATGTCGGGCTCGGACGCGTCGACGAAACCTTCGAGGCGCTCGATATCGCGTGCCTCGATCGCGATCCGATGCTGGCGCACATCGCGGTGGAACCGCGCTTCATGCCGCTGCGCGACGAGCCGCGCTTCCGCGCGCTGCTGGCGCGCCTCGGGCTGTCTACCTCTCCAAGCCCTTCTGCCGCAGCACCGGCGTCGCGTCGGCGCTGACCAGCGCCGCAATCAGCGCGCGCGCCGCCGCCGGGTCGGCCGCCGTGGCCCCTACGGCCGCCGCAAAGGTCACGTCGCTGCGGAATTGGGCGGGCAGCGGTCCGACGAGTTCGATGCCCGGCGCCGGCAGGATTTCGCTGACCAAGGTGATGAGCAGGTCGGCGTCGCCGGCGTTGACGCGCGCAATCGACCGGACCGATCCCTGCTCGAGAATGGCTTTGGCCTTCACCGCCTCGGCGATGCCCAGTTGCGCGAACATCGCCTCGATGTGCGGGCGGCTGGCGCCGTCGCCGGCGTAGGTCACCGCTCTGCTGGCGAGGAGCGTCTGCTTCAGCTCCGCTGCGGTTTTCGCGGCCGGCTTGGTGGTGCCCTGGCGGACGCCGAGGCCAACGGACGAGTGGCCGATCACCGTGCTGGCTCCTGCCGGCACCTTGCCGGCCTTGGCGACCTGATCGACCGCCTCGGCCGTGGCGATGACCGCGTCGAACGCTGCGCCGCCCATGATGTCCTTCACCAGACCCGATGACGTGCCATAGGTGATCGCCACCGTGCGTCCGCTGCGCTTCTCGTAGGCCGGAATGAGCGCGTCGACGAACGTCTTCACGCCGTTCGAGGCGATGACCCGCACGGGCGCCTGCTGCGCCGTGAGCGACGTCAGCGTCACGAGACCGACAACCGCGACCATCGCCAGGATTCGCAGTGCGCGCATGTGATTCAGCTCCTTGCAGGCCGGTCTGACCGCCGCCCTCTACGTCCGACGAGGCGGGTCTGAAGACCCGCGGCCACGCTCGAGCGTGCGAACCGCGCCTACAGTGCCACAGCCCGGCGAAAAACGAAAAGGGGCTCGATGGCGTTCGGAGCACCTGAGGGGAAGTGCCCCAAAAGGTCGTGCGCTTGACCTTCTCGTCATCTGACTGATAAGAAAGCTGGTTGCATGAGCCTAATGAGTTTCCTGACCTGGATGGACAACCTTCCGTCGAGCATCGCCCTGCGCGAGTCGACCTGGACCTATCCCATCGTCGAATCAGTCCATTCAGTCGGCATCTGTCTCTTCGTCGGCCTGACGTTGCTGTGGGACCTCCGGCTATTGGGCATCGGACTGCGCCGGATTCCCGTGTCCGAGGTGTGGACCAAACTCATCCCGTGGATGACGATCGGGGCGCTCGTGATGATGTCGACCGGCGTGGCGCTGTTCTACTCCAAGCCGCTGTTCTTCTGGAGCAACATCTTTTTCCGCCTGAAACTGGTGGCGCTCGCGCTGGCGCTCGTCAACGCCATGGCCTTCCACTTCGGGATCGAGAAGAAGCTCGTGGACTGGGACACCTCGCCTCAGACTCCGAGAGCCGCCAAGCTGGCCGGCGCCTCGTCGATGGCGCTCTGGGCCATCGTGATCGTGTTCGGGCGATTCATCGCGTACAACTGGTTCGCTCCACTCTAGCGCTCCCGCACAGAACGCGGACGCGCTAGGCAGTATCTGGCAAACCGGCTCAACGCCGGTTCGCGACTGAAGGTCCGGGGGATATTGTGGTTTTTGCTGTATTTCAGTGGCTCGAGCGCACCAGCCTGAGCGTGGTCATCAACGAGTCGCTCTGGGCCTTTGCCGTCGTCGAAGCCATCCATCTGGTAGCCCTGGCCGTCATCGGCGGCGCGGTGCTGGTGGTGGACCTGCGGCTGCTCGGGCTCGCGTTTCAGAAGCAGCGGGTGGCGGATATCGCCAGAGTCGCGCAACCGTGGCTGCTCTGGAGCCTGGCGGGCATGCTCGTTACCGGTTTCGTGCTGTTCCTCTCGTTGGCGGCATCGAAGTACTACGTGCACGACTATTTCTGGGTCAAGATGTACTTCCTGGCCGCCGCGATCGTGTTCTCGTTCACCATCCGGCATCGCGTCATCATGGGTGACGACGCGCGCGCCAATTCCAGCTTTGCGAAGCTGGTCGGGCTGGTCTCGCTCTTTCTGTGGAGCGGCGTCGGCCTGGCCGGCAAGGCGATCGGATATATCTCCTAATGCCGTTCATCATCACTGACCCCTGCATCGGGACCAAAGATACGGCCTGCGTGGACGTGTGCCCCGTGGACTGCATTCACCCGCGGAAGGACGAACCGGAGTTCGAAACCGCGGCGATGCTCTACATCCATCCCGATGAGTGCATCGACTGCGGCGCGTGCGTGCCGGCCTGCCCGGTGTCGGCCATTTACGACAGCGTTGAGGCCACGCCGGCCACGCAAAAGTCGCTGGTCGAGGCCAACAGGGTGTACCGGGCCGGGGACGCCGCGGCCGTGGCCGAGGCCGAAGGCATCGTGCAGGCGCACGTGGACGGGCACGCGGACCTGATGGCCGTCGCGCCCGCCGACCGAGCCGCCGTGCACGGCAAGTAGCGAGCGCGCCGATGGCCCGCGGCTGGGAGAGCAAGGCCGTCGAGGATCAGCAGCAACAGGCCGAGGCGCCCCGGACCTCCGCAATAGCGCTCGATCCGGCCCACGCCGCCAGGGCCACTGAGCGCGCAACCCTGCAGCTCGCGCGAACGCGTGCGCTGGCCGACCTGCAGCAGGCGTGCGCGCCGGCGCACCGCTCGATGCTGGAGCAGGCGATCCGCGAGCTCGACGCGCGAATCGCAGCGCTCGAGTAGCCTCTCCTCACACCTGTAACAGCACCGGACGCACGGCCTTGCCCGTCGCGCGCCGAATCGCTTCGGCATACGCGCGCACCTGCCGGGCGTAGCGTTCGAGCGCGTCGGGATCGGCGCGATCGGTCTTGAAGTCGATGACGGTCATCACGCCGTCCTCTTCGAACGCGAGGTCGGCCACGCCCTCGAGCAGCAGGTCGCCGTCCATCATCGTCACCGGCAGCTCGCGATGGCAGCGCCCCTGGCGCTCCGCGTGGCGGGCCGCCTCGATCAGCGGATGCGCGAGCACCACGCCGAGAACGGCGCTGGCGGCCGACTGCTCGGCCACCGTCGCGCCGACGATTCGGCCATGGGTGGCGACCAGCGCCTCGCGGACATCGGGCGGCGCATCGAGGGGTACCGTCGCCAGGGCGGCGTGGACGAGCGTGCCGAATCGCGCGCCCGCCGGCCGCGCGCCCGTCGGAGTGAGCGTCACCACATCCGCCTGGGGAACGGCATCAAGTGGACCGGACTCGACATGGCTCGCGGCATCGCCGGCCGCCCACTCGGTCATCGTGCTGACGGCCACCCAGGGCGCGCGGCCGCGCGCCAGCGCCGCCTGCCGATCGGCGCGCCAGCGCTCGAAGCGGGCCATGCCCTCGTCGATGACGTGCGGTGCGACGTCCTTGGCAATCAATTCCTCGCGCCGCAGGCCGAACGGCGCCTCGACGTCGAGGTGGAGCGCGCTGGGGTCCCACCACACCACCTCGTGGGCCATCTCCGCCTCGCCCATCCGGTGCAGGCCGGGGCTCACCGTCGCGGCCGACGCGATCGCGCCATCGGGGCGTTCAAGCACCGAATCCCGCTTGAACGCCGGGCAGCCAGGCGCGGCATCTGGCGTTCGCCGCTTCGCCGGCGGCGGATAGACTGCCCGGTTCAGGGGGCTCACCCATCCGCCCTCGTACGGCTCGTCGCCGACGGCGGGCACCACCAGGAGGTCGCGGGCGCGTGTGGCCGCCACGTAGGCCAGGCGCACGCCTTCGGCAACGTCACGACCGTGCTCCTCGGCCTGTCGCACGAGCAGATCCTGCGGCGACCACCCGCCGATCCGCAACGCGCAGCGCCCGTTGGCCGCGTCGATGGAGCGGCTGGCCTCGAGCTGCGCCAGCTTCGCCGTGATGTCGGCCAGCACCACGACCGGGAACTCGAGGCCCTTGGCCTTGTGCACCGTCATGAGGCGCACGCCGTCGCTGCCGTCTTCGACGATCGGGGCCTCGGTGGCATCGCCCCGCTCCGCCGCCTCGCGCAGCGCCTCGACGAAGCCGCGGAACGACAGGCCGTCGTTGCGCTCGTACTGACGGGCGAGTTCGGCCACGTGCAGGACGTTGGCGAGCACCTGCTCACCGCCGCGGCGCAGCGCGAAGCCGACGTGTGCGCGCGTGGCGTCGAGCAGGCGCGTCACCGTTTCGGCGACCGGCCTCCGGTTCCGCTGCGTGTGCAGCTTCGCCAGCAGGCCGAGCGTGTCGCCAATCGGCTTGAGATGCGCCGGCAGATCCGCTGGCACGCGGAACGGATGCAGGGCACGGGCGTGGCGATGGCGGTATTCGAGGAGCTCTTCATCGCCGACCGCGAAGAGCGCGCCTCGCAGCGTGGCAAACACTGACAGCTCGTCGTCGGGCCACTCGACCGCCGCGAGCGCCGCGCGCAGCGTCTCGATTTCCTCGCGGTCGTGGAAGGCCCGCCCGCCCACGAGCAGGTGGCGGACGCCACGCGCCTCGAGCGCGTCGACGTAGGCACGCGTCACGTCGGTCCCGAAGCTGACGAAACGGCGGAACAGAATGCACACGTGGCCCGCCTGCACCGGGACCGGCGTGCGCGGGTCCTGCCGCGTCGTCACCGTCCAGCCGCTCTCGCGCACCAGCCAATCGATGAAGGCACCCACCGCGCCTGGCAGCGACTGCTCGATGGCCATCGCCGAGACGTTTCGCCGGCCGTAGGGGCGCGGCACCGGCAGCGTGACGAGCGACGGCTGCGGACCCAGCGCCGGACGGCTTGGCGCCAGGGGAAGGTAAGCTGCCTGGAGCGTGTCGCGGTCCTCCACCATCACCGCCTCGAAGCCGGCGTTGACCACGCGTTGCAGGTTGGGCGTGCTGCGGAAACTGGTCCTCAGCGTCAGGCGCGTCGCCCCGTGACCCGTCAGCTGCCGGCATACGTCGTGGTAGACCTGCACGTCGGCGCGGCGAAAGCGGTAGATCGACTGTTTCGGATCGCCGACGATGAACAGCTTGCCCGGGACCGGACGCACGGCCTTCCAGTTGCGCTCGGCGGGAGTGTCGGCGGTGAGCAGGAGCAGCAGTTCCGCCTGCAGCGGGTCGGTGTCCTGGAATTCGTCGACGAAGATCCGCGCGCACCGGGCCTGGAGCCGGGCGCGAACGGCGTCGTGTCCGTGCACCAGATTCCGCGCGGAATGCAGCAGGTCGAAGAAGTCGAGCTCGCCGCGGCGCCGCTTCAGATCGCCGTACAGGTCGAGGCTGCCGCGCAGCTCGTCACGCAGCAGCGCCGCCAGGTCGGCGTCGGCATCCCGCTTGAACACGTCGAGCTGCAACACCAGCTCCTGGTGGGCCTCGTACGTCGCGGCGCGGCTCAACCCTTTGGCGAAGTTCGGGCCGTAGCCCTTGCGCGCGCGCCGGAAGTCGCGATCGCGGCTCAGGTCGACGAGGAGCGCTTCGGCGCCGTCCAGATCGTCGGCGTCGATGAGCATCGGCAGTTCGTCGCTGGCGCGCCGGGCCGGGGCGGTGTCGAGATATAACGCGTCGCGGACATTCGATGCCTCTCTGGTGATCGCCGCGAACGTGCGCACGCAGGTCGTGAGCCGGTCGATTTCGGCCGCGCGGGCGAAGTCGGGACGCGTCCACGAGGCTGGGAAGTCCCGCCACTCGGTGAGGTTCCATCCGGCCGTGCGCAGGCGATCCACCGGCCCGTCCGCGTCGGCGTCTCCGCCGGCGCCAGGCCGGCTCGAACGCCGCAGCGAACGGCGCACGCCTTCCGGCATGTCCCTGAGTGCCGACTGGAACCACGCCGCGAACGCCTCGTCGTAGCGGCGCCGGGCCTGGTCCTCGGTGAGCACGACGAAGAGCGGGTCGATTCCGGCCTCGACCGGATGCTCCTTGAGCAGGTCGGCACAGAACCCATGGATCGTCCCGATCTGCGCCTCTTCGAGGCTCCGGAGGGCGGCCTCCAGCGCCTCGCGCTCCGCGGCCGGGAGCGTGTCGTCGGCTCGCGCCTTCTCGAGCTCCTGGCGCAAGCGAAGCTTCAGCTCGCCGGCCGCCTTCTCGGTGAACGTCACGGCCACGAGGCCGCTCATCTCGGTGCGGGCCGTCGCCAGCATGCGCACCATGCGCTCGACGAGCGCGGTCGTCTTGCCCGTGCCGGCCGCGGCTTCCACGACGAGGGTGTCGTCGAGGGCGGTCTTGATGCGCTCGCGGTCGCGCTGGTCCACGGCGGCGGTCATGGCCGGCTCCGCAACCAGACGAGATCGGGCAAGAGTTCCTGCTTCTTGCGCTTCACGCGCTGTTCTTCGCCAGGCCCGCAGACCGGGCGGAACTCGCACCACGTGCAGGCGCCGTCGGCCGGCGAGGGCGCCAACGTGCCGCGCTCCACGGCGCGATCGATCGTCTCGAGCGCCTCGATCACCGTACGGCGGGCTGACGGATCGAGCAGCACCGGCCGCTGCTTGAAGCCCCCAGCGGACGTGCAGAAGAAGAGTCGCGACTCGCCCACCGGCACGCCGAGCATCGTCTCGGCCACCGCGGCATAGACCAGCGGCTGCAGCACGCTCCCGCCGCCGATCACCAGCGTGTCCTTGGTGCGGTCCTTCCCCGTCTTGTGATCGGTCACGCGCAGCACACCGGTCTGGTGGTGCACGTCGATGGCATCGATGGCGCCGCGCAGCGGGAAGCGGCCGTCGATAAGCACGGGGTCGGGCACGCTGCGCGGATCGCGCTCCGGGTCGTGCGGCAGGCCAAAGGCGAGCTCGAAGTAGCGCGGTTCCCACCCGTCGTCCGCGGCGACGTGCCGCAGCCAGCCGCGCAGGTCGCGCGCGATGGCCTGGATCTCTTCGTGCCAGACCCGGTCGATGGCGGGCATCATGCGTTCGCGGTACTCCTCCGCCACCTGCAGAATCGCGGTTTCGAGCACCTCGAGCGCTGCCGGCAGCGACGCCACGGTGAGCGGCAGCCGTTGCTGCGCGACCAGCGCCCGCATCGTGACCGCCTGCATCCGGTGGACGATGCTGCCCTTGGTGAGCGGGTCGAGCCGCTGTAACGGCTCGGGCTGTTCGGCGGCGCGCAGCCGGTGAATGCCGCCGAGCAGGAACTGATACGGGCATACGGCAAATCGCTGCAGCGCCGACACTGAATAGCGCCGCTCGGCCAGCCGTTGGCTCGCCAGCGCCTCGTGCGTGCGATCCGTCACCTGCACCAGCCCGTCGTAGCGCGTCCACTTCGGACCGGTGCGCGCCCAGCGCTCGGTCACGGTGCGGCGGAGGGCCTCGTTGAGGCGCAGCAAATATTGGGCACGGCCACGCACCGCTTCGCCAGGACCGGCATCGAGCAGGCCGCGCAGCACGCCGAGGTCGTGCTCCTGCTCGTCGATGGCCTCGTCCGGATCCGGCGGCGCCGGCCACGCCAGCGTCGAATGGCCCGCGCGGGCGGCGTCTGCCGCCAGCTCTTCGTGATCGGGCACGCGGCCCGTGACGCCGCGCACGGCATCGAGCGCGTAGAACGAGGGCACGCGCACGCGCGACTCGGCGACGTCGAGACGGGGATACGACAGATAGAGGCGCTCCGTGGCCGCGCCAACGGCCAGGTGCAGCAGCAGGCGCTCGTGCACGCTGCGATCCGCCTTCGTCTCGAGCCGCTCGCTGAGGCGGGTCCGCACGGTGTCGGGCAGGAGCGGGTCCTGCCGCGGCTTCTGCGGGAACATCCGCTCGGCGACGCCGGGCACGAACACGACGCGAAAGGCGCGCCCGCGCGCCTGAGCCGGACTGCCGATGAACACCTGGCCGTAGCGGCGCGGCGGCGGATCCGCTTCGACGAGCCGCAGGCGTTCGGAGAGCACGCCCCGCACTTCGCGCAGCCCGACCGGACCCACTGCGGCCATCGGGCGCAGGTCCGCGAGCACGCGCAGCACGTGGCCCGGCGCGCGCAGCACACGGGGGGCGAGCTGCTCGAACCGTTCGAGCCAGTCGCCCCACGTCGCCTGCGCCGGCCACGCCGCCATCTCGCGGACGAGCGGCAGCGCAAAGGCTGCCAGGTGGGCCAACCGATCCGCGTCGCGTTCGAGCGCCTGCGTCAGCGACGACTCCGGGTCGGCACGTCGCGACTCGACGAGCCGCACCTGCAACTCCGCGGCGAAGCCCTGCAGCCGGCGCTGCCAGCGCTCCGGATCGCCGCCGATCACCGCCGCCTCGACGAGCATCCATTCCCATCGCCGCGGCGTCCGCAACGTGCCCGCGATCTCGGGCTGGTCCTCGCGGACAAGTGTCAGCGCCGCATCCGGCTCCGTCTCTGGCGGGATTTGACCCTCGGGTGGAGCCACGGCCGCGAAAAGCTCATCGCCAGGCGGAACCCAGGGCGGGGGCTGCACGTCGGCCGCCGGCAGTTGGCCGAGCGACAAGTACTCGGCGAACCGGTTGGCCGAGAGCCCTTCCGCGCTGCAGGCGAGCAGCGCGAGAAAGGCGCGGCCGCCGGCATGCGGGCGGCGCGTGCCGCGCTCGAAGCTCGCGGGCACGCCGGCGCGCTCGAGCGCGTGTTCGAGGAGCCCCAGGTAGTGCGCCGGTGCCCGCACCAGCACCGCCATCTCGTCGAACGCCACGCCCCGCCGCGCTTCGAGCAGCAGCCGTCGGGCGATCTCCACGCATTCACGACCTTCGCCGGGTGCCGAGAAGAACTCGAACGATCGGTCGCTCTCCCGGCGCGGCGGCGAGACCTCGGAGAAGAGATACCTCTGGATGCTGTCGAGATCGCTGTTGCCGCTGGAACTCAGCGTCTCGAGCACCGCGCCCGCGCGCGCCCACACCCGCTGTGCCGTCTCGTCCCGCGATGGCACCGTCGCGAGCGCCTGGCGGGCGGCGCCGGCGACCGCCGTCGCGAAGGCCTCTTCCACCGGTGCGCTCACATCGACGTCGAGCAGGATCAGCGGGTGCGTCAGCACGCGCTCGGCCGCGACGGCGGCCGTCGCGGCCTCGAACAACCGGGCACGATCGGCCACCCCCGCGGAGGTGAGTTCCCGTGCGGCCTCCTCGAGCAAGTGCGCCAGATCAGCATGGGCCGCGGTGTCATCGGCGGGCTGCACTCCGGCAGGCGAGAGACCGGCGAGGCGGATGTCGCCGAACGTCTGCGCGAGCGCTCGCGGAAAGCCGGGCGCCTCGGCCACAGCCGCGAGCGCGGTGAGACGTAAGTGACGGGCGGTCTCGAAGACCGCCCGCGCCGCCACGGCTTCGAGCGCGAGCGCGCTCGCCGGCGCGATGCCGCGCCCGGCAAGCCGCGGCGCCGCGATCCGCGCCGCGAGCTGCGTCAGACTGAAGCGAGAGAGACCGATCGTGGCGGGACGCTCGCGTGCGATCCCCCGAGCGAAGTCATCCGCCGCGCCGCGCGTGGCCGCGACGATCGTCAGCGGTTGTGACGGGGCCAGCGAAAGGGCGAAGGCGCGCGCGGCATCGAGGCGCCGGGCCGCCGACGGCGACACCACGCACCGGAACCGAGAAGGCTGGTTCATGCTTCTTTCAGACCTGCCCGCCTCACCCGCCCCACCGGCCGAAGGCCGGCCCTACCTGCCCTACGGCGCGAGCCTCTGGCGTCGCCATGTTTCACCGTCGCGAACGTAGGCGAGCCGGTCGTGCAGGCGGTTCTCGCGGCCCTGCCAGAACTCGAACGCGTCGGACGTCACACGGTAGCCGCCCCAGAACGGCGGCCGCTGCACGGCCTCGCCCTGCTGGGCACGGACCGCGGCCACGCCCGTTTCGAGGTCTTCGCGCGCGGCGATCGGCCGGCTCTGCGGCGACGCGACCGCGCTCCATCGGCTCTCGAGCGGCCGGCTCGTGAAGTACTCGTCCGACTCGGCATCCGGCACGCGCGACACCGCGCCCTCGATGCGCACCTGACGTTCGAACGTAGGCCAGTAGAACAGGAGTGCCGCCCGCTGCGTGCTCTCCAGCTCCTCGGCCTTGCGGCTCTCGTAGTTGGTGTAGAACACGAACCCGCGAGCGTCGAAGCCTTTGAGCAGCACCATGCGCGCCGACGGCCGCCCGGCGGGCGTGGCCGTGGCCAGCGTCATGGCGGTCGCGTCGGGCTCGGTCGCCCTCGCCTCGTCGAACCAGCGCGCAAACTGCTCGAAGGGGTCGCTCGCAGCGGCGTCTTCGGTCAGGGGTTGGCCGCGATACTCGCGGCGGACGCTGCGGAGGCTCATGCGCCGGCCGGACCGACGTCTGCGGCGCCGGGCCGGAGCTGCAGCTCACCGTCCTCCACCGCCACCTGCAACGTGCCTCCGTCCGACAGCGAGCCGAAGAGCAGCAGCTCCGAGAGCGGCTTCTTGATCACGCGCTCGATCAGACGCGCCATCGGGCGGGCACCGAACGCGCGATCGAACCCCTTCACGGCCAGCCAGGCGCGCGCGGCCGGATCGAGCGCGATGGTGATGCCCTTCGCCGCCACCATCGTCCGCAGCTCGTCGATCTGCTTGTCCACCACCTTCTCGACCTCGGTCGCGCCGAGCGCGTTGAACGTGACGGTCGCATCGAGACGGTTGCGGAACTCGGGCGTGAACGTGCGCTCGAGCGCGCCCCGCGTCGACCCGCCCGTGCCCGACTCGGCAAAGCCAAGCCGCCGGTCCGACACGTCACGCGCGCCGGCGTTGGTGGTCATGATCAGAATCACGTGGCGGAAGTCCGCCTTGCGGCCATGCGAGTCGGTCAGCGTGGCGTGATCCATGACCTGCAGCAGGATGCTGTACATGTCCGGATGCGCCTTCTCGATCTCGTCGAGCAGCAGCACCGCGTGCGGCGACTTGCGCACCGCATCGATGAGCAGTCCGCCCTCCTCGTAGCCGACGTACCCGGGCGGAGCGCCGATGAGGCGGGACACGGCGTGCTTCTCCATGTACTCCGACATGTCGTAGCGCAGGAACTCCACGCCGAGGATCCGCGCCAGCTGCCGCGCCAGCTCCGTCTTGCCGACGCCGGTCGGGCCCGCGAACAGGAAATTGCCGATCGGCTTGTCGGCCGCGCGCAACCCCGACCGCGCCAGCTTGATCGCCGATGCCACCTCGCCAATCGCGGCATCCTGGCCGTAGATGACGCGGCGCAGCTCGACGTCGAGCGAGGCCAGCGCCTTCTTGTCGTCGCTCGACACCGACTGCACGGGCACGCGGGCCATCTTCGCCACCACGGCCTCCATTTCGGCGGGCCCGATGGTGGCCGTCCGGCGTTCGGCGGGCAGCAGCTTTTGCGCCGCCCCGGCTTCGTCGATGACGTCGATCGCCTTGTCGGGGAGGTGCAGATCTTTGAGGTGCTTGGCCGAGAGCGCCACCGCCGCCTCGAGCGCCGTGTCGGAATACGCGACGCCGTGGTGCTTCTCGTAGGCCGACCGCAACCCCTTCAGGATGTCGAGCGTCTCGGCTTCGGTGGGCTCGAGCACGTCGATCTTCTGGAAGCGCCGCGACAGCCCGCGATCCTTGTCGAACGAGTGCTTGACGTCGCTGAACGTGGTCGAGCCGATGCACCGCAGCGCGCCGCTGGCCAGGGCCGGCTTGAGCAGGTTGCCGGCATCCATCGCCCCGCCCGACGCGGCACCGGCGCCGACCAGCGTGTGGATCTCGTCGATGAAGACGATCGCGTGCGCCTCTTTCGCCAGCCGGTCGAGGACCTGCTTGACCCGCTCCTCGAAGTCACCGCGGTAGCGCGTGCCGGCCACGAGCGACCCGAGGTCGAGCGCATAGACGGTGGCCGGCTTGAGCACGTCCGGCACCTCGCCCTGCTGAATGCGCAGGGCCAGCCCCTCGGCCAGCGCGGTCTTGCCCACGCCGGGCTCGCCGACGAGCAACGGGTTGTTCTTCCGCCGGCGGCACAGCACCTGCACCATGCGCTCGATTTCGGCAGCACGGCCGATCAGCGGATCGATGTCGCCCGCCGCGGCCTTCTGATTGAGGTTGGTCGCGTAGGCCTCGAGCGGATCGGGGGCCGTCGGCGCCGCCGCCGGCTCCCCGGCCGGCACGGCGGTGGGGTCGACGCTGCCGTGCGACAGGATCCGCAGAAGCTTCAGGCGCTCGACGCCGTGGGTCTTGAGGAAATAGGCGGCGTGGCTCTCCGTCTCCTGCAGCATGAACACCAGGAGGCTCCCGGTGTCCACCTCGGTGGCACTCGAGGCGGCGGCGTGCATCACGGCTTGCTGCACCACGCGGTCGAACGCCACGGTCGGCTCGGACTCCACCGAGGCCGAGCCGGGAACGGGTACGAACGCGCGCTCGAGGACATCGGTCACGCTCTGCCGCAACGAGGGCAGATCGGCCCCGCACGCGGCCAGCTGCTGGCGGGCGGTCGGCTCCTCGGTGATCGACAGGAGGAGGTGCTCCAGCCCGACGGTGTCGTGGCGGCGGCGGGTGGCGTGCCGGAAGGCGCGCTGAATCGTCTCCAGCGTCTCGGAGGCAAACGGAACGGGCGTCTTGGTCATGAGCCGGACTCCTCCGGGCCTGCCTCGGGTTCCATCGTCACGAGCAACGGGAACTCGTGCGCTTCGGCGGTCTCGATGGTGGTGCGCAGCTTGGTCTCGGCCACGTCGTGCGTATAGACGCCGGCAACGCCGAGGCCCGACTGGTGCACGCTCAACATGATGGCAAAGGCCTCGCCGTACGGCTTCTGGAAGATCGTCTCGAGCACCCACACCACGAACTCCTGCGTGGTGTAGTCGTCGTTGTGTAGCAGCACCCGCCACAACCGCGGGCGCTGCACGCGCTGATCGGGCTTCGACTCGGTGAGCGTCGACTCGCGTGTGTCGGGCCCGGTGGCCATGCCTCCCATGCCTCGTCCCCTATTGTACCAACCTCATTCTTGTACCAACCTCATTCCGCCCCGAGGTCGGCGTCGAGCCGCCAGGGGGCGCCGACCGGCGGGGCCTGCACGTAGCGGCGCACGACCGACAGGAACTCGGCACGCCTGACGTTCTGCCCGCCCAGCGACGCGAGATGCGACGTGGACATCTGGCAGTCGATCAGCGGGAATCCCCAGCGGCGCAGCTGCCGGACCAGGTGGACCAGCGCCACTTTGGAGGCGTCGCTGCGGCGCGCGAACATCGACTCGCCGAAGAAGACACGCCCGAGCGCCACACCGTACAGCCCCCCGGCCAGCGTGTCGCCGTCCCACGACTCAATCGAGTGCGCCACGCCGAGGCGGGCCAGTTCGCAGTACGCCTGGCGCACCGCCGGCGTGATCCAGGTGCCGTCCTGTCCCGGACGCGGCTCGGCGCACGCATCGATCACCGCGGGAAAGGCCGTATCGGCTGTGACACGGTACCGGCCCGATCGGAGCGTCTTGCGCAGCGAGCGCGACACGTTCAGCGCCGCGGTGCCCAGCACCATCCGCGGGTCGGGGCTCCACCATAGCACCGGGTCACCGTCGCCGAACCACGGAAAGATGCCGCGCTCGTACGCCTGCACGAGCCGCTCGGTCGAGAGCTCGTCTCCGGCGGCGAGCAGCCCGTTGGGGTCGCGCAGCGCGAGCTCCACCGGAGGAAACGGATCGCCTGCTTCAAGCCATGGGATCATGTGTGGCGAGGTTACGCCTTCGGACCTTTCAAGACGTGTAGCATGCCGGTTCATCCCGATCTGTCCGCGCTGCTCCGTCAGACGGGCGGACCGCCCCTCACCCGCTTCGCACCGTCTCCGACAGGGTACTTGCACCTCGGCCACGTCGTGAACGCGATCTACGTCTGGGGCGTCGCGCGCGCGGCCGGCGGCCGCGTGGTGCTCCGGATCGAGGATCACGATCGGCTGCGCTGCCGTCGCATGTACGAAGACGCACTGCTCGAGGACCTGGACTGGCTCGGGTTCGTGCCGGACGAGGGCCGCACGCCTCCGGCACGGCAGAGCGACCACACAGCCGGCTTCGAGTCGGCGCTGGCAACGCTCGACCAGCACGCCCGGGTCTACGCCTGCGACTGCTCACGGCGGCGGATCGGCGCCGGCGCCTACGACGGGCGCTGTCGCGACCGTGCGCTGCCGCGGGGGCCAGGCCGCGGCCTTCGGGTACGGCTCGATGACGGCCTGGTCCATACCGACGACCTCATGGTCGGGGCGATCGACGAGCACCCCGCGACCGAGTGCGGCGACCTGCTCGTGCGCGACCGGGACGGGCATTGGACCTACCAGTTCGCGGTCACGGTGGACGACGCCCGCCAGGGCATCACCCTGGTGGTGAGGGGTGCCGATCTGGTCACCTCCACCGGACGGCAGGTGGCCCTGGCCCGGCTGCTCGGCCGTACAGTCCCGCCGGCCTTCCTCCACCATCCGCTGATCCGGAGCCCGGACGGGCGGAAGCTCAGTAAATCGGCCGCCGACACGGGTATCCGCGAACTGCGCGCCGGGGGCACCCCCCCGGAGCAGGTGATCGGCAAGGCGGCCGCCGCAGTCGGGCTCATCGAGGCGCCGCGGCCGCTCGCCGCCTGCGACGTGCCGGCGCTCTTCCTCGGCCCGCCACCCCCTCCCGCGTGATTTTGGGACGGATTGGGATAGAATCGACTGCCGTCCCGAAGAGCGGGGCATTTCACGAGGGAGCCTTGGCAGTCCGTTTGTTCATCGGGAACCTTCCCTACGGGGCGAGCGAAGCCGACCTCCGCGCCCATTTCTCCGCAGTAGCCGAGCCGTCGCACATCGTCATGCCCGTCGATCGCGAAACGGGGCGACCGCGCGGGTTTGCCTTCGTCGAGTTCGCGGAGCGGACGGCCGCCGAGGAAGTCATCAAGCGTTTCGACGCACAGCCGTTCCAAGGGCGCAGCCTCGCGGTGAGCGAAGCGCGGGCGCGCGAGGACCGTCCGCCACCACGGCCGGGCGGGTTCAGCCCGCGTCCACCGGGTGGCGGCTTCGGCGGCCCCCGTCCAGGCGGCGGCTTTGGCGGTGGCGGCGGTGGTTTCGGTGGACCGCCGCGCCCCAGCGGCGGCTTCGGTGGGCCACGCCCTGGTGGAGGGTTTGGTGGGCCGCGGCCAGGCGGCGGAGGTTTCGGCGGACCGCCGGGGCCCGGCGGGCGCGATCGCAGCGCCAACTTCGGCCCGCCCGCACCGCCCAAGCGGCTGCGCGGCTCGAAGAAGGGCAGCTCGCAGCAGGAAAGCAAGCCGCGCGGCCCGATCAAGGAGCGCAGCGGCGGACGCATCTACGCGGTCGATGATCTCGAGGACGACAGCACGGTCGAGATCGACGATGTCGCAACCAGTGCGAAGGACGCCGGCGACGTCGAAACGACGGACGTCGACATCGAGACGAAGGACGCCGACGATCAGGGCGAAGAGTAGCAAGACAGGAAAACGTCGAGGGCGGTCTCCGAGACCGCTCTCGGTCGAGCCCTCACTGCCCGCGAACCGGCGGGATCCGCCGGTAGTCGAACCACTCGATCAAGTGGTCCACGCGCAGCTTCCGCACCATCATCGCCCGGCCCTCACCTGACAACCGGATCGACGTCGGCAGCCACGTGTCCCCGGCGACGCGCTCGCGCACGAGCGTCACGGCGGCGCCCTTGTTGAGCCGAGCCACCACTCCCAATCCGTAAGTGATGTCGTCGATGGCCGTGGCCTCGACGCGCACGACCTCGGCCGAGGCCTCGTCCACGAAAATCTTTCCGCGAAAGAACCGCGCCAGGCGCCCCTCGCGCGTCTGCGGGTCGGCGCCAGTCTTGGGCGCGAACGTCACCACGATCACATCGCGTCCGCCCCGTTGCTCGCGATGATCGATGGCGAAGTCCAGCGCCTCGGCCGTGTCGGCCACCGCGGAGCGTCGCGACGTGCGCCCCCGTGGCCGACTCCGCGTCGTGGCGGCCCCGGTCACCGCCACCCCGTCGCGCGCAATCAACGTGCGCGCCGTGCCGCCATCCGGCAGCGGCTCCACCCGATACTCCTCGGTGCCGGTGCCGCTCCCGAGGCGGCCGAACGGATTGGTATGCAGCTCGCGCCGGCGCTCGATGTACGAAAAGCCCGACTGTTGCGCCTGTGCTCGCTCGAGGTTGCCACGGCTCGCCTCGAAGAACTTCTGGCGATCCGGCAGCGGCCGCTCTTGTGCGACCGAGGTTGCAACGAGCACGAGCAAGGTTGCGGCGATACCGATGAGCGTTTTCCCCACCCCCCCTGCCCCACCCGCCCTAGACCCGCCGCAAGCGTTCAGCGGCGCGTTCCAACGTGTCGTCCCGCTTCGCGAAACAGAACCGCAGTACCGGCCCCGCGGGTTCGCCCGGCTGCAGGAACGGTGAGATCGGAATGGCGGCGACGCCATGCTCGTTGACGAGGCGCATCGCAAAGGCCGCGTCGGGCTCGTCGGTGATCGCCGAGTAGTCGAGCATCTGGAAGTAGGTGCCGCGGCACGCCAGTGGCCGGAACCGGCTGCCGTCGATGAGCCGAAGGAACAGGTCGCGACGGCCCTGGTAGAACTCGGTGACGTCGTCGCAGAGCGGGTTGGCAGCCACGGCGTCGGCATAGGCCATCTGCACGGCTCCGTTGACGGCAAACGTCACCCACTGCCGGATGCGGAGGATCTCCGTGACCAGCGGCGCTGGCGCCGCGCAGTAGCCGACTTTCCATCCGGTGGTGTGGTACGTCTTGCCGAACGAGCTGATCACCACGGCGCGCGCGGCGATGTCGGGATACCGGGTCAGGCTCTCGTGGCGCACGCCGTCGAACCGGACGTGCTCGTAGACCTCGTCGGACACCACGATGGCATCGGTGTGTGCCAGCACGGCCGCGAGGGCGCGCACGTCCTCGGCCGTCCACACCATTCCCGTCGGGTTGTGGGGTGTGTTGAGGACGATCACCCGCGTGCGGGCCGTCACGGCGCGCCGCACCTCGTCCCAGTCGATGCGGTAGTCCGGATAGCGCAGCGTCACGTACCGCGGAATGCCGCCGCTCAACTGGATGGCGGGCGTGTAGGAATCGTAGGCCGGCTGGAACAGCACCACCTCGTCGCCGGGATGGACGAGCGCCGTCAGCGTCGCGTAGAGGCCTTCGGTCGCGCCGGTCGTGATGGCGATCTCGGAGTCGGGGTCGTAGCGGCGGCCGTACAGGCGCTCGATCTTGGCCGACAGCGCCTGGCGCAGCGCCAGCACGCCGGGCATCGGCGCGTACTGGTTGAATCCCTCGCGCATGTAGTGCGCCACCGACTCGACGAGCGCCGGCGACGTGCCGAAGTCCGGGAAGCCCTGCGACAGGTTGATGGCCTGGCGCTCGCGCGCGAGCTTGCTCATCACCTCGAAGATGCTGACGGCGCTCGACGGCAGCTTCGACTCCAGGGTCTTCACCTGCCCATGATACCCGCCAGCCCGTTGCCCACCGGATCCTCCGGGTCCTTCTCGTCGACCCACTGTCGCGGCTTCAGCGAGAGCAGCGGATACCGGCGGCGGAGCGCCACCACGTGGCCGAAGTACTCCGGTTTGGGAAACGCCCCGGCCAGCAGCGCGGCGCGCAGGCGGCGCAGCTCGTACCGGTACAGGTCGTTGAGGAAATCGCGCACGAGCTCGGGCGGTGTTGCGGGGGTGGGACGGGCGCCATGCGCCGACAACGCCTCCAGCACCCAGGGGTGATACCGGTGCACGGGCTTTCCCGCCGCGGGCATCCCGCGACTGTACCTCATCCCCGCGCGAACGACCGCGCCGCCGGGTTAAAGACTACCGGCTAAAGCCGGTAGATTTCTGACCGACTGAAAGTCGGGCTGCGGCTGAAGCCGCCTCGAAGCGGCCCGGCTCCCGCGCCGGCTTAAGGCTCGGTCGGCGCGGTGATCTTGAACCCGTCCACATCCTCGTCCCACCGCTGGTTCTCGATATATTCGCGGATCGTTCTTTCGTCCACCGCGCCGACGCTCGCGCAGTAGTAGCCCCGCGCCCACAGATGCTGTCCCCAGTACCGCTTCCGCAACGCGGGGAACTCCTGCTGTAGCAACCGCGACGACCGGCCCTTCAGGAACTGCACCAGTTTCGACGGCGACAACTGCGGGGGCGCCGCCACCAGCATGTGGATATGGTCCGGAGAGACGGCTCCCCGGACGATCGTCACCTCGCGCGCCACGCAGATCTGTCTCAGCAGCTCGCGCGCCCGCTCCGCGATGTCGCCCCGCAAGATCTTGTATCGATACTTCGTGACCCAGATCACGTGGTACTTGAGATCCGTCACCGCGTGCGCGCTACGGCGATACTCGACCACCTCCGCCTCCGTCCATCCGATGTGGAGGCTGAAAGCTTACCGCCTGAAAGGCGGTGGGATTAGACCTGGCACCACGAGCTAAAAGTTCACCGTCACGTTGAACCGCGCGAACCGCGGCGAGACGATCGCCGTCGGCCGCAGATAGGTCGCGCCGCTGGTCGCGTAGTCGTAGGTCTGCAAGTACGTCGTCGGCGTGTTTGCGTTGAACACGTTGTAGAGGTCGACGCCGATGTCGGCGCGCGCCGACTTGAATCGCACAAGCTTCGCGAAGCGCATGTCGAACTGCGTGATGCGGTCGCCATAGAGCTGACCGGGGCTGAGCATGTTCACGCTGGTCGTGCCGTTGGCGAGCCCGTTGGCAGGCAGCCGGCCGAGGGTCTGCGCCACGACCAGGTTGGGTACGTTGTAGTTGGCGTTGATCGACGCGCCGTTGGTCGCAGAGATGGACCCCATTCCGAGCGATGCGCCTGGCACCGACCGCATGTTGGTGCTGACGAGCACGTCGATCTTCGGCACGGTGTAGGCGGCCAGCGCGCGGAACGTGGTGAGAAACGGCTCGACCACATCGCACGACTCGAGGCGCTGGTTCACGTTGAGCACGAACAGCAGCTCGGGCAGGGCCGCGTTCAGGTCGCAGGTGTTCTGCACGCCGCGGCCGGTCGTCGTGCCGCCCTGCAGCGTGAGCCCGAACCGCAGACGCGCGGTGAGGTTGGTGTTGACGCCGTGCCAGTACTGCGTACGGGCGTCGGCGTAGTCGGTCTCGAACGTCTGGTAATTCTGCGCGGGGCGCGCCGCGGCAGCGGGCGTGACGTTGACGTAGGTGGCGGTCTCGCCGGCCGTCGGAAGCCGCGGATCCTGCGGCACCGCCACCGTGAACTTCTCGAAGTCGGCCGCGGACGTCACCGTGTTGTCGGTCACGAAGAAGTTGCCGAACCAGCGCCGGTTGTAGCCCACTTCGAGCGACACGCGCGGCACGAGCTCCTGCTGCACCGACGCGCCGAACTGCCAGTCGTAGGGGCGCACGCCCCAGCCCTCGAGGATGTCGGGGTTGACGATCGTCGAGTTCGGGTTGGACTTTCCGAAGTTCAGGTCGTTGCCGCCGAGCGCGGCGCAGTTGTCGCCGCCGGTGGCCAGGTTGTTCTGAGCCAGCGGGCTGTTCAGGTCGCAATCGACGACGTAGTTGGCGTTCCCGTCCACCCAGCCGCGCGCGGCGACGCGGGTCACGATACGGTTGGCCGGGTTGTTGGCCCAGTAGTTCTCGTCGTTGGTGGCCGCCTGCAGATACTTCCCGAGGTTCACGCGCAGCGCCGTCTTGCCGTTGCCGAAGACGTCGTACGCCACGCCGAGCCGCGGGGTGAGGTCGTTGTAGCCGGCCACGCTCACCGTGCGGGCAAACGTGATCGGCTGCGGGCTGAAGCGCGAGATCTCGGTGGTGCCGTTGTGCTCGGCCGGCGCCCAGCTGGCGGCGTGGTCATAGCGCAGGCCGCCCTGCAGCGACAGCCGGCCCCGCGTCCACTGATCCTGGAGGAAGATCGAGTGGCTGGCGGTGCGATCGTTCTGTTCCCAGCGCGGTGCGATGTAGTAGCCGACGGCGTTCGGGACGCCGCCGTTGAAGCGATACCACAACTGCGTGTCGTTCGACACCCGCGCCTGCAGCGACTTCTGATACGACCCCTGATACCCGACCTTCATGTTGTGCGCGCCGGTCACGTAGCTGGCGGACGCGCGCCAGTTGGTCGGGTTGGCGTCGTTATCGGCAAAGGCGAAGGCCAGCGGATCGTAGAGACCGCGATAACTGAAGTTGGCCTGCCCGTACATCGTGGACTGTTCGGTGACCGGAATGAGGCTGGTCAGCCCATCCCGCGGCACGATGCCGAAACCGGCCCACAGATACTGAAAGCGGGAGAAGCCGCTTTCGAGCAGCAGACGGCTGGTCAAAGGCGACGTCCAGGTCGCCTGGGTGACGTGATACGGGAAGTCGTGGTAGCCGGGAAACGATTCCGGCGAGGACGTCAGCGTACCAACCCCGATCCAGTCGCTGCCGCGGGTCCGGCACCCTTCGCCGCTCATCGTAATCGACGAACCGGAACAGCGGTGCTGGTACTCGTGCGAGAACGTGATCCGGTTGCGCGGGGTGGCTTGCGCGGTGAGCCGCACCGAGAAGATGGCACGCGAGTCGGCGCCCCGCGTCTCGACGTCGGGATCCTTCGCGTACAACCACTTGGTGGGATCGCCGGCGTTGAGATTGGCGAACGCTCCGGGAATCGGGTTGAGCTGGCTGTATTTGCGCGCGTTGAGGTAGAACCACAACCGGTCGCGCTTGATCGGACCGCCGCCCGCAACGCTCGTGTCCCAGGCGCTGATCACGCCCGCCGGCTGGGTGAGCCCGTAGCTGCGCAGCTCGTCGTTGAGGTTCGAGCCCGTGGACCACTTGCCCGCCCCGCTGTAAAAGCCGGTGCCCTTGAAGACGTTGCCGCCGCTCTTGGGAATGAGGTTGACCTGCGGCCCGCCGTTTTCCGCTTCGCCGAGCGCACCCGACACCAGCACCTGCATCTCTTCCACGTTCGCGGTGTCGTAGATGAACGTCGACACGCCGCCACCGTTGAACGACGCGGCGACGTTGAGGCCGTCGATCATCATGCGCCCCTCGTTGGCGCGGCCGCCATTGGCGGTGAACATGGTCATGAACGGGCGCGTCATCGCACCCTGGTTGACCGTGTTGTCCACCATCATCCCGGGCACCGCGGTGAGCAGTGCGCCGTACGACCGCGTCGCCGGCAGTGCGTTGATGATGTCGGACGGCAGCACTGCCTGCCGCCGCACGCTCTGGGTATCCACGATTGGTGTTTCGCCCGTGACGGTGACCGTCTCCTCCACGGCCCCGAGGCGCAGTTCGACGTTGACGGCAATGACACCCGACCCCGAGATCTCGACCGCCTCGCGCCTGACGCCGACAAAGCCGGGCAGCGCGTAGGTGACGGAATAGACGCCGGGCTGGAGGTCCGTGATCCTGTACTGGCCGGATCCGTCCGTAACGGCGGTTCGAACTTTCTGGATGAGCACGGGGCTCGAGGCCTCGACATTCACCCCCGGCAGGACCGCGCCAGAGGGGTCGCGAGCGACACCTGTCAATGTCGCCTGCGCATGAGCAAGGGTCGCAACCAGGAGGAACGCGCCGCCAAGGATCGGGATGCCGCACACTCGTCTCATCTGGATCTCCTCAAAGAGAGCGACGTCCGGGGGGCCCTGGGTCTTCGATGTGTATCGCGGCGGTTTATACGCCTGGCGCAAAGGTCCGTCAAGCACGGTCGACTCGCGGTAGGCAAGAGGGTTCTCCGGCCTCCGGCTCGACGCCGCGGAAAAACGCCTCGCGCGCGATCTGCCCTTGCCGCGCAACGCTCGTCGTTTTTCATCTGCCGCTGGCGTTCACGGCGCTCGCAGTCGGCCGGGAGAACCCTCTTACCCACCGCGAGTCGCTGGACTCCGCAGCGCCATGCGCCCGGACGGATCAAGGGCGGTCTGAAGACCGCCCTCCACGTTCGCGGGCTGATGATCAGGAGCGGGTCTTGGCGATCTCGGGGGCTTTGGTCTTGGGAGCCGCCAGGTGGTGCTCGGTGAGGTGGGCCTTGAGCAGCTCGAACGCGCGCTCGGGCGTGTCGGCGCGCTCGATCAAACCGCAGTCGCCAGGACTGATCGCGCCCCACTCGGCCATCGGCTCGAGGTTCATGATCGAGTCCCAGTACTCGGACCCGTAGAGGATGATCTGGATCTGGTTGCCGAGCTTCTCGGTCTGCATCAGCGTGAGGATTTCGAACATCTCGTCGAGTGTGCCGAACCCGCCCGGAAAGACCACGAGCGCCTTGGCCATATACGCAAACCAGAACTTGCGCATGAAGAAGTAGTGGAACTCGAACTGCAGCCCCTCGGTGATGTAGGGGTTGGCGCCCTGCTCGAACGGCAGCCGGATGTTGAGACCGATCGTCTTGCCCCCGGCCTCGTGGGCACCGCGGTTGGCCGCCTCCATGATGCCGGGGCCGCCGCCAGAGGTCACTACAAAGCGGTGCATCGGCGAGTCGAGCGACATCGACCATGCGGTCAGCAGCTTCGCGAGCTGGCGCGCGTCCTCGTAGTAGCGCGACCACTCCAGGGCCTTGCGCTTGCGCCGCAGCAGCTCTTCATCGACGCCCAGCCCGTTGACCAACTCGGAGAGCTCGAGCTCGGCCCGCTCGCGGCTGTGGATGCGCGCCGACCCGAACAGCACGACCGTGTCGTGGATGTTCTGCGCCTTGAAACGGCGCAGCGGCTCCAGATACTCGGCCAGGATCCGAAGCGGGCGGCCGTCCTCGCTTTCGATGAAATCGGTGTCCAGGTACGCCAGCGGCTGCAGGGGCATACTCTGATTATCGGTCGAGCCCCGTATGGCATGATTGAAGGTCCTGATGACTCCAGACGACTGGCTCGAAAGCGCCAGGGCCGACGCCGGCCGACGCGGGCTGCCTGATCTGCGGGCGGCGCTCGACGGGCTGGCCCGGGCCGCCGGGCTGCTGCGCGCGGCCGACTGGAACGAAGACGCGTCTGGCGCTGCCGGCGCGGACCGCGGTGCGCCGCCCCCGGCGCGATGACGGCACCCGCGTCGCTGCCGGCGCTGGTGGATCTCGCCCGGGCGATCCGCGCCGGCGATACTTCCTCCGAAGCGGTCACCGAACGCTGTCTCGCCGTCATCCGTGATCGCGATCCGGCGATCAACGCGTTCATCGCGGTCACGGCCGACGCGGCGCGCGAGGCCGCACGAGCCGCCGATCGCGAGCTGGCGTCGGGGCACGACCGCGGACCACTGCACGGCATTCCGTTCTCGATCAAAGACCTCCTCGATATCGCCGGGCTGCCGACCACGGCGGCGTCGCACGTACGCCGTGGACACATGGCCACAGACGACGCCCCGGTGGTCGCGCGGCTGCGCGCCGCCGGTGCGGTGTTCGTGGGCAAGACGAACCTCCACGAGTTCGCGCTCGGCACCACGAACGAGGAATCGGCGTACGGGCCGGTGCACCATCCGCTCGACGCCACACGATCGCCGGGCGGATCCTCTGGCGGATCGGCGGCCTCGGTGCTGGCCGGCATGGCCGTGGCGTCGATCGGCACCGATACCGGCGGATCGATTCGCATTCCGGCGGCCGCGTGCGGCCTCGTCGGGCTGAAGCCGGTATTTCGCGAGGTGCCGACGCAGGGTGTGGTGCCGCTCAGTTCGTCGCTCGACCACGTGGGCCCGCTCTGTGCCACGGTCGCCGATGCCGCCGCGATCTTCCAGGTGATTGCCGACGCGCCGGGCCGCGAGGGGTCGGTCCCGTCTGGCACCGTGCGGGGCCTGCGGCTGGGTGTGCCCCGCACCTACTTCCTCGATCTTCTCGACGACGAGGTCGCGCGCGCCTTCGACGAGACGTGCGCCCGGCTGGCAGACGCCGGTGTGATCCTCGACGACGTCGTGATTCCGCACGCCGCCAACATCGCCGCCATCTACCTGCATCTGGCCTTGACCGAGGCGGCGGCGTTCCACTCGCGCACGCTCGAGACACAGCCCGACGACTACACCCGAACGGTACGCGTGCGGCTCGAGGCCGGCCGATACGTCCTGGCCGAGGACTACATCCGCGCCCTCCGCGGCCGCGACGTGCTTCGGCGCGACGTGACGGCCGCGCTGGAGGGACGCGACGCGCTGCTGCTTCCGGCGCTCGCCGTGCCAGCCACGACACTCGGCAGCGCGACAGTGCGCGTGTCGGGCGTCGACGAACCGGTGCGGAACGTCACGCTGCGCCTCACCCAGCTTTTCAACATCACCGGGCACGCCGCCATCACCGTGCCCTGCGGCAGCACTGGCACCGGCCTGCCCATCGGCGCGCAGCTGGCCGGCCCGTCCACCGCGGCGCTGCTGCGGGTCTCGGCCGCACTCGAACCATGGATCCGCGGGCACGCCGCGGCGGGCCGCGCCTGACGTGATCGCGCCCTTCTTTCACCGCTGGGAGCACCGGCTCGCCTCGGCCACCAAGAACCGGGTCGTCCGCCCGTTCGAGTGGGGCCTCGAGTGGCTGCCGGAATCGGCGGCGGGTGGGTCAGGCGGGCCCGGTGAAGCGAACCGGGACGAAGGCGAGCGCGTCGAGCGATGGGTGAGCGACGTGATGCGTGACACGCACGCGTTCTTCACGCCGCCTCCGACCACCGACTTCGAGTTCACGCCGATGCCGGCATCGGCGGCGGCGGACGGTGAGGCAGGGATGCTGCGCTTTCCGAGCGCGCTCGCGACGCCGCACCGCCATAACAACCTCGTCGCGGCGCGCTGGTTTCCGAGCGCCGCCGCGCAACGGCGGAGTGGCAACGGTCACGCCGCCGACCCCGGTCCGGCCGTGCTCGTGCTGCCGCAGTGGAACGCGGACGCCGGCGGGCACATCGGCCTGGCGCGCCTGCTCGCGCGGTTCGGGATTTCGGCGCTGCGCCTCAGCCTGCCCTATCACGACGTGCGCATGCCCCCGGAGCTCGAGCGCGCCGACTACATCGTCAGCTCCAACGTCGTCCGCACGCTGCAGTCGTGCCGTCAGGCCGTGCTCGACGCGCGCCGCGCCGTGGACTGGCTGTCGGCGCAAGGCTTCGAGCGCATCGGCATCCTCGGCACGAGCCTCGGGTCGTGCCTGTCGCTCCTGACCACGGCGCACGAGCCCCGCATCCGTGCGGCCGCCCTGAATCACGTCTCGCCGTGGTTCGCCGACGTCGTGTGGAAAGGGCTGTCGACGCGGCACATCCGCGAGAGCCTCGACGGCCATATCGACCTCGAACGCCTGCGCCGGCTCTGGATGCCCATCAGTCCGATGGCCTATCTCGACGCGATGCACCACGCGCGCAGCCTGCTGGTCTACGCCCGCTACGACCTCACCTTCCCGGTGGACCTGTCGCAATACCTCCTGGCTCGTTTCGCGGAGGGTGGCCTGCCACACGAAACCTTCGCCCTGCCGTGCGGCCACTACAGCTCCGGCATGACGCCTTTCAAGTTCGTGGACGCCTACGTCCTGATCCGCTTCCTGCGGCGGCATCTGTAGGACGCTGCGCGCGGTTCTTCCCACCTGCTCACCCGCCCACCTGCCTACCCGCCGAGTGGCCGGTCCTCTAGTGGCTTTCCGTTATTGATCCGGCCCGGCAGGCCCGCGAGAATCTCGCTCGCATGCGAGTGCACTCCAGCATTCTTGGCGCGGCCCTCGTGGCCAGGCGTGTGATGACCGCGTGTGCTACCTGCCCGAGTCGGTCCCGCTGCGCTGGACGGTCACGCGGCTTCCGACACCACGTCCTTAAACCGGCGCGCGGGGCCCACCCACACAAAGGCTGTCAGCCGGCCGAGGACTCTACCGAGGTTTCGAGCGCAGAGTCCGCAGCCGGCTTGATGAATGACCAGTGGCTGTGGACGATGCGCCACCCCGCCGCCGTCCGGCGGTAGACCTCGGTCGCGTTCCACTTCGAGATCACGCGCTCCCGCCCGTTGTCGGTGCGGTAGCTGAAAAGGTTGAACGAGAGCACTGCGAGCTCGCCGGTCTGTTGCACCGCAGCATTGAGCATGTCGTAGCGATCGACGCGGATGGCGCCGGTGATTGGGGGCGAAGAGCGCGGCCATCGCCGCCGCGCCATCGACGCGCCGTTCCTGAAAGGGGTCGAAGTAGGTGACGTCCGGCTCGAAGAGCGCCAGGTAGGCCGACGGATCGCCCTGGCCCCAGCGGTCCAGCGCGGCGCGCTCGAGCGCGACGATCTCGGCGGTCGGATCGCTCGCCGTCATACGTCTCGTCGTCGCGCCCGGGTGCCATCCGGGTCGAGAATCGACTCGAACTCCGGCTCCTGCAGCAGGCGGCGGATGGCGCCGGCCAGGGCCGGCGGGGTGTGGAAGGGATGATCGCGATGGACGGCCGCATACGCGGCGTCGAGCGCGCCAACAGCCTGGTGTACCTTCGGCGCCACTTCGTGCACGCGCGTCAGGTGGGCGGTCGCAAACAGCAGGTTGCGAGGATCCACGAAGCCAGCGTCGATGAACGCCTGCGTCTTTTTCGCGCAGCGGCAGGGGTTGGCGCTGTTCACCAGCCCGCACTTGCTGTGCATGAACTGGTGAAGGTCCCGGCGGGCACGTGACAGGCGCTGGCGGTACGCGTCGCGGCTCACCTCGAGCAACTCGGCCCCGACCGCGTCGGTGACGCCGAAGATCGCGCCAAGGATGTAGACCAGCCGCTGCTCGCGATCGAGGCACAGCAACATTCCCATCGAGCAGCCGATACGCGCTTCGTCCACGATCAGCTGCACGTCGGCCGGCACCGTTGCCGGGTCGGGCAGGTCGAGATCGGGCGCCGCGTCCAGACCCTGACCGTAGCGTTCGAACGTCCACTCCAAGTCCTCGGCCCGTGTCCGTCGCATGGTGAGCAGGTGATTGACCGCAATCCGGTAGAGCCACGTGCGGAGACGGCTGCGGCCCTCGAACGAGCCCAGCTTGGTGAGGACTTTGATGAGGATCTCCTGCGTCGCGTCCTCGGCGTCCTGTGGCAGATACACCATGCGCAACGCGACGTTGTAGATCCACGGGCGGTGGCGTGCCACCAGCGCCTCGAGGGCGGCGTCGTCCCCCTGTTGCACCAACCGCACGAGCTCCGCGTCGCTCGCGTCGTCGGGTACCTCGGCCAGTGGGTTCGCTGGAAGCGGCATCTGCGGATTAGACACGCGACGGGGGCGACTGTGACAGCGCGCCCCAGGGCGGTCTGAAGACCGCCCTCTACATCTTCGCCACTTGATTTGTACTATTGAAGTAGTACAATGGCTCTATGCCGGACCTGGACTGGACCGTCAGCGTCAATCCTCGAGACCCGACGCCGCTGCACGCACAGCTGGAACGCACCATCCGCGCCGCGATCGCCTCCCGCCGCCTCCGCCCCGGGGATCAGCTGCCCACGGTGCGGCAGCTCGCGGTGGCCCTCCGCATCAACGCCAACACCGTCGCCAAGGTCTACACCCACCTCGAGCGCGAGGGCGCGCTCGGCACCCGCCGCGGTGTGGGCACGTTCGTTCTCGACGCGCCGCAGCTCGCTCCCGATCATCAGGAAGCCCGTGAGGCCGAGCTCCTAACTGTCGCCAGCCGCGCGATTGCCGACGCCGCGGCCCACGGCTTCTCGCTCGCGGATCTGCGGAAAGCACTCCTCTCGATCGCCAAAGGAGACTGATCGTGATGACTTCAAAGAGCAGAACTCTGTTCGAGACCCTGCCCTCGGCGCAGCCGCCGACGCAGCTCAACGTCGTGTCGGTCGCGGTCTTCATCGTGGCGGCCGGCGCCGGCCTCGTCTTCACGCTCCAGACCAACAACCCATATTGGGTCGCAGGTGGCGCCCTGCTCGGGTTCGTGCTCGCGCAGGCACCACGCGTGGCACAGCAGTGGGAGCGGGCGATCGTGCTCCGTCTCGGCCGTTTCGTCGGACTCAGGGGCCCCGGGCTCTTCTGGGTGGTCCCGTTCGTGGACTTGGTGAGCCGGGTCATCGACCAGCGGGTCATCACCACGAGCTTTGCCGCCGAGCAGACGCTCACGTCGGATACCGTCCCCGTCAACGTTGACGCGGTGCTGTTCTGGGTCGTCTACGACGCCGAGAAGGCGGCGCTCGAAGTGCAGGACTACTCGTTGGCGATCAGCCTCGCGGCTCAGACCGCGCTCCGCGACATCATCGGCCGCACGTCGCTGGCAGACCTGCTGCGCGGGCGCGACAAGATCGAGGAGGCGCTGCAGAAACTCATCGACGAACGGTCTACGCCTTGGGGCGTGACCGTACAGTCGGTCGAGATGCGCGACATCGTGATCCCCAATCAGCTGCAGGAGGCGATGTCGCGCGAGGCGCAGGCCGCGCGCGAGAAGGCGGCCAGGATCATTCTCGGTGAGGCCGAGATGGAGATCGCGCATTCGTTCGAGGTCGCCGCCCGCGTCTACCAGAACAACCCGACGGCTCTTCACCTGCGCGCGATGAACATGTTGTACGAAGGGCTCAAGGAAAAGGGCGCCCTCATGCTGGTCCCCAGCAGCGCCGTCGAGTCCATGGGAATGGGAGGACTGCTGGGCGCGGCGGCGCTGCAGCAGGCGCGTCTCACCGAGCGAGGAGAAACAAAATGAGCTCGCGGGCAGCCGTCCGCTGTGCCGTGCTCGTCGCTGTGGCCAGCGGGCCGGGGCTGCGACTCTTGGCTCAACCGCCCGCCGCACCGGCGCAACCCCGCCCCGCCGCGGCGCCGGCATTCGAGGTGGCGTCGGTCAAGCCGAACCGGACGGCGACGGCGCTCCCTCGCTTCGAGGCCGCGCCGGGGCGCTACAGCTGGAGCGCCTACACCGTGAAGAGCCTGATCGACGTCGCGTTTCAGCGGAACGCCTTCGACCGCCGGGAAGCGATTGGCGGGCCGGACTGGATCGACAAGGACCGCTTCGACCTGATCGTGCAAGCCGCGGCGGGGGCGGTGATGAGTGACTCGGACGGATTCCCGGGACCCGTTTTCGCCATGGTGCGCAGCGTGCTGGCCGAGCGCTTCGGCCTCGTCGTGCACAACGAGGTCCGTGAACGCCCGGTCTATACCCTGGGCGTGGCGCGGAGCGATCGCCGGCTGGGCGACGGTCTCACGCGAATCGAGAGCAACTGTACGGAGGCCATGCGGCGGATGACGGCGCCGACGCCGGGAGCGCGGCCGCCGGGCCCACCACCGTGCAGCTTTGGCGGCGGGCCGGGACGGATCCAAGGCAACGGCGTGTCGCTGGCCATGCTCGCCAACATCCTGGGGCGAACGGTGGGCCGGTCGGTGATCGATCGCACCGGGGTCGAGGGTTACTTCAACGTCACCCTCGAGTACGCGCCCGAGGCCGGCATCGTCGGGCCTCTGCCGCCAGGTGTACCGCCACAGGAACCGCCGCCCGCACGCGACGCGCCATCGCTTTTCACCGCGCTGCAGGAGCAACTCGGTCTGAAGCTCGAACCGACGCGGGCGCCGGTGGACGTCCTGGTGATCGATCGCGTGTCGCAGCCGACGGAGAACTAAGGCCTAAGGCCTTAGGGCTTAGGGCTTAGGGCTTAGGGAAGGTACTTCGCGAGTGCCGCGGCCCAGGCTGCCGATGGACGGTGCCAGTGACCGTCCTGGGTGTCGCGCAGCATGGTTCGCACGTTCAGCGTATAACCGGGCTCGCCACGGCCAGGCAGGTACAGCCACAGCCCGCCGGTGCGCGCGTCGCGCGCCACCGACACCGTGTACATCGTCTTGACGCCGGCGCGCTGCCACTCTGGCAGCAGCACGTCGAACGTCACGGTGTAGATCGGGGTCGTGACCTGCGGCGCAGCACCCACGGTCTCGCCGATGAAGGTGCCCATCCAGACGTTCGACCCGTCGAGCAGGCCGGTGTCGGTGATCTCGACGGCGCGTGCGAGTCCGGGGCCCGTGAGCGTGAGCTTGACCGTGGTCCCCTTGGCGTCGAGCGCGCTTGATCCGGCGATCAGCGCGAAGGCCACGAGAAAGAAGCGGCGCATGGAAGCCTCCCGCGTGTAGGGGCCGGCTTTAGCCAGGCTTTAGCCGGCCCGGGGCCGCCTGAAGGCGGCCCCTACAAGTACGACAGCAACCCGGAGATCGCGTTGTAGATGACGTCGGCCAGCTGGCGCACGAGCGGTGAGACGTCGCCGGTCTCGAGCGAGGTGGCCACCGTCACCGGGTCGGTCAACAGCAGCCAGATCGCCGCGGCCGCCACGATCGCGGCAAGGGCGCCGACGACGACACCGATACCCACGACGCGGTCCATACCGTCGCGGAGTTGACTGGGCGTATCGGCAGGAGGCACTGAGCGACCCCGTGCAAGCTTACATCTGGACGGCCAGCAGTTGCGGCTCGCCGAAGCTGAGCCCGTGCAACGATTCGGTGACGACTGCCGCGTCGCCCACGACGAGCGCGATCAGCCGGGCCGGATCGAGATAATTTGCCGCCACGCGCGTCACGTCGTCGGCTGTCACCGCGGTGACGGTCGAAACGAAATCCGAAAAATAGGAATCGGGCAGGTCGTAGAGCGCTAGCTGCGATACCGCGCGCGCCACCTGGGCCGCTGTTTCGAAACCGCTCGGATAGCCGCGCGTCAACGCCGCCTTGGCGTGTGCCAGCTCGCGCTCGGTGACCGGACGGCTGCCGCGAATGGCTTCGATCTCCGCGGCGGCGTCGGCGACGGCGTCGGCCGTGGACGCGGTGTGCACGCTCGTGGAGAGTACGAACGGCGCCAGACCGCGTTTCCAGTCGAAGCCGCTGCGGGCGCCGTAGGTGTAGGCCTTCTCCTCGCGCAGCTTCAGGTTGATGCGGCTGACGAACTGGCCGCCGAGGACGGCGTTCATGACGAGCAGCGGCGCATAGTCGGGCGTGCGGCGCCCGGCCGCCAGGTGTCCGATGCGCAGCTCGGACTGCGCCGCGGCTTCGCGGTGTACCAGCGCGATGCGCCGCGGGGTCGGCTCCGGTGCAATCGCCGACGCTGGCGGGGGCGGGGCGGCTGCCCCCACCGCGCCCGTCCACGCGCCGAACGCGCGCTCGCCCACGGCGAGCAGCTCTTGGTGCCGCAGACCGCCGGCGACGACGAGCACCGACTGCGACGGACGGAACATCGCGGCGTGAAACGCGGACACCTGCTCCAGCGTCAGTGTGCGCAGCCCGTCTTCGTTGCCGAGGGCCGTATGGCCGTAGGGATGGCGGCCGTAGAGCAGACGCAGGAAGGCACGTTCAGCCACCGCAGGCGCCACGTCCTTCATCTGGCGCAGCCGGTCGATGCGCAGCTGGCGGACGCGCGCGAAGTCGGACTCGCGCAGGCTGGGACGCGTGAGGAGCCCCGCGAGCAGGTCGGCGCCCCGATCCGCGAAGCGCGCCAGCGTCGTGAGCGAGAAGCTGATGGCGTCGGCGCCGGTGTCCACGTCGTAGTCGCCGCCGATGCGCGCGAGCGCATCGGACACGTCGATGGCGCTCAGCGATCCGGTGCCCTCGTCCACCATGTCGGCGACGATCGACGCGAGCCCTTGCTGCGTCTCCGGATCGGCGCCGGACCCGCCCTCCACTTGGAGCACGAAGGTGACCACCGGCACGCTGGTGTGTTCCACGGTGCGCACGTGCAGCCCGTTGGGCAGCACGTGGCGATGGATGCCCGGGAAGGTGAAGGACGGCGGCGGCCCCAGGGCCGGCAACGCAGAGCGATCGACTGGCTCGCGGGCCATCACGACACCGACACCGGCACGGAGCCAGGCAGCGCGTCGGCCGCCCGGCCGCGCGGCACGACGCTCAGCACCACACGGCGGCCGGGATCCAGGTGGCGCTGCGCGGCGGCGCGCACGCCTTCGCGGGTCGCCAGCCGGTAGCGATCGAGATCGCGGGTGAAGAAGCCGGGGTCGCCCCGCATCACGTTATAGGCGTTGAGCTGATCGGACTTGCCGCCGAAGCCGCCGACGGTCTGCAGGTGGTAGACGAACTGGGCCTCGGCCTGGGCCTCGGCGCGCTCCATCTCCGCGGCCGTCGGGCCGCCGGCTTCGAGCCGGCCGATCTCCTCATCGACGGCGGCGGCCAGGTCGGTGAGCGACGCGCCAGGGGCGGCGGTGACGGCCAGCACGAAGAACCCGGCCAGCTCACGGGACTGCTGCGCGGCCGACACGTCGAGGGCCACGCGCCGCTCGTAGACGAGCGTCTGATACAGGCGGGCGGTCTTGCCGTTGGCGAGGAGATCGGCCGCCAGATCGAGTTCCGCATCACCGGGCTCGAACATCGCCGGCGTGTGCCAGCCGAAATACAGACGCGGCAGTTCCACGCGGTCTTCGAGCACGAGCCGGCGCTCGCCGTCGAGCGCCGCGGTGGCACTGACCGGCGCCGGGCGGACGCCGGCCGGGATGTCGCCGAAGTAGCGGTCCGCGAGCTCGAATGCCCGACTGGTGGCGATGTCACCGGCGAGGACGAGCGAGGCGTTGGCCGGCCGGTAGTAGGTGCGGAAAAACTCCCGGACGTCTTCGAACTCCATGGCCTTGATGTCGTCGGCCGAGCCGATCGTCATCCAGTGGTACGGGTGATCGGGCGGATAGAGTGCCGCCACGACGGCCATCATGGCCAGCCCGTAGGGCCGGTTCTCGTAGTTCTGCCGCCGCTCGTTCAGCACCACGTCGCGCTGGGTCTCGAAGCGCTCCCTGGTCAGCGCCGGCAGCAGGTAGGCCATTCGGTCCGATTCCATCCACAGCGCCAGATCGACGGCGTTGGTCGGGACCACTTCCCAGTAGTTGGTGCGATCGGTGTTGGTCGAGCCGTTCAACTGGCCGCCGGCGGCCTGCAGCGGCGCAAAGTACCCGGAGTCGTGGTTGGCCGAGCCCTCGAACATCAGATGCTCGAAAAGGTGCGCGAACCCCGTCCGGCCCGGCTGCTCGTTCTTCGACCCGACGTGGTACCAGAGGTTCACCGCCACGATCGGCACGTGGTGAGCCTCGTGGACGATCACGTCGAGACCGTTGTCGAGTGTGCGTTTCGTGTAGGGCAGGTCGATAGCCGGTGCGGCCTCCCGGCTCATCGCACCGGAATCAGCGGAATCTTGCCGCGGTTGGCTTCGGCCGCACGGTGCGCCGACATCGACACCTGCGCCGCCGTCCGCTCGGCGACGGCGAAGAAGGCGCGCGCCACGGGCGAGGCTGGCTCGCTCTCGACCAGCGGCACGCCGCGGTCGCTGCCCTCGCGGATCGGCTGGTAGATCGGCAGCCGGCCCAGGAACGGCACATTCATGTCCTTGGCCAGCGCTTCGCCGCCGCCGTGCCCGAAGATATCCGACTCGTGGTGGCAGTTCGAACACGAGTAGTAACTCATGTTCTCGACGATCCCGATCGTCGGGATCGTGAGCTTCTGATACATCCGGATGGCGCGGCGGCTGTCGGCGAGCGACACCTGCTGCGGCGTGGTGACGACGATCGAGCCGACCACCGGCACCGTCTGGCTCAGGCTGAGCGCAACGTCGCCGGTACCGGGCGGCATGTCCACGATCAGGTAGTCGAGGTCGTTCCAGGCCACTTCCTTGAAGAACTGCTGGATGGCCCCGTGCAGCATCGGCCCGCGCCAGATCACGGGCGCGTCGTCGTTGGTCATGAACCCGATGGAAATGACCTGGATGCCGTACTTCTCGGCCGGCACGATCTGCTTGCCGTTGGTCGTGAGCTGCGTGTTGATGCCCAGCATCATCGGGACGTTGGGGCCGTAGATGTCGCCGTCGAGGATGCCGACGCGGCTGCCGAACTTGGCGAGCGCAATGGCGAGGTTGACGGCCACGGTGGTCTTGCCCACGCCGCCCTTGCCGGCGCCGACGGCAATCACGTTCTTCACGCCGGGCACCGGCGTCTTGCCGGTCTCGGGGGCCGACGCCGAGCGCACCTTCGCGGTCATCTGGACGGTGGCCTTCGACACGCCCGGCAGCGCCTGCACGGCCGCCACCGCCTGGTCGCGCAGCTGCTCCTTCACCGGACAGGCCGGCGTCGTGAGCTCGATCGTGAGCGACACGGCGCCGCCCTCGGACACCACGTCCTTCACGAAGCCGAGGCTGACGATGTCGCGGCGCAGGTCGGGGTCGACGACCACGCGCAGGGCGTTGAGGATGGCATCGCGATCGGGCGTCTGGGACATCTCTTCGTCCATCTTAGTCCGGCCCGTGGCCGCGAGCGGCGCCCTCAGGCGGGTGTACTGGATCCGTGCGCCCCCGGCTCGAACAACCGATGTGCGTCATTCTTCAGCAGCACCCACATGGCGTAGGCCCCGAGCGCCGTTCCGAAGGGAATGACGAGCAGGTTGGCGAGCGCCAGGGCGAGCATCAGGATGCGACCGACCGGGTTGTGGCTTCGGAGCAGCGCCGCCGCCCAGAGGTGGGCGCCCCCGAAGACCAGCGCGAAGACCCCGAACAGCGCGAAACCCACGGCGGCGAGGCCCGCGGCAAAGTTCAACGACGCCTCGAGGGGGGCAAGAAGCTCGGCCAGCGCGCCCGCCGACAGGAGCAACATGGCCACGCCGATGGTGGCGGCCAGCGCACCCCACAAGCTGGCGAGGATGCCGAGCAAGGAAACGTGGCGTTCCACGTGCCTCTGCGGCTCCTAGCGGGTCCCGCCGACGCGGACGTGGAGCTCGATGCGAGTCGCCGGATGATGCCGCGGTGCCACGGTGAAGCGGAACAGCGCGCCGTTCGACACACCCGCCGGGACGCTCACATGCACCTGGTGACGTACCGTCTCGGACCCGGTGCCGGCGCATCGCACGCACAGCTCGGCCCACGATTCGCCGCGGCCGCCGCAGGTCCGGCACACGCAGCAGACGGGGACGTCGAGCGGAAGCGTGGCGCCGCGACGGGCCTCGTACGGCGACAAATGGATCGACGCGCTCAGCGGCGTGGAACGCTCGGGGGCGGTGAACGCGCTGCGGATGCGGTCCACAGCCGGGGCCATCGACGGAAAGTCGATCGCCACCTCGTCGCCGAACAGACGCAGGTCGTCGCGAGCGTCGTCGACCGCACGGACCACCACCGAATCGCCACCCGATGAACGCAACGTCACGCCCGACATGGCACTGCGGGTACCATAGGAGCCGGTCCAGGAGTTGTCAATGGTCGGACGAGACTGCCCGATGTGCGGCGAGACGATGCGGCTGACCGAAAGGCAGGCAGCCGAACGGGTACCGGGCACACCACAGACCGCGGCCGCCACGATCCGTGAATGGGTTTGCCCGGAGTGTGATTATTTCGAGGACGCCGAAGACAACCAGGACTGAGGACGGGACCGCGCGGGAGCTACCGGGCGCCGAGCGTCAGCAGTAGTTCCTTGCGCACGGCTTCGTCGATCTCGTCGAGACTGAGCGCCGTTTCGCACTCGTCGCACAGCAGCTCCGACACGAGCGGGCGGCCCTCTTCGGACACGTCCACGCGAGAATCGTCGAGGCGGACGACGTGCATCTGCAACGTCTTGACGAGGAAGTTCTGGTCGTTGCCGCAGCTGGGGCACGTCAGCGCCAGGCGCGTCTCCTCTTTCGTAGTCAACACAGACTCCCTTCGCTCTGTCCGAGCGGTTTCTTACAGCCCTAGAATTCGATTGTATGAAAAGGACTCCGCCGGGGCCAGCTGAATTTCGTCTTATTTTCACGCGTTGGGTGCATTTGCCGGGGATTCCCTGGGGCCGGCCCCGGATGAAGCTCGCCAACGTCCCGGATCTCTCCAGATCCCCTCGACTATGGGAAAGGCCCTAACTCTGTATAGATCAGCTTGCCGGCCACTGCCGAGCCAGGGAACAGCGCCGCGGCGACTCTGGCATAGCGGGCCAGCTGCTCGGCGTGCTCTGGTCGGGGGCGTCCGGTCTTGAACTCGAGCACCGCCACTTCTCCAGGCGAGATTGGCACGAGGCAATCGATCGTGCCACGTACGACGGCACCGTCTTCGGCAAAGGCGAACGGGACTTCGTGGAGGATGCCAGGCACGGCATAGAACCCCCGGACCTCCGGGTGCCGGCACAGCGCAAGATACGCGCTCGCGGCCCGCGCAGCGAACCGATCCCGATCCTCGACCGACGCTGCCTCGTCGGGCCGCAGCAGCCGCAGCGCCAGCACGGCGGCGTCCGCGGGCGCGAGGTCGCCCGACGTGCCCAGCGCCTGCATCAGACGATGCACCACGGTGCCGAGCGTGCGGTCGGATTCCAGCGCCGAGCCGCTCTCGTCGAGCCGCGGCTTGGACGCGGACGACGTATCGGCGGCCAGCCGGACGGCACGCACGTCGTAAACCGGGAGCACGTCGTCGGCACCGGACTCCACAGCCTCCGACGACGCGCGGGGGGAGACAGCCGACCCGGGCTCGCTTCCGCACACCCGGAACGCGTGCCTCTGGCCCGACGAAGCGCCCCATTCGACTGGCGCGCCCACCGCAGCCGCCGCAAAGCAGTCGAGCAGCGCGGCGGGCAGGACCTCGGCGAGGCTGCCGCGACCCGGAGCGATGCGGCCCTCCTTCAGCACCGAGCTCAGATACAGGCGATCGCGCGCCCGCGTCAGCGCGACGTAGAGCAGGCGCTTGGTCTCTTCCCGTTCGCGCGCCTGCGCGTCTTCGTCGTACTCGGAGATGAAGTCGCCGACGGCAACCGAGGCGGCGCCCGACACCTGCTCGGTGCCGATTCGGATGTAGTCGCGCCGGTTGCCGGTCCCCCGCGCCAGGTTGACGACGAACACCACCGGGAACTCGAGCCCCTTGGCCGCGTGAACGGTCATCAGGTTGACGGCGTTGGTGGCGTCGAGCGAGGCGTTCGACTCGTCGCCGACGGCAAGCCGGTCGAGATGCGACGCGATCCGGCCGAGCGTTGCATAGCCACGGTTCTGGATGCGGCGCAGCAGCGCCCGGAACTTCTTCAGGTTCTCGCGCGCCTGCTGGAAGCGGGGACCCCGCAACTCGACCCCGTAGCCGCACTCGTGCAGCACGAGATCGACGAGTTCGGCCGGCGGCAGCCGGTCGGCCAACGCGCGCCACCGCGCCGAGGATTCCCGCGCCGCCGCGAGGCGTCCCCTATCGGCCTGGTCGAGCGGCGTCTCGAGGGCCGGGAGGTCGTCGGCCGTCAGCGCCGCCGCCAGCCCCGGCGCCAGCCGCCGCAGACCCTCGTCGGACAGGCGGACGACGCGCGAACGCAAGAGGGCCGCCGCGCGCAGGTCCGACCACGGCTCCGCGAGGTACCACAGCAGCGCCAGCAGGTCCTTGATCTCGTCGGAATCGAAGAATCCCAGCCCCTTGTAAACGTAGGACGGCAGGCCGGCGCGGGCCAGAGCCTCCTCGAATTCGCGGTGGCTCTCGCGAGTGCGGAAGAGGATGGCAACGTCGCCAGGGCGCACGGGCCGTGGCACCCCCGTCTCGCGGTCGCGGACGGTGACGCCCTCCGTCACAAGGCCCGCAATCTCGGCCGCGGTGGCCGCGGCGCACGCCTCGACGTCAGCGCAGGCGACCAGGCCGAGCGCCGGGTCGGGACGAGCCGCGCCGCCGTCGAGCGGAAACACATCGTCCTCGCCGAACGCGAAGGCATCGGTCCGTGCAGGCGCCTTGTCGAGATCGGCACACACGTCGTTCACGAAGGCCAGGAGCGCCGGCACCGACCGGAAACTGCGCGAGATCGAACGCCGGACGTCTCCTCCCGGGCGCAGCCGCGCAATGGCCCGGCCGGCTTCCCCGAGCACGGCGACGTCGGCGTCGCGGAACCCGTAGATCGACTGCTTCCGGTCGCCGACGATGAACACCGTCGGCTCGAGCGGCCCTTGGTGAGCCAGCCCGGCGCCCTCGCCCCAGGCCCGGACCAGCAGTGACACGAGCTCCCACTGCGCCCGACTCGTGTCCTGGAACTCGTCCACGAGCACGTGGTGGTAGCGCGACTCGAGGCGGTAGCGGCTCTGGGAGAATTCCTCCATCTGGCCGAGCAGCCGCAGCGTGTAGAGCAGGACGTCGGGAAAGTCGAGGACGGCGTGCGCGTCGAGGGTCGCGCGGTAGTGGCGCTCCGCGATCGCGAACATGCGCCACACGCCGCGGGCGACCAGGACGTTCAGGTCGCGCCGATAGCCGGCATAGGCGGCGACGACGGCCGGGGCATGGCCGATCACGAGGTCGCGGTGCCGTTCGTAGTCGGCGGCCGTCCGGAACGCGGCTTTCTTGGCGCCCCGCACCAGCGCCTTGCGCGGCGTGCCGTCCTGCGTCAGGAAGTACCCGCGGGCGCGGGCAAACGCGGCGTGCACATCCGCCGCGGCCGGCATGCCGGCAGCCGGGTCGAGCACACGGAGCGCCCGCGCCAGCAGACGGAACGACGGGGTCCCCGGCCCCGAGCGCCGAAACCCGTCGAGGCCTCCGCGCATGGCGCTGAAGACGTCGCGCAGCGCTGCGGCACCGCGGGCCGCCACCGTCTCCACCGTCAGGTCGGGCGATCCCTGCGCGAGATAGCGGCGCAGGATCTCGGGCGCCACCAGGCGCCGGCCGAGCAGAGCCGCCAGCCCGGCCTTCGCGCGCCGATCGCCCAGCTGCGCGAACACCAGCGCCACGTGCTCGTCTTCGCGCGCCACCGTGCGGCACGCGCGCAGCGCGCGATCGAGCGACTCGTCGATGAGACGGGGGACCTCGGTGTCGTCGGCCATCGAGAAGCCGGGGTCGAGGTCCGCTTCGAGCGGGAACTCGCGCAGCAACGACAGGCAGAAGGCGTCGATGGTGCTCACCGCGACGTCGCCGGTGCGATCGCGCAGCTCGCGCCAGCGTGACGGGGCAATCTCGCCGCGCTCGGCCGCGAGGCGGAGCGACGCCAGGATGCGGTCGCGCATCTCGGTCGCCGCCTTGCGTGTGAAGGTGACGGCGAGAATGTGGACCGGGTCCACGCCCGCCTTCAGCAGGTTGAGGTAACGGTCCACGAGCACCCGCGTCTTGCCAGTGCCGGCCGAGGCCTCGAGCGCGACGTTGAAGCGCGGATCCACCGCCCGCTCGCGCGCCGCGCGGTCGCGCGCGTCGATGCGCGTGTCGAGCGAGCCGTCGTCGTCCTCGAACGGCAGGCGCAGCTCTCCGTCGCTGCTGCTACTCATCGTCGACGTAGTCCTTGCGGCAAATCGAGGAATAGGCGCAGTAGCGGCACCAGCGCGGCTCGAACGGCCGCGGCGGGAACTCTCCGCGGGCGATGCCGTCGAGCACCGCCTGCAGCCGGGCGCGGGCGTCGAGGAGCGTGTCGCCGGCGTCGGCCGAGCCCGCTTCGACCACCGGCACGAGCGTGCGCTTGGCGCCGCCGAGCGCGACGTACGCGGCTTCGTGCACCGTCCAGGGCCGGCCGCCGCCATCGCGGGCGGCCAGCGTCTCCTGCGCGCACATGGCGTACACGGCCACCTGCAGCGCGCGCTTCACGTCCGGTTCGCGGCCCGACTTGTAGTCGATCACCCGCAGCCGGCGGCCTTCGAGCAGGTCGATGCGGTCGGCCACGCCGTTCAGGCCGATCTGCGCGCCATCGGCGCCCAGGGCGAAGGCGCCGTCGAAACGGCGCTCCAGCCAGCGCTCGACGACCGTGTCGCCCGGGCGCTCGACCTCGAGCGCGAGCACGAGATCGATGAGCCCCGTGGAGATGGCCGTCCCGAAGAGGCGCGCTCGTTCGATGGCGCCGTCGGCCTCGCCGAGCGCGTCGAGAAGCGGCGTCGCGGCTGCGGCGGCCACCTCTCGCGCGCGGTCGAGGGTGTCCACGGTGATTGGTCCCAACCCGGTGCGGTCCCACGCCTCGTAGAACCGTTGCAGCACTTCGTGGATGAACCGCCCGCGTGCCCGCGGCGAGGGCGCCGACTGATCGTCGGGCGGCTCCTCGGCACGCAGGACGTCCGCGGCGAAGTACTTGAACGGGCACTCGAGGTAGCGCTCGAGCGCGGTCAACGAGTAGACACGCGCGTGGTGGCCGGCGGTCGCACCGCGGAAACGTGATTCGTCACGGCCTGCCTCGGCCAGCCGCAGGGCCACCCAGGCGCGCGGCGCCGGGCCGAGGGCGCGCGCATCCACGGGGTCCAGGCCGAGCGCTTCGTGCTCGAACACCCGGCCAGCCGGCGGCGCCTCCTCCACGGCCTCGAGCCCGCTGCGCGACAGCTCGTCGAGCAGCGACGACGCGCTGACGAGCGCATCCGCCTCGAGCGCGAAGGTGGACACCGTGAGGCGGCGGGCCGGAAGCCGCAACAGATCGGCGAACTGGGCGCGGACGCCATCGAGGCGCAGCTGGTCCGACGGCCACCCCAGTTCACGCAACACCGACGGCGAGTAGAAGATGCTGCGGCGCGCCAGATCCGGCCACTCGCCCTCTACCAGGCCAGCCAGCTGCACGTCGTCGAAGTCGCCGAAGCGGGCGCTCGCGCTGTCGAGCAAGTGGACGCCGGCATCGCCAGCGCGCGGCGCGAACGTCTGCATTTCGATCCAGCGCCGGCAGATGGCCGCGGTGTCGTCGAACTCGACCGGCACCCGATCGAAGCGGCCGTACGCATCGCGCAGGGTGGCCAGAGTGCCAAGAATGGCCGCGCGCGCCCGCAGCTGCCGGGTACGCACCCCCTCGTCGGCGCCGGGCGGCGCTTCATGGGCCGTCAGGAACGCCAGCAGGATCTCGAGGTGATCCGCGACCGCCGCCGGGACGCGAAGCGCATCGAGCTCGCTGGCCACGCGCACGAGCACCTGTCCGGCGCGGGCCGGCCGGCCGCTTCGACGTTTCGATTCCGGCTTCGACGTCCACGCGGTCACCAGGGCCTGCAGCGCCGGCAGGTTGCCGAGGTAGCCGTGTTCGGCGAGCGCGCGATCGAGAGCCGCCACGTCTGCGGGCGTCAGTGGCTCGTCGCCGTCGGCGGCGAAACGAAAGTGCGGCGATCCGAGGAGCGCGATCGCGGGCCCGCGTGCGAATCCGGTGCCGACGGCAGAGCACACGAGGTCGAACGCGGCGGCCCACGGCTCGGCCGCGAGTGGCAGCGCGTCGAACATCTGACACGGCACGCCGGCCGAACGCAGCACCTCGCGCGTGACGTAGACGTAGGGCAGCGGCGTGCGCACGACGAGCGCCGCGCGATCGAGGCGATCGAGCGCGCCGCTGCGGGCAGCGGCCTTCACGCGCCGCGCGAACCCTGCCACTTCCTCTTCGCGGTCGCGCGCTGCGTGGACCAGCGCGCCGTCGGGTGGTACCTGCAGGAGCGGTCCAGGGCGCGAGGCGTCCACCGGCTCCGCGCGGACCTCTTCGATGCCCGGCAGCAGGTGGTGCAGGCGCTCGTGCAGGGCGCCCGCGAGTGTGGCGTCCGTGACCACGACATCCAACCTCTGCAACCCCGGCAGGCGGGCGAGCAGATCCCAATCGGCGCTCCAGAGACCGTACGGATCGTTCGAGCGATCACCCACCACCACGACGACGTGGCGGCAGGGACGCACGGCCGGTGATTGCACCAGCCGCGTGCGGAGCGCGTACTCATCGGCGCCGGCGGCGGCCTGACGCGTCTCGAGCTCGCGAAACGCCGCGGCCAGGAAGCGAGTCTGACGCACCAGCCGCTCCGCCCCGCGGTCGTCGGCCGCGCCGGGCTCGAGCAGCCCCAAGGCGAGCCGTTCGAAGGTGTTCACGTCCTTCTGGTGACGCCCGAGCGCGTCGTAGAACCGGAGCACCTCGGCGACCAACCCGGGACGCAGACGGAACGGCGGCTCGTGCCCGGCGTCCCGCGCGGCCCGGCACGCCACCATCGCGAGGGCCTCGCGCTCGGCGTCGCGCAGGACCAGCGGCTGCGGGTCGAGACGCTCCGCCAGACGAAACACGAGCTCGTCGGTCGTGACGAAATCGGGCAGCACCACGGCCGGGTGGTCGTCGTCGAGTGAGGCCTCGATGGATCGGATGAGCTGGGCGGCGGCGGCGCGGGTGGGAACGACGATCAGGCGATCGCGAGCGTCGAGCGGCGCGCCTTCAACCGCCAGCCCGACGATCGTGCGCCGGAACGCCTGGAGGTCCGGCACGCGAACCAGGCGTGTCGAGCGCGGGGTGATCACTTCAGACGGGGTAACTCCAGCAAGTCTCGGATACTGCCCTGCACCTGCGAGAGCAACATGAGCGACCCCGCGGCGGCCGACGACGCCTCCCACGCACGGGCGACGTTGCCGCTGGACACGGCGTCGGAGCGGCCTTTGGTGGCGGTTTCGGCAAATCGCCACGAGCCGACGAGCAGGCTATGCGTGCTGCGCAAGTCCTCCGGCACTTCCAGGCGCTCGAGCCGCTCGGCGCCACCGCTGAGGCGGGACTGCATCGAACGCAGCGTGCCGAGCGGAGGGCCGTCGAGCCGGCGGATGGCCTCGAGATACGGCTGCGCACGCACGAGATTGAGCAGCTGGCTCCCGACGAGCCGCTGGTAGTCGCGATAGAGCGCCTGGCGCAGCACCCACTGATCGCGGAGCAGACGCAGCCGGCGGGCGTCGGTCAGGCTGGCCTCGATCGACGCGCGCAGCGATTCGACCAGCTCGGGACGCCGGCGCCCGAGCTTGGCGTCCTCGGTGTGGAGGCGGTTCATCGTCTTTTCCACGCCGGTGATCCGCGCTTCCGCGGCATCCCGCGACGCGCGCTTCGTCAAATTCTGCGCCAGCTTGGCGTAGCGCTTGTCGACCGCCAGGTCCAAGCGAATGCGGGTTTCGAGCGAGGTGCGCGTCGCCGCGAGCTCGGTGCCCGTGAGGCCGGCTCCAGTCTCGTTGAGCATCGTCAGCGCCGTTTGCAACAACGCCAGGCGATCCGTGGCGTTGGGCACGATCCCGGCGAGATGCAGCACCTGATCGAACTGTTCGCGCAACGTCGGCATGCCGAGTACGGGCTCGAGGGCGACCGCCGGGGCGGCTGCGACCAGGGCGAGGTCGAAGGTGGTGGCGCCGCCCGCGACCCGCAGCCCGGCGATGGCCTCGTCGATGAGCGTGACGATCTCGCGAACGTCGTCCTGGCGGTAGCCGTGGTGCTCCTTCGGCCACTCGGAGAGAGCGGTCCTCGCCTTGACCGCCAGCGCCAGCGCACTGGCGCGGTCGGTGCTGAGCGCGATGTCGTTCAGCACCTTCGCCACGTCGTTGTTCAGGATCGCGAAATCCTCTTCACCGCGCGTGTCCGCGTAGTGCTGAATGCGCGCCGACTGCGCGTAGCGGTCGGTGCGCGGCCAGTCCACCGACGCCGACTGGATCCACACGACCTGCAGCCGCGGGTCGTCGGCGCTGCCGCCCACGGGCATCGAGAACACCACGCGGTCGTCCACGCGGCTGTACTCCCCGTAGCTGACCATACTGCTGCCGTCCTTCAGGAAGAGGCGGAACAACGTGGCGTCGGCGGCGGCCGCCGTGGAGACGGCACATGCCCAAAACAACAGCGCAATGAGAGATTGAAACCTTGCGCGCATTGGAATGCAGGCCATCATTGTACTCTCGGCCCGTGGCTTCCCCGGGGATAGGGGCCGCCCGCACCCGCGCGCGCCTTCGGTGTGGAAAAGCTGTGGACGGGTCGTGTAAAACCTGTGGAGAAGCTGACAACGAAGAAATATTTGTGGCGGGATCGTGGCGCGGATCCGACGAAAGCCGACATGTGGACGACGCCTTCGCGACGCGCTTCGCTTGATCATTTCTGCCACCAGCGTAGGATCGAGCGCTCGACCTGACTCCCACACAGCACAAGACTTTGACCGTTCACTGCTTCGAAGAAACCATCGGCGAGCGCGCCTTCGAGATCGAAGTGTTCGACGCCGGCAACCGGTGGCGGGCGCAGCTCCGGCGCCGCCCCGGGATCCCCACGGCCATGATGCCGTTCTACGGCGCGTCCCCCGCAGAGGCGGCGCACCGGCTGATCGACTGGATGCGCCGGGCGCACGAGCGGCAGGTGGCCGTGGCGGCCCCGAGCCCGCGCACGAAACCCGGGAGTCCCCTGGTCTGACCACGGCGAAGCACGCGATACTACAGACGTCGTCCAACAACCGGCGGCCGGCGGCCGGCGGAGGTGGCATGGCGTTTACCGACTGGGAAATCGAGGGCAGCGAGTTCGTCAACTGCAGCTGTGACTGCGGCTGCCCCTGTCAGTTCAACTCGCTGCCGACCCACGGCTACTGCCGCGCGCACACGTTCGTTCGCGTCGAACGCGGCCGCTACGGCGAGGTGCGGCTCGACGGCCTCGCCTTCGGCATGTTCGCCTCGTGGCCGGGTCCGATTCACCTCGGCAACGGTACGTTCCAATCCATCGTGGACGAGCGCGCCGACGGCCGCCAGCGGGCGGCACTCGAGGCGATCGGGCAGGGGCGCGACACCGATCCGGGCACGCTCGTCTGGCAGGTGTTCTCGACCACCATCACCACGCTGCTCCCCACCATCTGTGCCGCGATCGATCTCCAGATCGACATCGCGGAGCGGACCGCGTCACTGCAGATTCCCGGCGTGGTCGAGAGCACGGCGGCGCCGATCACGAACCGAAAGACCGGCGCCACGCAGCGTGTGCGCGTGACACTTCCGGCAGGCTTCGAGTTCACCGAGGCGGAGTTTGCGGCCGGGTGGACGCGGGCGGGGGGCGACATCCCGCTCGATTTCGCCGGCACGCACGCCCATCTCGCGCGCGTCCACTGGTCCACGCACGGCGTCGTGCGGTAGCCGCCGCGATGAACGCCGCAACCGTCCGGACGTCGGTGGAACGCGCCGTCATGCGCGATCGCTGGCTCGTGCTCGGCTCGCTGGGCCTCGTCGCCGGCGCGTGCTGGGCGTGGATCGTGCCGATCGCGAGCGACATGTACGGCGACATGACGGGGCCGGCGGCGTGGATGATGACCCCGTCGTGGGACGGCGGCCACCTCGCGCTCCTGTTCGCGATGTGGACCGCGATGATGGTGGGCATGATGCTGCCGTCGGCGGCGCCGACGCTGCTCGTCTACGGAATGGTGGCGCGCCGCGACGACGCGCCGGGCGCCGCCCTCCGCATCCATCTGTTCGCCGGCGGCTACCTCGTCGTGTGGACGCTGTTCAGTGCCGCGGCCACGGTGGCGCAGCGCCTGTTCACCACCGCCGGGCTGCTGTCGCCAATGATGGAAGCACACGGACCTCTGGTCGCTGGTACGCTGCTCGTCGTTGCCGGGCTGTACCAGCTCACACCGATTAAGCGCGCCTGCCTCAGCGCCTGCCAATCCCCGGCGGCGTTCCTGGTGAAGCACTGGCGCGCGGGACGCGCCGGCGCGTTCCGGCTCGGCCTCGTGCACGGCTGGTATTGCCTGGGGTGCTGCTGGGCGCTGATGTTGCTGCTCTTTGCCGGCGGCGTGATGAACCTCGCCGTCATCGTCGGCCTCACCACGTTTCTGCTGGTCGAGAAGCTGATGCCCCCCGCCGCGCAGGGCGGCCGGTTCAGCGGCGCGCTGCTCGTCGCCTTCGGTCTATATCTAGCCGCGGGTCTTTAGGGCTCTGCGTGCTGTGGCCGCGGGTCTTTAGACCCGCCTCATCGTCCCCCGCCAGCGTTCGATGAAGCGCTTCGAATCGAACTTCCGAGAGGTGCTGGCAAACGACATCCAGCGGATGGTGCCGCTCACGGCGCGCTCGCTCCATGGCCGATCGTGCTTGCCCCCGATCGCCCACGCGATGTTGGTGTAGCCGTTGGGGTCGCGGCCGTCGAGCAGGTACCTGTCGTTGAGGACCACCGCCAGGTCGAACGCCTCTTCGGGCGCGCGCGACCACTCGAGAATCTTCTTCGCCCAGTACATCCGGACGTAGCCGTGCATCCAGCCGGTCTCGACCATCTGGCGTTGCGCGGCGTTCCACAGCGGGTCGTGCGTGTCGGCGGTCTCGAGCTGATCTTCGGTGTAGATGACCGCCCGGCGATCGCGGCGATGACGGTGCAGCGTGTGCAGCGCCCACGGCTCGCAGCCATCGAGACTGTCGTAGCGGGAATTGAACGTGACGTAGTTCACCGCCAGCTCCCGGCGAACGACCAGCTGCTCGAGGAACGCGTCCACGGCCGCGGCGGGACCACCGGAGTCGCGGACGGCCACCGCCACCTCGCGTGGTCCGATCTGTCCGAAGTGCAGGTAGGGTGACAGCTGGCTGGTGTCGTCGCGCTCGGGATGGTTGCGTCCCTCGTCGTACTGCGCCAGCCGCCGGCGAACGAAGGTCCGCAGCCGTCGCCGGGCTTCGGCGGTTCCGCCGCGAAACCCCGACACTGGCGCCACCGCACGATCGCACGGAAAGCCGTCGAGCAGCGTCCGCGACGGCCGCAGTGTGTGCACGCCCCGTGGCGTCCGCCAGGCCACGCGGGCGCGCGTCGCGCGCGGAGTGGTGAGGAACTCGCCCAGGCGCGCGTGAATCCGCGGGCGGATGATGCGTGCCGCGTACTGCTCCTTGACCAACAACCGCGAGGGCACGACCACATCAGCGTCCACCGTCCACAGCGGCACGCGAAGCGTGGCGGCCACGGCGCGGTGCCACCCCTCGATCTGCCGCAACGGGTTCTCGTCGGCGACGACCAGCGCCGGCCGCACCTCGGCCGCGAAGGCCGCGATGCGATGATCCGGAAACCGGCGCAGGACGAGTCCGACGCCGCGGCGGCGCAGCCCCTCGGAGAGATCGCCGAGCCCGTCGACCAGGAACTGGTAGTGCCGTAGATTCGCGCGCTCGACGAACGGATGGAGACCGAGGAAGACGACGACCGGGAGGCCGAGGGCGTTGCCCGCCGCAATCGCGACGTCGAGGGCGGGATTGTCCACGGCCCGCTGCGCGCGCTGGATCCAGTAGACGATACAGCGGCCGTCGGGATCGGGTGGCCCGGGGCGACGGACCCGCACCCGTGGATCGGACTCCGGCGCCTCAAACATGATTGCGCAGCATCAGCTCCTTGGGGTGCGGCTGCAGATAGATCTGATCGAGCAGGTACTGCACCTCGTGGCGGCGCGCGTGATGGGCGATGAGCGTCAGGGGCACGACGAGCGGCACGAGCCCGCGCCCGTAGTCGGCGATGCTCGCCGCCAGCTCGCGCCGTGATGCGGCGTCCACCGCGTCGAAGTAGCCGGCCATGTGCTGCAGGACGTTGACGTGCCGGCCGCGTGTCGCCGGCGCGGTGAGCGCCTGCATGAACCCCTCGCCGTATTCGTCGACGAGCGCACGGGCGACGCGGCCGCGGGCCGACGCCACCAGCCGGCCGAGGCGCGCATAGGCTGCGGGCGCGTGCGCCAGCAGCAGCAGCTTGTGGCAGGCGTGGAACCGCATCAGATCAGCGGCGCGGACGGGGCTGGCGGCGAGCTCGCGGAGACGCCGGTAAGCGAACACCCGCTCGATGAAGTTCTCGCGCAACCGTGGATCGCCGAGCCGGCCCTCCTCTTCGAGCGGCAGGAGCGGCTGGGCGTCCGCGAGCCCGGCCGCGAACAACCCGCGCCCCGACCGCTCGCCCACGCCCGACGGACCGTACACCTTCACCCGAAAGAGACCGCACGACGGTGAGTCCTTCTTCAGCACGTAGCCGTCGAGTTCGAGGCGGCCCAGGCGGCTCAGCCGGGCGGCGACGGCGTCTTCGAGCTGTCCGGTGACATCGCGCTTCGTTCGCACCGTGAGGAGCTTCACCTCGCGGCCGTCGGTAACGAGGTGCATCGCCTCGCGCGGTGTGCCGAATCCGGCCTCCACCTCGGGACAGATCGGGACCCACTCGACGAAGGGGCCGAGCAGGTCGGTCAGAAACGGGTTGCGCTTGTGCCCGCCGTCGTAGCGCACCTCGTTGCCGAGCAGGCACGCCGAGACACCGAGGCGGAGCTTCGCGTCGTTCGCCACCGTCCGTGATCGTAGTACAAAGAGCCGTTCCACGAATGTCCGACTCGCCGTTCCCGATTGCGCCGCCCATCGAGCCGATGCTGGCCAAGCTCGCCGACGAGCTGCCGCCGGCCGACGGGTTCCTCTTCGAGCCCAAGTGGGACGGCTTCCGCGCCATCGTGTTCCGTGGCGGTGGCGACATCTTCATCCAGAGCCGCGACCTGCGCCCGTTCGACCGCTATTTTCCGGAGCTGCACGACGCACTGCTCGCCGGCCTCCCCGACGGCTGCGTGGTGGACGGCGAGATCGTCATCGCCACGCCGGATGGGCTCGACTTCAACGCGCTGCAGATGCGCTTGCACCCGGCGGCGTCGCGCGTCGCCAGGCTGGCACGCGAGATCCCCACGTCCTTCGTCGCGTTCGACCTGCTGGCCGCGGACGGCGCCGACCTGCGCGACGCGCCGCAGGAGCAGCGCCGGTCACGATTGGAACGTCTCGTCAGCGGGGCGGCGGCATCGATTCACCTGACACCCATGACGCGCGACCGCAAGGTCGCGGCGGAATGGCTCGACCGGTTCGAGGGCGCGGGGCTCGACGGCGTGATGGCCAAGCCGCTGGACGGCACCTATCAGCCCGGCAAGCGGGCGATGCTCAAGATCAAGCACGCGCGCACCGCCGATTGTGTAGTGGCGGGGTTCCGGTGGCACAAGGCCGGCCCCGGCGAGCTGGTGGGTTCGCTCCTGCTCGGGCTGTTCGACAGCGAGAATCGCCTGCACCACGTCGGCGTCACCTCGGCTTTCACGATGGCCACGCGGCGGGCGCTGGCGCAGGAGCTCGCGCCGCTGCGGGAGCGCGCGCTCGACGATCACCCCTGGCGCGAGTGGGCGGAAGCCATGGGCGACGGCACCACCCGCATGCCCGGCGGTCAGAGCCGGTGGAGCGCCGGCAAGGATCTGTCGTGGGAGCCGCTCCGGATCGAGCGCGTGTGCGAGGTGAAGTACGACCACATGCAGGGCAGCCGCTTCCGGCACGCGGCGGTGTTCGAGCGGTGGCGGCCCGATCGCCAGCCGCGCGACTGCCGCTACGACCAGCTCGAGGTCACGACTCCTTACGAGCTCGCGAAGGTCTTCGGCGCGGGGGAGGCGGCCAGTCGCCCTTGGGCCAGTCGTTGACGTCCTCGTCGGGATCCAGCGCCTCCTGCGCCGGCCTCAGCCCGTCGGGCACGTGCTGCAGGTTGACGCGCACGCGCGTCCAGGTACGGAAGCGCCCGCGCATCGCGTCCACGAGCACGTCGGCGGGCTCGAGGTGCGCCGCCGCGTCCGGGTGGCGCGACTTCCAGCGCTCCACGCCGGCGAGCGCCTCCTCTTTCTGGCGTGCCCGTCCGATCTCGATCAGCGGATGCTTCGGCACGCGCCGCTTCGACGGCGCGACCCGCGGCGCTTCACCGGGCTGCTTGCGGTAGTGCGGCGGCCACGGCGCGTCGCCCTGCCCCTCTCGCTCCTGCCGCGCCGAGAGCTCCAGCAGCGCGTCGAGGCTGGCGGGGTGGCCATCGATGTCGCGATGGCGGTCGCCAACCTCGGCGAAGCGGCCGGGCATCGTCGCCAGCGTGAAGTCCTCCGGCGCGCAGGTCTCGACTTCCTCCCACGCGAGCGGCGCCGAGACCCGAGCATCGGGTTTGGGCCGCACGGAATACGCTGCGGCCACGGTCCGATCCTTCGCGTTCTGGTTGTAGTCGAGGAACACCCCGTGCCGTTCCTCCTTCCACCATTTGCTCGTGGCCAGCGCCGGCGCGCGCCGTTCGACCTCGCGGGCGAAGGCGAGCGCTGCACGCCGCACCTGGGCGAACGTCCAGCGGGGCTCGATGCGCACGTAGATATGCATGCCGCGCGAACCGGACGTCTTGGGCCAGCCCACCAGGCCGAGGTCCGCCAGCGTCGCGCGCACCACGCCGGCCACTTCGCGCACCTGCGTCCAGGTCACGCCGGGCACGGGATCGAGGTCGATGCGGAGCTCGTCGGGATGCTCGAGATCCTCCGCGCGCACGAGATGCGGGTGCAGCTCGAGGCAGGCGAGGTTGGCCATCCACACGAGCGTCGCGGCGTCGCGGGGCACGACCTCGTGCGCGGTGCGTCCGGACGGAAACGAGAGCTCGACCACCTCTACCCACGGCGGCCGCGATTCGGGGGCCCGCTTCTGATAGAACGACTCGCCGTCGATGCCGTTGGGAAAACGCAGCAGCATGTTCGGCCGGCCGCCTGCGGCACGAATCGCCCCGTCGGCCACCGCCAGGTAATAACGCGCCAGGTCGAGCTTGGTGTGCCCGGCGTCCGGGAACAGAACCTTCCGTGGGTTCGACACCTGCACGTCGTGTCCCGAGACGTGCACGACCTCGTATTCAACGGGCGCCGCCACTGCTCCACAGCTTAGCCCGCCGCCGCCCGCCGCCCGCTGACGGCCTCGCGTCGGACCCGGCGCGCTTTCTGCACGGACCGTCTGCATGACCTGCCGCCTGGTCCGGTTCGACGTGGCGCTCACGCTCGCCCTCACAGCCCTCACAGCCGTGGCCTGCGGCCGCGACACGCAGCGCCCGCATCCTTCCCAGCCTCTACCCCAGCCGCTGGCGATCGTGGAGCCGGTGCCGATCGAGGGGCTCGCCCCGGACACGCTGACGCTGCCTAATTCCGAGCACTCCGTGAAGTTTGCCGTCATCGGCGACAGCGGCACTGGCAACAAAGCGCAACGCGAGGTTGCCGATCAGATGTTCCGTTACCACGGCCGCTTCGCGTTCCCGTTCACGCTGATGGTGGGCGACAACATCTACGAAGGTCCGGCCACGCCGGAGGACTACCGGTTGAAATTCGAGGCGCCGTACCACGAACTCCTCGACGAAGGGGTGCGCTTCTTCGCTGCGCTCGGCAACCATGACGACGCCCGCGAGATCTACTACGAGCACTTCAACATGCGCGGCCGCCGCTACTACCGGTTCGCGCCGCCGGGTAACCTGCTGGCGCGCATCACTACGCCGGTCGCCTTCTTCGCGCTCGACTCGACCTATCTCGACAGCGACCAGCTCGCCTGGCTGGATTCGGAGCTGGCCAGCTCGGGTGCTGACTGGAAAATCGTCTTTCTCCACCACCCGATTTACACGTCGGGCCGCTACCGGGCGTCGGCGTTTCTGAACCGCGCCACGCTGGAATCGATCTTCGTGCGCCACCGTGTCAACGTGGTGTTCTCGGGCCACGAGCACATCTATCAGCGCACAAGGCTGCAGAACGGCATTCAGTACTTCGTCAGCGGCGGCGCCGGATCGCTGCGGCCGGGCGACGGCCGGCCGGCGCCCTACATCGCCAGAACCTACTCGGACAACCAACACTTCATGCTGGTGGAGATCGAAGGCGAGGTGCTGCACTTCCAGGCGATCTCCCGATCCGGGGCCACCATCGACGCCGGGCGCCTGCGTCGGACCGACACGGCGCCGCCGCCGCGTAATGTCACGCGGGTGGACACGGAGGCCCGTCGCTGATCATGTGGGCGCGGGCCTTGAACGCGGCGACCCACACCGGCACCGGGTGCACGTCGCTGAAGACGCCCCGCTTCTGATCGAAGCGCGCGCCGGCGAACAGGTTCGCGATCTCGCCATCGGACAGCTCGCGGAGCTGCCGCGCCAGGAGCTGACGCCCCGCTTCGCTCACCTGGGTGTCGACGAACGTGGCGCCGCTGTACGGCAGATGCTTCATCGTCACGCGGCAGGCGCCACGATCGGCCCAGATGGGCGACGTCCGCCACCGGCGCAGATTGATCTTGCGCGGCCCGAACGTGGCCCCGAGGTCCTGCAGCATCATCATCGGCGCGGGGCACGGCGTCCCGGGCGGCCAGACGCGGCTTGTGCACACCAGCCGCTGATTGTCGGCCTTGTTGTCCCAGTGGGCGAGAAAGGCGGCCGCGAGACGCAAGGCGTCCACGTGTGCGCGCGGCGCTCCCCCTGTGCCCTCGTCCACGCGATCGAGCTCGGCAAACGCCCACCCCTGGCCCGACTCGGTTTCGATCGGCCAGGCGTCGTACTTCCGCTCGAGCGCCACCCATTCGTAGTCGTGCGCGTGGTCGTAATTCAGCACCTGGGAGTACGCGCCGTCGGCGCCGACCGTCTGCACCGCCTTCGACGTCGTGAACGGCTCGATCGGGCAGCCGTAACACCGCAGGTGCCGGACGAGGCGGATGTCGTCGACCACGAACCCCAGTGCGCGGAGGAGGCGCGTGGCCGCCGCCTCGGCCGGGATCTCCGCGCCCTTGCCGTACTTGATCCGCACCTCTTCACCGCCGTCGGTCACGCAGTTGAACTTGGGCGTCGTCCCGTTCAACCGTTTCAGCACGAACCGGCACGACAGCTCGTCGATCGTGGACTCGGCCGGGTTCGGGACACGCGGGCGATTCGTCGGCTCACGCCAGATCTGCGCGCGGAAGATCGCATCCTGACGGATCGCCTGCGACACCGTGCGTTCGTTGTCGGCGCGGCTCGACGTGGACGAGGCGACGGGCGGCTCGGCCGCCGGTTCTGACGAGCGCACGACCCGGCTCGGCAGCCAGACCGCGGCGGCGACCGCGAGCACGCTGAGAAGGACGGCCAGAAGACGATGACGCACACAGCTGAGGGTTGCAATTCACGCGCCGGTTTGCAGGTAGACTCTTGCCCGTCCACCCCGGCCGTTCGACGGGGGACGTTCGCAGTGGAGGCGCCGATGCATCGCGGATTCGCCCTTGGAGTCGTGACCGGGTTGATCGCATCGCTCGCGGTCGTCGTCGCGCAGAACCCTGGACCGGGCGCCGCCAGACCGGATCCCAACGCGGTCCGTCTGGTCGGCGACCGGTTCAAGCCCCTCACCTATGCCGAGATGAGCGCGGCGCAGAAGAAGATGTTCGAGAACCTGATCTCGGGCGAGCGCCGCGGTGCGTCGGGTCCCTTCAACGTGCTGCTCCGCAGCCCCGAGATGGGCGATCTCGCACAGCAGTTCGGCGCCTCGATGCGGTTCCACTCGACGATCCCGCCGCGGCTGAACGAGCTGGCCATCATCATCACGGCCCGTCACTGGACGTCGCAGTACGAGTGGTACGCGCACCGGCGCGCGGCGCAGACGCAGGGGCTGAGCCAGTCGATCATCGACGCCGTGGCGGCCGGTACGCGGCCGTCCGCGATGGCGCCGGATGAAGAGACGGTCTACAACTTCTGCACCGAGCTCCTGACCACCAAGCAGGTGGGCGATGCCACCTTCAAGGCGGCGCGCGATCGCTTCGGCGAGCGCGGCGTCGTCGATCTCATCGGCGTCACCGGCTATTACCAGCTGGTCTCGATGCTGCTCAACGTCGATCGCTACCCGCTGCCGGACGGCGCGCCGCCGGAACTGAAGCCGCTGCGCTGACGCGGCGCCACGCCCGCGTCAGATCAGGCCGGCGCGCTTGATGGCGTGATAGCGGTTGACGAGCGCCACGCCGAGCTCGTGCGGCTCGGCGTCCACCATGAGCGAATCGCGCGCCGCCAGGCGGTTGAACGCGTCGCGCCGTGCCTGCTCGTAGAGGAGGCCGCTGGCCACGTCGATCACGGCATCGCCGCTCGAGAGCGGCTGCGAGATGAGCTCGCCCACGACCCGCTCGCGCAGGCTGGCGAGCAGCACCAGATGCCGGGACCGGAGCAGCCGCAAGGCATGCCCCAGCTCGGTGCTGTCCTCGTCGCGGAAGTTGGTGACGACGATCACGAGCGCGCGCTTGGGATAGCGGCGCAGCACACCCTGTGCGGCGGCCACGTAATCGGAGTGCGTGGCCGTGGGCTCCACGGCGTGGAGCTCGCTCATCAGCGCGTTGAGGGCGTGCGTGCCCTTGCGCGGCGGGAACGACCGTTCTTCCCCCGCGGGCGTGCCGAACGTCAGGGCGCCGAGCGCATCCCCCTGCTTCAAGGCCACGTAGGCCAGCAGCATGACCGCGTTGAGCACCTGATCGAAGTGGCTCGTCCCGATGCGCTGGCGGCGGTCGTCGGCGCGCATGCGCCGTCCGCAGTCCACCAGCACCAGCACGCACTGGTCGCGCTCGTCCTGGAACTCGCGCACGATGGGGCGGTTGAGACGCAGCGTCGCACGCCAGTCGATGTGGCGCACGGAGTCGCCGATGCGGTACTCGGAGAGCTGCTTGAAGTCGGTGCCCTGCCCGCGCTGCCGGTAGCTCTTGATGCCGATTTCCTGCAGGCGCCGGTCACTGGCGAGCCAGGCGTAGCGGGCTACTTGCGCGAAGTCCGGGTATACGCGCCGCGTCTCGTGGGCACCGATCGGCTCGAGCAGCTCGCACAGCCGCCAGCGTGACGGGACGCGGATCTCGGCCGGGGCAAACGTGACCGTGCCGCGCCGTGTCGGCACCACGGCGTAGCTCGTGGCGATGCGGGCGTTGGCGCCGAGGTCGAGGCGCAGGGGCAGCCCTTCCGCCGCCAGGCTGGCATCCACGTAATCGTGCAGCTCGCATCTCCAGGCGACGCTGCCCTCGAGATCAATGGTCAGGTGGATCTCGCGGCGCACGCCGATGGCGAACGCTGCCGGCAGGCGGCGGAGCAGGCGCGGTGAGGCGTCGCGCCAGGCCGCGCGCGACCGGGCGTAGTCCACCGCCGCAAGAACGAGCAGCAGCGTCAGCAGCGCCGCCGCGGCCCACCCCGACTCGCGCACCGGCGCACCGGCCACGAGCGCGGTGAGCAGGATGACGGCGCTCACCGCGAGCACCGTGATGGCGCGCCGCCCCGGAATGACGCGGAGGCGTCTGGTCACGACATCTCGTGCCGGCTAGGCCCGGGGGGCCGCAACGGTCTCGATCACCTCGGCCAGGAGATCGTTGGCGGTGCGGCCCTCGAGCAGCGCATCGGGCGCGAGCGCCACGCGGTGACGCAGCGCCGGCAGCGCGATGTGCTTGATGTCGTCCGGCGTCACGTAGTCGCGCCCGGCGAGCAGGGCGGCGGCACGCCCGCCACGGACGAGCGCGAGCGCCCCGCGCGAGCTGGCGCCGACGGCCAGGCCCGGGTAGTCGCGCGTGGCCCGCGTGAGCCGGACGGCGTAGTCGATGACCTGCCGATCGATGCGCTGGAACGCCGCCTGCTGTTGCAGTTGCAGCACGGCGTTGCCGTCGAGGCAGGGCGACACGGCGCCGAGCGGCAGGTCGTTGCCGGGCTGGCCCTCCGTGGCGCGGATCACGACGTCGACTTCGGCGTCGGCCGGCGGATAGCCGATCTCCACCTTGAACAGGAAGCGATCGAGCTGCGCTTCGGGGAGCGGATAGGTACCCTCGGTCTCGACGGGGTTCTGCGTGGCCAGCACCATGAAGGGCTGCGGTACCGCCAGCGACTGCCCTTCGAGCGTGACCTGGTACTCCTGCATCACCTCGAGCAGCGCGCTCTGGGTTTTGGCCGGGGCACGGTTGATCTCGTCGGCCAGCAGCAGGTGGGTGAACACCGGGCCGCGTACCACGCGCAGCGCGTGGGTCGCGGTGTCGAGCACCGAGTGGCCGGTGATGTCCGATGGCATCATGTCGGGCGTGAACTGCACCCGCGCGTGACCAAGCGCGAGCGCACGGGCCAGCGCGCGCACGAGCAGCGTCTTACCCAGCCCGGGCACGCCTTCGATGAGCACGTGCCCCGACGCCACCAGCGCGATGAGCACCTGGTCGACGATCGCCGCCTGACCGACGATCGCCTGCTGGATGGTCGCGCGGAGCAGGTCGAGGCTCCGCCTCGCATCGACGACCCCGGTCTGTTCACCTGATTCCATGCCCTGTCCTCTTCTGCCGGATGAGCGCGCGCCGCACCGTTTCGAGCAGCGCGAGGGTGTCGCGCAACTCGTGCGGCGAGCGTTCCCGTGAGTCGTGAAGTGCCGCGTCCAGTGCGGCCGGCGGCACGCCGGCCAGAGCGGAGAGTGCACGTACGCGGTCGCGCGGCTCGAGCCCGGCCCAGCCCGTGACCCGCCGCCGGGCCGCGTCGTCGAGCGCCCGTGCGGTGGCGGCATGCAGCGGCTCGCCCCCGTCGTGGTTCAGCGCGAACCGGCCGGTGCCGCGAATCTGCTCGGCGAGCGAACGCCGCACGGGCGGGTCGGGCGCGGCCAGCGGGCCGATGCGCACGCCGCCCCGCCACAGCGCCAGCCCGAGCACCGCCAGGCCGAGCGCGACCACGGGCGCGCCATTGTGCCAGACGAGCGCGAGCAGCGACGGATACTCCCCTTCCGAGAGGAAGTGCACGTGGTCGCCGGGCCGCAGTTCCGCCGCCGCGGCCAGCAGCCATCCGTGGTCGCCGTCGAAGAGGCGGCGATAGCGGAACGGCTCGGCGTTGATCACGGTGACGCGGCCCCGGCCGACGCGGACCCGCAGCGCCTGCCGTCCCGCCTTCGGGTCGTCGAGCGCCCATTCGACGGCGCGGGACGTGGACAGCGTGGACGCGAGATCGATGTCACAGACCCAGTGCGGCCGTGCGAACGCGCGGGTGCGCCCGGAGAGCCGCTCTTCGGAAAACCGGAAACAGGGACTCTGCCCCTCGCTGTCAGAGGCGTTGGCGCGGCGCTGGCGCTCGATCGGCCGGATACCGGACCAGCGGGCGAACTCCTCGCCACCGACCACGGTGCCGTCCACGACCATGCGTCCGCCCGACTCCACCCACTGCTCGAGCGTCTGCCGCCGCCGCGCGCTCAGGTTCCAATTCCAGGTCGAGAGCACGATGACGGCGTCCGAATCGGGCACGCTGAACGTACGATCGCGCGTCGCCTGCCCGCCGAGCGCTTCGACGAACCGTTGCGCCGCATAGTACGGGTTGGTGGCGGCCTCGCCCCTGAGCGGCATGGGGACGGTGACGTCGGCCCAGTAGGTGTGGCTGGCAATCCAGGCCGCGAGCAACGCCAGCGGCACGCCGAGACCGACGGTCCACACGATCGTGCGGCGGCTCACGCCTCACCTCCAGGCGCGGGCACGTCGAGAGCCGGCGCGAACCCGTCGCACAGCGCGTAGACGGCGGTACTGTCCGCGTCGAACTGGCCATAGACCGCCGCCTGCCACAACACGATCAGGCGGGCGGCGTAGTCGTGGCCGGGGTCTGCCATGCGCGCGGAGAGCGCCAGACAATCGCCTTCGGTACTCGAGTCGCGCACCGGCAACTGATGCACGTGGGCCAGACGCGAGAGCAGCCCGCGGTACAGCAGCGCCAGCGCCGCGCGGTGCTCGCCGCGGTCCCACAGCCGACGCGCCGAGGCGCCGATGTCGGCTGGCAGGCTCTCGGGCCGGATGTCGAGATCCTGGACGTGTGTCGGCGCCACGAACTCGCCGGCGCCGGGGGTGGCCTCCCACGTGCGGAACGTGTGCACGATGTAGAAGGCCAGCAACGCCGCCAGCGCCCCGACGGCCGCCCACACCAGCACGCGCGCCGACTGGTCGACCCAGCGAAAGAAGCCGGCCACCCAGTCGAGCCAGGCGGGCCGGGGGCCGGGAGGCGCCGACGATTCCTTCCAGCGCAGCGTCTTGAGAGTGCGGTCGGTGGCGAGGTTGGGATCGGCCTTCACCTGCTGCAGGGCGCGCACGACTTCGGCGTCGTCGGGCGGGCCGGCCGCCGGCTGTGCCGTGGCCGCGAGTGCGCCCAGCGCCGCGACCGCGATCGCCAGCGCCACGATTCGGCACGCCGCCACTGGGCTAGTCGGCAAAGGCACGCCGGAACTCCTGCTCGATGTCCCACGCCTCGAGTTCGACCCGCCGGTTCAGGTACATCGCGAAACCGGCCGCGACGTAAAACGGCTCCAGGAAAAGAGCCGCGATCGGATAGGCGCAGTTGACGACGAGCGCCACCGCGCCGGCATCCTCGCCGCCGAACACCTGGCCAAGCGACGGCGTGAGCCCGGCCGGCGCCAGCCAGAACAGCAGCGAAATCAACGCCACCGTCAACACGGTTTCGGCCATGGAGAAGGCGTGCGTCACGAGCAGCGCCTGCCCGGCCGTCCGCCGGCGGATCTGCCGCACCCGCCCGTATGCCTGCCGGATCGAGAGGCCTTCGAGCCCGTACACAGGCTGCGTGAGCGACCGCCAGGGCGAGAACCGCCGCACCGTGAGCGTGAACAGGAGCTGCCGCCACCACACCTGGCGCTGCACCCGCCAGAGATCGCCGGCCGACGTGGTCTGCCCGAAGGCGGCGCGTGACAGCACGAAGAGGATGGACTGATCGAGCCAGGGCTTTAGCCACCAGACCACGAGCCCGGGCAACCAGGTGCCGAACTCGTAGGAGGCCGCGGCGAGCAGCACGACAGGCAGAGCGGACACGGCATAGCAGCGGCCAACCGAGCGGCCGGCGCTTTGACACAGGCGGACGCCGAAGTCCGCCGCCTCGAGCGGTGAGCGTGGCCGTAGCCGGATGGCGAGCGCGTCAACCTGCACGGCGGCCCTGGAAGACAAAGTAGCCGAGCACGGCACACCAGCACACCGCGGCGACGCTGTATTTGGCGATCGGATCGAGCCAGCTGGCCGACGACCAGAACGCTTCGACCGCGGCCGCCACGACCAGCATGGCGGTCACGCCGTACAACAGGACGGCCGTGTCGCGCGACGCGTCTATCAGCGCCACGCGCCGGTGCTTGCGTCCAGGGGCGAGCAGCGTGTGACCCAGGCGCAGCCCGGCCGTGCCCGCAATCACGATGGCGGTGAGCTCGAAGGCCGAGTGCGTCGCGATGAAGGCGTAGAACGTGCCCGAGAGCCCCCGCTCGGTGAGATAGCCGGCAAGCGCGCCCGAGAACGCGCCGTTGTACGCGAGGAAGAACACGGTGCCGAGCCCGGCGAAGAGGCCACCGGCAAAACACTGGAACGCCACGCTGATGTTGTTGCGGATGTAGAAGCCGAACATCATCCAGTCGGTGGACGCTTCGCGAGTGCGTCCGATCGACGACGCGGCCGGCGAATACATCTGCTCGAACTCGGCCGCGGTGTCGGAGCTCACCACCGACAGGATCATCTCCGGCCGGAAGTAGACCAGCAGGCCGACGACGACCGTCGGCAGGAGAAACAGCGCCGTTGCGGCGGCGACGTACCAGCGGTGGGCCCGCACCGTCCGGGGAAACTCCTCGCTCGCGACCCGCATCAGCCGCGCGAAGCCGAGCTCGCGATGGTGATAGATGCGCTGGTGCGCTTCATCGGTGAGCCGTTCGAGGCGCGTGACGACGTAGGCGGGGTACGACCGTGCGCGGGCCAGCGCCAGGTGCTCGCACGCGCGGCGGTACAGGGCGGCCGCGCGGGCGGCCGTCACGTGCGGTCCACCGATCGTGATCGTCGCGCGGCCGGCCAGCCGGTCGAGAAAGCCCTCGAGCTCGGACCACTGGTCCTGGTACAGCTCCTCGAAGCGAAGCGGAGTCATCATCGCCGGCCGAGCACCCACTGGGCGACGCCGAGCACACGCACCGTCACGTCGCGGCCGGCGCGCCGCGCGTCGCCCGACACGGGCGCCGCGAGCGCGGCGAGCTCGTCGAGGCGATCCTCGGTGAGCGTCGAGGCTCGCGAGGCGAGCGCGATCAAGGCGGCCTGATCTTCCGGTGCCAGGGGCCGCACAGGTGCAACAAGCGGGACGTCGTCGAGCACGGCTCGGGATATCGCCTTCGGTTGGTGGACGACCAGCGTGCCGGCGGCCAGGTCGCCCAGCCGCTTGCCGTCGGGGCGGAGAAGCAGGCAGAGCACCGCCGCGGCATAGCCCATCGGCAGGAAGTCGGCCACGCGCAGCAGATTGCGCGTCATCGACGCGGCGGCGGTGACGGGCAGTCCGTTGTCCATCACGACCTTCAGCCCGAACACACGCTTGCCAGGAGTAGCGCCCGCCCCCGAGAGCTCGAACGCCACGGGATAGAACCACTCCAGGACGAAGACGAGGATGATCCAGAACGCCATGCCGATGCCGCCGAGAAACGAGGTGACGATGGCCGCGCCGTAGATGACCGCGAGCCGGATGACCCAGTCGAGCGCGAAGGCGTAATAGCGGATGGCGAGGCCGGCCGGGCGCAGTTCGAGCACGATGCCCTCCGGCGTCTCGGTGGCGACGACGGTGTCGAGGACGCGGCGTTCGGCGCGGCGTCCGTTCAGGCGTTCACCACGATCGTGTCGGCGATCTTGTCGTGCAGGCACTGGCGTGACTCGCTGAAGATGAACAGCGAGTCGATGATGCCGTAGAGCGGGATGATGCTGATCAGCGTGTTGAGGACGTTGCGGAGCCAGAAGATGCGGCCCAGCGAGGCGCGCGACCCGTCGGCGCGCACCACCTTGATGTTCAGCAGCTTCTTGGCGATGGTCTGACCGCTCCGGCTCACGTTCACGATGGTGACGTAGAGCCAGACGATGAAGCCGGCCGTCCCGACGAGAAACGCGGCGAGGGGCAGCGCGCCGAAGCGGAGCGTTTCGAACTCCGTCGACCCGCTCAACGCCGCTCCAATGAGCATCGGCACGTAGACCATGACGCCGACGATGACCCCATCGAGGATCTGAGCGCCCAGGCGCGTACCGCGGCCGGCGGGCACGAGCGGCGAATTCCGGTCGGTGACGTCGTAGACAGTCGCGCTGGGGGGAGCGTACGGATTCGTCATGGACCTCGATTCGTCGAATGCGCGAACGATGCTGTGGCAGTCGCCCGGGGGCGAGCGAATGCTAGCACGCACGTGCGTTGCACCGGCCCGCACCTTGACGGAGACGGTGCAGATCTGTCGCCCGCCGGACGACGGCGTCGTCGCGGCCGTAGCGGCCCATCAACTCGCCAGCGACCGCCCGTCGGGAGCAAACGACGCTAATTCAGCGCCGGTCCAGCCGCCGTTGCACGGATACGCAGCGGCGCCTGCGCGTGAGCCGCGCTCGTGCAAAGCGTGGCAAGGATGAGCGCGACACGGTCGCGAACTGCCTGGGACGGGTACTCCACGCCTCCGGGTTATCGGCCACACCCCACGGGGACCGTGGCCTCTGGCTTGCACTTCAACGAAACAATGGCCAGCGACTCGGCTGCTGACATCGTGAGGACGGAGGCGCTCTGGTTCGAGCCGACCTCGGATGGGATGGCCCCGCTCCTCGAGGACGAGTACTACCAGGCGCGCGCCGAGGTCACCAGCGTCGATCTGCCGGAAACCTATCCCTCCTGGATGTGACGACCATGAGCCGCATTGCCATCAACGACTCCGTGCACATCGACCTGGGGCGCGTGACGCTCGAGGGCGACCTCGAGATGCCGGCACGCGCCACCGGCCTCGTCATCTTTGCTCACGGCAGCGGGAGCAGCCGCTTCAGCCGCCGGAACCGCGCGGTGGCCGCGGCGCTGCGGCGACACGGCTTCGGCACGCTGCTGCTCGACCTGCTCACCAGGCAGGAGGGAGCCGAAGACGAGCGGACCTCGGAGTATCGCTTCGACATTCCGCTGCTCGGCAAGCGGGTCATCGGCGCGGCCGACTGGACCCGCACCAGGCCGGATCTCGCGGCGCTCCCGCTGGCGTTCTTCGGCGCCAGCACCGGTGCTGCGGCTGCGCTCATCGCCGCGACCGCCCGTCCGGCAATGACCCATGCCGTCATCTCACGCGGCGGTCGCCCCGATCTCGCCGACGAGGCGCTGGAACGCGTCACCGCGCCGACGCTCTTCATCGTCGGTGGCGCCGACGGCCCCGTCCTCGAATTGAACCGCTACGCCATGCGGCGGATGCGCGCCACGGTGTCGCTGGAGATCGTGCGAGGCGCCACGCACCTCTTCGAGGAACCAGGCGCGCTCGACGAGGCGTCGAGGCTGGCGGCGGACTGGTGCCACCGCTGGCTGCGGCCTGACGTCGCCTGACGCGCGTCGATCGCGCCCCCACCGCGGCCGTTGTCGTCCTTCACTGGCGGGAGTAGACTCGCCAGCGAACCGCGATGAACGAAGCCAGGCCGGATCAGACGGCGGAGGTCACGTCCACCGCCTCCGCGCCCGTCAGCAGATCGGCGCGGCATCGAGTGTTACTCGTTGAGGATCACGCGGCGCTGGCGGAAGCCACCGCGGAGCTGCTGCGATTCCACGGACTGGAGGTCCGGGTCGCGACGACCGGCGGGGATGCCTTGGCGATGACCAAGGCATTCGATCCCGTTCTGATCCTGTGCGACATGATGTTGCCGGACATGTCCGGGCTCGACGTCGCGCTGGCGGTGCGCGCGACACACGATTCGAACGACGTGCTGATTGCCGTGTGCTCGGCGATGCGGGCGGACGATCTGCGCGAGATCGAACGCCATACGAAAACGCGCGGCATCGATCTGTTTCTGTCCAAGCCCCTCACGAACGAAACCCTCATCGGCCTCCTCCCGAGACTCGAGGCCTTGCGGCCGTGCTGACCATCGCTCTCGATGATGCCAGGAACATCGTCGAGATCATGCCGAATCCCATCCTGGTGATCGCGCCGGACTTGCGCGTTCAGACGGCCAATCGTGCGTTTTGCCGCATGTTTCAGGTCGAGCTGTCTGAAACGGAGGGGAAGCTTCTCCCTGAATTGTGTGATGGCGCGTGGGACATCCCTTTCCTCCTGGAAAAGCTGGAAGCGATCCTCCGCACGGGAACCGCCTTCACCGATTTCGAGATCGAGCAGGACTACCCCGGAGCCGGGCACAAGCACCTGGTCGTGCGGGCCACGGTGACCGGCCTGGCCGGAACCGGGACCAAGACGGCACTCCTCGCCATTGAAGATCTGACGACCAGGCAGGCCCTTCTTGCCCGCGAGACAGAGGCGCGGCGCGATGCAGAGAAAGCCAACCAGGTCAAAGACGAGTTCCTGGCAACGCTCTCCCATGAGCTGAGGACGCCCCTGACGGCGATCTTGAGCTGGGCGCAAATTCTGCGATTGAGGGATGGCGCCGACGTAGAGCAGACGAGAAGGGGCGTCGCCCTGATCGAGAAGAGCGGCAAGGATCTGGGCCAACTCATCGAAGACCTCCTCGATATCTCAAGTATTCAGGCGGGAAAGGTTCGGCTGGAGCTCCGCGAGGTCGATCCACTGGAGTGCATCGCCGCCGCACTCGATTCGGTCCGGACGCTCGCCGACAACAAATCAATTGCCATCCAGACTGAATTCGACCCGCCGTCCTGCCGGATTCAAGCCGATTCTGCCCGTTTGCAGCAGGTGTTCGGGAATCTCCTCACGAACGCCGTCAAGTTCACGCCCGCGGGAGGCACGGTCACGGTACGGGCGAAGCGGGAGACCACGCGGCTTGAGATCCAGGTACAGGACACGGGGAAAGGGATCACTCCCGAGTTCCTGCCGTATGTGTTCAAGCGCTTCAGCCAGGAAGACAGCTCTCGGAAACGCGCCTTCGGCGGCTTGGGCCTGGGCCTCTCGATTGCGCGGAGTCTCGCCGAGCTGCACGGCGGAACCGTGACCGCCGACAGTCCTGGTGCAGGCAAAGGCGCCCTCTTTACTGTCACGTTGCCGTGCGGCGCCGCCTGCCTTCCGCACAAAGGCGCGACGTCTGAATCAGACCAGTCCACAACCCTGCGCACTGAGCGGCCCGCCAGACTGACCGGGCTTCGAGTACTGGTCATCGACGACCAGCCGGTCGCGCGGGAAGTCGTGTCGGCGCTGCTGGAGCCCCTCGGGGCTCAGGTTCAATCAGCCGGAAGCGCCCGGGAGGGTCTCGCGATTCTCGCCAGCGACCATCCCGATATCGTGCTCTGCGACCTGTCCATGCCAGGAGAGGATGGATTCGACGTGATTCGCGAAGCCCGGGCCCTCGATCGCGGTGAAGGCGGGACGGTGCCGATTGTGGCCCTGACGGCGTATGCCGAAGGAGAGACGGTTCGCCGCTGTCTCGACGCAGGGTTCGCCGCGCATATGGCAAAGCCGATGGATGCCGTCGATCTCGCCCGTCTGATCACACGACTCGTCGAACGTCCGAAACCTGCGTCGTAGCGGGGCAGCCGCCTCGGCGACGCGTGAAAGGATTTGGATGTCGAACTTCCTGTCGCAGCTCACGACAAGCGAACGGGAGCGGCTCCTTGAAGAGCTCAACTACATGATTCGTGGCTTCTGTTCGGAGCGCGCGATTCCTTACCGGATCGTGGCCGAGTACTCGAACGGGAAGGTGAAGGCCACGGAGGACACCGATCGAAAGCCGATCGTGCTGGCCCGTGTCCGCCACTATCTCAAGACAGGGCGGGTCGGTCAGCCCACCCGCATCTCCGCGCAGATCTTCCGCGAGGAGAATCCACCAGCACGGCTCGGACCTCGCGACCGCCTCTACTATCGTTGGTACGCGAAGGAGTTCGAGGGTGTCATGCGGTTACTCCGCGACCTGACCGCCGGCCGGTTCCGGGACGGCGCTGTCGCACGCGTGCTCGCGATGGAGTTCTGGACGCGCGGAGACGCGCCCACGTTCGCGGAGTTCGCCCGATCGTGGACGAAAGCCAAGGCCGAGGCGCGGCTGCTGCTCACGCCGGAGTACGCGTACCTGACCGACCTCCGCCACCAGCGCGCCGACGGCGACTGGAAGGCCATGCGCAAGGGCAAGGCGAAGTCCGCTCTGGAGACGCTTGCGAGAATCGCTCCGGTTCGAACGGCCGACCGCCGGTTGTTTCGGTGATGGTGCAGGACAGCGCCAGTCCTACGACCGCGGCTTCCAGTTCAGGACGAGGGTGATGGGAGACGCGGTAGCTTCGGCGGCTGCCGCTATCGGGCTACGTGCGGCTGCTCAAGGAATCCGTGCTGGATCGCGTTGGAGGGAACGGCTTTGTTCGAACCGCCGTAACCGCACCCGCCACCGCGTCAGATCTTCAGGCGTGACTCTGCCGATGCGCAGCTCGGTGTCCTTTCCCTCAGGAACCGTTCGCGAAGGCAGTTCTCTGTAGATGACAAAGTCGCAAGCGGTCGACAAGATACTCATGGGATAGGCGGCAACGAGCACAACGTCCCGATACGGCAGATCACCACCGAAGCTCGCCAGGAGCGAAACATCGTGTCTGATCCACACTGGTGACGTGGTGACCCGTAGCCCGGAATTCGCCTGCAGGACCCTATCTCCTGGCGCGGCGATCTTGTAGTCGAAGGGTGTTAACGGGGCGGGATCGTTCCGATCGGAACCGCAGCAATACCAGCGCAGAGCGACGTAGGCTACCGGTTCAATCAGACTCGGCGACACATCAGTCTGTGCGAAGGTCCGCCCCGCTTGACGCGCCATTTTGGCTGCCAGCGCCACCCGTAGGAATGGTGTGTAGACAGCGCCGACAATCACGGGATTCACTCTGCCTGGCGGACCTGCGTGATGGAGGAGATACGGCGCGGGGTCTCCGTTCATGCCCCATTCGATAGCCTCGTCGATCTGTTTCGAGGTGAGAGTGCCCGTAGAACCGGCACGTACAGGTGTGGCAAGAAGCGCACAGGCCACGACGAGCGGCAGTCTCACGCGGCGTCGGAACGGGATGAGCATCGAAATCATCCTCGCACCTCTCTGTGGACCTTGCGCTCAGCTCCTCAGCACCCGTCGATGCCGCGAAGGGAAACCCCAAACGTTGGATAGGTGGTCGCTTTCGTCACAGCATCGCCACGCAGTTCGAACTCGTCCAGCCGTGCGGCATCGGGTTGCTGGCTGTCTCGCACCGCCACTACGACAGCACAGGTCTCCGGCTCTACGCGCACAGTCAGATCCAGATAGAAGCTTCGCCATTCCGCCCCGTCCATCAATTCGATCTGCACCGCCCTTGGTCCTTCGGTGGTTCGCAGATCGTGAATCTCGCCATTTGGAAGTTCAAGCCGCAGAGCGACGATGTGTCGTCTCGCCTGCGTTTCCACAGCGCAGACTGCCGCAAACAGGAACAGCACAATGGCGGTGAGTTTCTGCATCGCTCGGCCCCTTCTAGAGAAAGCCCTCGATATCAGACACCGGCAGTGCGGGATCGGCCTCCTCCGGTTCGATTCCCACTCACAAGTCCCGACGACCGGCCAAGTTTCTCACGCCGGCCTAACCACTATCAGGCCGCGAGGATTCTTCTTTCGCGGCAGGAAAACGCACCAGAATGCACATGGGCCGCGAGTGCGACCTCATGTCGGTGGTGCATTTCGATTGCGCTGTAAGGCTGGAACTACGCGAACTGCGGGGGGTTAGAAGGTGGTGGACCAGACCGGGATCGAACCGGTGACCTCATGAATGCCATTCATGCGCGCTCCCAGCTGCGCCACTGGCCCACTGTCAGAGAAGATCTATGGTAGCCCCCCGGACCGGCCGGCGCAACTTGCGCACGTAGGGGCCGGCTTTAGCCAGCCCTGGGCCGCCTGAAGGCGGCCCCTACGAAAGCTTTCGGTAATCCTCCGGGGTGTCCACGTCGCGCAGGCAACCGGGATCGGTCACGGGGACGTTGAGAATGGCCGATTCGTGTGCGCGAACCACCGACTTGGCGCCCTCCTCGAGCGGGGCCGTCCGGAGGGCGGCGAAGAGCGACCGGTCGTAGAGCACAGGATGTCCATGCAGGTCACCGATGGCTGGCCGCACGATGGGCGCCCCGGTAGCCCGCCACCCCTCGATGACCTGGCGAACTACCTCAGGCGTGATCATAGGGACATCGACCAGAGTCACGAGCAGCGCCTGAACGTCCGCCGTGATGGCGTGGTCCATTCCCACCCACAGCGAGGAGAGCTGTCCCCGCGCCGGATTGGGGTTTCTGACAAAGACTGGGAGGCGGCGGGGAGCGTCGGCCATGACGGCCGCGACGATCGCGTGGTGGTGCTCGCCTGTCACGACGAATAGGTTATCCACCCCTGATTCAGCGAGCACATCAATGATGCGACCGGCGAAACTCCGTCCGCACGGGGCCTTCAGCGCCCCCTTTGGGGAACCGCCCATACGGCTGGACTCCCCGGCGGCGAGGACCAAACCCGCGAGCACGGCGGCATCCTAACCCATCAATAGTCCCTGAAGGAGCATATATGGGTATTTCTCTGTGCAAGGCGTGTTTTCGGTTCCGTGACGTCCCTTGACTTAAACCTAGGGGAATTCCTACACTGGCGCCACATTTTCGGCCGACGCGCGGCGGTTCGCGGCTTCTCGTGGTCCTGCGGCGTCCGGTGAAGTGGTCTGGACGCGGCTGGGAGCCTCTCAGCTATGCGCCCCAGACATCAGGTCGGGTTACATCGGAGGGGGCAGGGCTATGGCGACCGGCACAATCGCACGTCTTCTGATCGACAAGGGCTTCGGTTTCATTCGAGACGAAGGGGGCACGGAGCACTTCTTCCATCGCAGCGCCGTGCGCGACACGGTATTCGAACTGCTTCGCGAAGGACAGCGGGTCGATTTCCAGCCTGAAGAATCGACGAAGGGCCCGCGCGCGGGAAACGTCCGTCTCATCGAAGGCTGATTCACCCCCGTACCCCGAGCGGCGAACTCGCCGTCCCTCACCCAAACCACCGACGCCAGCCGACCGCAGACACGAGGTCTCCGGTCGCTGGCTTCAGCATCACAATTTCGTCAGCGGCCTGCTCCGCAAAGGCGCGGTCGGCGGTGATGTACAGGGCGGCCATTCCGCGACGCGCAACAATGCGCGACATATCCAGGGCGAGCGCGTCGGCATCGGCGCGCTCGAGCGTCGCGGTGGGATGTTCGGCGAGGAGCAGTTTCGGTTCGAGTGCGAGCGCGCGCCCGAGCCGGAGACGCTGGAGATCGAGCGGCGTCAGTGACGGCGGATACGAATCGAGCAAGCCTTCAGCGATCCCAAGCTCGTCGGCGCGCTGTCGCATCTCCGCTTTCAACGCGTCTGACATCGGGTCCACGTCGAGCGTCACCGGCAGCACGAGATTCTGCGCAACGGTCAGCTGATCGACCAGAACGGTGCGGCCCCCGACCAGGCCGTAGGCGCGCAGCGCGTCGAGCCACGCGTCGCTGTCTGGAATGTCGGTCGTGACCCGCCCGAATGCGCGCACTTCGCCGGTGCGCGGCGTGGCGGCGCCAGTGGCGAGGTTCACGAACACTTCAGCCGCCGCCTGATCCATCCCCAGGATCGCAATCCGCTGGCCGGCGCGCAGCTCGAACGCCTTGATACGCAGCGGCCGCAACCCCCCGTACTCCTGAGTGACGTCGCGCAGTTGCAGCAGCGGTTCGCCGGTCATGGCTATCGTCGCCGCGGCCGCCTACTGCGTCCGGCGCGCGAGCAGGCGCTGCCAGTCGTCCTCGGGCAGCGTCACCGCCCCGGGGCGCAGGGCCGAGGCCGGATCGTGGAAGTCGGATCCGCCGGTGACGAGCAAGCCACGCTGGCGGGCCAGGGCCGCGTACTTCTCCACCGTCGCCGCATCGTGATCGGAGTGGTACACCTCGATCGCGTCGAGCCCGGCGTCGTGGAGCGGCGCGATGAGATCGTCGGCTTGCGTCCGCCCGGGATGCGCCATCGACACGACGCCGCCGGCCGCGTGCACGATGGCCACCACCGCCTCCGGCGGCGGTCCGACCCGGGGCACGAACGCCGGACGATTGGTCCCCAGCCAGCGGTCGAAGGCGTCCTTGGCGTCCTTGGCGTGGCCCGCAGCCACCATCGCACGCGCCACATGCGGGCGCCCCACCGAGATGCTCGACTGCAGTCGCGCCAGCGCCAGAGCGGCGTCGAGTTTGACCGGCACACCGAGCTCGGTGAGCCGTAACCCGATCGCTTCCAGCCGGGCGATGCGCGCGGCACGCTGGGCGGCGAGAAAGCGCTGGAACTCGACGTCGGCGATGTCCATGAAGTAGGCGAGCATGTGCACGTCGCGTCCGCCGAAGACGGACGTGATCTCGATGCCGGGCACGGCCTCGATGCCCTGCTCGCGCGCGCACGCCTCGACGTCGGCGACCGACGCGGTGGTGTCGTGATCGGTGACGGCCATCACGCGCACGCCCGCCGCGGCGGCGAGATGCACGAGCTCGCGTGGCACGAGCCGGCCGTCCGATGCGGTCGTGTGGAGATGGAGGTCGATCACCGCGCGCCGGCGCGGGGGGACGTCGTCACGGGGCGCGGCCGGCGCTGCCGGCCCTGTCGCTTCACGAGCGCGCGGTATTCGCGGATGAGCAGCTCGAGGTGCTCGCGCTCCTCGTCGGCGAACTCGAGGAAGATCGCCTTGCCCTCCGACTCTTCGAACTGCTCGCCGTACTTCTTGAAGAAGCGATGCGACCCGCGCTCGCACTTGATGCCGATGAGCAGCGCTTGCTGGTCGTTGCCGGCCACGAGGCGCTCGGTGCCCTCGGCGAAGAGGCCGTTGGCTGCCCCCTTGAAGAAGAGGAACGTCGGCCGCGCCTCGAGCTGAGCGTCGCGCTGCAGCAGCTCGGCGTAACGCGCCTCGAGCTTGCCGAGGTGCTCTTTCTCTTCGAGTGCGAGATGCTGAAACACCTTGCGGCCGCGCGCATCGCGCGTCACCCGCGCGGCACGAGTGTAGAACTCGAGCCCGCTGCGCTCGGTGGCAATCGCAATCCGCAGCGCATCGCGCGCGAAGACGAGGTCGGTGTGGCCGTCGGTGCCGGTGGCGGCGCGCCCGGTGCGGCACTCCTCGCAGGTGCCGTAAATCTGGACCACGCTCTGCGAGGTGGTGAAACCGCGCGCGGTGGCCACCTCCTCGACGAGCACCTCGATGTCGGAGCTGAGGAACTCGAACGAGCGGTGACAGCTCTTGCAGATCAGATGGAAGTGGCGCGGCTGCCGGTACGAGTGCTCGAACCGGAAGCGACCTTCGCCGAAATCGACCTTGCGGGCGATGCCGGCGTCCACCATCCACTGCAGCGTGCGGTAGACGGTGGCGCGGCTGATGCGATGGTCGTCTTTTCGGATCAGGTCGAACAGATCGTCGGCGCTCAGGTGCCCTTCCTGGCGCAGGAACACGTTGACGATCTGCTCGCGCTTGCTGGAGCGCTTGCCGCCTTCAGGCTTCAGCCTGCTGAGATCGGGAAGCGCGTTTGCCACACTGATCCTCGGGCGTGTCTCGACGCCCTCTTTAGTGATGATGGCCGCCGCCGCCGCCCTCGCCCTCGACGCTGAACGACGAACCGCAGCCGCACGTGGAGGTCGCTTGCGGGTTGCGGATCGTGAAGCCGCCGCCGGTGACCGTGTCGACGAAATCGACCTCGGCACCCTTGAGATAGCTCACGCTGACCGGGTCGACGTACAGCTTGACGCCGTTCGACTCGAACACCTGGTCGCCCACGCCGCCGCTTTCCTCGATCATCAGCCCGTACTGAAAACCCGAGCAGCCGCCGCCCTGCACGAATACGCGCAGACCGCTGCCGGCCTTGTTCTCTTCGGAGAGCAACTCGTTGATTTTCTCGGCTGCCGTCATGGACACGTTGATCATTCCTGGCTCCTCTGGACTTTTGATTATAGCCCCTCCGCGCGTGCCCGCGCCGCCCGAACGGGCGGGACTCGAGCCTGATCGCGTCGAAATTGGCCCATTTACGCGGCCCTCTCCCCCGGGGCGCCTACGCGCCCAGGGCGGCTAACTCGGCGGCTGAGGCCTTCTCCACGTCGGTATGGAGGCTGTTGCCGTGGGCGTCCATGGTCACGATGGCCGGGAAGTCCTTGAGCGTCAAGTGCCACATCGCCTCGGGCGTGCCGAACTCCAGCAGCGAGACGCCGTCAACAGCCGTGATCGTCCGGGCATAGAACTGGGCCGCGCCACCCACCGCATTGAGATAGACCGCCCCGGCTTCCTTCAAGCCCGCGAGCGTCTTGCTGCCCATGCCCCCCTTGCCGATGACGGCGCGGACGCCGTACCGCTTGATGATGTCGGCCTGGTACGGCTCCTCGCGGATGCTGGTCGTCGGCCCGGCCGCCGTCACCTTCCAGCCGTCTCCCTGCTTCGCCACGACCGGGCCACAGTGGTAGAGGACCGAGCCGCGGAGGTCCACCGGCGGTTCGTGACTCATGAGGTGATGGTGCACGGCGTCACGGCCGGTGTAGGCGCGCCCCGACACCAGCACCACGTCGCCGACCTTCAGCGACCGCACCTGCTCTTCGGTGAGCGGCGTTTTGAGCGCGACCTCGCGTCCAGTGCGGACGACGCCGGCCTGATCGGCCATGGCAATCACCGGCGTGGACGGATCGCGATAGAGCCAGCGCTTGATCGCGCCGGTCTGCGCGTCGAGCACGACGCCGAGCCGGCGATAGGCCCAGCAGTCGTAGGCGACCGATACGAAGAAGCTCGCCGGCAGGCGGTTGAGCGCACCGACCTTGCAGCCGATGAGCGACACGTGGCCGCCAAATCCCATCGTGCCGATGCCAAGCTTGTTCACTTCGCCCATGATCGACGCCTCGAGCTGGGCGAGGCGCGGATCGCTGTTCACGTCGTCGAGCGTGCGGAACAGCTGCTCCTTCGCCTGCACGTAGCCCGAGGTGCGGTCGCCGCCAACGCACACGCCAACGGCGCCCGGCGCGCAGCCCTTGCCCTGTGCCTGCCACACCGCGTGCAGGATGCATTTGCGCACGCCCTCGATCGAGCGGTCGGCACGGCCGAGGTGCGGCAGCTCCACCGGCAGCGAGTACTGCGCGTTCATGTTCTCGCAGCCGCCGCCTTTGAGCACGAGCTTCACTTCGATCTCGTCGTCGTTCTCCCACTGCTCGAAGTGCATGATCGGCGTGCCCGGGCCGAGGTTGTTGCCCGAGTTCTCGCCGGTGAGCGAGTCCACCGAGTTGGGACGCAGCTTGCCGCGTTTGGTGGCCTCGGCCACGGCCTCGCGGATCTGCTTCTTCATCACGATCTGGTTGGCGCCGACCGGCGTCTTCACCTCGAAGGTCGGCATGCCGGTGTCCTGACAGATGGCACCCTCGCCCTCGGCGGCCTGGTCGATGTTCTGCGCGATGATGGTTAGGGCCTGCGCCGACTGCGTGCCGCCCTCCTCGCGCGCCATCGCCGCTTTCATCGCCGCGCGCACATCAGGTGGAAGGTCCGTAGCCGTCTTGACGACGAGCTGCACCACGCTGTCGAGGAATTGAGGAAGCATCAGAACATTATAGGATCGCGGTAGAGGCGCCATGGAGACACGAACCGAGCGGGATCCTCTCGGGGAACACGCCGTTCCGGCCGCCGCGTACTACGGCATCCAGACCGCACGCGCCCTCGAGAACTTCCCGATCAGCGGGCTCCGCGCCCATCCCGACCTCGTCACCGCCACCGTTTACGTCAAGAAGGCCGCCGCGCTCGCGAACATCGAGCTGCGCCGGCTCGACCAGCAGGTAGGTAACGCCATCGTGACCGCCGCCGACGAGGTGCTCGCCGGCCAGCTGCGCGATCAGTTCGTGGTGGACGTCTACCAGGCGGGCGCGGGCACGTCGCACAACATGAACGTGAACGAGGTACTGGCCAACCGCGCCGCCGAACTGCTCGGCGGCACGCTCGGCGACTACACGCGGGTCCATCCCAACGACCACGTGAACATGGGCCAATCCACCAACGACGTATTTCCATCGGCGACGCGGCTGGCGCTGTTGATGGGAACGGCGCCACTCGTGGCCGCCGCGCAGGAACTCGCCCGGTCGCTGGCGGACAAGGCCGACGCGTTCCGCGGGATCGTGAAAGTGGGCCGCACGCATCTGCAGGATGCCGTGCCGATCACGCTCGGCCAGGAGTTTCGCGGCTACGCCGCCTGCGTCCGGCGCGGGGCCGATGACGTACTCCAAGCCTCGCTGCAGTTGCACGAGTCGAACCTGGGCGCGACGGCCGTGGGCACGGGGCTCAACGCGGGCGTCGAGTTCGCCGCCCGCACCGTGCAGCACGTCAGCCGGTTGAGCGGCCTGCCCGTGAAGCCGGCCGCCGACTACTTCCGGGTCACCCAGAGCATGGGCGACGTGCTCGCCTACTCGGGCGCGATGCGCCGCCTCGCGGTGGAAGCGGGCAAGGTGGCGAGCGACCTGCGACTGCTCAGCATGGGACCGCGGGCCGGCCTCGCCGAGATCCTGCTGCCGCCGGTGCAGCCCGGCTCGTCGATCATGCCGGGCAAGGTGAATCCGTCTGTTCCCGAGATGGTCAACCAGGTCTGCTTCCAGGTGATCGGCTGCGACACCACGGTCTGCGCCGCGGCGGAAGCGGGTCAGCTCGAGCTCAACGTGATGATGCCCGTGATCGCGTGGAACGCGCTGCACGCCTCCACCATCCTGCGCACCGCGATGCACGCCCTGCAGACGCGCTGCGTGGACGGCATCGAGGCCGACCCAGCGCGCTGCCGCGAGCTGCTCGATCGCAGCACGGCGGTGGCCACCGCCCTCAGCCCCTACATCGGCTACGCCAAGACCGCGGAAGTGGCCAAGGAATCGGTTCGCACCGGCCGGCCGATCCGTGAGATCGTGATCGAGCGGGGCCTGCTCGACGCCGCCACGGCCGACCGCGTGCTGGCCGCGGAAGCGATGACGCAACCCGGCATTGCCGGCAAGACGCCGGACACGCCCTCATGAGACACGCGCTCCGGGTCGCCCTCGTGCTCTGCGTGGGACTCCTCGCCGACGGCTCGGTCGTCTACTCGCAGACCGAGCTGCGCCACCGCGAGCTGTTTCCGCCGCAGGATCTCGGGCTGCTCGAGGGCCCCGACCGCGCCGCGTGGCAGAAACCGGATCAGATCATGGACGCGCTCGGCATTGCCGACGGCGCTCATGTGGCCGACATCGGCGCCGGCGCCGGCTGGTTCACCACGCGGCTCGCGCGCCGCGTCGGGCCCAACGGCGTCGTCTACGCGCAGGATGTCCAGCGGCAGATGCTCGACGCGATCCGGAGGCGGGTCACGCGCGAAGGTCTCGCCAACGTGCGAACCGTGCTCGGTGAGGGCAGCGTGCCCAACCTGCCGCACAACGCCCTCGACGCCGTGCTCGTGGTGGACTCCTATCAGGAGGTGAACCCGCCGGACCGCGTGACCTTCCTGCGCAACCTCGCCACCGGCCTCAAGCCCGGCGGCCGCATCGGCATCGTGAACTACAAGCTCGGGGGTGGCGGTCCCGGCCCCGAGGCCAACCGCCGCGTGGCGCGGTCGTCGGTCGAGAACGATGCCGTGGCCGCGGGACTCAAGGTCAGGGCCGTCGGCAACCTGCCCTATCAGTACATGCTCGTCCTGGGGCGGTAGTAGAATCCCGTTGATGATGGCAATCCGATCAGCCACGCTCGTGGAGGCGATCGCGGCGCGCAGCGAGGCGGGGGCGTCGACCACCGCGCGGGCCGTCGCGGTGCTGTTCTTCGCCGCCCTCACGGCAGCCGCGGCTCAGATCAGCGTGCCGCTCCCGTTCACGCAAGTGCCGTTCACGTTCCAGCCGACCGTCGTGCTGCTGAGCGGTCTCGTGCTGGGCCCCCGGCTCGGCGCGGCGAGCCAGGCGCTCTATCTTGCCGCCGGCGTCGCCGGCCTGCCGGTGTTCGCAGCCTCGGCCACGCTCCCGCCGGGCGCCTGGCGGCTGCTCGGGCCGACCGCGGGCTACTTGCTGTCCTATCCGTTGGCGGCCTTCGTTGCCGGCGCGCTCGCGCGCCGGGGCTTCGATCGCCGGTATCTCACCTCCGTCTTCGCGATGGCGCTCGGCCTGGTCGTGATTTACGCGTGCGGGACGCTGTGGCTGGCCTACGGGTCGTTCGGCCGGACTGCCATCGGGCTGTCGGGCGCGATCGCTGCCGGCGTCGCGCCGTTCGTCGTCGCGGATGTCGTGAAGCTCGCGGGCGCGGCCGGTATCGTGCCCGGCCTGTGGCGCCTGGTTGGAACGGAGCCCCGGGCATCGCAACGCTTGTGATCCGGACAGGCCGCTAGTGGCCGCCACTGCCCTCACCATCGCCGGAAGCGATTCGGGTGGCGGCGCGGGCATCCAGGCCGACCTCAAGACGTTTGCCGCCCACGGCGTCTACGGCCTGAGCGCCGTCACGGCCGTCACCGCCCAGAACACCCAGGTGGTCGGGGCGGTTCAGGTGCTGCGGCCATCCATCGTCATCGAGCAGATCGGAGCCGTGGTCACCGATTTCCCGGTGGACGCGGTGAAGACCGGCATGCTTGGAAACGCCGCCATCGTCGAAGCCGTGGCGCGCGTGATCCGCGGCGCGACGCAGGCCCCGCTGGTGGTCGATCCGGTGATGGTCGCCAAGAGCGGCGACCGGTTGCTCGACGAGCGTGCGCTCGAAGCGTTCAGGACGCAGCTGCTACCGCTGGCCGATCTCGTGACGCCCAACATTCCGGAAGCGGAAGTGCTGGCTGGCATCACCATCAGAACGCCAGACGATTGGCGTGAGGCGGCACGGCGCATCGCCGCGTCGGGCGCGCGCGCGGTGATCATCAAGGGCGGGCACGCGGACACCCCCGACATCGTGGACCTGTTGTTCGACGGCGTCGTGTTCACCGAGTTCCGCCACGAACGAGTGCCCGGTACCAGCACTCACGGCACCGGGTGCACGTTCTCGGCCGCCATCGCCGCCCAGCTCGCCCTCGGCCGCACCGTGGTAGAGGCCGTCCCGCTCGCCCAGGCCTACGTGGCAAAGGCCATCCGGAACGCGCCGGGGCTTGGCCACGGCCATGGGCCGATGGGACATCTCTAGGGCCGCGCCTTCGGCGCGGTGAGGCGGGCAGGGCGGGTGGGCCAGGTGGGCAGGTAGGCAGGTAGGCAGGTAGGCAGGTAGGCAGGTAGACGAGTTTGCGAAAACGGGAGCCGGGAGCCGGGAGCCTATACTGATCACTGAGATGCCCGTCCCGCTCGTGGCCGTCACCAAGGACCCGCTCAGCCTGGATGCGCTGTCGGCGACCGTGGCCGACGCCGCCGGGGCCGACGGCGCGGTGACGTCGTTCGTGGGCCTGGTGCGGCAGGACAACCTCGGCCGCAAGGTGGCGTTCCTGGAATACGAGGCCTACGAACCGCTGGCGGTCCGGGGCCTGCAGCGGATTCTGGACGAAGTGAAGGCGAACTGGCCGGCGGCAAAGGTGGGGGTGCACCACCGGATCGGCAGGCTGGCACTCGGCGAAGCCAGCGTCGTGATCGTGGCGGCGTCACCCCACCGTGCGGACGCGTTCTCGGCGTGCCGATACACGATCGAGCGCGTGAAGCAGATTGTGCCGATCTGGAAACACGAGCACTTCGACGGCGGCGACGTGTGGCTCGAGGGCGCCACGGCGGACCCGGAGGACGAAACGGCCCGCCAGACCGCGTACCGCATCGCATGCGCGTGACGGTGCGGCTGTTCGCCCGGCTGCGCGACCTCGCCGGGTCTGGCGAGCTGGTGCGCGATGTGCCCGGCCCGGCCACGATCGAGCAGGTGTGGCGATCGCTCGTGAAGGACATGCCGGCGCTGGGCGACTACGAGCGCACCATGTCGGTGGCGCTCAACGCCGACTACTCGCGGATGAACACGGCGGTGCACGAGGGCGACGAGGTCGCATTCCTGCCGCCGGTCTCGGGCGGATGACGACGGCGGGCCGCAACAGACGGTCCGGATACACACATGTTTGACAAGCTGGCAACGGTCGAATCCCGCTACGACGAGCTGATGACACGGCTCGGCACGGTCGAGGTGCAGTCGGACCAGGCCGAGTACAGGAAGGCCGCCAAGACGCTCGCCGATCTCGAGCCCCTGGTGCAGAAGTACCGCGAATACAAGGCGGTGGAAGAGAACATCGCCGGCACGACCGAGCTGGCCAAGGGGCCCGACGCCGACATGCGTGGCCTGGCCGAGGAGGAACTGCCGTCGCTGCTCGCGCAGCGCGACAGCCTGCTGCACGAGCTGAAGATTCTCCTCGTCCCGAAAGATCCCAATGACGAGAAGAACGTCATCCTCGAGATCCGCGCCGGCACCGGCGGCGACGAGGCGGCGCTGTTTGCGGCGGATCTCTTCCGGATGTACAGCCGCTTCGCCGAAAACAACCGCTGGCGGCTCGAGGTGCTGTCGTCGAGCGATGGCGTGAGCGGCGGGCTCAAGGAAGTGATCGCCTCGATCGAAGGCCGAGGCGTCTACAGCCGCCTGAAGTATGAGAGCGGCGTGCACCGCGTGCAGCGCGTGCCGGCCACCGAGGCCAGCGGGCGCATCCACACCTCCACGGCCACCGTCGCCGTGCTGCCCGAGGCCGAGGAAGTCGACGTCCAGGTGCAGGACAAGGATCTGCGCATCGACACGTTCTGCTCGAGCGGCCCCGGCGGCCAGAGCGTCAACACCACCTATTCCGCAGTGCGCATCACCCACCTGCCGAGCGGGCTCGTGGTGTCGCAGCAGGACGAGAAGTCGCAGATCAAGAACCGCGCGAAAGCGATGAAGGTGCTGCGCGCGCGGCTCTACGAAATCGAGATGCAGAAGCAGCAGGATGCGATCGCGAAGGAGCGTCGCGGCCAGGTGGGCACCGGCGAGCGCTCCGAGAAGATTCGCACCTACAACTTCCCGCAAAGCCGGATCACCGATCACCGCATCAACTACACCACCCATCAATTGCATGCGGTCCTCGAAGGCGATGCGGCGGAGCTGCTCGACCAGGTGGCGTCGCACTACAACGCCGAAAAACTGAAGCAGGCCAGCCAGGTCGAGGCGTGACCCTGCGCCAGGCCCTCGCGGTCGCGCGCGACCGTCTCGTGGAGGCCGGCATCCCGCCAGACGAGGCGGCCATCGACGCCGAACTGTTCGCGCGGACGATCCTCGGCTGGGACCGCGCCCGCATCCTCACCGAATCGGCGCAGATCGCTCCACCAGCGCTCGAGCCGAAGTTCTCGGCCTGGGTGGCCCGGCGCGCCACGCGCGAGCCGAGCGCGTACATCATCGGCATCCGGGAGTTCTACAACCTCGAGTTCGAGGTCACGCCAGCCGTGCTCATCCCGCGGCCCGAAACCGAGATCATCATCGAGGCCGCGCTGCCGCTCCTCGTGCGCAAGCTCGACGCGCGGGTCGCCGACGTGGGCACCGGCTGCGGCAACATCGCGGTGACCCTGGCCCACGAGGCACGGCGCAGCGCCGTGGTCGCCACCGATGTCTCGTCCGAAGCGCTGACCGTGGCCAAGCGCAACGCCGCTCGCCACGGCGTGTTCAACCGAATCGAGTTCGTCCCGACGCCATACCTCGACGGCGTGGAGGGCCCGTTCGACCTGATTACCGCGAATCCGCCGTACGTGCGCGAGATCGACCGCGCTGGTCTCTCCCCCACGGTGCTGCGTGAGCCGCACGTGGCGCTCTTCGGGGGCGCCGACGGGATGCGTGACATCGAGGGCGTGCTCGAGGCGACCGTGGCCAAGCTGCGGCTCGGCGGCTGGCTGATCATGGAGTTCGGTTTCGGGCAGGAGGACGACGTCCGCGCCCGGGTGGCCAGACACGACGACCTGCGGCTCGACCGCCTCGTGTCCGATCTCCAGGGCCTGCCGCGCACGGCGGTGATCACCCGCGATCGCCGCAAGTCGCCGCGGCGATAGACCTACCCGCCCCACCCGCCTCACCCGCCCTACCAGCCCTACCGCACGCGGCCCTAGAATCGCTCCTATGGCCGACTGCCTGTTCTGCAAGATCGTCGCGGGTCAGATTCCATCGAAGAAGCTCTACGAGGACGATGTCGTCGTCGCGTTCACAGACATCAACCCGCAGGCGCCGCTGCACGCGCTGGTCGTACCGCGCGAGCACATCGCGTCGCTGAACGAGCTCGGCGCGACTCACGACGCGATTGCGGGGGCGATGCTGCGCTGCGCGGCGCACCTCGCGCGCGAGCACGGCTACGCGGACCGCGGCTATCGCACGGTGTTCAACTGCAACGCCGACGCGGGCCAGACGGTGTTCCACCTGCACTTGCACGTGCTCGGCGGTCGTGGCCTGACCTGGCCGCCGGGATAGGGCCTCGTTCCAGGGCGGTCTGAAGACCGCCTTCTACGTTCGAACGGGAATCACAACAAGGCGGGCAGATCCGTCAGGTTGCGGATCACTGGCACGTCGACATCCGGGAGCGGACCGTCGCCGCGGTGCAGCAGCACGCCGCGCATGCCGACGCGGCGCGCGCCGTGGACGTCGTGAGCGAGGCTGTCCCCCACCATCAGCGCTTCGCACGCCTCGACGCCCGCCTGACTGAGCGCGGCCTCGAAGATGCTGGGGTGCGGCTTGAGGTACCCGTGCGCGGCCGACGATACCGCGGCCGCCACCAGCCCCTGCAGGTTGAAGTGTTCCTGAAACGCCTCGAGCGACCGGTGGGAGTTGGAGATGAGACCAATCTTCAGCTGCCGCGCGGCGAGCTCCCGCAGCACGGCTTCGGCGTCGTCGTAGAGATGGAAGTGGTGGCAGGCGGCCCACTGCACGTACATCTCGCGGGCGCAGGCGTCGACGCGATCCCCGGCTCCGCCCATCCCCTCGATGATGCGCCGGGTGTAGCGGATGAAGATTTCGTCGTCGTAAACAACCTGCTCATGGTCGAGGGACGAGAGCGCCTCACGAACGGCCACGTCGTAACGGGCCTCGTCCACGGTGATGCCATGGCGTTCGCACGACTGGCGGTAGCCGACGCCCTGAAACGCCGGGCCCGGATAGATCAGGGTGAAATCGACGTCGAAGAACACGGCCCGGATGACCGGCTCCATCCATTCGATTATAGGGCCCGCGATACAATCGATCTGATGCCCGACTGGAAAGACACGGTCAACCTGCCCCGCACGGGCTTCCCCATGAAGGCCAACCTGCAGACCGCCGAGCCGGAGGCGCTCGCGCGGTGGCAAGCGGCGGGGCTGCAGGAGAAGCTCGAGGAGCGGCGCCGTGGCGCGCCGAAGTTCGTGCTGCACGACGGCCCGCCGTACGCCAACGGGCAGATCCACCTCGGCACCGCGCTCAACAAGATCCTCAAGGACCTGGTGGTGAAGTCGCGCTCGATGGCCGGCTTCGACGCACCCTACGTGCCGGGCTACGACTGCCACGGGCTGCCCATCGAGCTGCGCGTCGATCGCGAGCTCGGGCCGAAGAAGAAGGACATGACGCGCGCCGACATCCGGCGCGCCTGCCGCGCCTACGCCGAGCGCTTCATCGGCGTGATGACCGACGAGTTCAAGCGGCTGGCCGTCTTCGGCGACTGGGATCATCCCTACCTGACGATGAACTTCCGCTACCAGGCGGACATCGTGCGCGCGCTCGGCGCGTTCGTCGAGCGCGGCCTCGTCTATAAAGGCAAGAAGCCGGTGCACTGGTGCATCCATTGCCGCACGGCGCTCGCCGAAGCCGAGGTCGAATACTCCGATCACACGTCGCCGTCGATCTACGTCGAGTTCCCACTGGCGCCCGCGAGCGCCGCCACGCTGGGGCAACGGGTCCAGGCGCTTGGCGGGCAGAAGGTGTCGGTCCTGATCTGGACGACCACCCCCTGGACGATTCCGTCGAACCTGGCCATCGCCTTCCACCCCGAGTTCGACTACGCCGCCTACGACGTGGACGGCCGCGCCGTGATCGTGGCCGAGGAACTGGCGCCACGCGTGGCACAGGCGGTCGGCAAGCCGTTCGGCTCGCCCATCGCCCGCATGAAGGGCGCGGATCTCGAAGGGATCGCGTTCCGGCATCCGCTCTACGAGCGTGATTCGATCGGCGTGCTTGGCGACTACGTGACGCTCGAGCAGGGCACGGGTGCGGTGCACACCGCCCCCGGCCACGGCGCCGACGACTTCCTCACCGGCGTGAAGTACGGCCTCGAGATCTACGCCCCGATCGGCCCGGCCGGCCACTTCCTCGACACCGTGGAGCTCTTTGCCGGGGTGCGGGTGTTCGACGCCAACCCGAAGGTCGAAGAGGCGCTTCACGAGCGGGCGAAGCTGTGGCATCGCGAGGACTTCCAGCATCAGTACCCGCACTGCTGGCGCTGCCACAACCCGGTCATCTTTCTCGCCACCTCGCAGTGGTTCGTCCGCATGGACGGCGAGCCGGCCGTCGACTGCGAGGACGGCGAGCGGCGCACGCTGCGCGGCGCCGCCCAGCACGCCATCGACCATCAGGTGAAGTGGATCCCGGCCTGGGGCCGCGACCGCATCTTCAACATGGTGTCGAACCGGCCGGACTGGTGCATCTCGCGCCAGCGGGCCTGGGGCGTGCCGATTCCCGCCGTGGACTGCACGTCGTGCGGCGAGGCCGTGCTGACGCAGGCGCTGGTCGATCGCGCCGCGACCCTCTTCGACCTGCACGGCGCCGACGCCTGGTACGAACGCCCGATCGAAGAGTTCCTCCCCGATGGGCTGGCCTGCCCGAGGTGCGGCAACACCACCTTCGAACGCGAGCAGGACATTCTCGACGTGTGGTTCGACTCGGGCTCGAGCCACGAGGCCGTGCTGCCCCGTTACGACCGCCTCACCTGGCCATCCGACATGTATCTCGAGGGCAGCGACCAGCACCGCGGCTGGTTCCAGAGCTCGCTGCTCGTGGCGCTGGCTTCGCGCGGGCGGCCACCGTACCGGCAGGTGCTGACGCACGGGTTCCTGATCGACCTCGAAGGCCGGAAGATGTCGAAGTCGGTCGGCAACACCATCGTGCCCCAGGAGGTGATCAAGGAGAGCGGCGCCGAGATCATCCGCCTCTGGGTGGCGATGACCGAGTTCACCGAGGAGCTTCGCGTCAGCAAGGAAATCCTGACGCGCGTGGTGGACTTCTATCGCAAGCTGCGGAACACCTCGCGCATCCTGGTGGCCAACCTCTACGACTTCGATCCGGCCACCGACATGGTGCCCGTCGATCGGATGGACGAGGTGGACCGCTACGCGCTGGCGCGTTACGCCGAGGCGGCCGCGCGCATGTTGAAGGCTTACGACGCCTTCGACTTTTCCACCGTGTCGCAGGCGCTCAACACGCTGGTGACCGTCGATCTGAGCGCCTTCTACGTGGACGTGACGAAGGACCGGATGTACACGCTCGGGGCGCGATCGCACGCCCGGCGTTCGACGCAAACGGCGATGTACGTGATCTGCGACGGCCTCGCGCGGCTGCTCGCGCCGATTCTGCCGGTGACCGCCGACGACCTGTGGCGGCATCTCCCCGGCCCGCATCCCGAATCGGTGCACCTCGAGACCTTTGCGCCGGTCGAGCCCTTCGCGAACCCGGGGCTGAGCGAACGGTGGGACGCCCTCTTGAAGGTGCGCGAGCAGGTCAACGCCGCGCTCGAACAGCAGCGCAAGGACAAGGTGATCGGGAACTCGCTCACCGCCCATGTGGTGGTGACGGCGCAGGGCGGCATCGGCCGGGTCCTGGAGCAATACCGATCCGAGCTGCCGATGCTGTTCATCGTTTCGGACTTCGAGCTGAACATCGGGCCGGCCGACGCCGTGGACGGCGTGACGGTGCAAGTGGACAAGGCGCGCGGGGTGAAATGCGGGCGCTGCTGGCGCTACGTCCCGAGCACCCGGCAGGAGCCCGACTGGGCGGGCCTCTGCGACCGCTGCGTGGACGCGCTGGCGGAACCGGCGCATCACTAGCCCGTGCGCACCCGCGGCTACGCGTCCCTGCTGGCCACCGCCAGCGTCATCGTGGTGGCCGATCAGATCACGAAACTCCTGATCCGGCGCGAATTCGAGCTCTACGACAGCTGGACGGTGATCCCCAACTTCTTCAGCCTGACCCGGATTCACAACACCGGGGCGGCATTCGGCCTGCTGAACGCGGTCGATCTACCATTCAAGACCGGGCTGCTCGCGCTCGTCTCCACGGCCGCGCTCGCGGGCCTGGCGGCGTTCGCCGCGTCGCTGCCGGAGATGCACCGGCTGGCGCGATTCGGCGTAGCGCTCGTGGTGGGCGGCGCGGCGGGCAACCTGATCGACCGGATGTGGCTCGGCTACGTGGTCGACTTCGTGGACGTCTACTGGCGCGGCTGGCACTTCTGGGCGTTCAATGTGGCCGACTCGGCAATCTCGATCGGCATGGCGCTGATCATCCTCGATCAGATGGGAGTGGGACGACGCCGTGTTCCCGGAACTGTTTAAGCTCGGGCCAATCACTCTCTACACCTACGGCGTGCTGCTTGCGGTGTCGTACCTCGTGGGCCTCAAGCTCGCGATGTCACGCGCCAAAACACGCGGCCTCGATGCCACGCGGGTGCTCGATCTCGGCATCTACATCATCGTCGCGGCGCTCGTCGGCGCGAAGTTGCTGCTCCTCGTCGTGGACTTCGACCATTACCGCGCCAACCCCGCGGACATGTTGTCGCTGGCGCGATCGGGCGGGGTGTTCTACGGCGGGCTCATCCTCGCGGTCAGCGTGGCGTTCTGGTATATCGCACGCCACAAGATGCCGTTCTGGACCACGTGCGACGTGTTCGCGCCAGGGATCGCGCTCGGCCACGTGACGGGCCGGCTGGGGTGCTTTGCGGCGGGCTGCTGTTACGGCAAGCCGACCGACGTGGCCTGGGGCGTCATCTTCACGGACCCGCTGGCGGCGGCCAACGTCGGCACGCCGCTCGGCATCCCACTGCACCCGACACAGCTGTACGAAGCCGGCGCCGAATTGCTCATCCTGGTGTTCCTGCTCGCCACCGAGCGCCGCGGCCGCCCATTCCCAGGGCGCACGTTCTGGCTCTACATGTTCCTCTATGCGGTGTCGCGCTACGTCATCGAGATCTACCGTGGCGACCCGCGCGGGGTCGTGCCGTACCTCGACATCTCAACGTCGCAGTTCATCTCGCTGATTCTCGGACCGCTGAGCCTGCTCATGCTGTTGTGGCTGTCGCGCGCGCTGCCGACGGCGCCGCAGGAAACCCGCCACCGGCGCCGCGCAGCGGCCTGAGTTGCCCGTGGCCGGCAACGACACGGACGGCGCCACCGATCTCGTGGTGCCCCCCGAGCAGCGGGGGCAGCGCCTCGATCGCTTTCTGACGGCGTCTTTCGGCAGCCATTCCCGCTCGCAGCTGCAGAAGCTCATCGCCGACGGCTGCGTCACCGTGGCAGGCCGCACCGCCCGCGCCAACCTGCAACTGCGGGACGGCGACCGCGTGCGGGTACAAATGCCCGACGCGGCTCCGTCGCCGCTCGCCGGCGAGGCGTTGCCGGTGGAGATCCTGTATCAGGACGAGGACCTGGCGGTCGTCGACAAGCCGCCGGGCATGGTCGTCCACCCCGCGGCCGGCCACAGCTCGGGCACGCTCGTCAACGCACTGCTTCACCACCTGCCGGACCTGAGCGGCGTCGGCGGCGAGATGCGGCCGGGCATCGTGCACCGCCTCGATCGCGGCACCTCAGGCGTGATGGTGGTCGCCAAGAACGACGCGGCGCACCAGGAACTGGCGCGGCAGTTCCACGACCGCGAGGTCGAGAAGGAATACATCGCACTGGTCTGGGGCGTCGTGCAGGCGGGCAAACGCATTGACGCGGCGATCGGCCGCGACCCCTCGGACCGGCAGAAGATGTCGCAACGGTCCAAACACGCACGCCACGCGGTGACGCGTATCACGCGCGCACTGCATCTGCCCGGCCTCACCCTGTGCCAGGTGGCGATCCATACCGGCCGCACGCACCAGATCCGCGTGCACCTCAGCGCAATCGGCCATCCCGTCGTCGGCGACGCGACGTACGGCGGCGTGCACCGTCGCGTGGCCGGCGACATTCGTGCCGTGCAGCGGCTCGAGCGGCCGTTCCTGCACGCCGCGCGGCTGGCGTTCACGCACCCCCGCGACGGCCGCCGGCTGGAATTCACCGCCCCGCTCCCTGACGACCTCCAGGACGTCCTCGACGCGCTGCCCTCACTGGCAAGCGATCCTCAAGGCAGGTAAAGCAGGTGGGCCCGCTCGGGTTCTGGAGTATTCAATGGACGCACCGATCGTTCCCCACGACGTCCGCACCGTCTTCACGGGGCGCGTGTTCACCGTGCAGGTCGAGTCGATCACGCTGCCGAAGGGCCACACGCTCGACGCAGAGATCGTTCGCCATCCCGGCTCGGTGGTGATCGTGCCGGTGACGGCAGGCGGGGACGTCGTCCTCGTGCGGCAGTACCGTCACGCGATCGGCCGTTACACCTGGGAACTTCCCGCCGGCAGCCTGAAGCCTGGCGAGGACGTGCCGGCCGCCGCGCGCCGCGAGTGCCAGGAGGAAATCGGGATGGTGGCCGAGCGCCTCGAGCCGCTCGGCTCGTTCTTCCCGACTCCGGGCTACTGCGACGAGGACATGCATTTCTTCCTGGCCGCGGGGCTGCGTGAGCCGCGGGACGGTGACGAGGAAGCGCACCAGGACGAAGACGAGGACATCGAGACCCGCAGAGTTTCCGTGCGGGAGGTGCGCGCGATGATCGCGCGCGGCGAGATCGTGGATCTCAAGACCGTTGCCGGCCTGAGCCTGGCTGGACCCGCGGCGACATAGGCGAAAGCGCCACCGCCACCCGGCAACGCCGCTGCCTCAGCGAGACGCCGTCGCCCCGACCGGGTCGGGCTCGATGGCGCTCACCGTGACCTGCGCGGTGCCGTGATTGTTGGCATACAGCGTCTTGAGCCACGGGCCCGGCAGCAGCGCGTCGTTCACGAACAGGAACATCTGACCGGTGAACGACGGCGTGAACTCGACGAACCCGCGCACTCTCCGTTTCTCGCCCCGGCGCACGGGAGCCCCGGCCGCCGCCGGGATCTCTTCGAGCTGATCGATCCGGTGGTACTCGGCCAGGTGATCTCCCACCCGCACCATCGGGACGAACCACTGCGCCGTGAGCACACGGCGAAACGGCAGGAACATGATGAACCGTAGATCGTTTCCGCTGCTGAAGCCGGCGGGCGTCTCCACCGGAATCGACTTGTCACGCCATTGCGCCGTTTTCCCCACTTTGCCGGGCAGGACGATCTCCACGCGGTAGCGCTGCCCCTTCTGCAGCTGCAGGCCGGTCTGCTGACACAACTCGTGGCTCGGCAGGTTCACCGTCGTGGGGGCGCCGTCCCATGGTCGGAGAGGGGCGTCGATACACGTCGAGCCGGCAGCGCTTGCCGCCGCGAACACCATCCGGTTGGCCGAGCCGAGGAGCACCAGACCGAGCGCGGCAAGGCAACCCCAGCCGAACACGAACGGGAAGACCTTCTCGGTGAGCGCCGCGAAGAAGAAGCGATACGCCGGGTGCGTCCGGAGCCGGTACACCCCGCCCTTCGGGGGATCGCTGGGCGTCACGACGGCCGGCGGCCGTTGGATGATGCCGTCCCACAACGTGCGCATCCGATCGCCGATCGCGCGCTGAAGCGCGGTGCTGACCAGCAAGAGGCCGCCGATGAAGCCTCCGAGCAGCACCAGCTGAATCGGGTGGTACTGGTAGAACGTCACCCAGGGCTCGGCCATGTCGGGCAGAAAGCCCCCGAGCAAGCCGATGGCGGCACTCAACCCATTCGACGGCAGCGCCAGAATGCCGCCGGCCGAGGGGTCGAGGACGAAGGGCCTGGCCAGCAACGTCACGGTAAAGCCCACGGTCGCGAAGTAGGCGACGCGGCGCCACCACACCAGGTTCCACACGCGTTCCTGGTCGGCGCAGCGTGATAGTGATTGGGACGGATCTTCGTGGCCGCCGGCGGCCAGCGCACCGTCCTCCTTCACGACGACGTAGGTTTCGGGCAGCACGATCGGCGCGTAGTCATCACGGCCGACCCCGATGCGGCGGAACACACTCTCGTGGATCTTCGGCCTGGGAATGTGCACACCGTCGAAGGTGTTGTTGCACAGCCTCCTGACGTGCCGTGGGTTGTAGCGGTAATAGCTCCCCACTCCCGCACGCGAATCGAAGAGCGGACCGTTGGGATCGGCTCGCGACATCCACTCGTCCTCTACGTGCGAGTGCAGGATCAGCTTCCTGGCCTTCGCCTCGTTGGCCATCCATCGCAACGGCACGTAGGCAAGGGAGTCGTCGGGATATCCACCCCCGACGTTGGAGTGGACGCCGGCGAACCAGACCTGCGTGAGCACTTCGTCCCTGGTGTTGCCGACCGCAGGCTCGGTGGATTCGTCGAACAGCACCGGGTGAAAGGTGTGCCGCTCGTCGTCGAGGGCGACCGCGTGACAGATCTTGTTCACCTTGTTCGGCCGCGAGTGGTCGCCAAACGAGAGCGGCCAGACCCACTTGTCCCATCCGCGGGTCATCTCGTCCATCGGCAGGCCATAGGCGTCGACGGTGTCCCAGAGTCCGACGAACTCGATGTCCGGACGAGCATTGGCAGTCGCTTCATACGGCCGCCGCCCACGCTCGACCATCTTCAGCAGCCAGTCGCGAATCGCGCGGAGCGGTGTGACCAGTCCTTTGGTGGGATTGAACGTCCGGCGGTAGGCGCGGTAGGCCCACTTGGCCTGACGTTCCAGCTCGCCCCCCTTCGCGCCGGTCACGAGCCCCTGGTCCGCGATGAGCCCCATGAGCACCCGGATGGTGAATGCGCCGCGGCTGAAGCCGAAGGCGAAGATGCGGTCGCCAGGCTGATAGTTGGCGCACGCGAACATGTACAGAGTGCGCACGTTGCGCTTCAGGCCCCAGCCCAAGGCGCCACCGAGAATGGCCAGCGGCTTGAACGACGAAGTCCCGACCCCGTTGTCGTAGAGAGCGAGCTGATCGCCCTTGGTGAGATCGATCGCCTCGTACATCCGCCACACGTTGGTCTTCATCAACTTGGCGGAGCTGTTGCCGGTGCCGTCCGAGAGCAGAATGATGTTCCGCGGCTTTCCCGCTTGTGACGACATGAGCCTCACTCCTGTACGCCAGACTGATGGAGACTAAACGCGTGCGTGTCCGGAATCGTACAGGAATGGGCGACGCGAAGGCCGGCACCCGCTCGCGGACCTGGTGGCTCGTCGCCGGCTTGTTGATCGCCGCCTTCCTCGCGCGCGGGCCGCTGTACCTGTCCGTGTTTCCGCCGTTCGAAGGGTGGGACGAATACCAGCATCTCGGTTACATCGCGTACCTCGATCAAGCGCGCCGGATTCCGGTGTTCGACGAATCGACGCGAGTGCCCCGCGTCGTCCGGCCGCTGGCGATCACCATGCCCCACCCGCTTTCGGGGGCCGAGCAGCTGCGTGAGTGGGAGGCGCTGTCCTACGCTGAGTACTGGAGCATGCCGGTCCACCCGACGGCCGCCACGGCGCGACAAACACTTTCCTCGCCGCGACTGTATCAAGCGCAGCAGCCGCCACTCGCCTACGTCGTGGCGCTGCCCATCTGGCGCGCGCTGAAATCAGCCCATCCGCTGGAGGCGATTTACGCGATCCGGACGATGAACCTGCTGCTGGTCGCGGCTGCGCTCGTGCTCTTTGCGGGCGCCCTCACGCGCCTCGTGCCGGCATTCGCGCCCAGGGTGGCGGTGCTCGCGTTGGTCTGCCTGCATCCGCTGTTCCTTCAGAACGTCGCGCGTGTGGCCAACGATGCGTTCGCGCTTGCCACCGGCATGGCGGGCATCAGCCTGCTGGTGCTCGCCGACGGGCGTAGGCTGCTCACCCGTGGCCTGCTGGCCGCCGGGTGCATCGCGGTGAGCGTCTGGAGCAAACAGACCAGCCTCACCTTGATTCCCGCGCTCGTCCTGGGGCTGCCGTTGATCGGCTGGGCGCACGGGGTATCCGCCGGGCGGGTGTGGCGCGTGACGATGACCGCGAGCGCCGCGTTTCTCCTCCTCGTGGCGCCGTTGTGGCTGTGGAGTTACCAGCAATACGGGACGATCGTCACGACGCAGGACTCGGTCGAGCTCGCGGCACGGGGCTCGGTCGTCGCCGCGCTGGCGACCTCGCTCACACACATGGACTGGTTGGCGGTGGTCGACTGGCTCTTCGTACCGGGAAGGCCCTGGGTCGGCGGATGGACCTTTCTGCCGATGAACGAGACGCTCGCCACGCTCTACGGCTGGTACTGGGGCATGGTGCTGGCGGCCGCCGCGGTCGGTGGCGCGGTCGCGATGCTCCGGCGCGCGCGGTCGGCCGAACGCGCAGCGTCCCGTCCCCGTGCCAGCGGCGATGCCGGCGGATTAGCCGTGTGCGCAGCCGTCGTGGTCTTCACCGTGCTCGGCATGAGTTATCACGCGGTGCTCAGCCACGCGGTGTTCGGACGGGTGATGACGACTCCGTGGTACTTCATGACGGCGCTGCCGTTTCTGTTCGTGCTGGTGGTTCGCGGGCTGGAGGCGATCAACCGCGGGCTGGCAACCGCCGCTGCCGCGGCGCTCGCCCTGCTGTTTGTCGCCATCGATCTGTATGGCACGTGGGTCCAGATGCCCAAGGCCTACGCGAGCACCACGGACGAGGCCCTCCAGTGGTCGCGCCTCACGGCGATTCATCCCGCGGTCCTGAGCGGCGACCTGCGGTGGTGGTTTCTGGCGATGCAGGTCGGCGCCCTCTGCCTGGTCGTCGGCGGGCTGGTGTACGTGGCGAGACATCGCGAATAGTCCTGCCGTCAGGACGACTCGGGGCCGGCGGATTGCCGGGCTACTGCAGCGGTGCCTGGACCCGCCGGGCCGTCTTGGCTGGCCGTCGACGTGGTGGCGGCGCCCGGAGACAACGCCAGCAACAGCACTTCGTCCACGGTGGTGACGTAATGGACCGTCAACTCCTTGCGCAGCTCCTCGGTGAGATCCTCGTTGACGTTCTTCTCGTTCTGCCGCGGCAGGATCACTTCGCGGATGCCGACGCGACGCGCGGCCAGGACCTTCTCCTTGATCCCGCCCACCGGCAGCACGCGGCCCGAGAGCGTGATCTCTCCGGTCATCGCGATGTCGCCGCGCACGGGGCGCCGCGTCAGCTCCGACGCCAGCGCCGTGGCCATGGTGACACCCGCCGACGGCCCGTCCTTGGGAATGGCGCCCGACGGCACGTGCAGGTGGATCTCCGCGTTCTTGAAGAAATCGGGATCGGCGCCAAAAGCGGCCGCGTGCGCCCGGAACCACGAGAGTGCCGCCCGCGCCGACTCCTTCATGACGTCGCCGAGCTGACCGGTGAGCGTGAGCAACCCGGCGCCCGCCATGCGTGACGCCTCGATGAAGAGCACGTCGCCGCCGGCCGGCGTCCAGGCCAACCCGATGGCCACGCCGGGCTCCTTGGTACGTTCCGCCATTTCTTCGTCGAGAAACACCGGCGCGCCGAGCAGGCGCTCGTCATCACGAGCCGTGATGACGAGCGCCTGCTCATCACCCTCGGCGCGGCGACGGGCCGCCTTGCGGCACAACGCGCCCATCTGCCGGTCGAGATTGCGCACACCGGCCTCGCGGGTGTAGCCACGAATCACCGCGCGCATCGCGTCATCGCTGATCGTGAGCTGCTCCAGCGTCATGCCGTGATTTTTGATCTGCTTGGCGGCCAGGTGGTCACGGGCAATCGCCAGCTTCTCTTCCTCGGTGTAGCCGGGGATTTCCAGCACTTCCATGCGGTCGCGGAGCGCTGGTGGAACCGGATCGAGCACGTTCGCCGTGGTGATGAACAGCACCTCGGACAGGTCGAACGGCACATCGAGATAGTGATCCCGAAACGTGGAGTTCTGCTCGGGATCGAGCACCTCCAGGAGCGCCGACGCGGGATCGCCGCGGAAGTCGTTCCCGAGCTTGTCGATCTCGTCGAGGATGAACACGGGATTGCGGGTTTCGGCGCGGCGCAAACCCTGGATGACCTGGCCCGGCAGGGCACCGATGTAGGTGCGCCGGTGGCCACGGATCTCGGCTTCGTCGCGCATGCCGCCGAGCGACACGCGCACGAAGTTGCGGCCGAGTGACTGGGCGATGGAACGCGCCAGCGATGTCTTGCCCACCCCGGGAGGGCCCGCAAAGCACAGGATCGGGCTCTTCAGGTCGGGGTTCAGCTTGCGAACCGCGAGGAACTCGAGGATACGGTCTTTGGCCTTCTCGAGCCCCGAGTGTTCGTCGTCGAGCACTTGCTTGGTGCGCGCCAGGTCGATGGTCTCTTCCGACCGCTTCTGCCACGGCAGCATGGCCATCCAGTCGAGATACGTACGCGACACGGTGTACTCGGCCGCGGCCGCAGGCATCTTGGAGAGGCGCTCGAGCTCCCGCGTCGCTTCCTTCATCACCGCTTCTGGAAGGCCGGCGGCTTCCAGTTTTTCCCGCAACTCCTCGACGTCCTTGCTCTGGTCGTCGCCTTCGCCGAGCTCCTTCTGAATCGCCTTGAGCTGCTCGCGCAGAAAGTACTCGCGTTGGTTCTTGCCGACCTCGGACTGGACCTGCGACTGGATCTTCGACCCGAGCTCGAGCACCTCGAGCTCTTTGATGAGCACTCGGTTGAGTGTATCCATCCGGGCGCGCACGTCGAGCGTCTCCAACACCTCCTGACGCACGGGGGTCTCGATCGTGGTGAGGCTCGAGGCGATGAAATCGGCCAGGCGGCCCGCCTCGGAGATGTTCGAGGCCAGCGTCTGCAAATCGTCGGAGAGCAGCGGCGACAGCGACACCACCTGCTTGAAGTTGGCCTTGATGTTCCGCATCAACGCGTCGATTTCGACCCGATCCACCTCCTGCACGGCCTCCGACACCCCGGAGACCTTGGCGCGCAGGTAGGGCTTTGTTTCCGTAATACGGGTCAGCTTGACGCGGCCGAGGCCCTGCACGATGAGGCGCAGGCTGCCGTCGGGCAGCTTGAACATCTTGTGGATGTGGCTGACGGTGCCGACCGAGTGCATGTCGTCCTGCAGCGGCTCCTCGACGGTGGCGTCGCGCTGGGTGAAGACGCCAATCAGCTTGCCGCCGGCAATGGCATCGTCGATGAGCTGGACCGAGCTCTCGCGCGCGACCGCGAGCGGCATGAACGAGTGCGGGTAAAGCACCGTGTCCCGAAGCGGCAGGATCGGGAGCTCGTCGGGAAGCGTCAGCGGTGTCTCGGGGCCCGACGACGCGGACTCCAAGCCTGGTATCTCTCGGTCGTCGTTCATCAGTTGTCCTGTCGTGCTGTGGTGCGCGCCGGGCGACGCGACTTCGAGGGAGGGAGGGGTGGCCCCGGCCGGCAGGCCGGCCGGGGCTGGGTCTCGGAGGCGCTCAGTTCGACGAATCGAACAGGAACGCCGAACTACCGCCGCGCCGCGCCAGCATGCGCTCGCGCTGTTCGGCGCTCTCGCGTGCTTCCTCGCAGTCCTTGCAACGCACCGCGAAGGGCAGTGCGCGCAGGCGGGCTTCCGAAATTTCCTCGCCGCACTCGAAGCAATCGCCGTAGCTGCCATCCTCGAGGCGGCGCAGCGCTGCGTCGATCTTGTTCAGGGTCTCCGATTTCATCTGGATGAGCGCGAACTCGATGTCCTCCTGGATGTCGACCTCCGAGCTTTCGCCCTGGTCGAGCACATCGCGCTCCCGGCTGCCCTCGGCTCGCACGTCGCGAATGCGACCCTGCACTTCGGTCACGAGTTCGCGGCGACGGTTCTCGAGCATCTTGCGAAGCTCGTTGTAGCGGCTCGTCTTTGATGGAGCCTTTGTCTTCGTCGCTGTCGTAGCCATGGCACCTACCGCTCCTTTTCGGACCTACCCTTGACCAAGTTCAATCTGGCCGTCTTCGTAACGCTGTGCGCCGTCCATATGCAATCACAAGGCCAGGGACCACCGGTTCAACCCACACCTGGTATTACGCTCGAGGCGTCTCAGAGGATTCGCGGCTGCCAGAGTCAACGGCCACCGCCCAAGAAGCCGAGAATCAACGAGTTGCCGTGACACGTCGCGCTGAAACGCCTCGCGCGCCGCGGCATTCCGTCGTTTAGACGCCGGCCGGTCGGTGGCAGTTTCCAAGCCGCTGTCCTTCGTGGAGGTCGCCAACGCATACGTTTCTGTCCCAGCCACGGCCCGGCGGAACGGTCTTGACCGCCCATGGTGTCGGCCTGACGGCGGCTTGTCCGTGTGGGCCGCCGGTTCAGCGTTCCTCAAACTACTGTCTGATAACGGCCAGTCGTAAAGCGGCGAACACCGGCCGTGGGACAGCAGGGCGTCCGGTCGTTTGCCCGGGCCTGCTCACCGCCTCAACTCACCTGGACAGGTTATGTTGGGTTTTTTTCGCCATATTGTCGATTTTCATACACTCTGCAATAGATTCACGACTGGCGAGACGTGCAAGGCACCGAGCATTGCCGCCACCGCGAGGGTATGTAAAGCTTGCGGGATGGCCTGCCCCCTTTGCCGCGAGCGGAAGGAGAAGCGGAGCTGTCCGGCGCTGGGCCGGTCCATCTGTTCGGTTTGCTGCGGCACCAAGCGGCTGGTCGAGATCAACTGCCCTCCAGACTGCCCGCACCTGGCCGCCTCAAGGGAACATCCGGCAGCGGTGGTGCGCCGACAGCAGGAGGCCGACGTGGCGGCGCTGCTACCGAGCATGGGCGGCCTCACCGAACGGCAACACCAGCTCTTCTTCCTGTTCCAATCGGTCATCGCGAAGTACCGGCCCGATGGGCTGGCGCGCCTCACGGACGAAGATGTGGCCGAAGCCACGGCGGCCTGCGCCGCCACGATCGAGACGGCCGCCAAGGGAGTGCTCTACGAGCATGCCCCGGCCTCGCTCCCAGCCCAGAAGCTCGCGGGCGAGCTCAGGGCGCTTCTGGCGCAGGTGCGCGAACATGGAGCGACCGTCTACGACCGCGAGGCCGCCATCGCCCTGCGCGCCATCGAACGCGGTGCGCGGCAACTGACGCGACCGGGCGACGACACCGCCTATCTGGCGCTCATGGAGCGGCTGCTGCAGGTGAACAAGGCCGCCGAACCGGCTGAGCCAACCCCGGGCGGACGCCAAGGGTCGATCATCATCCCCTGAAGCTGCTACAATTTGGAGTTTGCCACCTCGGCGCTAGGCCAAGGTGGTTGTGAGTGATCGAGGATTTATGGCGAAGCGCTGCGAAATCTGCGACAAGGGTCCGGTAGTGGGCCGGACTGTTTCTCACGCCCACAACGTCAGTGCCCGGCGGTTCGAGCCGAACCTCCAGCCAGTCAAGGCACTCATCAACGGCACGGTCCGCCGCATCCGCGTGTGCACGCGCTGCCTGCGGTCGGGCAAGGTCACCAAGGCGGCCTAGCCGCCGCGCCCGGACTCTTCCGTGTCGGCCCCCCTTCGCAGCGTGGTGTCGTCGGATGACGCGCCAAAAGCCATGGGCGCGTACTCGCCCGCAATTCGCGCCGGCAACCTGCTCTTCGTCTCGGGCCAGATCCCGATCGAGCCGAAGACGGGCACCCTCCTCACCGGGGACATCACCGAGCAGACCGAGCAGGTGATGCGCAACATCACCGCACTTCTGAAGGCCGCCGGCGCCGACTTCAACAACGTCGTGCGCACCACGGTGTTCCTGGCCGACATGAACGACTTCAACGGCATGAACGCCGTGTACTCGAAGCACATCGTCGATCCGCCGCCCGCGCGCGCCACCGTGCAGGTGGGCCGCCTGCCGCGCGACGTCAAGATCGAGATCGACGTCATCGCGGTGCTCGGCTAGCGCCGAGCCAGAAGGCTTCAGGCTCCCGGCTTCGGGCTTCCGGCCTGATTGACTGAAGACCGCGGGACTGCAGGCCCTTCAGACCCTTCATCGAATCTCGGTCTCCTCGTGGCTGCGGGTCTTCAGACCCGCCTCGCTAGGCGCCGGCCCTTACGAGGGTCCTCTCGCGACGAGTTTCGAGCCGTGCCGAGAGACCCCTCGTGCGAGCGCGAGAAGGCTGGGGGGACCAGCGAGGTTTGAGCGGGCCGGGAGGCACGCGATTCTCGCGGCCAGCGGCTGCACGCCATCGCAGCGCTCGCCGGCGCGGCGAGCACGAGCTCGCGGGAGAACCCTCGTGAGGGCCGGGCGCGGACAGAGGCGGGTCTGAAGACCCGCGGCCACATCGAGCCTGGCCCGACGGCCTCGACCGCGGCTCACAGGGCGGTCTGAAGGCCGCCCTCTACATACGATACGGTCCGCGCCCACGACCCCGGGCCGCCTAAAGGCGGCCCCTACGTGCGCGTGAGGCGTTCGACGCCAAGGACGCCCTCGACGCCCTTGATCGACTTGATGACGCGGTCGAGGTGTTTCACGTCGCTGATCTCGACCGTCATCTCGATGCGCGCCTGACGGTCGTCGCCGGTACGCGCTTCCATGTTGGTGATGTTGGTGTTGATGTTCGAGACGCGCGAGCTGATCTCGGCCAGCATGCCCTTGCGGTCTTCCACCTGCATCGTGAGCCGGACGACGTAGGGCGCCAGATCATGGCCGGTGTCCCACTCGACCTCGATCCGGCGCTCCGGATCGAACAACAGGTTGACGACGTTCTTGCACGCCGCCGAGTGGACGGACACGCCCTTGCCGCGCGTGATGTAGCCAACGATGCGTTCGCCGCGAATCGGGTTGCAGCAGCGGGCGCGGAACACCATGACGTCGTCGGTGCCGCGCACCTTGATCTTGTCCGACGGCGCTCCGGTGCGGAGCATCCGCTTGACGACCGACACCACGCCGCTGTCGGGCGCCTTCTCTTTCAGCAGGCCCCCGCCAGGCACCGCCTTCTGCACCATCGTGCGCGCGGCGAGCTTGCCGTAGCCGACGTAAATCAGCAGGTCTTCGACTTTGGGCGCGCCGTACTCCGTCGCGAACTTCGCCATCTCGTCCGACTCGAGCAGCGTCTTGGGACTCTGGTCGAAGCGGCGGGCTTCCTTCTCGAATAGCCGGCGGCCGAGCTCGAGGCTGCGGGCACGCTCCTCGCCCTGCAGCACGTGCTTGATCTTGTTCCGCGCACGCGAGGTGATGACGAAGGCCAGCCAGTCGCGGCTCGGCTTGTGCCCCGCCTGCGTGAGGATCTCGACGATGTCGCCGTTCTGCAGCCGGGTGCGCAGCGCCACCATCTTGCCGTTGATCACGGCGCCCACGCACTGGTTGCCGACGTCGGTGTGAATCCCGTAGGCGAAATCCACGGGAGTGGCGCCGCGCGGCAGCGACCGCACCTCGCCCTTCGGCGTGAAGATGTAGACCTCTTCCGGATAGAGGTCGATCTTCAGGTTCTGCATGAACTCCTGCGGATCCCGGACCTCCTGCTGCACTTCGAGCAGCTGCCGCAGCCACTGGAAGTAGCGTTCGTCGCGATGATCGCCAACGCGGCCTTCCTTGTACTTCCAGTGCGCGGCGATGCCTTCCTCGGCGCGGCGGTGCATCTCGTCGCTGCGAATCTGCACCTCGAAGGGGAACCCCTGCTCGCTGATGACCGAGGTGTGCAGCGACTGGTAGCCGTTCGGCCGCTGCATCGCGATGAAGTCCTTGATGCGCCCCGGCACCGGCGACCACGTCTGATGGATGATGCCGAGCGCGGCGTAGCAGTCGCGCACCGACGACGTGATCACGCGCACGGCGACGAAGTCGTACACCTGATCGAGATCGATCTTCTGGCGAATCAGCTTGCGGTGAATGCTGTACAGACGCTTGATGCGGCCGTCAAGGGCGATGACCGGCACCTGCGCCTCTTCGAGCTTGGCCCGGAGCGTTCGCGTGAGATCGCCGATGACGCTCTCCGCGTTCTTGCGCTTGGCCTCGACTTTTCGCTGCAGCGCTTCGTAGGCCTTCGGTTCGAGCGACTTGAACGCCAGCTCCTCGAGCTCGTTCTTCACCTTGCTCATGCCGAGCCGGTTGGCGATCGGGGCGTAGATGTCGAGCGTCTCCTGTGCGATCTTGTTGCGGCGCTCCTCCGGCAGGTGGTGGAGGGTGCGCATGTTGTTGAGGCGGTCGGCGAGTTTGACGAGGATGACGCGGATGTCATCCACCATCGCCAGCAGCATCTTGCGCATGTTCTCGGCCTGGCGCTCCTCGCTGGACGAGAACGGAATGGCGCCGAGCTTGGTGACGCCCTCGACCACGTGGGCGACTTCCGGACCGAAGAGTTCGGCGATGCGTTCCGGCGTGGCGAGCGTGTCTTCGACGACGTCGTGGAGCAGACCGGCCGAGACCGCCACCACGTCGAGGCGCATGTCCGCGAGGAAATCGGCAACCTCAAGCGGGTGAACCAGATAGGGATCGCCCGAATGGCGCACCTGGCCCTTGTGCTCGAGCGCGGAGAAGACGTAGGCCCTCCTCAACAGCTCGAGATCGGACTCGGGGCTGTAGGCTCTGACTTTCTCGAGGAGGGTCTCGAACCGAATCATGGACTCTGGTGTCTAACCTTTGGGCGCCCTGCTGAGGCCGACGGCGACCCCGTCCGAGCGAAGTGAGCGCAAACCTTCGAATTTCGGGCCTGTAATCATGATAGCCGGACCCTTGACTCGTCCGAAAACCGATCACTATACTGGCGCGCTTGCGGCCTCTCGACCCGAGGGGCATCTGCGCCGCCGGTTTCCAAGGACGAGCCCCGTTTCCGGTGGGTTTTTCTGGTGTTACGACACGTTTTGAGGGGGATTACGATGGGCAAGTCTTGGTCACGGGCACTGGGGTTCGGTCTTCTGGCCGTGGTTGCCGTGGCGGCAGCCGGCTGCGGGCAGATTGGCATGCTAAAGGCGAAGATGGCGTTCAAAGACGCCAATGCCTTGTATCAGGGGCAGGACTACCGCGCCGCAGCGGCGAAGTATGAGGAAGTGCTCCAGAGCGATCCTACCCTCACCTACGCGTACTTCTTCCTTGGCAACAGCTACGACCAGCAGTACCGGTCGGTCAAGCGTGGCGAGGCGGCCAACGATGCGCTGCTCACCAAGGCGATCGCCAACTACAAGAAGTCGGCCGAGGTGGAGACCGACCCAAAGATCAAGCGGCTTGCGCTCGATTACCTCGTGAGCGCCTACGGACCGGACAAGCTGAACGATCCGGGCCAGGCCGAACCCATCCTGCTCAACATGATCAAGATGGATCCCAAGGAAACCTCGAGCTACTTCGGCCTCGCCAACATCTACGAGCAGAGCGGCGACTACGAGCGCGCCGAGAAGATGCTCACCGACGCGCGCGAGGCGCGGCCCAACGATGCGGCGGTCTACATGCAACTGGCCGGCTTCTACAACCGCCAGGGTGAGTTCGCCAAGACGATGGACGCCTTGCACGCCCGCGCGAAGATGGAGCCGAGCAACCCCGAGGCGCACTACACCATCGCCACGTATTACTGGGAAAAAGCCTACCGCGACTTCACCACGCCGGAGCCCGACAAGGTCAAGTTCGTGCAGCAGGGTCTCGAGGCGGTGGACGAGGCCATCAAGCTGAATCCGAACTACTTCGAGGCGCTCACCTACAAGAACCTGCTGCTGCGCGTGCAGGCCAACCTCGAGAAGAATCCGGCCCGCCAGCAGGCGCTGCTCAAGGAAGCCAACGAGTGGCGCGACAAGGCGCAGGAGGTTCGCAACAAGGCCAAGGCCGCCGGCGCCGGCGAGTAACCGCACCCGCCGTTCGCGCATCGACGAAGTCTCGAGGCCGTCACCTTCCAGATTGGGGGGTGACGGCCTCGGTCCTTTTTGGAGAGGAATTCCCAGGCGAAACTCGGAGAAAGCGCAGCAGAGCCACAAACTCGTTCTTTTTCGGGCTTCCCCTCACAAAGGCGTCGTGCGAGCCAGAGGGTGACGGGCTCGGCTTTTTAGTACAATTCCCTCCCGGACGACACCGGCCTGGCAGGTGTCAGGCCCCCGTAACAATCCGTAGGTACGCTCGTTCGTCCGTTCGTTTCCGCACGCCCGGAATCCTCTGTGGAGTTGTCAATGAAGCTGTCGATCGTCCCTGAATGGCTTGGCCGTCCCGCGGTCGCCGTTCTCGCTCTTCTCGCCCTCCTGCTTCCGTCCGCGCCCGGCTATAGCCAGGGCGTGACGACGGGCAACATCACGGGTGTCGTGATGAACGCGGAGCAGCCAGTCTCCGGTGCGGCCGTGATCGCGATTCACCTGCCGTCGGGCACGAGCTACGAAGCCCGCAGCCGGACTGACGGACGATTCTTCATTCCCGGCGTCAGGGTCGGCGGTCCCTACTCGGTCACCGTCACGTTCGAGGGGGGCGCCGGCACGGCCTTCCAGCCCGAAACGAAGGAAGACGTGACGGTGAACCTGGGCGTGTCGTCCGACCTGCGATTCGACGTGCGGACGATTGCGGTGGCGGAGACGGTGACGGTGACGGCAACGGTCGACCCCGTCTTCAGTTCGTCGCACACGGGTGCCGCGACCACCGTCGGACGCGCGGAGATCGCCACGCTGCCGACGCTGAGCGGCCGTATCTCGGACGTCACCCGCCTCACGCCGCAGTCGAGCGGTGAGAACTTCGCCGGATTCGACAACCGCCTCAACAACATCACGGTGGACGGCTCGTCGTTCAACAGCTCGTTCGGCCTCGCCGGCCAGCCTGGCGGCCGCACCGGCGTCGCGCCGATCTCGCTCGAAGCGATCGAGCAGATTCAGGTGAGCATCGCCCCCTACGACGTGCGCCAGGGCGCATTCGTCGGCGCCGGCATCAACACCGTGACGCGCAGCGGCGGCAACCGCGTGAGCGGCGCCTTCTATCACCGCTTCCGCGACCAGGATTGGGTGGGCAGCGAGGCCAAGGGGCAGACCTTCAGCTCCAGCACGTTCTCGTTCCGCAACACGGGCGGCTGGGCATCGGGCCCGATCATCCGCAACAAGTGGTTCGCGTTCGGCAACTACGAGAACGAGCTCGACAAGCGTCCGCTCACGACGTTCACGGCGCGTCAGGGCAGCGAGCCGATCGCCGGCAACACGACCCGTGTCCTGGCGTCGGATCTGACCGCGCTCAGCCAGTACCTCAAGACGAACTTCAATTACGACACCGGGGGGTTCACCGATCTGCCCGACGAGACGCCCGCCAAGCGCTTCCTGCTGCGGAGCGACTACAACATGAGCAACGCCAACAAGGTGAGCTTCCGTTATAACCAGCTCGACTCGTTCACCGACGTCGGCATGTCGAACTCCACCTCGGCGCTGCGCGGCCGCTCGGCGGGCAGCTCGAGCTTCCTCGGATTCCAGAACACCAACTACAGAATCCTCGAGAACATCAAATCGGGCATCGGCGAGTGGAACTGGGTGATCGGCAACTCGATGGCCAACTCGTTCCAGTCGGGCTACACCTATCAGGACGAGAGCCGTCAGCCGCAAGGGACCATCTTCCCGTTCGTCGAGATCTTCGAGGGGGGCACGTCGTACACGGCGTTCGGGTTCGAACCGTTCTCCTACAACAACGAACTGCGCTACAAGACGTTCCAGATTCAGGACAACTTCACCAAGTTCTCGAACAGCCACTCGCTGACGTTCGGGATGTACGCGGAGAAGTACCACTCGGAAAACGTCTTCTTCAGCTGCTGCCCGCAGAGCGCCTACTCGTACAACTCGCTCGCCGATTTCTACGCGGATGCCAACGGCTTCCTCGCGAACCCCAACCGCGTGGTGTCGCCGATTACGCTCGGCCAGTTCCAGGTGCGCTACAGCAACATCCCCGGCAACGACAAGGCGATCCAGCCGCTCGACGTGTGGTACACCGCCGGCTACGTGCAGGACGAGTGGCGGCCGGGTGGCAACGTTACCGTGACCGGCGGCGTGCGCTTCGACGTCGCCAACTTCAAGGAAACGTCGTTTGCCAACCCGGCGGCCGACGCGCTGACGTTCCGTGACGAAAACGGCCAGCCAGTGCAGTTCCAGACCGGCCTGATGCCCGAGCCGACGCTGCTGTGGTCGCCGCGCGTCGGCATCAACTGGGACGTGGCGGGCAACCAGAAGACCCAGGTCCGCGGCGGCACCGGCATCTTCACCGGCAAGCCAGCCTACGTCTGGGTGTCGAACCAGATCGGCAACACGGGCGTGCTGATCAGCGAGATCCGCCCGCTCACGCCGGGATCCGCGTTCCCGTTCAATCCCGATCCCGATCGCTACAAGCTGCCCGCTACCGGTCAGCCGAGCGCCAGCTACACGTTGAACGTCACCGACCCGACGTTCAAGTTCCCTCAGGTGTGGCGCACCAACTTTGCCATCGACCAAAAGCTCCCCGGCGGCGTGGTCAGCACGACCGAGTACATGTATGCCAAGGACGTGAACGGCATCTACTACATCGACGCCAACCTGCCGGCGCCGCAGAGCGCGTTCGTCGGCGTGGATGCGCGGCCGCGGTGGACGAGCAGCCGGCTCAACACCACGCCCGGCAACTTCGTGAACAACGCCTACGTGCTCAAGAACGGCAGCGAAGGCAGCTCGTGGAACTTCTCGCAGAGCTTTCAGCGCAACTTCCGCCTGGGCCTCAACGTGCGCGGTGCGTGGAGCTACGGCGAGTCGAACACGCTGGTCGATCCGGAATCGACCGCGGCCACCACGTTCGCGCGCGTCATGCACCACGGCGATCCCAACAACGCCGGCGTCGGCACGTCGTTGTGGTCGCCCGGCCACCGCGTGTTCGCGCTCCTCAGCTACAGCAAGGAGTATTTCAGCTTTGGCGGCACCACCATATCGGCGTTCTGGGAGATGCGGCCGAGCACCAACATCTCATCGACTCGTCTCAGCTATACGTTCGCGGCTGACATGAACGGCGACGGTTCGACCAACGACCTGATCTACGTCCCGCGCGATCAGTCGGAGATGAACTTTTCGGCCTTCGCGGTTGGTGCGCGCACGTTCACCGCCGCCGAACAGGCCGCGGCGTTCGACGCCTACATCAGCCAGGACCCGTATCTGAAGGATCATCGGGGACAATACTCGGAGCGTTATGGCCTCATGTTCCCGATGCTGCGGCGCCTGGACCTGAACATCAGCCAGGACCTGTTCGGGAACATCGGCGGTCAGCGCAACGGCTTCCAGATTCGGGCCGATATCCTCAACTTCGGGAACCTGCTCAACTCGAACTGGGGTGTGGGTCAGCAGTCGGTGCTGGCACAGAACAACAACAACCAGCTGTTCCTCCTCACCAACCCCGCGGTCGACGCCGCCGGCCGCTCCACCTACCGGCTGGCCACGGTCAACAACGAGCTGGTGACGAACACGTTCAAGTCGTCGGCGTTCACCTCGGACGTGTGGCAGTTCATGCTCAGCCTGCGCTACTCGTTCAACTGACGCAGACACACGTAGAGGGCGGTCTTCAGACCGCCCTGACGCAACACCGGGCCGGGCGGCCGCAAGGCGCCCGGCCCTTCGTCTGTACGCGGCGGCGTTGACAGGCGGCGGCGGCCACATACTGAGCACACTTACTGAGCTCGCTAGGTAGCCGACGCGAACCGACACGCTGCAGGGATTCTTGCCACTCCTCGTCTCACCGTTCTCGCGCGGCAGGGTGCGATGCACGGATACGCGATTGCTCGAGTCGCTGCTCTTCGGCGTCACACCAGCCGATCTGCTCACGCTGGCCATCGCCATCCCCATCGATCGTGGCCGTCACCACCGTGGCGTCGTGGTTCCCGGCATGGCGCCCGTCACGGCTCGACCCGATCGCCGTGCTGCGGGCGGACTGACCTGCTATTCGATACCGCCCGCCAGATCCGCAACCGTCCAACGACTGTCGTCCTGTTGCGCGAGCCTGGCCGCGCCCGCCCGGTGATTACGAACGTTGAACGCGAGAACCGCCATGCGCGGCCCAGGATAGCTCGGTACGCTGAACGAAACGACGGCGCTCCCCGGCGGATGCTGCCGAAGCAATTCGTTCATCTCCACGAAGTCGGTGACGGTCGACGAAACGAACGTCACGTCGCGGCCGATCGAGGCCGTTATCGGAATGCGGCGGGCGTTTCGGGATGCGAATGCGAGCGTCGCGGTCCGCGCGGTTCCCGGCGGAAGCGCCTGCGAGACCAACGTGATCCAGCCCGGCGCGAGGCACCCACCCGGAGGCGGTCCAAAGACCACGAGGTCTCTGTCGCACACCGCAATGGTCGTGTCCACAACGAGGAAGCGGGGTTCGATGGGACCTGGCGGGGCACCGGGTGCGCGACCGCGGCGAATGGAGTCCACCTGTTCAGGCCGGATCAGGTCATCCAACAGCCCCCTCATCACGGCGATGTCGTCGGCGTCGAGCGCTGTTTGCCGCACCGCCACGGGCGGTGATGCCGGCTTGTCGCAACTCGCGGCGGAGAACGCCAGGGGCAGCACGCAGGCGAGCATCCGCACGCGGATCATGGAACGGACGATTATCCGCCGGCCGCCGCGCGACGCATGCCGTAGGTGATCACGCCGACACGGGTCACCCCCGCGCCCTTCGCCGCATCGATGACCGAGACGATGTCGCCGTAGCGCAGGCTGCCGGCACCCGACACGTACAGCGTCTTGTCGCGCCGGTCCTGGTAGATCTCGCGCAACCGCTGCTCGAGTTCGCGCAGTTCCACCGGGCCCTTGTTGATCGACAGCTTCTTGTCCGCGGAGCGCTCGATCACGATCTGGTCGGGCCATGAAGGCGCGGCGGTGTCGCGCGTCTCGAGTGGCAGCGTGGCGTCGAGTCCGCGTTGCGACAAGGCGAGTCGCGGGCGGGACGCATGGTCTTCGCTGGCCGACTGCGAGCGGCGCGAGCGCCAGCGGCAGTCGAAAAACGACGAGCGTTGCGCGTTAAGGGCAGACCGTGCGCGAGGCGTTTTTCCGCGGCGTCGAGCCGGAGGCCGGCGGAGACTATGCGCCCCGGCCGCGGCTCGAACGCAAGGGCGAACGATATACGCCGCCAGGGCGGTCTGAAGACCGCCCTCTACGGGTGAGGCGGGTCTGAAGACCCGCGGCCACATCGCTACGACTCGCGGCCACGTACACCATGAGTCGCGGGCGGGACGCATGGTCTTCGCTGGCCGACTGCGAGCGGCGCGAGCGCCAGCGGCAGACGAAAAACGACGAGCGGTGCGCGGCAAGGGCAGACCGTGCGCGAGGCGTTTTTCCGCGGCGTCGAGCCGGAGGCCGGCGGAGACCATGCGCCCTGGCCGCGGCTCGAACGCAAGGGCGAACGATATACGCCGCCAGGGCGGTCTGAAGACCGCCCTCTACGGGTGAGGCGGGTCTGAAGACCCGCGGCCACATCGCTACGACTCGCGGCCACGTACACCAT
>Ga0210380_10000011_pt1 | contig 162618 bp, 123 predicted proteins | sample PLM4_5_coexredo_FD_155476 | JGI IMG/M metagenome (GOLD analysis project Ga0210380, IMG submission 155476) | Groundwater sediment microbial communities from an aquifer in East River, Colorado, USA - PLM4_5_coex redo | ecosystem: Environmental > Terrestrial > Soil > Riparian zone | place: USA...
CCACGGTCATCGCCGGGCTCCTCCCGATCATGTGGAGCACGCGCGCGGGCGCGGAGGTGATGAAGCCACTCGCGACACCAGTACTTGGCGGCATGGTGTCATCGCTGGTTCATGTGCTCATCGTCACGCCAGTAATCTTCTTCTGGATTAGTGAGCGGCGTCTCGGGCTTCAACGCGAGCCAGTGCCACGAGACCAGCGCCTACGCAACATTCCCTGGCGTGTGCCAACGACTGTCGCAGTCGTGGTTCTCGTAGCGTTGATCTCCTTCGCGATGTGGCGGACTCGACGAGCCGGTAACGAGCCGACGGGCCGGAGTGCCGGGGCGGTCGTGCAAACGGTCCGCGCGGGCGACCTCGATATCGCGCTGCTGTCTCCGACCGGGACCTTGCGGCAGGGGCGAAATAGCTTCACGTTCGAGTTCAGGCGCAGGGGCACCACCACGTTGGTGGACGTCGGTCGCGTGCGCGCCAGCGCCAACATGTCGATGCCTGGCATGGTCATGTCTGGTGGGGTCCAAGTCACGCCGACCAGCGTGCCGGGGCGGTATGCCGCGACCGCGGAGTTCGGCATGGCCGGCGCTTGGCCCATGTCGATCGAGTGGAACGGGCCGGCGGGCCAAGGGTCGGTGAATTTCCAGGGAGGCGTGCAATGACCGCGCGAATCGTGTTGAGCGTCCTCATTGCGACGCTGCTGACCGCTGTGTCCACCTCGGCTCAATCACCCGGTGGCCAGGCACCGCTTGCTGGTCGATTCGTCGATCCTGTGAACGGGCTGTCGCTTGAACGGGCCATTGCGCGTGCCATCGAGCAGGAGCCATCACTCCGGGCGGCGCGCAGTCAGGTGGAGGTGGCGCAAGGCATGAAGAGCCAGGCGTCGCTCAGGCCCAACCCATCCGTCTCGTTCGAATGGCGTGACGAACCCGGCGGCACGGACCACCTGGCCACGATCGGCCTGGAATGGCCGCTCGATCTCTTCCGGAAGAGCGAGCGTGTTGCGGTCGCGGACCGTGAAATCATGGTTGCGCAGCTGTCTGCATCAGATCGTGAGCGCCTGCTGGCGGCCGAGGTCCGCGCGCGATACGGCGACGTCCTGGCGACGATTCGAGATCTCGCGCTCTTCGATGAACTCGTGGCAGCGACACAGAACCAGTTCGACTTGCTTCGGTCCCGCGTCGAACAGGGAGCGTCACCACCGCTCGAACGCGACGTGCTGGATGTCGAGCTCCGGCGGGTGCAGGCCGACCGCCTGCTCCAGGCGGGCCGGACCGAGACCGCGGTGTTCGAGTTGAAACGCGTGGTCGGCATGAAGGCGGATGCCGCGCTCACCGTGCGTGACACGTTCGAAGCGCTCGTCCAACGCGAGTCGGCCGTGGCACCGCAGGTCCGGGACACGGCGACAACAGTCGAACAGCGGGCTGACGTTCGAGAAGCGGTGGCCCGCATCGAAACGGCCATGGCGAAGATCGACCGCGCCGAGTCAGAAGGCCGCGTCGACATCAGCCTGTTCGGAAATTACATGCGGATGGACGCTGGGTTTCCGCAGCGTGGGTTCGCTCCGGATGGTAGCCTGGAGCGGGTGCGTGGACAGTTCAACTACTGGTCTGCGGGCGCCACGCTCACGATTCCCATCCTGAGCCGGAATCAGGGAGTCGCGGCCGTGGCTCGCGCCGAGCGGACAGGCGCGGCTGCCGCCTACGATGCCGCGCGGCTCGCCGCGGAGGCCGAACTGGCGTCCGCGCGTGCCCGGGACGAGCGTGCGAGAGAGGCCGTGAAGATTTATGGCGCTGGTACCCGGACGCTGGCGCGACAGAACCTCACGGTGGTCGGTCAGAGTTACGAGCTCGGGCGGGTGACCCTCTTCGAGGTCCTGGCGGAACGGCGGCGATACTTGGATGTCGAACGGGCATACACCGAGGCCTTGCGTGCGGCGTACGAGGCACGAACAGCGCTCAACCGGGCGCTTGGAGAAGGACGATGACGAGCGACGCACGTTTCACGCTGCGCAAGGGCGCTGCAGCGCTGGCCGCCATCGCGCTGCTGGCAGTCGGAGCCGGAGTCACGTACCTAATGATGCGAAGCGATGCGGGGGCCGACGGACACGGTGCAGCTGTGCCGCCTGCTGCTGGCGTGCAGCGCTCTTCTGCCGCCACCGCAGCCGCGACCAAGGGGCCGCTCTCTGACGTGGTCGTTCCGCTCAGCCAAGATGCGGCGGAACGCGCGGGCATCGTCGTGGCGCCGGTCGCGAGTGAAGTCTCAGGCACCGAGCTCCGTCTGCCCGGAGTCGTCGAGCCGAATGCCTATCGCCAGATCGTGGTCACGCCGCTCGTCGCCGGGCGTGTGACAAAGGTCGGGCCGGCGCTCGGCGACCGCGTTCGTCGGGGCGAGACCCTGGCCGAGATCTACAGCCCGGCGCTCGCCGAAGCACAGACTCGCTACGTCTCGGCACAAGCGATGCTCGACGCGCATGACCGCGAGCTGCAGCGGACCCAGAAGCTCGTCGAGATCGGGGCCGCGAGCCGGCAGGAGTTGGAGAAGATTCACGCCGAGCACGCGGCGCAGACAGCGGCCGTCCAGAGTGCGCGGTCGCAGCTCGAGTTGCTCGGTGTCTCCACATCGGCACTGGAGAAGATGGCACCCGACCACAACGTGAGTGCCACCATCAGCGTCCCTGCTCCCATCGACGGCGTCGTCACCGAGCGCGGAGCGAACGTCGGCCTCAACGCGGATCAGGCGACGAAGCTGTTCACGGTCGTGGATCTGTCAACCGTCTGGGTCGTCGCAAATCTGTACGAGAAGGACTTTTCTCGAGTGCGTGTTGGTACCGAAGCGGCGATCACGACGTCAGCCCGCCCAGACCTAACCCTGCGCGGCCGCGTCAGCTATATCGATCCGCAGGTCAGCCCAGACACACGGACCGCGAAGGTGAGGATCGAAGTGCCAAACCCCAGCGGCGAGCTGCGGCTCGGGATGTACGCGGATGTCGTGGTGGCCGGAGCGCCCGGTCCCTCGGCTCCGAGAGTTCCGCGTAACGCCGTACAGAACGTCGGTGATCGTACGGTCGTCTATCTGGCGAATCCAAAGGCCCCCGGGAAGTTCACTGAACGAGAGGTCCGCCTCGGTCAGGCCTCGGGCCAACAGGTCGAAGTCGTGTCAGGCGTTCAACCAGGCGACTTCGTCGTGACCGAGGGCAGCTTCTTCGTCAGAGCCGAGCGTGAGCGTCTTGGTCTCAGGCCAGCGGCGAATACGGCGAGCCCAACGCCTGGATCATCCGGCGACGGACGCAGCAGCGAGGCCGCCCAGACTGCAAGAGTGGTCGTCGGCGAGCAGGGTTATGAGCCTGCGAAACTGACGTTGCGCGCCGGTACACCGGCACGCATTACGTTTTTGCGCACCACCGACAAGACTTGTGGCACTGAAGTGGTCTTTCCCTCCTTGAACCTCAGACGGGCGCTGCCGTTGAATGAACCCGTGGTCATTGAGTTCACGCCGGCCAAGGCGGGTGAGATCGCCTTCGCCTGCGGGATGAACATGCTGAAGGGGGTTGTTGTCGTGCAGTAAGGTCAGGTGTGTGTCGCGTGAACGCCAGTCCATTAGACGATGGTGTCGTCCTCGATACGTTCGTCTGATAGATCTCACGCCGTGCCTCTGGTTTAATGCTCTCGATCCAAACAGCATGAAGCCACTCGAATCGCTGACTCAGTAAAACGAGCTGGACAGTAGCAACCACTGTGCGGCCGGGCCGAAACCGGACCTCTTCACGACGGAGATCCGTGCTGCGTTCAGGTCGCTGCCCTAAGGAGGCGTCATGACCACGACCGTCGCCACCTCGACCGAAATCCGGTCGTTCCAGATCAAGGTTCCACAGGAGCAGATCGACGACTTGCGCCGGCGCATTGCGGCGACGCGCTGGCCCACCAAGGAGCTCGTCTCAGACCGATCGCAGGGCGTGCAGCTGGCGACGCTGAAGGAGCTCGCCCGCTACTGGACGACCGAGTACGACTGGCGCAAGTGCGAAGCGAGACTGAACGCGCTGCCGCAGTTCACGACCCAGATCGACGGGGTGGAGATCCACTTCATCCACGTCAGGTCGCGGCATGAAAACGCGTTGCCGCTGATCATGACGCACGGCTGGCCCGGCTCCGTCATCGAGCTGCTCGAGACCGTCGGCCCGCTGACCGACCCGACCGCTCACGGCGGCACCGCCAAGGACGCATTCCACCTGGTGCTGCCCTCGCTGCCCGGTTACGGATTCTCCGGTGAGCCGGCCGAGCTCGGTTGGGACGCCGCCCGCACCGGACGCGCATGGGCGGAGCTGATGAGGCGCCTCGGCTACACGCGCTACGTCGCCCAGGGCGGCGACGTGGGTGCCCTCGTTACGGACCTCATGGGCCGCCAGGCGGTCGAGGGTTTGGTCGGCTACCACCTGAACCTGCTCACGGCGGTGCTCGCAGTCGGCGATCACCTGCCCAAGAAATCCGAAGAGGAACGAGCAGCGGCCGAGGCGGTCAAGACGTTCAGAGAAAGCGGCTTCGGCTACTTCCTCGAGATGGCAACGCGGCCGCAGACGATCGGCTGCGCGCTGCTGGATTCTCCGGTCGCGCTGGCGGCCTGGCTGCTCGATCACGACACGGACAGCTACTACAAAATCTCCCGCGCGTTCGTCGCCGGCGAGCCCGTGGGCAATCTCACCCGCGACACCATCGTCGACAACATCACGCTGTACTGGCTGACTGGCACCGCCGCGTCGGCGGCCCGGTCGTACTGGGAGGACGGACGAGCGCTGGCCGCAGCGCTTGCGAGCGGCCAGCCTCCTCCGGCGGTCACCGTGCCGGTTGGCTTCACCACGTTCCCCGGCGAGATCTGGGCTTCCCCGCGCAGCTGGGTCGAGGCGGTCTACCCCGGCCTCGCCTACTTCAACAAGGTTGACAAGGGCGGCCACTTCGCCGCGTGGGAGGAGCCGAAGCTCTTCTCCACCGAGGTGCGGGCTGCATTCAGCTCAGTGCGCAAGTGAATGCCTTGGCCACGGGCGCGATGACGTTCGCGTCGGCACGACCCGGCCGCGGTCGCCCAGCAAGGAGGATGCGATGAGAACTGTGAAAGCCGCGGCCGTCCAAATCAGTCCGGTCCTCTACAGTCGCGAGGGAACGGTCGACAAAGTCGTGCGACAGATCAGGGACCTTGGGCAACAGGGCGTGCAGTTCGCCACGTTTCCGGAAACCGTGGTGCCTTACTACCCGTACTTCTCGTTCGTCCAGGCTCCCTACCAGATCATCAATGGAGGAGAGCACCTCAAGCTGCTCGATCAGGCCGTCACGGTGCCTTCTCCTGCTACCAACGCCATCAGCGACGCGTGCAAGGAGGCGGGAGTTGTGGTGTCCATCGGCGTCAACGAACGAGACGGCGGCACTCTTTACAACACGCAGCTTCTGTTCGATGCCGACGGCGCCTTGATCCAGCGGCGCCGTAAGACCATGCCCACGTACCACGAACGCATGGTCTGGGGGCAGGGCGACGGGTCGGGACTGCGCGCCGTTGACAGCAAGGTCGGCCGCATTGGTCAGCTGGCGTGCTGGGAGCATTACAACCCTCTGGCGCGTTACGCGATGATGGCCGACGGCGAGCAGATCCACTCGGCGATGTATCCGGGTTCGATCTTCGGCAGCCTGTTTGCAGAGCAGACGGAAATCAACATCCGGCAGCATGCACTGGAGTCGGCATGCTTCGTGGTCTGCGCGACCGCCTGGCTGGACGCCAATCAGCAGGCGCAGATCGTCACGGACACCGGCGGCAGCATCGGCCCGATCTCTGGTGGTTGCTTTACGGCGATCGTGGCGCCAGATAGCACTCTGCTTGGTGAACCCGTCCGTTCCGGCGAGGGCGTGGTCATCGCCGACCTCGACTTCACGCGCATCGACAAGCGCAAGCAGTTGATGGATTCCCGCGGTCACTACAGCCGGCCCGAACTCCTGAGTCTGCTGATCGACCGCACCACCGCCGCGCACGTTCACGAACGGGCTGTGCACGACGATTACGACGATAAGGAAGGCTCGCGCGAGCTTCTCAGCACGATTCCCTGACTCCGGACGTACGACCTCTTTCAGATGCGACGTTACTCCCGCATGAAGTGACAGGTGTAACCTCCCGGGTGCGTCCGCAAGTAGTCCTGGTGGTAATCCTCGGCACTGTACCAGGTCGAGGCTGGCTCAATTGTCGTGGTGATGGGCCGACGCCAGCGGCCCGACGCCTCCACGCGGACCTTCACTCGCTCCGCCGCACGCTGCTGCTCGGGGCTCTGCGGAAAGATCGCGGAGCGGTACTGCGTCCCTATATCGTTGCCCTGCCGATTGAGCGTGGTGGGATCGTGCAGCTTGAAGAACCACTGCTCGAGCAAGTCTTCGTAGCTGATCACGGATGGATCGAACGTTATCCGTACTGCCTCGGCGTGACCTGACTTGCCGTCGTGCGTGTCATCGTAGGTCGGATTCTCCAACCAGCCTCCGGTATAACCCGCCTCCGTATCCACAACGCCGGGCACATCGCGGAGGATGTCCTCAACGCCCCAGAAGCAGCCCCCGGCGAGCACGGCCACCTCGCGCCCGGGACCGTTGTGAATCGAATGATGCTGATTGCCGTTGTCGCTCATCAGTGCCTCCATGCAAATGCGAAGTTGGTGGACGCTGCGGCACCTCGCAACGTGTTCGCCTGTACGAACAGCGCGTACGTGATTGGAGCATGTGTGTCACGACAGGGCCATTGCAAAATGGTATTGGCCCGTCGCGCCCCGCGATAAGATTCCTCAGCTAGCCGCTACAGGGCTCGCCTGAGACGCGACAAACGTGCCTTGGCGGAACCCCAATGGGACTGGAACCGCGGAAGGGGACGGAACAGATGAAGGCGTCTGCCTTGCTCGGGGCTGGTTGGGAAGACGACTCGCTGGAGGTCCTGTGGCGAGACGCTGGACGTCTCTTCTGCAGACTGTGGCGGGATGACGATGAGAGCGTTCGGCACGCCTTTATTCCCAACCCCTCCGACGCTGGCCACCCGACGCTCGAGAGCGGTGCCACTCGCCTCAGGCACGAATACGAACTTCAGAACGTGCTGGACAGCACGTGGGCGTTGCGGCCAGTGGACCTCGTCCGTGAGCGCGGGCAGACGATGCTCGTGGTCGACTACACGGGGGGCGAGCCCCTCGATCGCCTGGTCCTTCAGCCGATGGAGATGGGACAGTTTCTCCAGCTCTCGGTGGCGCTGTCGGGCGCAGTCGGTCAGCTCCACGAACGTGGCCTGATCCACAAGGACCTCAAGCCCGCCAACGTGCTGGTGGACTCTGTAACCGGGCGGGTCCGTCTCACCGGCTTCGGCATCGCATCGCGCCTCCCGCGCGAACGCCAGTCGCTCGACCCTCCCGAGTTCATCGCTGGCACGCTCGCTTACATGGCGCCCGAGCAGACGGGGCGAGTGAATCGCTCCATCGATTCCCGCAGCGACCTGTACTCACTCGGCGTCACGTTTTACGAGATGCTGACCGGCAGCCTTCCGTTCACGGCATCCGATCCGATGGAGTGGGTGCACTGCCACATCGCGAGACAACCCGTCGTACCCAGCGAGCGACTGAAAAGCGTACCAGCCGCGGTCTCCGCGATCACGATGAAGCTCCTTTCCAAGACCGCCGAGGAGCGGTATCAAACCGCGGCGGGAGTGGAGAGCGACCTGCGGCGCTGCCTGTCTCAATGGGAGTCCCAGGGACGCATCGACGACTTCACTCCCGGCGTGCATGACACGCCGGATCGCCTGATGATCCCGGAGAAACTGTACGGCCGGGACCGTGAGGTCGAAACCCTGCTCACTGCGTTCGATCGCATTGTCGCGGGTGGCCGGCCGGAGCTGGTGCTGGTCTCCGGATACTCCGGCATCGGCAAGTCCGCTGTCGTGAACGAGCTCCACAAGCCGCTCACCCCTCCACGCGGCCTGTTTGCATCTGGAAAGTTCGACCAGTACAAGCGCGATATTCCATATGCGACGCTGGCGCAGGCGTTCCAGAGTCTGATTCGGCCGCTCCTCAGCAAGAACGAAGAAGGCTTGCGCACATGGCGTGACGCGCTTCGGGAGGCGCTCGAGCCGAACGGACTGCTCATCGTCGATCTCGTGCCGGAATTGAAGCACGTCATTGGCGAACAACCACCCGTGCCCGAACTTCCGCCGCAGGAAGCGCAGAGACGGTTTCAGCTGGTCTTTCGGCGGTTCATCGGCGTCTTCGCGCGCCCTGAGCATCCGCTGGCGCTGTTTCTCGACGACCTGCAATGGCTGGATGCGGCAACACTCGACTTGCTCGAGGATCTATTGACCCGCAACGATCTGCAGCACTTGCTGCTGATTGGCGCGTACCGGGACAACGAGGTCAGCGCCAGCCACCCGCTGATACGCAAGCTCGAAGCGATACGCCAGGCCGGAGCCGCAGTGCAGGAGGTGCTTCTCACACCACTCGGTCGCGACGATCTGAGCCGATTGCTGGAGGACGCGCTCCACTGCGAAGCGGAGCGCGCCGCCCCTCTGGCGAACTTGATTCACGAGAAGACGACGGGCAACCCGTTCTTCACCATCCAGTTCGTTGCTGCGCTGGCCGACGAGGGCTTGCTCACGTTCGACTACGGCGAGGGGCGTTGGGCCTGGGACCTGCTCCGCATTCACGCCAAGGGTTTTACCGACAATGTCGTCGAGCTGATGGTCGGGAAGTTGAATCGCCTTTCGGCAGACACTCAGAAGGCCCTTCAGCAGTTCGCCTGCATGGGCAACAGTGCAGAGGTCGAGATGCTGAGAATGGCGTATCAGGGCCCGGTCGAGGACCTGCACGACCATCTCTGGGAAGCCGTGCGGTCGGGTCTCATCTTCCGTGCGGACGATTCGTATCGTTTCCTGCACGACCGCGTGCAGGAAGCCGCGTACTCGTTGATCCCAGAGGAACTGCGCGCCGAGGCTCACCTGCGCATCGGCACGCTGCTCGCCGCGCACACGTCTCCGGCGAAACGCGAAGAAGCCGTGTTCGAGATTGTCAATCAACTCAACCGCGGCTCGCACCTGATCGTCTCGGTCGAGGAGCGGGAGCACGTCGGACACCTGAACCTGGTCGCCGGCAGGCGCGCCAAGACGTCGACTGCATACGAATCGGCGCTCAAGTATCTCAGAGCCGGCGGCGCTCTCCTGACGGAGGAGACCTGGGAGCGGAACTACGAGCTCATGTTCGCGATCGAGTATCTGATGGCCGAGTGCGAACTGCTGACTGCGGATATGCAGGCGGCCGAAATCCGGCTCGCACGGCTGGCCGAACGCGCCAGGAGTCGCCATGACTACAGTGTCGCGACGCGTCTGCGGCTCGCTGTACACCAATTGGGACAAGAGCGACCGCGGACTCGACGTGTTCCTGGAGTGGCTCCGCCGCGACGGCACCGACTGGTCGAGGCATCCGACACGCGAAGACGCGATGCGCGAGTACGCACGGATCTGGACCCTGCTCGGCGATCGGCAGATTGAAGACCTCGTAGAGATGCCACTGATAACGGACCCTGAGGTTCTGGACACGTTTGAAGTCTTCTCGGAAGCCGTGACACCGTCCTTCTTCTCCGATGAACACCTCTCATCACTCGTGGTCTGCCGCCTGGTCAGCCTCAGCCTCGAACACGGCAACTGCGATGCGTCGTGCTACGGCTTTGTCTTCATGGCCTTTTTGGCCGGACCGCGCTTTGGCAACTACGGAGACGGATATCGGTTCGGTCAACTCGGATATGACCTGGTCGAGAAACGCGGCCTGACGCGCTATCAGGCGCGAACCTACTTGTGCGTGGGTGCGCTCGTGGTGCCGTGGACGAAGCACCCGGCCAGCGGCCAGGAGCTGGTGCGCCGGGCGTTCGACGCGTCGTATCGGGCCGGCGATCTCGCGTTTGCGGGCTACAGCTGCAACACATCGATCACGCTCAGTCTCGCGGTCGGAGCGCCTCTCGCGGAAGTCCAGGCGGAAGTCGAAAGCGGCCTGGCCTTTTCCAGCAAGGCTCAACTGGGTCTTGTGAATGGCATCCTCAGCGCCCAGCTCGGGCTGACACGGACACTCCGCGGATCGACCGCGACGTTCGGGCGGTTGGATCACGAGGGATATAACGAGCGTGACACTGAACGCCAGCTCGCCAGCAACCGCAATCTGGGGCTTGTCGAAGTTCTGTATTGGGTCCGCAAGCTGCAGGCACGAGTGCTTGCCGGGGACCATTCGTCCGCGGTTGACGCCGCGATGAACGCGCAACGTCTCCTGTCGAACGCGGCGGCAAACTTCGAAACCGCCGAATTTCACTACTACGGCGCGCTGGCGCATGCCGCAGCCTGTGAGTTCGCCTCTGCCGACCAGAGGCGGCGACACGTCGAGGCGTTGGGCGGTCACCACCAGCAGCTCGACGCGTGGGCCCAGCACAACCCGGTCACCTTTGAGAACCGCGCGGCGCTCATTGGCGCGGAAATCGCCAGGCTTGAAGGCCGCGTGCTCGAAGCGCAAGACCTCTTCGAGAAGGCCGTGCGTTCGGCGCACACCCACGGCTTTGTTCACAATGAGGCGATCGCCAACGAGCGCGCCGGATGCTTTTACGGGGCGCGCAGCTTCGAGAAGATTGCGACAGCCTACATGCGGGATGCCTGCTCCTGCTATCGCCGTTGGGGAGCGGATGCCAAGGTTCGACAACTCGAGCAGCTCTATCCGCAGATCGGTGCCGAGGGGGCGGTTTCGGATGCGACAGCGACGATAGAGACACCCGTCGAGCACCTCGATCTGGCGACGGTGATCAAGGTGTCCGAAGCGGTTGCGGGTGAGATCGTGCTCGACAAGCTGATCGACACGATCATGCGCACCGCACTCGAGCACGCCGGCGCCGAAAGAGGTCTTCTGATTCTTCCCCGAGGAGATGACTATCGAATCGAGGCCGAGGCGACCACCGGCAGTGAGACGGTCAACGTCGTCCTGCGACAGGCGCCCGTGACCGATGCGGATCTACCGAGCGCCGTGTTTCAGTATGTTCTCCGGACCAACGAGAGCGTGGTGCTGCAGGATGCGTCCGGTCACAGCCCATTCGCTGGCGATGAGTATGTGCAGCGGCACCGCGCGCGCTCTGTGCTCTGCCTTCCGCTGCTCAAGCAGGCCAGGTTGCTCGGGGTGCTGTACCTGGAAAACAGCCTCACAACCTACGCGTTCACCCCGGCGCGACTGGCGGTCCTCAAGGCGCTTGCCTCGGCCGCGGCAGTCTCGATGGAAAACACGCGTCTCTATGGCGACCTTCAGGAGCGCGAGGCCCGCGTCAGGCGGTTGGTCGACTCCAACATCGTCGGGGTTCTGATCTGGAATCTCGACGGACGGATTCTCGAGGCCAACGACGCGTTTCTGGGCATGCTGCAATACGGTCGTGAAGACTTCGTCTCGAGCGGTGTGCGCTGGACCGATCTGACGCCGGCCGAATGGCGTCAGCAGGACGAGCGCGCGGCGGCGGATCTGAAGGCGACTGGTACGGCGCAGCTGTACGAGAAGGAGTTCATCCGGAAGGATGGCACTCGCTTCCCCGTGCTGACGGGCGGCGCGCTGTTTGACGCGGACGGCGGCGACGGTGTTGCCTTTGCGCTCGACTTGAGTCAACAAAAGCACGCCGAGGCCGAGATCAGGGCGCTCAAGGATCAGCTCTATCGGGAAAACCTGGCGTTGCGGGACGAGGTCGACCGCGCCCTCATGTTCGAGGAGATTGTCGGCTCCTCCACGCCGTTGAAGACCGCTCTGTCGCGGATCGGCAAAGTGGCGCCCACAGACTCGACCGTGTTCATCACGGGGGAGACTGGCACGGGCAAGGAGCTCATTGCCCGCGCCGTCCACAAACGATCCCAACGGGCTGGGCGTGCCTTCGTCAGCGTGAACTGTGCCGCACTGGCGCCCACCCTGATCTCATCGGAATTGTTTGGTCACGAGAAAGGCGCCTTCACCGGAGCAACGCAGCGCCGGATCGGCCGCTTTGAACAGGCGAACGGCGGTACGATTTTTCTGGACGAAGTAGGGGAGCTCCCGCACGATACCCAGGTCGCGCTCTTGCGAGTCCTGCAGGAGCGAGAGTTCGAGCGGGTTGGGGGCGCGCAAACGATTCGGGTCGACGTGCGAGTCATCACGGCGACCAACCGGGACCTGGCAGCCGCGGTGGCCGATAGAAGCTTCCGCGAAGACCTGTTTTATCGCCTCAACGTATTTCCCATCGAGGTGCCACCGCTCCGAGACCGGACGGACGACATTTTGCTGCTCGTCGAGTACTTCGTAAAACGCTACGGCACCCGGGCGGGCAAGAACTTCAGCTCGATCGACAAGAAGACGCTGGATTTGTTGCAGAGCTACGACTGGCCGGGCAACATTCGTGAACTGCAGAACGTGATCGAGCGGTCGGTGATTCTGAACTCCGGCGACGTGTTTGCCGTCGACGAGTCCTGGCTGTCGAAACAACCCGCCCGACGCCGACCTCAAGTGGCTTCACCAGCGCCCGCGCCGTCTCGGGGCGAGCCCCACAGCGAGCGGGAGATGATCGAAGCGGCGCTCGCCGCATCCCGGGGTCGTATCTCCGGGGAGTCAGGGGCCGCAGCGAGGCTTGGCGTTCCACCATCCACGCTTGACCACCGCATCAAGGCGTTGCGTATCAACAAGACGCAGTTCAAGTTCCGCTGACGTGCTCACCGGATCCTCCAGATTCACCAGATCCACCACAATCCCCACATTCTCAAGCCAACACATGACGTGATGTCGTTTGTTTATCACGACTTACGAGTGGCGCGTCGCTTGCCTTTCAGTCATGTCGAACCGCAGTCGCGAATGACTGCAAAGGAGGATGTGATGACACAGCTTACGAACGTGGTTGAGGCAACGGCGATTCGTCCATTTCAGGTGAACGTGCCGGAGGCGGAACTGACCGACTTGCGCCGGCGCATCGTGGCGACCCGGTTGCCCGAGAAGGAAACCGTTGCCGATTTCTCCCAGGGCGTGCCGCTCGCGACCGTTCAGAAGCTCGCGAGCTACTGGGCTACGGAGTACGACTGGCGCAAAGTCGAGGCGCGCCTCAATGCGGTGCCGAATTTCATCACCGAGATCGACGGCCTCGACATCCACTTCATCCACGTGCGCTCGAAGCACGAGAACGCGCTGCCGGTCATCATCACGCATGGCTGGCCGGGCTCCATCGTCGAGCAGCTCAAGCTCATCGAGCCGCTGACCAATCCCACGGCGCATGGTGGAACCGCGGCCGACGCCTTCGACGTGGTGATTCCGTCCATCCCGGGTTACGGCTACTCGGGCCGTCCCACCGGCACCGGCTGGGGACCGGAGCGAATCGCACGTGCCTGGAATGTCCTCATGCAGCGCCTTGGATACACGAAGTACGTGGCGCAGGGCGGCGACTGGGGCGCGATCATCACCGAGCTGATGGGCGTGCAGGCGCCGGCGGGATTGCTGGGCGTTCACACCAACATGGCGAATGTCATTCCAGCGGACATCGACGGCGCGGCCTTCTCCGGTGCGCCGGCGCCAGCGGGTCTCTCAGCCGACGAGAAGCTCGCGTACGAGCGACTGAGCTTCGTCTATGCCAAGGGCATCGGCTACGGCTTCCAGATGGGCCTCCGACCGCAGTCGCTGTACGGAATCGCGGATTCGCCCGTCGGCCTGGCTGGCTATTTCCTCGATCACGACGCGCGCAGTCTGGAGCTCATCGCCCGCGTCTTTGACGGAGAGTCCGAGGGCCTCACCCGCGACGACGTCCTCGACAACATCACCATCACCTGGCTGACGAACACGGCGATCTCCGGCGCCCGTCTCTACTGGGAGAACATGGGGGCATCGTTCTTCGGCGTCAAGGGCGTCAGCCCCGCCGTCGCGGTTGCCGTGAGCGTCTTCCCTGACGAGCTCTATCCAGCGCCGCGGAGCTGGGCCGAGCGGGCGTACCCCAACCTGGTCTACTACAACCAGCTCCCCAAGGGCGGACACTTTGCCGCCTGGGAGCAGCCGAAGTTCCTATCCGAGGAAATGCGCGCAGGCTTCAGATCGCTGCGAAAGTAACCGGATGAGAGGTAGAGGGCTTCGCCGCGGGTACCCGACACGAAGCCGGGGCTCGCGGCGGGGCACACCTCGGGCGAGGAGAACAACATGTCAGACGCCGTGACCATCGTGAATCGGGACCGGCGGCGTTTTCTCGGGAGGGTAGCCATGGCGACCGGAGCCGCGCACCTGGGCATGTTCGGCACCGCGGAATCGAAGGGCGCGTCGCGTGAGCAGACCGCCATCGGTCGCGCGAGCGAGTGGCTCAATTCCCCTCGTCTGACGCCGGAGAGCCTCGAGGGGAAGGTCGTGCTCGTCCAATTCTGGACTTACACCTGCATCAACTGGCTGCGCACGCTTCCGTATGTTCGCGCGTGGGCCCGGAAGTACGGCCAGGAGCTGGTCGTCGTCGGCGTGCACACACCAGAGTTCGCCTTCGAACAGAACGTCGACAACGTTCGTCGAGCGCTTACGCAGATGAAGATCGATTACCCAGTCGTGATCGACAACGACTATGCCATCTGGCGCGCCTTCGACAATCACTACTGGCCTGCGTTGTACATGCTCGATCCCCGCGGCCGCGTTGGGCACACGCACTTCGGCGAGGGTGAGTACGAACGATCGGAGCGGGCCATTCAGCGACTGCTTGCGAACGCCGGCGCTGCTGTTAGCGATCGCAATCTCGTTCGCGTCGAGCCCGCGGGCATTGAGGCGCCCGCCGAATGGGCCAACCTGCGATCTCCAGAGAATTACCTGGGGCACGAGCGGACTGAGAACTTCGCATCACGGGAAGGGGTCGGGCGGGACCGGCGTCGCCGCTATACCGCCCCTGCCCGCCTGGCGCTGAATCAGTGGGCGCTGGTTGGCGACTGGACGATGGGCAGGCAGGTGACTGTGGGGAGCGGTCCCAACGGCCGGATCGTGTATCGCTTTCACGCCCGCGACATTCATCTCGTCATGGGACCGCCGCGGCCCGGCGCAGCTGTGCGATTCCGCGTGTCGATTGACGGGCAACCGCCGGGGGCTGCTCACGGCAGCGACGTGGATGAGGGGGGCAACGGCACGGTTGTCGAACAGCGGTTGTATCAGCTCATCCGACAGCCGAAGCCGATCGTCGACCGACAGTTCGAGATCGAGTTCCTTGATGCCGGTGTGGAGGCGTTCGCCTTCACGTTCGGCTGATCCGAAACCGGTCTCGTGAGCGCAGACGCAAGGAATGACGGCATTGCCGCGCGTGACCTCGCTGCGTCGACCGGAATCCGTCGCATGACCCGGGCGCACACCGGACGCTCAACGGATCGCGTCAGGACGGCTTCGCCGGTCAGCGAATCGACTTGCGTGAGTTTTTGGGAAACTTCAAGATCGAGAGGATTTGACTCCCGAACCCTCGGCCCCCAAGGTCGAGTACACGGCGATGTTGCTGGGCGCCACCGGCAACGTGGGTGGGCACATCCTGCACTTGCTCGTGCAGAGCCCGCTGTGTAAGAAGGTGGTTGTCGTGACTCGGCGCAGCGTCGCGGTTTGTCATGCCGCTGTTCCACGGGGCGATGCCGTCTCGCTACCACTCGATTCACAAGAACGACCTGGCGCGCGCCATGGAGGCGGCGTGGCGGCCGCCGGCGCTGACAGGAGCGAGGCCCGAGTGGATGGAGCCCTTCGCCCGGACGATTGATGCGGCAAAGAAGCACGTGGTGTCGAGCACCCTGGACCGGGTCGATTGGAACGCGGAGCTCGTGCGGGGGGATCTGGGGAAGGGGCTATCGACGCATGTCGACTTGAGGCTGGTGAGGCGGCTGGAGTTCGGCTCGGGGGCGGTGGCGATGCGGTATGAGCCGAGAAAGTAGCCATTGGGCTTGTACGCCTGAGTCGGCCGCATCATGTGAGTCGGCCGCATCATGGAGCAACTCGAACTGCGCCCACCAGGTGCGCCCAACCGTTGCAGCCCTTTGCCGCGGTGCCTGATGCAGAAGGCAGTTCCGCGTCGGATCTCAATCGCCTCGAGCTGCAGCAGAGGAAGAACAGATGAAGGCATCCGCCTTGTTCGGGGCTGGTTGGGAAGACGACTCGCTAGAGGTGCTGTGGCGGGACGCTGATCGTGCCTTCTGCAGACTACGGCGGGATGTTGCTGACGGCGGCAGGCACGCGTTCATACCCATCCAGTCCGGCGCTGAGCATCCGACGCTCGAGAGCCTCAATCGACTCAGACACGAATACGAACTTCGAGAGTACTTGGACAGCGCGTGGGCATTGCAGCCAGTGGAGCTCGTACGCGAACGCGGGCAGAGCATGCTCGTTGTCGACTACGCCGGAGGCGAGCCTCTCGATCGCCTCACCCGTCAACCGATGGAGATCGGACAGTTTCTCCGACTTGCAGTGGCCCTGTCCGGCGCACTCAGTCAGCTCCATGGACGTGGGCTCATTCACAAGGACATCAAGCCAAGCAATGTGCTCGTTGACTCGGCCACGGGGCGGGTCCATCTCACCGGCTTCGGCATCGCATCGCGCCTCCCGCGCGAGCGCCAGGCGCCCGAGCCTCCCGAAGTCCTTGCCGGGACGCTCGCCTACATGGCGCCCGAGCAGACGGGACGAGTGAATCGCTCCATCGATTCCCGCAGCGACCTTTACTCCCTTGGCGTCACGTTCTACGAAATGCTGACCGGCGGTCTCCCGTTCACGGGAGACGATCCGATGGAGTGGGTCCACTGTCACATCGCGCGACAACCGGCCGCGCCCAGCGAGCGGCTGAGAACTGTGCCCGTCTCGGTCTCCGCGATCACGATGAAGCTGCTGTCCAAGACGGCCGACGAGCGGTATCAGACAGCGGCGGGAATTGAGAGCGACCTTCGGCGCTGCCTTTCGCAATGGGAATCCGACGGGTTCATCGACGACTTCGCCCCCGGCACTCATGACACTCCGGATCGCCTCATGATCCCCGAGAGGCTGTACGGGCGGGACCGTGAGGTCGAAACCCTCCTCACCGCGTTCGATCGCATCGTTGCGGGCGGCCGGCCGGAGTTGGTGCTGGTCTCCGGATACTCCGGCATCGGCAAATCCGCGGTCGTGCATGAGCTCCACAAGGCGCTGGTCCCTCCACGTGGCCTGTTTGCATCCGGCAAGTTCGACCAGTACAAGCGCGACATTCCGTATGCCACGCTGGCGCAGGCGTTTCAGACTCTCATCCGCCCTCTCCTCAGCAAGAACGAAGAGGACTTGCGCAAATGGCGTGACGCGCTTCGAGAGGCGCTGGAGCCGAACGGGCTCCTCATCGTCGATCTCGTCCCGGAATTGAAGCACGTCCTTGGCGAACAGCCACCGGTACCCGAGCTGCCGCCGCAGGAAGCGCAGAGACGCTTTCAGCTGGTCTTTCGGCGGTTCATCGGCGTGTTCGCGCGCCCCGAGCATCCGCTTGCGCTCTTCCTCGACGACCTGCAATGGCTGGATGCGGCAACACTCGACCTGCTCGAAGACCTGTTGACCAGCAACGACCTGCAGCACTTACTGCTCATCGGCGCGTATCGGGACAACGAGGTCAATCCCACTCACCCGCTGGTCCGCAAGCTCGATGCGATCCGCCGGGCCGGAGCGGGAGTGCAGGACATCGTTCTCACACCGCTCGGGCGCGACGATCTGGGCCAACTGCTGGCGGACTGTCTTCACTGCGAACCGGAGCGCGCCACTCCCCTAGCGGAACTGATTCACGAGAAGACGACGGGCAACCCGTTTTTCACGATTCAATTCATTTCTGCTCTGGCCGACGAGGGCCTGCTTTCATTCGATTACGGCGAGCGGCGTTGGGCCTGGGACCTCAGCCGCATCCGCGCCAAGGGTTTTACGGACAATATCGTAGAACTGATGGTCGGGAAGTTGAATCGCCTGCCGGCAGAGACCCAGGAGGCGCTCCAGCAGTTCGCCTGCATGGGCAACAGCGCAGAGTTCGAGATGCTTCGGATGGTGTATCCGGGTTCGGTCGAGGGCATGCATGACGATCTTTGGGAGGCCGTGCGGTCCGGTCTCATCTTTCGTGGGGACGATTCGTACCGATTCCTGCACGACCGCGTGCAGGAGGCCGCGTACTCCCTGATCCCGAAAGACCTGCGCGCCGAGGCTCACCTGCGCATCGGCATGCTTCTCACCGCGCACACACCTCCAGCGAAACGCGAAGAAGCCATCTTCGAGATCGTCAATCAACTCAATCGCGGCGCGCACCTGATCGCCGCGGTCGAAGAGCGCGAGCGGGTCGCAGACCTGAATCTGATCGCGGGCAAGCGCGCGAAGTCAGCGACCGCATACGACGCCGCTCTCAAGTACCTCAGAGCCGGCAGCGCTCTCCTGACGGAGGAGACGTGGCAGCGCAACTACGAGCTCGTGTTCTCGATCGAGCACCTGATGGCTGAGTGCGAAATGCTGACGGCAGAGATGGTCGCAGCGGAAGATCGAATGCTGCGACTATCGCAGCGTGCGAGGAACCGCCACGACTCCTGTGTCGCGACGCGTTTGCGGCTCACCCTTTATACCAACTGGGACAAGAGCGACCGCGGGCTCGACGTTTTCCTCGAGTGGCTCCGCCGCGACGGCACCGACTGGTCGAGACATCCGACCCGTGAGGATGCGATGCGCGAGTACGCACGGATCTGGACGCTGCTCGGCAGTCGGCAAATTGAAGACCTCGTGGAGTTGCCACTCATTACAGACCCCGAGGTCCTGGACACGCTGGACGTCTTCTCGGATGCGGTGACACCGTCCTTCTTCTTCGATGAACACCTCTCATCACTCGTTGTCTGCCGCCTGGTTAGTCTGAGCCTCGAATACGGCAACTGTGACGCGTCGTGTTACGGCTATGCCTGGTTGGGCTTTCTTGCCGGGCCGCGCTTTGGCAACCTCAGAGACGGATATCGGTTCGGCCAACTCGGATATGACCTGGTCGAGAAACGTGGCCTGACTCGTTATCAGGCGCGAACCTACTTGTCCGTGGGCGCGCTCGTGATGCCGTGGACGAAACACCCGGCCAGCGGCCAGGACCTGGTGCGCCGGGCGTTCGACGCCTTCTATCGGGCCGGCGAACTGGCGTTTGCGGGTTACTGCTTCACCACAGCGTTCGCGCTCAGCCTGGCGGTCGGAGCGCCTCTCGCGGAAGTCCAGGCGGAAGCTGAACGCGGCCTGGCGTTTTCCCGCAAGGCCCAACTCAGTGTCGTGAGTGGCATCCTCAGCACCCAGCTTGGGCTGACACGGACGCTCCGCGGACTGACCGCGGCCTTCGGGCGGCTGGATCACGAGGGATATGACGAGCGTGATACTGAGCTCCATCTGGCCAGCAACCGCAATTTGGGGTTTGCCGAATGTTTCTATTGGGTCCGCAAGTTGCAGGCACGATTTCTTGCCGGGGACCACTCATCTGCGGTTGACGCTGCGGTGAACGCGCAACGTCTCCTTTGGAACACGCCGTCGAACTTCGAAACCGTCGAATGTCACCTCTACGGTGCGCTCGCGCATGCTGCCGCCCACGATGTTGCCTCTGGCGACCAGAGGCGGCAACACTTCGAGGCTATAGTCGGTTACCACCGGCAGCTCGAAGTGTGGGCCCAGCACAATCCTGTCACCTTTGAGAATTGCGCAGCGATCGTGGGTGCGGAAATCGCCCGGATTGAAGGCCGCGTGCTCGACGCTCAAGACCTCTATGAGAAAGCCGTGCGTTCGGCGCACGCCCAGGGCTTTGTCCACAATGAGGCGCTCGCCAACGAGCGGGCCGGAGGTTTTTACGCGGCGCGCGGCTTCGAGAGAATTGCGGCGACCTACCTGCGGGATGCTCGCTCCTGCTATCGCCGCTGGGGCGCGGAGGCAAAGGTTCGACAACTCGAGCAGCTCTATCCGCAGATCGGCGCCGAGGAGTCGATCGCCGATGCGACAGCGACGATACAGACACCTGTCGAGCACCTCGATCTGGCGACCGTGATCAAGGTGTCCGACGCGGTGTCTGGTGAGATCGTGTTTGAGAGGCTGATCGACGCGCTGATGCGCGCAGCAATTGAGCACGCGGGCGCCGAAAGAGGTCTCCTGATTCTTCCTCGAGCAGACGACTACCAAATTGAGGCGGAGGCAACAACCAGTACCGATGACGTGAACGTCGTGTTGCGCCAGGCGAGCATCACGGCCGCGGATGTGCCGAGCTCGATTCTTCAGTACGTTCTCCGGACCAAGGAAAGCGTTCTCCTGCACGATGCGTCCGGACAGAACCCATTCGCAGCCGATGAGTACATTCGGGGGCACTCCGCACGGTCTGTGCTCTGCGTCCCGCTCCTCAAGCAGACGAGACTGCTGGGGCTGCTGTACCTGGAAAACAGACTCACACCGCACGCTTTCACGCCAGCCAGAATGGCCGTCCTCAAGCTGATTGCATCGGAGGCGGCGACCTCACTCGAGAACACGCGTCTTTATCGTGACCTCCAAGACCGCGAGGCGCGGGTTCGAAGGTTGGTTGATTCCAACATCGTTGGGGTGCTCATCTGGAATGTCGATGGGCAGATTCTCGAGGCCAATGATGCATTTCTCGGCATGTTGCAATACGGTCGTGAAGATCTCGTGTCCGGTGGTGTGCGATGGACCGATCTGACGCCCGCTGAATGGCGCGAGCAAGATGAACGCGCGATTGCGGATCTCAAGTCGACTGGGACGGTTCAACCCTACGAGAAGGAGTTTCTCCGGAAAGATGGCAGTCGCATCCCAGTGCTGCTTGGCGGTGCGCTGTTTGACGCACGAGAGAACGACGGCGTCGCGTTCGCGCTCGATCTGAGCGAGCGAAAGAGAGACGAAGCAGAGATCCGGGCGCTCAAGGATCAGCTCTACCGTGAAAATCTGGCGCTGCGCGACGAGGTCGACCGCGCCTTCATGTTCGAGGAAATTGTCGGTTCCTCGAAGAGGTTGAAGACCGCTCTTTCCCGGATTGCCAGCGTGGCTCCCACGGACTCCACCGTGTTCATCTCGGGGGAGACTGGAACTGGCAAAGAACTCATCGCCCGTGCCGTCCACAAACGATCACGGAGGTCTGCGCGTGCCTTCGTCAGCGTGAACTGTGCGGCACTGGCGCCAACGCTGATCTCCTCAGAACTGTTCGGCCATGAGAGGGGCGCGTTCACGGGTGCGACCCAACGGCGGCTTGGGCGCTTCGAACTGGCTGATGGCGGCACGATCTTTCTGGACGAAGTGGGCGAGCTGCTGCCTGAGACTCAGGTCGCACTGTTGCGGGTCCTGCAAGAACGGGAATTCGAGCGGGTCGGAGGCACGCAGCCGATTCGCATCGACGTGCGGGTCATCGCAGCGACCAATCGTGATCTCGGCGCCGCGGTGGCGAATGGAAGCTTCCGAGAGGACCTGTTCTATCGCCTCAACGTATTCCCCATCGAGGTGCCGCCCCTTCGAGTACGCCAAGACGACATCTTGATGCTCGTCGAATACTTCGTGCACCGCTACGCCACCCGGGCGGGCAAGACCATCCGCTCGATTGACAAGAAGACGCTGGAGTTGTTGCAGGCCTACGACTGGCCAGGCAACATCCGTGAGCTACAGAATGTGATCGAGCGGTCCGTGATCCTGAGCTCCAGTGAGGTGTTCGCCGTCGACGAGTCGTGGCTGCCGAAACGATCGGTGCGAACGGCACCACGGATTGCGGCGTCGCCCGCTTCTCAGGGTGGGCCCCGGAGCGAGCGCGAGACCATCGAAGCGGCGCTCGCCGAGAGCCGCGGCCGAGTCGGCGGCTCGTCAGGCGCGGCGGCGAAGCTCGGAGTTCCAACATCCACGCTTGACCATCGAATCAAGGCATTGAACATCGACAAAGCGCAATTCAAGTTTCGCTGAACCGCCCGCCCACTCCGCTCAATCAGTTCGACCGGATCAACCGGATCAACCGGATCGACCAAATCAACCAGATCCACCGATCGCAATCGACTCGACATCACGTGTTTTGCTGCATTTTCAGCGGATTGCGGCTGGCGTTCGGCTTGCCAGTAGGGCATCCGGGCAGCAGGACACGCGACCATGACGTGCAGAGTCGACCGAGTGTTGATTGAACAGGGTGTCGTGCTTCGCATCAGTGGTCGGATCGCCGGGGAAGACCTGGATGTCCTGCGCACCGCGCTAGAAGAAGGCCGTGTCGTCGCTCTCGACCTCACGGAGGTCGAACTGGCCGATCGTGATGCCGTGACACTCCTGGCACGCACCGAAAGGAATGGCATCGAGCTCAAACACTGTCCGGCCTACATCCGCGAATGGGTGACGAGAGAGCGAGGCGGCAGCTAGCGCCGCGAGTGTGTGGCGGGAACAGCGTTGTTCGGAATCGCAGTCGCGAACTGGCTGCAAAGGAGATTGTTATGACAAAGCTCGCAGATGTGGTGGAAGCGACAGCGATTCGTCCGTTTCACGTGAGCACGCCGGAAGCGGAGCTCACCGACTTGCGGAGGCGCATCAACGCGACAAGGTGGCCTGACCGAGAAACGGTTACAGATGCGTCGCAGGGCGTGCAACTCGCCTTCATGCAAGCGCTCGCGCGATATTGGGCGACCGACTACAACTGGCGGCGGTGCGAGGCGCAACTGAACTCTCATCCCCAATTCATCACCGAGATCGACGGGTTGGATATCCACTTCATTCACGTCCGGTCGAGACATGAAGATGCGATGCCGCTCATCGTCACCCACGGCTGGCCTGGCTCGCCCATCGAGCAGCTGAAGATCATCGATCCGCTGACCAACCCCACGGCTCACGGCGCCAGCGCATCGGACGCCTTTCACGTGGTGATCCCGTCGATGGCCGGCTACGGGTTTTCAGGCAAGCCCACCACGCCCGGTTGGGACCCCGCTCGCATGGCGCGCGCGTGGGTGCAGCTGATGAAGCGCCTCGGGTACAGCCGATTCGCGGCGCAAGGCGGTGATTGGGGTGCGTTCGTCACGAACCTGATGGCTCAACAGGCACCTCCGGAGTTGATCGGCATCCATGTGAATTTCCCCGGTACCGCGCCATCTGACGTTGCCAAGGCGCTTCAGTCTGGCGGGCCGCCCCCGGCCGGTCTCTCGGCTGAGGAGCAGCGGGCATACGACCAGATGGCGTTCCTTTACCAGCACGTCCCGACGCAAATAATGATGGCCGCACACCCGCAGACCCTGTACGGGTTGGCGGACTCACCCGTCGCCCTTGCCGCCTGGATGATCGACCACGACGTGGCCAGCTACGAGCACATCGCGAAACTCTTTCTCGAGGGGGAGCCCTACGGCGATCTCACACGGGACGACGTCCTCGACAACATCACCCTTTCCTGGTTGACGAACACGGGCGTGTCCTGCGCTCGTCTCTATCGGGAATACAAGGGGGCCTTCTTCAACGACTTCCACATCTCCGTTCCGGCCGCCGTTAGCGTGTTCCCTGAAGAGGTCTACCAAGCTCCGCGGAGTTGGACCGAGCGCGCCTACCGCAATCTCATCCATTTCAACGCCCTCACCAAAGGCGGGCACTTTGCCGCCTGGGAACAGCCGCAACTCTTCTCAAAAGAGGTTCGGGCGGGCTTCAGATCGCTGCGAAAATAGTCGACGCAGACGCGCTCGAAGACGGGACGGCGTGGCCGCGCGTCGTCCCGCTTCATGCAAAGGCAGAGACGCATGTTCGCGCAACGCCCACCCGATCGCCGCCGTTTCCTTGGGTTGGCTGCCCTGTCCCTGGCTGCTGTGTGGATTGGCACGAGAGAGTCGGTGCAGTCGATCATCATGAGTCCGTTCCGACCATCCGGCGCAAGCGATCTGGCCTCGCTCGGTCGGGCGACAGCCTGGCTCAATTCACCCCCACTGGCGGCGGCGGACCTCCAAGGCAAAGTCGTTCTCGTCGACTTCTGGACTTACACCTGCATCAATTGGCTTCGCACAGCGCCCTACGTTCGCGCGTGGGCCGCCCGGTACAAGGAACAGGGGTTGGTCGTCATCGGCGTGCACACCCCCGAATTCACGTTCGAGGAAGATCTCGACAACGTTCGACGGTCTGCCCAGGAGAGAGGCATCACGTATCCGATCGCTATCGACAACTACCGCGCGATCTGGAATGGCTTCGGCAATCACTACTGGCCGGCCCTGTACTTCATTGATGCGGCAGGGCGCGTGCGCGATCACCACTTCGGCGAAGGCAACTACGAAGAATCGGAATTGAGAATTCGAGAATTGTTGGTGGCCGCCGGGAGCGGCGGCACCGACCGTGCGTCCGTTTCCGTCGAGGCGCTTGGTCCAGAAGTGGCCGCGGATTGGGGCAGCTTGAAGTCGCCCGAAACATACGTTGGCCATCACAAAGCGGCGAAGTTCGCGTCTCCTGGTGGTGCCGCTCTGAACACGCGGCACCTGTATGGCGTTCCGCCTCGCCTGCGCATCAACCAATGGGCGTTTTCAGGTGAATGGACGGTGAAGGCAGAGGCTGCCGTACTGAATGCTGCCCGCGGGCGGATCGTCTTCCGGTTTCATGCGCGCGATCTCCACCTCATCATGGGACCGGCCGAGCGCCGAGGATCCGTTCCTTTTCGAGTGTTGATCGATGGACGGCCGCCGGGCGCGAGCCATGGAAGTGATGCAGATGAGCAAGGTAACGGCACGGTCACCGAGCAACGCCTGTATCAGCTCATTCGACAGCCGGGACCGATCTCCGAGCGACAGTTCGAGATCGAGTTCCTCGATTCCGGTGTGGAGGCGTTCGCGTTCACCTTCGGCTGACGGATTTCGCGTACGCCGTGGTGTTGCTCAACACACGCTTCGTTGCAGCCTGCGGGGAATCACTGGCAGGCGATCTGGCCGCCCTCCAGCGTGCAACCGTCCGGCGGCCCGTAGACTTCCCAGTACTCCGCCAGATTGAGTCGATCCGTGAACGCCAGAAAGCGCGGATCCTGGGGCCCTCGCAATCACAATACGGAGAGATGGCCGAGTGGTTGAAGGAGACTATCGGACCGGCTCCAGCTTGAACACGCGCTGCAGAAGCGCCTTCACGTCATCGATGGCTTTGGTGTGTGCGCGAGCGTCATACCCGAGTGTCGCGCCGCGCCCGATGCATGCATCAGTGGCGGTCAACGGCAGTCCGGTATCTCGATTGACGATGCGCCCGACGGGATCTTCGTTGAGGAGACAGTGGCCGCGCCCCTGGCTCTGCGATCGCCTCACTGGCGTACCAGGGCTGTCGAATGCGTGGTGCGCTCCGGCGCACTCCGTCAGGTCGACGTCTTTACCGGCCTTCTGCAATCGTTCCACGTGTGAGCGGCAGGGCGCAATTGGCGCCGCGTCATCGGCTGTGCCGTGGAAGAGACGGATCGGTCGATCAACGACGTCGATATCGTCGACGAAGGAGGTGGAACACGATGTATAGAACGGCAGGTAGACGGCGAAGTTTGCATCGCGGCGATCGGCGCAGTGCGCATACGCCTCGACGAGTTCGCGGATCGCGAGGCGGTCGGCCGCTTCATTGGGAGAGACGACGAGGTGTTTGCTCATGAAGCACGTCTCCTTTGAACGCTCAGGGTAGCTGGTCGAAAAAGAGATATACGGCAGCAATCCGCCCGTCCCGGGCAATGATGAAATCGGTCCCGGCGTACGCTGGCGCCTCACCAGGACGACCCGAGACCCAGCGGACCCGCCCGCCATTGCCCAATTCCTCGGGCGGCGCAATCGGCTGATACTGAAAGTCGGGGTGCGTTGCCTTGATCGCGCCAGCGACGCGGTCGATCTCGTCGCGGCCACGGTATACGCCCCTGGGCTCGTGGAACACGCAATCTTCGGTGTAGATCTCGTCGATGGCCGCGCGCCGACGCGCGGGATCGTTTTCACCGAAGACGTCATGCAGATTACGGGTCAGCAAGGTCGATATGCTCTCGTTTGAAGCCATCGTGGTCTCCTTCTGATTAACCATTGCCCAGGCCCCCATCTTGCGCTATCCGACGCCGCTCGAATGCTGCTCTCGCGTCGTTCTCGTCGGGTCCGCTTGATGTAACGTGGGCGCCACGCCCGCCCCGATCGCGTCGATCGCGCGCATCATCTTTGCCTGCGGCAGCGACGCGACGTTCATCTGAAATGAGATCCGAGAGATACCGCCCAGTGCCTCGGCGTGTCGAAGGATCTTGTCGACCACTTCGTCCGGGCTGCCAATCAGCAGCGCGCCGTCAGGACCCCGCTGCGCGTCGAAGCTCGCACGCGTCATGGGCGGCCACCCGCGCTCCTTGCCGACATCCGTCATCGCTTTCGCGTAACCGGGGTAGAACGTATCAGCCGCCTCCTGCGTGGTTTGGCCGACATAGCCGAGCATATGGACGCCGACCTTCAATTGCTCCGGGGAGTGCCCCTGCCGCCGGCCGGTTTCTCGATACAGATCAATCAGCGGCCGAAATCGACGCGGCTCGCCGCCAATGATCGCCACCATCAACGGCAGTCCGAGCGCGCCGGCGCGCGCGAACGATTTCGGCGTGCCGCCGACGCCGAGCCAGATCGGTAGGGACTCCTGCATCGGCCGCGGGTAGACCCCTTGCCCCGTCAATGGAGCGCGGTATTGTCCGGTCCAATGCACATGCTCGTGCTCGCGGATCGTCAGCAGCAGCTCGAGCTTCTCCTCGAAGAGGGCGTCGTAGTCCTCCAGCCGGAATCCGAAGAGCGGAAACGCCTCGATGGACGACCCACGACCGACGATCATCTCCGCGCGTCCGCGCGAGAGCAGATCGAGGGTGGCGAAGTTCTGAAAGGCGCGCACCGGGTCCTCGGCGCTCAGCACCGTGACTGCGCTGGTCAGACGAATACGTTGCGTTCGTGCCGCGGCGGCGCCGAGAATGACCGCCGGCGCGGAATCCAAGAACTCGCGACGGTGGTGTTCGCCAATGCCAAACGCGTCCAGGCCGACCTCGTCGGCATGTTCGATCTGCTCGACCAGTTGTCGCAGCCGATCCGCCGGATTCAGCGCGCGACTGTTCTCGTCGAACGCCGCCGCAAAACTGTCGATACCCCCTTGCATGGGTGTACCTCAGAGAAAGGACCATCCAATCCGAACGAAGGGAAGACGCTCAGCTCCGCCTCGACAACACGCTCGCCAGTTGTTCACGACGTGCCCACGCGATCGCGAGGGATCCGGTGAGCAGCACGGTTGCGGGCACCGCAGACCCGCCGACGATGAACAGATGGGTGAAGACGGCGCCGACCATCGTGGGGATGAGCAGGAGCGCACCGAACGCCGCCAAGGACGGCACAAGGAGTGCCACGGCCGAGACGACCTCGATCGAGCCGGTCACGTAGCGGAACCACTGCCCGATGCCGATCGCATCGAACAACGCGACCAGTTCGGGCGCGCCGGTCAGCTTCAGGCCGCCGGCGAACAAGAACATGCTGGCGAGGGCAATCTGGGTGATCCAGAGCGCGGCGAGAAGGATCTGCCCGCGTGGGATCGATGGTGCCTGGTTGGCGGTCATGCCGTTTGAGGTGAGGGTGCTCATGGTGTAGCTCCTTCCATTCGATGGTTACGATCAGATACTCAGGCATGATCGGATACCAATGACGGCCGCGCAAGACGGCACTTTTACCTGCGTTGGTCACATGGAGGGAACCATCGGCCGATAGTCACCCGGTGCCCAATGGTCACGAATGTATACTTGGCATCCGTTCGATACATTCAGGACAAGGCGGTGAGCCGCCTCAGGCATGGCGGAAGGACCAAGCGATGGCGCAGGGAGCGAAGAGGATCGCGGCGGAGAACAGCCACCACGACTGCGACTTTCGAGACATGCTGAGTCGCGTCGGAGACAAGTGGAGCCTGCTGGTGATCTTCATTCTCAAAGGCAGGCCTGCGTTTCGAGGGCGGTTCTCGGATTTGAAGCGCAGCATTCCGGGGATATCCCAGCGGATGCTCACGGCCACCGTTCGCAACCTTGAGCGTGACGGCATGCTCACCCGCCACGTCTACGCAGAGGTGCCGCCCCGCGTGGAGTACGAGCTCACCCCCCTTGGCAGAGGGCTCACAGAACCTGTACTCGGCCTGGTCTCCTGGCTTCAATCGAACTGGCCGGTTATCCGGAGCGCGCGCGACCGATTTGATGCGCGAAAGCAGGTGGCAACAACCGTCGCCCGACCGGCTTCTTCCACCGCGATTCGCGGCAGCTGACCTCAGACGATTCACTACCGCAGTCCGGGGAGCGTTGTTCTCGATCCGAGAGCCCTCGCGACGCTGACACCGGAATCGAAGCTCAAGGGCCTCGTTCACCACGCAGCGGCTTATACTGGAACCGCTCGTCCACGGCGCGTCGATAGCCAGGCTCAGGGGCCGTAAGTGATGGCGGGACATTAGGGGGGCTTACACAATCCGCTACACAATTCGGGGTTTGCGGGCTCATCAACCAGCCTGTAAACAGCTGATTCTACAGACACGGAGAGATGTCCGAGTGGTTGAAGGAGCACGCTTGGAAAGCGTGTGTAGGGGAAACTCTACCGAGGGTTCGAATCCCTCTCTCTCCGCCAACCTTTTTTGTCAATGATTTAGGCCTGTTTCGCTGATTTCTGAAAATCTGAGGTCAAGAAAAGGGTAAAAAGGGGCAATGGTGCTAGAATGCATCCGTGGCCCTGAACCTTTATCGCCGCCACCGTCAGGATTGCGAAGCCGAACGTCCCCTCTATTCCGCCACGGGCGAGTTCACCGAACGCCAGCGCGGCTTCAAGAAGTGCGCGTGTACGATTTTTGTCTCAGGCACCCTTGCTGGTCGGTTCAGGCGTCAGCGCACTGGAAAGACAACCTGGGACGACGCCCGCGCCTTCGCGACCGCCCTAGAAGCCATTGGGTCTTGGGATGGCGAGCCCATCGTCGCCGCAGCGCAGCCCGAAGCCGCGCCTCCTCCGCGCATCACCGTTGCGGATGCGATTAAGGTTTTCCTATCGAACCGCGAAGCCTCGAATCTAGCGCCGGCCAGCCTGCGGAAATACGGTGTGTTGACGCGCAAGCTGCAGGCGTTCGCCGATAGCCGCGGCTACATGATGCTCGATCAGTTCACCGTCACGGACATCGATGTTTTCTACAGCACGAGCAAGCTCGGCATCCGGTCGAGAGCGAAAATGCTCGAAGCCATCCGGAGCCTATTCAGATTCTTCGTTAACCGCGAATTCATCGCGAAGTCGCCCGTCAGCGCCGACCTGAAACCGCCCATAGGCGGCAACCGCATGGCGAACAAGATGCCGTTCACCGACGAGCAGCTTGCCGACATCATCAAGGCTTGCGATCAGATCAACGGATATAAGAAAGATGGGCGCTGGGGCAACCGTCATGGCTCAGGTGAATTGACCGGGGAAGACCTGAAGGACTTCATCTGGCTCATGACGTACACGGGCCTGCGGATTTCGGACGTCGTGTTGTTTGATATGGAACGCTTGCACGGCAATGAGGTTTTCCTACGCACTAAGAAGAACGGCGGCGAGGTGTTCACCTATATTCCCGACTGGCTGCGCGACCGGCTTCAGGCACGCGCGCAACGCTGCGGCAAGCAGCCGTTCATGACTAGTCGCAGTCCGCGCCTCGATGGTATGACCGACATCTGGCGACAAAGACTGGCGAAGGTTTTTGAGCTTGCTGACATCGGCACCGAGCGGGCGACTCCACACCGGTTCCGTCATACGTTCGCGCGCATCCTCTTGGAAAAGGGAGTGCCTGTCGCTGCAGTCGCAGACCTTATGGGCGATACCGAGCAGGTCGTTCGGCAACACTATTCCCGGTGGTGTGGTGAGCGTCAGGCCGCGCTGACCAAAATCCTCAAAGATGCCTTCAGCGACAAACCTAAGCTGGCAGTATTACAGAGCCGCCGCGGTTAGACTCCTTCAACGACAATTCTTCAATACACTGTCCCGGACCCTGAGCGACAGAAAGCGCTGACCAGAACGTTCAACAGCGTCTAACTGACGTTAAGGAGGGAGCAGGTGGAGCTGGTTGGAATTTCCGGCAGTGCCAAAGAGCGCGCGGCCCTGGGGGACGTTCAATGAAACAAAGCGGTGAACTATCGAGGCGGGAAGCTAGAAGCTCTTGACGGACGGAATAGACCGGTCTCAGTCTCCTGCACGGCAGCCACGGTTAACGGCTGTTGAGCAGGCGGGTGTGAATTCGTGCTGCCACCGATTGGGGCACGGAATAGATCGTGTGCGCCTTCTTGTGTCCGAGGCGAATCTTGATGACGCCGCGTTCCTCTTTGACCAGCAGCCGTACTGTTTCCCGGCCAAGCTGCCACATCTGCGCAAGTTCCCCGATGCGATAGTGTCGCTCGAATGCCGGGTGCCCCAGCGCGGACGACTCGGTGCTCCTCGTCGGCGTTGCCGTTTGGGCCATCTCTCGAGCGGTGAAACGCCCATCCTCTGTGGACGTCATCGGGTTGTCGCGGTCGTTCGGGGTGATCTTCACTGTCATTCTGTCTGTCGCCATTCTTCTCGCCCGCGGTTATCGCGGCTCCTTCGCAGCCAAAGGAGCCCGTAACGCGGGGGTAGCGAGCCGGTGCCGCCGTAGGCTGTAGCCAATGGCGAGGGAGTGACAGGCGCTTTTCAGACTGGCGCGATCCGAGACGGCGGAAGCCGTAAAGCGGCGGTGCCGGGGAGCGTAATGGCGAGAGCAGAGACGGTGGGTAGCGAACGGCTCTACGCCCGCACTCAGCTGAGCTCTTGGGCGAGTCCGATGAGAAGTCCTTCAGGCCCGCGGATGTAGCAGAGTCGGTACGCGTTCTCATACTGGACCACTTCGCCTACGAGGTGCGCGCCGCGTTTGCGGAGCCTCTCGAGCGTGTCGTCGATGTCGTCCACGGCGAACATGACGCGTAGGTAGCCCAGAGCGTTGACCGGGGCGTTCCGGTGATCTGCCACCGCAGGCGGCGTAAGAAATCGGGAGAGCTCGAGGCGGCCGTGGCCGTCCGGTGTGCGCATCATGGCAATCTCTACGCGCTGGTCGCCTAATCCAGTGACACGTCCCGCCCATTCTCCTTCGACCATGGCTCGCCCTTCGAGCTCGAGGCCTAGGTCGCGAAAGAAATCAATCGTCGGTGCGAGGTCGTCGACGACGATGCCTACGTTGTCCATCCGTTTAAGCGCCATGTACGCACTCTACAAGATGTCGTCTATTCTGGGGAGATGCCGCACGCAGCGCGCCAGCCATCCAGATGACCAGCAAACTGCGGCCGATGCTCAAGCAACTTCGCGCCTACTACGACGCCAACGGCATTTCTGCCGTCGGGTTCTGTTGCAAGCATCAGGCGGAGTGTAGCGCGGGCGCTCCAGGTTTTACTGCTGCGAAAGAGACGTTCGTTGGACCGAAATACATCACCAGCGGTTTGCCCCGCCTCGTGTTCCTATCGCTCGATTCCGGCAGTGGCAAGTCCGAACCGGCGACGAGAACGATGGAAGCCGTGCAGCGGCGGAACCTCGATCGCAACTTTCACGAATTGCCGAAGAACAACCACTGGTATCAGACGCACGACCTTGCGCTCACGCTGCTCCAACCGTTCGACCCGTCGTTACGCATCGAGCGCGTGTTGCCTCACTTTGCGCACGTCAACAGCGCCAAGTGTTGCCAGAACAATCCCGAGCACCGGAAAGCGGATCGAGCGATGTTCGAGAACTGCCGCGATTACATCGGTGAGGAAATCCGCATTCTTCGACCGGACATCTTGGTGACGCAGGGCAAAGAAGCGCGGCAGGCGGTTGAGCACCATTTCGCCGGGCTCGATGCAGGGGAGGTGGCAGTCGATGCTGAGGGAAATGGATACCGCGTCATCCAGACGGCTGCGGACCATCACACCATCTGGTTCGCAACCCATCATCCCCGCAACTACGGACGCTTTTGGGAGCAAAAGCGAACATGCTGGTCGCGTTACGCGCAAGCCGCTGTGGGCTTTGTGAACGGGACGCCGTTTGAGTGGACGGACACGGACGTCGCCCATGGCGTGAAGCGCACGCTGACTAAGACGACGACACGAAAGGTCACCAATTCAACTCAGGCTGGTCAACCCGAGCGACGAGCGCGGATGTCAGCCGCGGCACGGAAGGCGGTCAGCGTACGAATGCGTAAGTATTGGGCGGCAAGGCGGCGGGTGAACGAAGACTGACAATCTTCTGCACAAGCTGTGGAATTGTCGACGAATGGTCTGCCGCAGCGGGCGGCGGATGGACGTGTAGACTCTTCCGCGCTCGACTCCAGTCCTTCCGCATCGCGACCCTGATCCATCGAGGCTGCAAGCTGCCGCCTGACAGATGCGAAGCACTCCAGGGCGAGCGACGTTTCGGGTAGTACCTTCCTGTGCCGGGTAGCAGATTCCCGTCATTTCGTCGACGCCTGACGCTCGCCTTCGCCACCGCTTGACGGTCTCCACCAGCACCGTCGCGCCAGTCTGAAAAGCGCCTGTCACGCCAGCGCCAACGGTTCCGGCCTACGGTGGCACCGGCTTGCTTACCTCCACGCGCGCACGGGCTCCTCTGGCTGCGAAGGAGCCGCGATACGCGGCAAAGGAGGAAAAGATGGCGACGACGAAGATGACAGTGCAATTCACTCGGAACGACAAGGGCAACCCCCCGGGAAAGCTGGCCGATGCGGAGCTCCACTTCACCGACGGTCCGCTCGAGGGCTTGAAGTTGATCGGCTTCGCGATTTGGGAGACGCGGACCGGAGCGCGGCGGAACGTGACATTCCCGGCGCGTCAGTACAGCGTGAATGGCGAACGGCGCAGTTTCGCGTTACTGCGGCCAATCAGCGACACCGCGGCGCATGAGCGCATCCGCGATCTCGTGCTCGAGGCGTATACCTCGTACGAAGCTGAACTCGCGCGGACCGCGTGAGCCGTCAGCGCCGGAGCGCCGTCGATGGCGCTCCGGCTTTCTCAAGCGAGAGTCCAGCGACGGGACTCGCTGTAAGCGAACGCCTTTCCCATCTGCTGAAGACAGTAGTTGCCGGCGTCGCTCCGGCATCCGATTGTGCGGGAGCGCTTGGGCGCCTCAAGGCTTCCCTCCGCTGCGCTCCGGCGCTTCGCGGTCTTGACCCGCCCAGCGCGTCCCGTCGTTCTGGCAATTACCGGAGCGAGCTCACCCGTGAACGTCGGTCAGCCCGTGCGTGGCAAAGACACGGAGGGACTGCCAGGATTCAGTGTGAAGGGTTGTGCATCGTGCTGTCGATCACTCCTGGCGCGCGTCGAGCCGTGGTCCTTTGCAGCGCGATTCTGCCGCGAGCGACCTGTGAGAACATACCTCCCGAAGGGAGCAACTGATCAATGACGGACGACCCTGAGATTGGTGACGACGAGGGCTCCGAAAATCAGTGGATGGACGAGGACACGGACGATTCGTCCGAGATTAACGTCGAGACTCGACTCCCAGGCTCGCTAGACTGCGTGACAGTTGTTCTCGAGACGCCGTTTCCGGATCTGCGGATAGTGCGAACGATTGATATCGGGCGCGACCTGCGATGGGGCGCGCGGCGTGGGGAGCCGTGGTGTTACGAGACCGTCGTAGTCGAAGTGGCGCGCCAAGACAGACCGTTGCGCTGGCGAATCTATCAGACTCGGAAAGACGCGGAAGACGGGCACCGGGCGGTCTGCACGGCGATTGCCGAATCGTTGAACTACCTCGCACGACAGCCGTTGACGCCGCCGACCGGCGTTCAGTGAGAGCGGTTACAAGACCGGAGCGCCCGCGATGGACGCTCCGGCTGACGATCTATGCGGTTGCCGCGTTTTGCTCGTATTCGGAGTATGCCTCCAGGACGAGGTTCCGGATGCGCTCCTGGGCAGCGGCGTCCGCGATCGGACGGAGCAGCGTGAAGCTGCGCTTCTCACCGTTGACTGAGTACTGACGGGCCGGGAAGGTCACGTTGCGGCCGGAACCGCCGCGGCGTTCCCAGATCCCGAATCCAATCAGCTTGAGGCCCTCGAGCGATCCGCCGGTGAAATGCAACTCGGCGTCTGCGAGTCTTCCGACCGGGTTACCTTTGTCGTTCGGGTTGATCTTCACTGTCATGCTGTCTGTGGCCATTTTTCTCATCCGCGGTTATCGCGGCTCCTTCGCAACCAGAGGAGCCCGTAACGCGTGAGAGGTAGTCCGGGCGGCCCGACGTAGCCCGGAGCCCGTGTAGGTGGCGTGACGGCCGCTTTTTTGGCTGGCGCGAGCCGAAGGCGAACACCTACGGCGGAGGGCGTGAAGCGGCGGGCTGTCCGGGCGTTAGGCGAAGACAGAGAGAGTGAAGGCGAGAACGATCAAAGCCGTAAGTTGTTGCGAGCCTGATGAACGCTTTAGGGGTAACAGGGCGGAGCTACCCACAGGCGAACATTGGGCGTATGACCGGGCCTGTCAGAGGCCGCTGATACCCTGCTCGAATCGGAACCTAGATGTTGGTATGAACCGATCTGAAGGTCGGCCGATGTCGAGCAACGGACGCCACCGTCTATCGAGATGTCTCAGGACCCTCTGCGCCGCGGGTCGGGAGCGGAAAAGCCAGATTCAAGGTCGCAGGATGCGCAGGCGCATCGGGACCGCACGCTGTCCTTTGAATGCCGTCGGGTGAGATCAACCGAGCGGGGGCTCGCCGACTGAGCGAGCTCATACCCTCGGCGCTTGCGGTGTTGCCTTTTGGACATCCCGAAGTCGTCGGGGGCCGGATACTCGACGAACGACAACTTGCGCATCGGCAACTGATGCTCGATCACTTTCAAGGTGCGTCGAGGGTGGCGTCCTGACTTTCGGAATCGCCCTGGCAGCGAGGTAGACTCGCGGCGACCAAGGACTCGACGGGCTGGAATTCGGGACTCGACACAATGAGAGTGGTCGGCTTGGACTGCGCGACGGACGACGAACGGATCGGCCTCGCGTTAGGTGAATACGACGCCGGCGTGATGCGAGTCACTGATGTGACGGCCTGCTCGCGGGAACGAAGCGCGGCTGCGACGGTTGCAGAATGGCTCTCCAGCTCGCAACGCGGCTTGTTGGCTGTGGACGCCCCGCTTGGGTGGCCTGCGGGGCTACGAACAGCGCTGGCGACGCACAAAGCAGGTGATGCGATTGCAGTCGAACCGCACCAGATGTTTAGGCGCCACACCGATCTCTTCGTTCAGGAGCATGTCGGCAAGACTCCACTGGACGTCGGAGCGGATCGCATCGCGCGCACGGCGCACGCGGCGCTTCGCATTCTCGGAGAGCTACGAACTGAGCTCGAACTCCAAATACCTCTGTGTTGGAGTCCGGATGACGTGCGCTCAGTTGAAGTGATCGAGGTGTACCCAGCAGCGACGCTTTCGGCGCGTGGTATCCGGTCATCTGGGTATAAGAAGCCGGAGCAGTCGCTCGCGCGGCAAGAGATTGCGGCGGCCCTGGATGGCGCTCTTACCGTAGACGTGGCGCCGGGGGACATCACGATGACCGGCGATACACTTGATTCCGTGGTCTGTTTGCTCGCGGCGAAGGATTTTCTCGACGGGCGGGCTGTCGCACCCGAGAACCGAGCGCTTGCTGCACAGGAAGGCTGGATCTGGGTGCCCACCGACGTGGTCAAATTGAAGCCGCGGGCGGGCACACCATCGGGCGATTTCGCACCGGCTCCCGGCAGTGGTGTTATGTGTCCCGCTTGTGGCCTGAAGAATTTCAAGTCATGGCCCTCTGGCTGGGATGCGCACGTCGCTCACAGGTGCCCAGGGGTTCAGGGCGCCACGCCGGCTGAACGAAAGAACGATTTTAGGATCCGATTCCTTCATGGACGTATTTGATTTCCGGAACAGGCTGGTCGAGGACTACGGGCGATACACCCGAAGTTTCATCAAGATCGCCGACCCGCGCGTTAAGGCGAAGGTCGATGGCGCCCTGGATGACGGCGCGCTGTGGCCCGAACCGCTTCTCCAGCTGAATCCGACATTCCTGGCTGGTGGAACGATCGACGACCTCGTCGCGGACGGAACGCTGCATCCCGAGTGCAAGAAGATCTTCAGGATCGACAAATCGGATTCGGATCATTCTGGCAAACAGCTTCTGCTCCACACACATCAGACGGAAGCAATTCGAAAATCTAAAGAGGGCAAGTCGTACGTTTTGACGAGCGGGACAGGGTCCGGCAAGAGCATGACCTACATCGTGCCGATCGTCGATCACGTGCTGCGACGAGGTTCGGGGCAGGGCATTCAGGCGGTTGTCGTCTACCCGATGAACGCGTTGGCCAATAGCCAGGCTGAGGAACTGAAAAAGTTCTTGGAAAAGGGCTATGCCGTCGGTCAGTCGCCGGTCACGTTCAAGCGATACACTGGCCAGGAAAAAGGAGAAGAACGCGAAGCGATCCGCAACAATCCGCCCGACATCCTGCTCACCAACTACATGATGCTCGAGCTCCTCCTCACGCGTCGCGAGGACCGAGCACTCGTCAAGGCGGCTCAGGGGCTTCGATTCCTGGTTTTCGACGAGCTTCACACGTATCGCGGTCGCCAAGGAGCTGACGTTGCCCTCTTGATTCGACGGTGCCGGCTGGCCTTCGGAGGCCACGACTTCATCTGCGTAGGCACGTCCGCCACGATGGCGAGTGAGGGGACATCGCAGAATCAGAAAACGGAAGTCGCGCTCGTCGCGGAAGTGCTGTTCGGAACGAAGATCGACGCTGCGCAAGTCATTGGCGAAACGCTCGAACGCGCAACTCCTGAATTGAAGGGGATCGGTGGGGACGCCGGGCGGCAGTTGGCCGCCGCGATGAAATCCACGGATGCCCCGCCAGAGACTTACGAGGCGTTCCGCAGCCATCCGCTCTCAAGCTGGATCGAATCCACGTTCGGTGTTCAGACGGAAGAAGAAACGGGACGATTAATCCGCAATGCACCGCAGCGGCTGCGCGGCGTGGACAGCGCGTCTGCGCAACTGGCAGAGATCGCCGGCTCGGACCCTCAGAAAACTTACGAGTTGCTCAGAGCGTTCCTGCTCAAGGGTTCGGAGCTTCGCCGGTCAGAGTCGAGCCGGTTTCCGATCTTTGCTTTTCGACTGCACCAGTTTCTCACGCGTGGAGACACGGTCTGGGCCACGATCGAGCGTGAAGGCGAACGGCACTTGGAGTTCGCGAAACTGGTGTCGAAGCCTGGCGAACCGGACAAAACACTCTATCCGCTCGTGTTCTGCCGGCAGTGTGGCACGGCGTACTACCGCGTCTCTTCGTCAAAGAATGCGCAAGGACAGCAGCAACTCGCGCCGCGGGAAGACCGCCGAGAAGAGAAAGGCGATGATCACACGGACGGCTATCTCTACGTGTCTGAAACAGCTCCGTGGCCGCGAGGCGACGGTCAGGAGCTGCTGAATCGTGTCCCTTCGTTTCTCAAGGAGCCGACGGCGGATGGTGGAGAACGGATCAGACCCGATGCTAGGGCCGATCTCCCCGCGACGGTCTTCGTCGACGCGAGCGGTCAAGTAGTCTCTGAAGGGAAGGGCGTTCCCGCGGCGCTGATTCGGAATAATTTCCTCTTCTGCCTGGAGCCGTCGTGTGGGGTAGCGTACGCCAAGACCCAGAAGTCAGAACGAGCGAAGTTGGCCACGCTCGGTGTGGACAATCGCAGCACAGCGACGACTGTGCTTGCGGTCAGGGCTCTCATTGAGCTTCAAAGTGACAGGAGTTTGAGCAAGGACGCCAGAAAACTTCTCAGCTTCACCGACAACCGCCAGGACGCGTCGCTCCAGGCCGGCCACTTCAACGACTTCACGCAGGTGGCCTTGCTCCGTTCCGCACTGCATAAGGCGTCCCAGACCAAGGGAGCGTCTGGGCTGTCGCATGCCGAGCTGTCTCGAGGTGTGTTTGACGCACTCTCGTTGAAGTTCGACGAGTACGCGGCTGATCCCGAGATTCGAGGTCCTGCAAGAACAGCCACCGATGACGCCTTGCGACGCGTGATTCAGTATCACGTGTACCGTGATCTGGAACGTGGCTGGCGTGTCACGGCGCCCAACCTCGAAGACTGCGGGTTGTTGCGCTTCGAATACGAGGGCCTCGCCGGCGCCGACGGCCTATTCGCGGAATCGGACCTCTGGAATCGTGGATTCTCAGTGCGCGTCGACCGGAATACCGAGACATTCGTCGACTCGCCAGGACCAATCCAGCGCTGTTCGCCGGAATTGCAGCGAGAGCTGGTCACCACACTGCTGGATGTCTTGCGACGGAACCTCGCGATCAAAGTGGAGGTCCTCGACCCACTAAAGCAGCGAGACCTAGTCGATCAGACGCAACCGCGGTTGCTGGAGGGCACAGTCTGGTATCTCGACGAGTTGCGCGAGCTGGTGCAGTCCGACGTCGCATACCCGCGTCCCAAACGGGCCGGTGAATCCTCAGGGCTCTTCATCTCCTCGTACGGCAGCTACGGAAGATACCTGCGACGCTCTCTCAAGCCGTACGTCCTTCCCGGCGACGTGTTCGGCCGGACCGAGGTCGACGCCACGATTCGGTTCCTGCTCCTCGCCCTCAAGCGCTACGGCATCGCCGAGCAGGTCCGCAGTGGCGATGTACCGGGGTATCAAATCAATCCGGATGCCCTTCGGTGGGTGGCGGGCAACGGTGAAGAGCGACCGATGGATCGGACGCGACTGCTGGATGCCGGCGAGATTCCGCCGCAGGTCAACGAGTACTTTGTCGAGTGCTACCGTCGATTCGTCGATTTGAAAACCGTCCTTGAGGCGCGGGAGCACACCGCGCAGGTAACGTCGGACGATCGGAGGGAGCGAGAGGAGCGATTTCGGACGGCCGACCTGCCGCTCCTGTTTTGTTCGCCGACGATGGAACTCGGCGTCGATATCGCGCAACTGAACGTCGTCAATCTGCGGAACGTCCCGCCGACGCCGGCCAACTACGCTCAACGGAGTGGCCGCGCAGGACGAGGTGGGCAGCCCGCGCTGGTCTACACCTACTGCGCGGGCCGGAGTCCCCACGATCAGTACTACTTCCGCGAGCCAGAGGGCATGGTCGCAGGCTCGGTCGCGCCTCCCCGTATTGACCTTCGCAACAGCGATCTGGTTCGTGCTCACATTCATGCGTTGTGGATGGAGGTGGCTAAGCCAGACCTTGGAAAAACGCTGACGTCCATTCTGGATGTTCGCCATGAGGACGGCCGGATTGAACTGCCCGTCAAAGATCCGATCCGCCGCGAGTTGGAGAATCCCGCGCATCGCGCCGTAGCGCTGGCAAAGGCCGACGATCTGATTGCGAGTATCCGGGGGCATCTGGCCGGCGCGAGCTGGTTTCACAACGCCTGGACCAAAGAGGCTCTCGATCAACTCGAACGAAGCTTCGAAAGCGCGTGTGAACGCTGGCGCAGCCTGTATCGGTCAGCAGTTCGGCAGCGCGAGCTGCATCACAAGATCATCGTCGATCATGCCAGGCCTGACGCCGAGCGTAACCACTCTAAGCGGCTGCGCGCGCAGGCCGAGAGTCAGATCCGTCTTCTCACCGAGGCTGAGGGGATCTACGAGGGGGACTTCTACTCCTATCGCTACTTCGCAGCCGAAGGCTTCCTGCCCGGCTACAACTTCCCACGACTGCCGCTGTCGGCCTATGTGCCGGGCCGCGGTGGGAACAAGGGAAAGGACGAGTTCGTCTCGCGTCCGCGGTTTCTGGCCATCTCCGAGTTCGGCCCGCGGGCGCTCGTGTACCACGAAGGCTCTCGTTACCGCGTCTATAAGGTGAACCTGGATTTCGGTTCGGACGCCATTGAGGACACCCACACACTTCCCACGGCGACGATGAAACGATGTGCGAAGTGCGGGTATGCGCACCTCGAACATCGCGTGAATCTGGCCGAGATCTGCGATCGCTGCGGCGCTGGGCTCGAAGGCCCCGCGTCGGTGTATTCGGATCTCGTCCAGATGCAGAACGTGAGCCTCAAGCTCGCGCAGCGCATTACGTGTGACGAGGAGGAGCGCCAGCGCTTCGGCTACAGGCTCGTCTCGTCGTACCGCTTCCCGGAGATTGGCGGCCGGCTAGACCGCAGGGATGCGGACGTCCTCGTCGATGGCACGCGCGTGATGCGTCTCAGCTACGGCGACGCAACCACACTCTATCGAGTGAATCTTGGCTGGAGGCACCAACGGAACAATCAAGCGCCCGGCTTCCTGCTGAATCTTGAACGCGGCTATTGGGCCAGTAATGCCGAGGATCAAGACGATGCTCAGGACGCCGCAGCTGGACGCCAGAAGCGCGTCGTGCCGTACGTAATGGATACGAAGAATGCGCTCGTCATCAGGTTTGAGCCGACGCGCTCCATCGGTGAAATGGCGAGTCTGCAAGCGGCGCTCAAAGAGGCCATCCAACAGCAATTCCAGCTCGAGCCGCGTGAGCTTGCGTGTGAGCCGATGCCGGGCTCGTCAGATCGAAACGAGTTGCTCTTTTATGAAGCATCCGAAGGTGGCGCTGGTGTTCTACGACAGTTGGTCGACGATCCAGGCGCGATTGCGTTGCTCGCTCGTCGTGCGCTGACAGTCTGTCATTTCAGCCCTGACACCTTCGAGGATGAGTACGCGGATGTGTGCGGCCAAGCGTGCTATCGCTGTCTTCTGTCCTATAGCAATCAAACCGATCATCAGCTGCTCGACCGCATGTTGATTCGGGAGATTCTACGTGATCTGTTGGGCGCCGAGACGAGACCCGCAGGCGGTGCCGGCACGCGGGAGGAACGGATGTTGGCGCTTCGCAGCAAGTGCGACAGCAAGCTTGAGCAGAAATGGCTGGCTGCATTGGACGCGCTGGTCCTGCGCCCGCCGAGTGACGCTCAGTACCTGATCGAAGCATGCTCGACACGCCCTGACTTCTTCTATCGGGACTTCAACGCGGCCATCTATATCGATGGTCCTCCGCACGATACGGCGGAGCAGATTCGTGCGGACGAAGAAATTACACGCAAGCTTCAGGAAGCCGGGTACATCGTCATACGTTTTCACCATCGAGCGGAGTCGCGGGAGATCTTCCTTCGGCATCCTGACGTCTTCGGAGCGCCTCGCGGGTGACTCCAGCAGCGCTCTCGAAACCCGGCACTCTTGTCCAGGCGCGCGGCCGGGAGTGGGTGGTTCTGCCAGAAAGTACCGACGAGCTCCTGATGGTGCGGCCGGTTGGTGGCCTGGACGAGGAGGTCGTCGGCATTCTCCCTGCGATCGAGTCAGTCGAGTCGGCCACGTTCCGCCTGCCAACGGCCGAGGACGTTGGCGATTTCGCCTCAGGCCGCCTGCTGCGCGATGCAGCCCGACTGTCGACCCGAGCGGCCGCCGGCCCGTTCCGCAGCTTTGCGCGCATCGCCGTTGAACCGCGACCGTATCAACTCGTTCCGTTGATGATGGCGCTCAGGCTGGATCCGATTCGGTTGCTCATTGCAGACGATGTTGGCATTGGCAAGACGATCGAAGCCGCGGTGATTGCTCGGGAGCTATTGGACCGCGGCGAGATTCGTAGAATCGCCGTGCTCTGTCCACCACATCTCGCGGAGCAATGGCAGAGCGAGCTGACGGAGAAGTTTCACATCGACGCCGAGGTGGTTCTGAGCAGCACCATCCAGCGGCTCGAACGCGATCTGCCTGTGGGCGTGTCCGTGTTCGACAAACACCGCTTCACTATTGTCTCCACGGACTTCATCAAGAGCACGCGGCGCGCTGAAGACTTCGTTCTCAAATGTCCGGAGTTCGTGATCGTGGACGAGGCCCATGGTTGCACGTTGGCAGGCGGCGTCGGGCGCGGACGGCAGCAGCGCTTCGAACTTCTTCAGAAAATCGCTGGTGACGCGTCGCGACACCTCGTACTCGTGACAGCAACACCTCACAGCGGCAACGAAGAAGCGTTCCGGTCTCTCCTGAGCCTGCTCGACCGCGACTTCGCGGACCTTCCGCCAGACCTCGACCAGGCGGAGCGCGCAGGCATTCGGCGCAAGCTCGCACGGCATCTGGTTCAGCGCCGGCGCGCGGATATCCGTCATTACTTGGAGACGGACACTGCCTTTCCTGAACGCAGGGACAAAGAAGCTACCTACGCGTTCAGCGAGGAGTTCCGTGCGCTCTTCGACGACATCCTAGCCTTCGCTCGAGAGTACGTGTCGGCGGGCGACGATGGCCAGCGCCGACGCCGCGTCCGCTACTGGTCGGCCCTGGCGCTCCTGCGCTGTGTCTCGTCTAGTCCGGCCGCAGCCGCGGCGACACTCCGCAACCGCGCCGCCGTAGACGAGGCGGCAGATGAGGACGTTGATGAAGTCGGACGGCGCACGGTGCTCGATCAGGATGATGCCGACGATGTCGTGGCGCTCGACTTCAGTCCGGGATCGGACACGGAGAGCCGTGAGGACACCACGCGCCGAAAGCTTCAGGAGTTTGCGCGGCGGGCCGATGGCATTACGGCTGAAGCGGACCACAAGCTTCAGGGTGGCGTTCGTGAGCTGAAGGCGCTCCTCAGGGACGGCTTTCAGCCGGTCGTCTTTTGCCGCTTCGTGGACACGGCCGATTACGTGGCCCGTCAACTTCGAGAGAGTTTGCCGGCGAGAGTGCGGATTGAGTCAGTGACCGGGCTGCTACCGCCCACCGAGCGGGAGGCGCGTATCGACAGGCTGGTAGCCGAGGGGGGTGAGTATATCCTCGTATGTACGGATTGTCTGTCCGAGGGCATCAACCTCCAGCAGCACTTCAACGCTGTTCTGCATTACGACCTCGCCTGGAACCCGACGCGCCACGAGCAGCGTGAAGGCCGCGTCGACCGCTTCGGTCAGGAAAAGCGCGAGGTCCGCGTCGTCACCTACTACGGGACCGATAACCCGATCGACGGGGTCATCCTCGATGTGCTCATCCGCAAGCACAAGAGCATCAAGAGCGATCTCGGTGTCACGGTGGCCGTCCCCGGTTCCAGCGAGCAGATCGCAGAGGCGCTGTTTGAGGGCGCCCTGTTCCGAGAAAAGACCAAGCCGGGCGGCAGACAAATCGTGCTCGATTTCATGGAGGAACTGGGACCCAAGCGGTTGCATATTCACGCTGAATGGGACCAGGCCCGCGATCGCGAAAAGGCTAGCCGGTCTCGGTTCGCCCAGCACGCGCTCAGTCCCGATGCGGTTGCGGCGGAGTTGCAAGACGTGCGCTCGGCCATCGGTCGCAGCGAGGATGTCGCCCGTTTCCTTCGAGGGGTTCTGAGCGCGGCCAATGTTCCGCTGCAGAGTAAGGGGAAGGCCGTCACCGTGCATCTGAGCAATGAGTCGCCGCGCGCGTTACGACAGGCCATCGGACGTGACGAATCCTTCATCGGACGCTTCGATCTGCCGCTCGAAGAAGGCGATGTGTATCTCGGCCGGACCAGCCCAATCGTCGAAGGCCTTGCAAGCTGGACGCTCGATCAGGCGCTCGACCCTGTTGCGCGGGACGCGAAGCCTGTTGCATCCCGTTGTGGCGTGGTATCCACGTCGGCTGTGAGCACACGCTCGACGCTCCTCGTGGCGCGCTTCAGGTACCACCTGCAGGTCGCTGGCGGCGCCACGGAGACCATTCTGTGCGAGGAGATCGTGCCGCTTGCGTGCACCGGATCGGCGGACGCTCCGAAGTGGTTGTCGTCGGAGGAAGGTGAGGCGTTGCTGGCCGCAACGCCGGAGCGAAATGTTATTCAGACCGCGATAGACCAGCAGCTTGCGCTGCTGATGCCGAGCCTGCCGAAATTCCAGCACTCCCTGTCAACCATCGCCGTACAGCGCGCCGCTGCGCAGCTTGCCGCTCACGATCGCGTTCGAGAAGTGTCTCGCGTGAAGGGCCGCGTCACGATTCAACCTGTGCTGCCCGTGGACATTCTCGGCGCCTATGTGGTGTTGCCAAGGCTCAACTGACCATGAGCCGACGTAACCACGACTTCCAGACGATCCGGTCCGAGGGCGGCCTTCTGCCGCCGGACCTGTTACGTCGCGTGCTCGATCCGAAAGAACAACTCGATGGTACGCGGCCTGAGGATTACGGCCTTCCTCAGGGCGAGAGACTGAACGAGGTCATCACGCAATCGTGGAACCGCCTACGCAAACACTGGGCGGAGTTTCGTGCCGCCGCGGAGCACATGCCGGCCACGGAGCCAGGCACTGGCCTTACCAACGACAAGTGGAGCCTGCCGCTCTTGCGCGAGCTGGGCTTTGGCCTGTTGCCGACAAGCGCTGGTCCTGAGATTGCCGGCCGTACGTACGCGATCAATCGCTTCTTCGGCGCCGTGCCAATTCATCTAGTCGGCTCCGGACTGAGCCTCGACCGCCGCGCTGCTGGCGTGCGCGGCGCCGCTGCGGCGAACCCGCACGGCTTGGTCCAGGAGTTCATCAACCGCAGCCCCAGCACCCTATGGGCCATCGTCTCCAACGGACTGGACCTGCGACTCCTGCGCGACAACCAAGCACTGTCGCGACAATCGTTTCTCGAATTCGATCTCCAGGCCATGTTTGCCGGTGAGGCTTATTCCGACTTCGTCTTGCTCTGGCTGACGGCCCACGCCACGCGGTTTGCACCGCGAGAAGGCGACAGACCAGAGAGCTGCTGGCTCGAGCAATGGACTAAGGTCGCCGAAGAACAGGGAACGCGCGCCCTGGGCGACTTACGCGGGGGTGTCGAGAGGGCACTGCAGATCCTGGGGGAAGGGTTCACCAGCCACCCGAAGAACGTCGCGCTGCGCGAGGGTTTGAGGACGGGACAGGTTCCGCTCGCCGACTTCCACGGTCAACTATTACGCGTGGTCTACCGGCTGATCTTTTTGTTTGTCGCCGAGGACCGCACCCTCGATGGTCAGTCATTGCTGCATCCGCACGATGACTCCGATATCGCGAGGACCGCGCGCGAGCACTTTGCGGACCACTACAGCACCGACCGCCTGCGGGAGCTGGCGGCGATGATCAGGGGCAGCCGCCACGGAGATCTCTGGCGACAGTTTCGGCTGCTCGCCGGCGCGTTGTCCGGCGACGAGGCCTTCTCTGCGGCCCGCCAGCATCTGGCGCTGCCGACGCTGGGCAGCTTCCTGTGGCACTTGACGTCGACCGCGGCACTTAACGATGCCGAGCTGACGAACCACGATTTCCTCGAGGCGGTGCGTCACCTCGCATTTACTCGGCAGGGTAGAGTGCTGCGGCCTATTGACTACAAGAACCTCGGGGCAGAAGAGCTCGGGGGGGTCTACGAAGGCCTGTTAGCGCTTACCCCGCAAATTAGTGCTGATGGCTCCCGGTTCACGTTCGCGGAATTTGCCGGCAACGAACGGAAGACCTCGGGCTCCTACTACACGCCAGACTCTTTGGTGCAGTGCCTGCTCGATTCAGCCATTGATCCGGTGGTAGAAGGGGTCATCAAGGGCAAGAGCGGCGCGGAAGCTGAGCGAGCCATCTTCTCGATGAGAATTTGCGACCCTGCTGTCGGTTCTGGTCATTTTCTGGTGGGTGCGGCACACCGGCTCGCCCGGCACCTGGCGCGCGTTCGTGCGCTGGCTCAGGGCGAGAGTGAACCGTCACCAGTCCTTTACCAACACGCCCTTCGCGACGTAATTGGTCGCTGCCTTTACGGCGTGGATGTGAACCCGATGGCCGCCGAGCTGTGTCGTGTGAGTTTGTGGCTCGAAGCGCTCGAGCCCGGAAAGCCCCTCTCATTCCTCGACCATCACATCCGCGTCGGCAACAGCTTACTCGGTGCGACACCTGAGCTCATCGCCGCCGGGCTGCCGGATGACGCGTTCAATGCGATCGAGGGCGACGACAAGAAGGCCTGCGCGACGTTGAAGAAGCGGAATAGGGCCGAGCGCAAAGGGCTTGGTCCGCTCTTCTCAGAGCAGGAAGCGGAGACGCAGACGCGACTTCAGCGGGCCGCCGCCGCACTTGAACAACTGCCCGACGACCGGGCGGAGGAGGTTCGCGCGAAGGAGTTGGCTTTCCGTCATCATGAAGAGACCGAAGAGTATCGTCGCAAGAAGCAGCTCGCGGACGGTTGGTGTGCCGCCTTTGTCATCCGTAAGTACTTCAGCGAACCGGGCCGGGAGAGCAGCGTCAGCGGGATCACTCAGGGTCACCTAAGTGACCTGGTAGGCGGCCGGGCACTTCCCGACGAGCTTTCTTCTGCCGCCGACCGGGTGTCCCGCCAATACAGGTTCTTCCATTGGCACTTGGCCTTTCCCGAGGTATTCGCCGAAGGCGGCTTCGACGTCGTGCTCGGTAACCCGCCTTGGGAAAGGATCAAAATTCAAGAGAAGGAGTGGTTCGCTGGAAAGCGGGATGACATCGCGGAAGCCAAGAATTCGGCGGGGCGAAAAAGGCTGATCGAGAGACTGAAGACAGATGACCCCGCGCTGTACGCAGCATACACAGAAGACCAGCGTAAGGCGGAGGGCGACAGCCACTTTGTGAGGAACAGCGGAAGGTTCCCGCTGTGTGGCCGCGGTGACGTGAACACCTACAGCATTTTCACGGAGACAAACCGCCTTATCCTCGGTCCCAAAGGCCGCGTTGGCTGCGTTATCCCGTCAGGTATTGCCACAGACGACACGACGAAATTCTTCTTCCAGAATATCGTCACGAGCAATTCTCTGGTTAGCCTATATGACTTCGAGAACGTCAAGAACATCTTCCCCGGCGTCGGCCACGGACGTTTCAAGTTCTGCCTCCTGACACTCTCAGGCTTGGAGAGTCCTGTCGCGGCCAGTGATTTCGTGTTCTTTGCGCATCAAGTCGAGGATATCAGTGACGTGCACCGGCACTTTACCTTGACTGCGCGCGACATCGCACTCATCAACCCAAACACATTCACATGCCCGATCTTTGGGTCCCAGCAGGACGCCGAGATCGGGAAGCACATCTACCGGCGCGTGCCGGTGCTCATTCGCGAGGGGCCTCCGGAAGAGAATCCGTGGGGCATCACGTTCATGAGGATGCTGGACATGGCGAACGATTCCGGGTTGTTCAGAATGGACGCGCTTCCCGATCACATGCCGCTCTACGAAGCAAAGATGATCCAGCACTTCGACCATCGTTACGGAGACTATTCGGACTACCCGGAAGGAGCGTTGACGACGATTCTTCCAGATGTGCCGAAGGAGAGACTTGAAAACCCACGGTACGCAATCACGCCGCGCTACTGGGTTGATAAGCGGGAAGTTCTGGGGCGCCTCGACGGCAGGTGGGACCGTCAATGGCTACTTGGGTGGCGCGACGTCACCCATGCGACGAACGACCGAACCCTGATCGCGAGTGTCATTCCGCGGACGGCAGTCAACCATAAATTCCCTCTAATGTTCCCGGGCCAGCCATCAAGCCTGGTCGCTGGACTGCTTGGCAACCTGAACTCGTTTCTTCTGGATCACTGCGCTCGGCAAAAGATCGGCGGTCTTTCGCTGATGTATTTCATATTGAAGCAGCTTCCAGTGCTGACGCCGGACAGCTACGAGCACCGGTGTGCCTGGGCTTCTGCTAGAAGCCGCGCGGTCGCCGGCCCAGTTCAGCCGGTGCAAGGATTGGAGGCTGTCCGGGTTAAGGAAGCTCGGTCGACGATAGGCAAGGTTCCAGCGACTCTGATGGACTGGCTCCTCCCGCGGGTGCTGGAGTTGGTGTACACGGCATGGGACCTGGAGCCGTTCGCGCAGGACTGCGGTTGGTCAGGCCCGCCGTTTCGATGGGATGAGGAGCGCCGCTTCGTCCTACGCTGCGAGTTGGACGCCGCCTTCTTCCACCTGTACCTGCCGGCCGAAATCAATGGCGACTGGTGCCTGACGGAGGGCGAGACAACGGAAGACTTGACGCGGCTGCAAACCAACTTTCTGACCCCACGCGAGGCTGTAGCCTACATCATGGACACGTTTCAGCTCGTCAAGCGCAAGGACGAGGCGAAATGGGGCGACTATCGTACGAAGCGCGTCATTCTAGAGGTCTATGACGCCCTCGCCAAGTCTATCCGCAGCGGCGAGTCCTACCAGACCCCCCTGGATCCGCCGCCCGCTGATCCCGAGTGCCGTCACCCGAAGAAAGCGATCGGGATCCTTGCGTTCGGTTCTCTCATCGCCGATCCCGGACCAGAGCTAGCGCCGAAAATCACGATGCGTATTAAGACGCCAACTCCATTTTTCGTTGAATACGGCAGATTAAGTGGGAAGACGAGGGGTGGCGCACCGACTCTCGTGCCCCATGAAGCCGGTGCTCCCGTTCGCGCTGAGATCCTTGTGTTGGATGACGCCGTCACTGTGGCGGATGCGACGGACATGTTGTGGCGACGCGAGCGACGAAAGTCCGGTTCTGGAGAGCCTTATGTTGAGGGTATGTCCGCCAACAGCGTGTTGGTGCGCCGTATTACCGACTCTCCGTGCGTCGTCAATGTGCTGTTTACGGACTTTCATTCGGCGGGAAAAATTGGACGGCCAAGCGTTGAGGAATTGGCGAGACATGCCATTCAGAGCGTCGCAACCGCCGACGACGGCAAGGATGGCATCAGCTATCTGATTGGCAATTTAGCAGAAGGAGTCGAAACGCCGCTGACTCCTGCTTACCGCGCTGAGATCCTGAGGCAGACCAGTACAAACTCGCTCGAAGAAGCGTTGATTGCGTCACGCCCACCAGCGCAAGAGCACATCTGATTCGCGGAAACCCGGTGCTGCAGATTGTAAGTATGGCCAAAGACCCTGATGCCCTGGCCGAGAATGGTCCTCCCCCAGTTGAGCAAGGCGTGAAGACCGTTCGCGTACCGGTAAGGATCGTCGATGGCACGGTTCAATTATTGTGGGGAACTGCGCTGCCGGGGATGTCGGATTGCAGCGGCGATCTCATTGTCCCAGCGTCTGCGATTCAAGATCCCGCGGACCTCGCGATGTTGAGTAAGGAGGAGTTGATACCGCTCCTGCCCGCAAAATCGACCGTGCTGTGCAAACTGGGCGCCCGTCACATCCCACCGGGCTTGCTTCCGAAGTGCAAGGTGGCGATGCTGCCAGAGGCGCCGTATCAGAAAGCCGCCTTCGTCGAGATCGTGCTGGAGGAAGCTCTGGAACTCCGCTTGCGTGGCACAAAGCCCGCTTTGCTCACAAATGTGCCGTGCAAGATTCCAGCTATGCCAGACGTCAGCGCCTCGAGTTTGAACGAGGCGTATCGGCGAATCTCAGAGGTATTTGAACCAACGCGCCGCAGCGCTGGCGGCAACGTGTTCTTAAATGTGTATCACAGGGCCTCTGATACTAAACCATTGGTCTCGCTGAACACGCTTCGCGACGAGCGCACTGGCGTGTGGGATGCCTATCTGCGCACGACGTTCATCGCCGAAACGCCGAACGGTAAGATCGAGATTCGGCCGGGTTCTTCAAGTGTCGCCCTCGACTCGATCCTGCGCAAGAATCGCGTCAACGAATGGGCATACGTGACGGCCTACAATCCCGGTTCCCGGCTCATGTCAGACGAGATCAACAAGCGCGCCCATGAAGAACTACGGAGGGTTGTAAGCGAGCGTCGATTGATCTGCTTCGATGGACACGGCGTTGGGCCGGGCGGCGTTTGGCCGCCGGAAGCCAGCTTGCTGGTCTTAGGCTTGTCGATCGATCAGGCTCGCGATCTTGGACGGCAGTTCGGTCAGCTGGCGATTGTAGTTGGGCGCGCTCGCGAATCGGCGCGAGTACTGGCTTGCTAGCGAAACGGGGTTCATTGTGCTTGCCTGTCAACGTGATCCTAGGCAGGAGCCGCCGTCGCGAGTTATTCGTCGGCAATCGGGGCGACCTCATCGATGAGGCGGCTTGTTGACCTCCCGCCCGGCGCCGACGAACTTCTGAGTCCCATCTCGTTCTGCCACTCTCCGTCTTCTGTCTACGCCTGACGCCCGAACGACCCGAGCGCCCTACGGGACAGTCCTCCGCCGGCACCGTCGCGCCAGTCACAGAACGCCTGTCACGCCAGCGCCATTGGCTCCATCCTTCGTCGGTCCGTCCTGGGCTGCCTCACGGCCCGCGTTTGGGTCTCTCTGGATGCGAAGAGACCGCAAAACGCGGGATCAAGGAGGCTCAGATGGCTACGACAGACATGACAGTGAAGATTCAAGCGAACGACAAGGGCAATCCTGTTGGGAAGCTCGCCGAGGCCGAGCTGCACTTCACCGCTGGCCCGCTCGAAGGCCTCAAGCTGATTGGATTTGCGATCTGGGAGCGCCGTGGCGGTTCCGGCCGCAACGTGACCTTTCCAGCGCGCCAATACTCGGTGAACGGTGAACGTCGCTCGTTCGCGCTTCTCCGGCCGATCGTCGATACCGCTGCGCAGGAACGCATTCGCGAGATCGTGCTCGACGCGTACGCGGCATACGAGCAGCAGGCCTCGATCGCCTCGTGAATCCGCCGCCGGGGCGTCCGTCGTGGACGCTCCGGTTTTTCTTGTTAGCGCAGCGCGATCACGCGCTGTCAGCGTCCGATCCGACGTGGACAGCCCAGTCCTGCCGCTCGGATCCAGAACGACACCCGCGGTTCCCACGTTGATCCTGTTCGATTTATCAACAGCTCGAATGTCTTCGCCCGTCTTGAGTCGCTCCGCGCCGTCCGTCGCCACATGGCGGACGGCAGTGGCTCCGCAGCGGTGAACCGGCTTCGCCGGCTGTGCCAGGGCGGCTACCTGATCACAGCCGCTGCAGAGAGCCATCGCCTCGCCGGGCCGGCGCTCCGCGCGTGTCCTCTCGATGTGCCTGTCGGGTTCCTGAAGTTGCGAAGGAACCACAACACGCACATACGGAGGACACGTCAATGCAGACGGGGATGATGAGACTTCGGGAGCTAACCGTACGATACGAAGTAAGAAAGGATCACGAGGGCCAACCGATTGTCGTTGGTCGAAACCTCGGCAGTCCTAGGGAGACTGCGTCGGCGTTGATGACCGCGTTGCAGGATCAGCCCGGCGAGGTCTTCGCAATTCTCTGTGTATCCACGAAGCTGCGCGTGATCGCCTATCACGAGGTCAGCCGAGGCACGCTCGACGCTACGCTGGTCCATCCGCGCGAGGTCTTCAAGGCGGCCCTGCTGGCAAACGCCGGGGCGATCATCCTGACGCACAACCATCCCAGCGGCGATCCGATCCCAAGCGCTGACGACGTCCAGTTGACCCGCCGCCTCGTTGATGCTGGCGCGTTGCTCGGCGTGGAGGTCCTCGACCACATCATCGTCGGCGACGGTCGCTACTACAGCTTCAAGGAGGGCGGTCGGCTATAGAGTCGGTCCGATCGCGCACCTCGTCGGCTCCATTCTGAGGCACTCGGAGTCCTACAACGCCTAGCGGGGAGCGCGGACGATGGCGAGGTGCTCCGCAATTCTCCTCTTGGGAATCCCTCATGGTCCCTCGGGCGATCACAAATCACGTACATCGAACCTCTAGCTGAGCATGCTCTGCCGTTTGTGACGTGCAACCATCGATGCGGAATCGGTGTAGGATCCGGCTTCTCGCCCGCGAGCCTCAGAGTCCGACCGATGCTGCGCCGTGTTCTTGCAATCGTGGCCGTGTCGGTGGCGTTCGCCACATCGTCGCGTGTGTGTGTTACGACGCACGCGGCACCCGACATCGACGCCCAACTACAAGAAGCTGATCGTCTCGCCTGGCTCACAGATTGGACATCGGCCTTGCCGGTCTATGTGGCGGCGGAGGCGCGAGCACGAACGTCCGGCACTCTATCCCAACAGCTCTATGCCAAGTTCGGGAGGCTGCGCGGAGAGATGCAGGTTCGCGCCCTGGGAGATTTGTCCGACAAACTGGCCCGCGATCTCGCGCGGCCGATCGTGGCGCGTGACGACCGCCTCCGCTTGCGTGCGTTGACCGCCAAGGGCGACATCGACCTTGAGTGGGACGTGCAGGCGGCGCTCCGCGACTGGCAGCAGGTCCGACAACTTGCCGGCGCGCTCGGCGAGAAAGGCTGGGAGAATCGCGCGATCGGCGAGCTCGGGATGATCGCGTTCCTGAAAGGAAACACCGGCGAGGCCACGAAGTCAGTGCAACAGGCGCTCGAGACCGCCAGGGCGCTCGGCGATGTCGGCGGCGAACTCCGCTATCTAAGCGCCATAGCCAACGGGCTTTTGCTCGCCGGCTATTCGCAGATGGCGCTCGGCTTCACGGATCGCGCGTTGGGATTTGCCGCGCAGCATCCTGAGACGGGGTTTCCGTTCGTCGCGAACAGCACTAAGGTGTTGACGCTTATCGAACTGAAGCAGTACGACGAAGCCGAACGGTTTGCAAAGACGGCGATGACACAGGCGCAGACCGGCGATCGGCGCATCAAAGAAATTGAGCTCGAGATGATGCTGTCGCGGATTGCGGATGCACGGAAGCAGCCAGATCAGGCACTCGCTTACTTGGAGCAAGCGCGAACCGCCGCCGCCACCGGACAGGTCCAGCGGCTTCTGGCAGACGCGGAAGAAGGGCTGGCCGAAGCCTATCGCGCGCGCGGTGACCTGAACACGGCGGCCCGTCATGCCGTTGCCGCCGTCGCCGCAACGACGGCCGCCGGCAGCCGCTTCACACTTCCGATTCGGATCGGCATCCAGGCGGGGATTAGCGCCGCGCAAGGCCGTGTGACTACGGCCGATCGTTTGTATGACCAGGGCACCGATATCGTCGAAGGCATCATGGTTAACGTGCCGAGCCGAACCGCGGAAATGCGGCTCGTGGGCGTGATGAGTCAACTCTATGCCGGCCATTTCGCCTTGGCCGCAGGACCGTTGAACGATCCAGAGAAGGCGTATCGCATCATCGAGCGGGCGCGCGGTCGAGCGCTGGCCGATATTCTGCGCGTGGTGCCTTCAGACGATCCACGCGCCGCTGATGATGAGCGACTGCGCGCCATCGCAGCGCTCCAGCTCAGATTGATGCGCGCTCGAACCGCCAGTGAGCGACAGAGGCTGCTCGACGAGCTGCTGGAAGTCGAGCAACGCGTGACGGTGTCTTTGAACGGTGGAACTGGCACCCGACCGGCAGCCTTTCCGCGGACCAGTGAGGTCCGGATCGCCGCCGTACAGCACACACTGGCGCCGACCGAAGTGCTGGTTGAATTCGTTTTGCTCGAACCGCGTTCATACTGCTTGGCCATCACAACGCATGGGGTTCAGTTGGTGCCGCTCCCTGGCAAGCTGCGCATCGAGAGTCTCTCGAAACGCGCTCGAGAGGAGCTGCAGGCTGGTCGGGGATCTGAGCGGCCGGCGAGTCGCGAGCTCTATGATGCGCTGCTCCGGCCCGTTGCAGCGCGCTGGCACGGGGCGAGCCGCCTGTTTGTCGTGCCGGACGGACAGCTTCATCTACTGCCCTTCGACACCGTGATCGCCGCAAACGAGCCGGACGCCGGCGGTATACCGGTCGCCATCGTGCCGTCCGCCAGTGTGTTGGCGCTACTCCGGACGAAGGCTGAGACGGCTTCCGCGACCCGCGATCGTCCCTTGCTCGCGATCGGTGGTGTGCCGTACGACCGGATGACTGGATCTGGTCCGGTGGGTGCTGCTCCCGCTGGCAGCGGGAGCACAGGATTCTTCGACGCTGCGATGCCTGCGAAGTTACCTACGCTGCCTCGCGCAGAGTCCGAAGTGCGCATGGCGGCGGATGTTCTTGGCCCCCGCAGCGTCGTGCTGGTGGGCGACGCCGCGACTGAGACGGCGCTCAAGAAGGAAGATCTATCCCGTTATGAAGTGCTCCATCTAGCCGCTCACGGATTTGCCGACCAGAAATTCCCCGAGCGGGCCGCCATCGTGCTTTTGAGCGATGTCGGAGCGGGGGACGATGGATTGTTGCAGCCGCGAGAGATTGCCAGGCTTGGGCTGCGGGCACGGCTGGTAGTGCTGTCCGCCTGCGACACCGCAGTCGGACCGACTATCGGTCAAGAGGGTGTGCTTAACGTCGCGCGGGCATTCCTTGTCGGCGGCGCCAGCTCGGTGATGATGACCCTGTGGCCCGTCAGCGATGCGATCTCGGCGGCGCTGATGCACCAGTTCTATGATCACCTCGCGCGAGGCGATGATGTGTCGGACTCGTTGCGCGCGAGTAAGCGAGCCGTCTTGGACCGCTTCGGGCCTGAATCCATAGCGACAATCGCGGCTTTTCAGATTGTTGGAGATGGAGCACAACGTATCGGAAAGCCCAAGGCTGCGAGCCAAACTGTGGGTGGGCGTTGAGTCCGTCGGTCAAGGAGAGCATCATGCCGGCGTCCGACAGCAAGGCTATGACCCTGGGGGCCTCTGAGGCGCGGACGATCAGCGCAAATATCGTCCGGCTCCTCGACACAAAGTGCATTCATCTCGACGGACGTGATCCGGCATGGCGGCAGTTATTCACGCAGCGCGGGCAGGATCTCGAGAACAGCACGTCGCCGCTGGAATTTGAGCGGACCGTTAACGAGCTGCTGACACAAGGGGGCCTCAGTCACGTGGCCTTTTTCCATGAGACCGGAAATCGGGCGCCAGCGCGTTATGCGATCAACGCGACATTCACCCGCCTCGAGTCCGACAACGGAATCGGTCCCCGCTGGATCTTTCAGGATGTCCACGACGGTGGGCCGGCATACAACGCTGGCATCCGTCCTGGGGACATCCTTGTAACAGTTAATGGAGAAGTCGTCACACCACCGTCGCTGCCGACGTTCGCGCTCGGGACTGATGCCGCCGTCACCGTGCGGCGCGTCGGCGAGGCGAAAGACACGCAGCTCACGATCGTGCTGCCGAAGGCGCCAGCGAACGGAAAAGCGAGTGCCAAACCGCCGATGGCGGAGCCGACGAGCGTGACGGCACGCTTGCTCGATGAAGAGACCGGCTATGTGCGGGTCGCATTCTTTCCTGGTGTCAATGGGCAACGCTTTGCCCGAGACCTCGACGCGGCGCTCGCAGTCCTGGCTGGCTGCACGCGGCTGATCGTCGACCTCCGTGGGAATCTCGGCGGATTCGTCGGCTCACTCCGGTTGATGAGCCATTTGACGCCCGAGCGCCTACCGATTGGGTACAGCCTCACGAGGAAAGGCGAAGACCGCAGGTGGAAACCCGATCAACTCGCGTGTATCGACCGGCTGCCGGCGACTAAATTCGAAATGCTGAAGATGGCGTTCAGGTTTCTCGTGTGGCATCGAGACCGTTCGATTCGATTGATGACGGAAGGTCTCGGCTCGAAACCGTTTCACGGGAAGGTCGTGGTCCTCATCAACGAACACACGCTGAGTGCCGGCGAGATGGTGGCCGCCTTCATCGCGGAGAACCACCTCGCCACCCTCGTGGGTACACGTACCGGCGGCCAAGTGCTTGGCGGGGGAAACTTCACAGTCGGCCACGGCTTCGTGCTCCGTTTACCGGCCGCCGCCTGGTACACCTGGCGCGGCGCCGTCGTCGAGGGCGTTGGAGTGCCACCAGACCTTGACGTTCCGTTATCGCCTGAAGCGCTTCGAGAGGGGCGCGACGCGCAACTGGAGGCCGCAATCGCGACGGTACGCGGCAAATGAGTGGGCAAAGGCTCGGGCGTCCTCCGGCCTAATAAGACGGCAGCAGTCTTGAAAGTACTAGTCGATAGCGAACCGAGCCGAGCAGTCCTCACTTTGAGTGCAAACGATCGTGCGCGCCCGTGCAGTAAACGTGAGTCTCCGGACCGGACCTTTTACTTGTCGGGCGCGAGCGTTCGAGCGTCGAGATAGGAGGTAATCGCCGTGGCGCGGCCCTCTGAGTCCGCGAGCGCCACGTAGCCGTCCGGTCGTACGAGATAGACCGCGTTGCGCCGGAGACCGGCCCGCCCCATCGCCGACCGCCACGGAAAGCGGTGCAGCGGCAGCTTCCGTTCGGCGCACGCGGCCTGGAGTTCGCCTGAGGCGTCGCCATACACGTGAACCTGCCAGCCGAGCGAGGCCAGCGGCTCAAAGTTATCGGAGTCGTTCTGTTCCGCCGCTACCCACGGCAGTCGATCGCCACCGTGAACGCTTCCTGCGCGCCCCTGGCTTAAGCCGCTGTCCCGATAGTTCACGTCTGTCTGCGAGATCGTGCGGAACATGAAGCGCCGCGCGGCCTTGATCGCGAATACGGCCGGGGCCACGGCGGGCACGATGTTCAGACGAACTCGCCGGGCGATCTCCCCGTCACTCGTCACGCCGATGAATACCCGATCGGTCGTCGCCACCAGGCGCCGGGCGAAGGCGATGCGTTCCGGCTCGTATGTCTCGAGGAGCGAGGCCTGCGCACGGCCCCGCACGACGTCGGCAATCTTCCAGGCGAGGTTGACGGCGTCGCCGATGCCGGTGTTCATGCCCTGCCCGCCAACAGGACTGTGGATGTGCGCGGCGTCACCGAGCAGAAACGCGCGGCCCTTCCGAAACTGATCGGCGACCCGATGATGAACGCGGTACGTCGAGAACCAGTGCACGCGCTCGACATCGATGGGCAGCCACTCGAACACACGTGGACTCACATCGTCCCACGTCAGCTTGTCATGCTGATGCTCCGCGTCCGTTCGCAGCGTCCCAATCAGGCGTGCGCGTCCTTCATCTTTCAGCGGAAAGACGATGAGGAAGTCGGTTGTGTCGAGTGCTCCGTGCAGCTCGCTATTCATCACGGCGCCGCGGGCGTCGACATCAGCGACGTAAAAGAGATGGTTGTACGTACCGCCGGGGAAACCGATCTGCAGAGCCTCGCGGACCGCTGAGTGCGCGCCGTCGCAGCCGGCGAGATAAGCAGACTCACATGAGCTGGTGCCGCCGGCCGCACCTTTGAGACTGACGCGCACACCCTGCGCCGTCTCCTCGAACCCCACGAGCTCGGTCTGCCGCTCGACGTTCACGCCCGCTTCAACGAGGCGATCTATCAGCAAGCGCTCATGTTCGTCCTGCGGATAGATCAGCGCGTAGGGAAAGGGACTGATATCCGCGCCCATGTTTCCGAAGACCACGTGCGCGGCCCGTTTGCCGGCGATCCACAGATTGACCGCGGCCATCTTGCGGCCGCGGGCGACGACGGCGTCGGCAAGCCCGACCTGGCGGTACAGCTCAAGCGTGCGCGCCTGCACAGCGAGCGCACGGGATGTCGTGCCCGGTTCCGTAGTCTTATCGATGATCCGGACGCGGACGCCAAGACGAGTCAGCCATAGTGCCAACACCAAGCCCGTTGGTCCTGCCCCGACGATGAGGATGTCAGGGTTTTCGGTCAACGACATTTTCCTAGTTTAAGATCGTGTCCAATCCAGCATGGGCCTGATGTGGTTCTAGGATACCTATGGGCTGGACGATCTCTTTTCGGCGGACGCGGCGCGCGCGAGAATCGGGCCGAATGGTTAGATCACAGCGCCTGCTGGTAACCCAACACGCGTTTCAGCACGGCGACAAGTTCGGCGGGTGGGCACGGCTTGGTCAGGTAGGCTGCGCAACCCGCTTGTTCCGCGCGACGACGGCCCTGCGGCTCGTCCCGGGCAGTGAGGATCACAATCGGGATGGTCTTCGTCCTGTCGTCAGCCTTCAGCTGCCGGCAGACTTCCCATCCATCGATGTCTGGCAGCATCAAATCGAGCAGAATAATCGCTGGCCGTGTCTCGCAGGCTCGTCGGTAGCCACCGGTCCCTGTCGCAGCGGTCATGCTATTCAATCCTGCGTTCGCACAGATATCGGACCAAAGATCAGCCTGATCACGCAAATCCTCAATCACGAGCACCCATGCTGTGTTTGGGGATGCCATCGTGCTTCAAGCGTTCTGCGTGTCACCGAATTTCGCGATCGTGCGGATCAACGTTTCGGCGTCGAACGGTTTCGTTAAGTGCGAGTCATAGCCTGCCTTGAGGGCTCTTTGCCGATCGGCTGGGCTCGCGTACGCGGTTACGGCGATGGCTGGAAGCGGGACGAGATGCTGTTTGCGTTCACGTGCTCGTAAGGTTCGTATCAGTGAGTAACCGTCTTCGATTGGCATGAGAAGATCTGCCAGCATGACATCGGGGCGGTGCTGAGATATCGCCTCGAGCGCAGCAGCGGTGGACGAAACAGCGCGCACAGCTGCTCCTCGCGACCCAAGCAGAAGGGCGACCACATCGCGCATATCACCGTCGTCATCAACGACCAACACGTCGAGATTTCGTAGGTCTGGGGTGTCGTCATCCGCCTCAGGAGCATCGGACGTCAGGGATACTTGCGGGCGCGATGGGAGCGTCACCGTAAACGTGCTGCCACGGTCCTCGCCAGCGCTCTCGGCCAACACGGTACCACCATGTGCCTGCACCATCTCCCGTACAAGGGCGAGTCCCAATCCGAGGCCTGTCGAGGAGCGTTCACGACGACCATCTCCCTGCTTGAATCGATCGAAGACGTAGGGAAGAAAATCGCTCTTGATTCCCTGGCCGGTATCCGAGACTTCGATGCGAATGTCGGCATCTGACTTCGTCAGCCGAACGTGAACCTGCCCGCCCGCCGGCGTGAACTTGACTGCGTTCGAGAGCAGATTCCACAAGACCTGCTGCAGCCGGCCGCCGTCACCGAGGAATGGCATTTCTAACGACGGACCTTCGACCGCGAGCGCGATGCCTTTGGCGTCCGCCTCGGGACGCACAACGTCCATTGCACTATCCACCAGCTTGCGCGCATCAGTGCGTCTCAGATCAAGTTCCAGCTTACCGGCTGTGATTCGCGACAGATCCAGCAAAGATTCGATCAGCCGTGCTTGCGCCTGCGCGTTTCGTTGGATGGCATTCAGCGCATGTGCCGTGCGCTCGCGCGGGAGGCTACCGGTCGCGAGGAGGTTCGCGTAACCCAGCACTGCGTTTAATGGGGTGCGAAGTTCGTGCGAGAGCACTGCCAGGAATTCGTCCTTCATCTGGCTGGCGCGCTCGAGTTCGACACGCACCTCATGCTCGCGCGCCAACATCGCGGTGCGCGCCTCCTCAACCTGCTTGCGTGCGGAGATGTCGCGGGCAATTTTCGACGCGCCAACCAATGCGCCGTTGGCATCACGGATTGGAGAGACTGTCAGGGAGATCGCGACTGTGCGGCCATCCTTGTGACGACGCACGGTTTCGAAATGGTTCAGCCGCTCTCCTCGATTGATTTGCTTCAGGATCTCGTCTTCTTCGCGCCATCGGTCTTCAGGAACGATCAGCCGAATCGATTGACCGATGGCTTCCTGAGCGGCGTACCCATACATATGTTCGGCCGCTGCGTTCCAGGCGGTAATCACCCCGTTCAGATTCTTGCCGACGATCGCATCATCTGACGACTCAACTATCGCGGCGAGCTCTTGGGCGATGCGCTCGCGTGCGTCCCGTTCGCGCTCGATCTGCCGGCGCTCGGTGATATCGCGAAACACCATGACCGCTCCCAGGAGTTGCCCGGCCTCGTCACGAACGGGTGCCGCGCTATCGTCTATGGGAACCTCTCGTCCGTCTCGGGCGATCAGTAGCGTGTGATTCGCGAGTCCAACGACGACACCTTCACGGAGGACACGTTCTACCGGATTGGGCACGGGTTTCCGCGTCTGTTCGTTGACGAGCACCAGTACCTCGTCGAAGGCTCGGCCCAACGCCTCTGCCTCTCGCCAGCCAGTCAGCCTCTCCGCGACCGGATTGAGTTGGGTGATACATCCGCGTTCATCGGAGGCAGCCACCGCGTCGCCAATGCTGCCGATTGTGATCCGGAGACGCTCTGCCGATTCGCGGGCGACACGTGCCGCCATCTCAGCCTCGGCGCGCGCCGCTTGTTCTGATTGTGCGAGGCGTTCTGTCTCGATGCGCGCTGTCCGTTCGCCTTTCAGCAGGTCCTCGCGTTCACGCTCCGCGTGCCGCCGCCCGGTGATATCCCGGAACACCATGATGACGCCCGCCAGCCGCCCGTCCTCCGTTTTGATCGGCGCAGCGCTATCGTCGATCGGAATCTGACGGCCGTCCTTGGCAATGAGGATCGTGGGATTCGTGAGGCCGACGAGCAGCCCTTCGCGAAGAACACTATCGACAGGGCTCTCTGCGGGCTCCCGCGAACCCTCGTTGAGAATGACGAACACGTCGCGCAGCGGTCGACCCATGGCATCAGCGGATGCCCATCCCGTCAACTGTTCGGCGATCGCATTGAGGCGTGTGACGCGCCCCCGATCGTCGGTGGTGATCACGCCGTCGCCAATACTCGTCAGCGTGACCCTGAGGCGCTCTTCGGATAACGCGACTTTCGACGTGCCGCGTCGCCATGCTTCGTTCAGGGCGCTCATGACGGTTCCCACGATGACGAAGACAAGCAGTGCGACAAGCTCGCTCTTGTCTGCGACGGCGAAGGAGCGGATTGGTTTGATCCAGTAGTACTCCGCAGCCATACCGGTGATGGCGGTCGTGAGGAGGCCTGGCCCCAGTCCACCCAGCCAAGCGCTCACCATGATGGCCGGGAAGAGCGTTATGAAAGGAAGCTGGACGCCCCAAATCGGCTCGAGGGACAGACGCAGAAGGACCGCCGCAATTCCGGCTGCCATCGCAATGCCATAGCGGGCGGCAGCCGGCAGCATGAGTATTCGAGCCGACAGAACGCGGTCCGTGTTCATCACACCTGATGTTGTTCGGTAGCGCTCGCGCGTGAGAAGCTGGCGGCAGGCCGCCTAGCATCAGCCGAGCAGAGCACCTACTATGGTGTGCGAGGCCGCCGAGCGTCCAATACAATTAGGGGTGCGGATTAATAGAGCGGTTCGATTAATCAGGACTTTTGCGTGGAATTGAAGCAAATCCGTTGTTTTGTTGCCGTCGCAGAGTCGCTCCATTTTGGTCACGCCGCGGCGAAGCTGCACATCGCGCAGCCCTCGCTCACGTACCAGATTCAGCGACTTGAGGGGGAACTCCAGACCACTCTGCTCCGGCGCACGAAACGTCGTGTCGAACTGACCGATGCCGGCCGAAAGTTCCTCGAGGATGCGCGAGACGTGCTGGCCCGTGCCGATTCCGCTGCACTCAGCGCGCGTCGAGCCGGCCTCGGCGAGGCGGGACGTATTCGGGTCGCTGTTGGTTATTGCATGGACCACGTGGAGGTGAGCAAGGCGGCGAGCGTGTTCAATCGACGTCACGAGGAAATCCGCGTGGAGCTGCAGACCATGGCGGTCCCGCTGCAGTTCGCGGCGCTTCGGGATGACCGCCTGGATGTGGGCTTCGTGCGATTGCCCGTTACGGATGCGTCGTTGAAGTACGAGGTCCTGAGCCGCGAGCCAATGATCGTGGCGATGCGTTTGAAACATCCCCTCGCGCGCAAGGTAGGGATATCGCTTTCGAGTCTCGCGAACGAGCCCTTCGTTCTGCCGCTACAGGCCGCTGTCCCCGTCTACCACGACTTCATTCTGAAAGCCTGTCGGGAGGCGGGCTTTGTGCCAAACGCGCCCCACGAGGCTGATCATCTGCACCTCGTTTTGGGGATGGTGGCGGCGGGTAGCGGCGTGGCCCTCGTCCCAGCATCTGCCCGCAGGATGAAGCAATTCCGGCTGGCATTTGTCACGCTTCGGCCGGCGCCTCCCGACTTCGAAGTCGCTGTGGCGTGGCGGCGAGATGACACCTCAGAGAGGGTGAAAGAATTTCTGAAAACCGCGCATGAAGTGGTGGGGCGGTCGAATCGTCACGCCCGCGTGTGATTGGCGTTTCCCAAGAGGTGGGCCGTTCGGATGGCAGACCTGAACTCTGTTGAAGCCCGCCATCCGCCAGCTATCGTGCGACAGGAAGGGGAAGTTGGTCGGATGCCGCAAAACTTACGGCGTCGATTGTCGTCGTCGTTGATCCCTGACGTGTCAGTTGCTCGGTCAAACGCTCGGCGGTTCTGTCTTGCCGCAGTCGGCCGATCCGCAAAGTGATTGCCACTCCGGCAGCAATGGCGCATAGCCCGGCCAACGTCACCTTCAACCAGAACGCCATCAATCGAGTGTACGATCAGATGGTTCGTTATTACATGTCAGCGTCTGAGGGGGGACCGAATCTGCAGCGGTTACTTGCGGCTCAACTCCTGGATCACGCGCATCGGATCGAGTCTGACCGCGCGGGCAACGTCCAGAAACTCGATCACATCCAACCGACGCTCGCCATTTTCAAATTTCGATACAAACGATTGGGGGCGGCCAAGCTTCTTGGCCAGAGAGGCCTGCGTCAGCCCAGCACGAAGGCGGGCGTCCGTCAACAACGTGCGAAAGTGCTGATACTTACGGCTGAATGCCGACTTTGGCACCTCGGCAGTCTGCAATCCCGAATCGGAATATCCCAAGTTGGGATACGCTCCAATGCGCGTCCAAGGGTTCAGGGAGCTCTGGCCTCGGCTGGAACAGGAGCCTTGAAGCCGCGTCGGGCGATCACGAACTCCGTTCCGGTTGCAGTCTGGTCGGTATCCCTGGCATAGCCCTCGTCAGAGCGGCAGCGCACACACGGAATCGCGCGTCGTTTCGGTTGCGGCCATAACGCGCCGCGTGATTCAAATGGGACATCAGCTCTTGATCGGCACTGTTTGAAACGAGATGAGAGATCAACGTGCCAGCGGGTTGAGATGGGCTGCAGTCGTGGCGGCTGCCGTCCTGATCGCGGGCTTCCTTTGGTTTTTCGCTCTGGCGCTCAAGAACGCCGCGCCAGCATCTCAGTACGCTCGTGAAGTCAAGCCAGTCGACCAGAATTTACCGGAACGCCCGACGGCGCAGGCGCTTCGCATTGATCTCGATCTGCGAGAATTTGTCCCAAGCGGGAAAGAGACGAAAAGCCGACGTCCGCCTCTTGCGCTGCCGCGACGGCGTCTGTACGTCACTATCGCTTTGCCGTCCGATTTCGGCCCAGGTACGTACGAAATTGAGATGGTCGATGCCGATCGACGGTCAAGAGCGTCGGCATCCGGACTGGCAGCGTTTCGCGACGGGAGTCCGATGCTGCAGACAACGCTCGATCTCACGTCTCTTCCTTCCGGCGCGTACCAGCTTGCCGTGCGCCGGCAAAGCGAAGACTGGCACCTGTATCCTGCACACGTGCAGTAGGATCTTCACTCAAGGATGATGGCTGTGGGGACAGATGCCGCCGAGCACTGAACAACTGCGGCGCGAGCTCGAGGAGCTGCGACAAGAGAATGCGCGGCTGAAAGGCGTGGAAGTCGAACTGGCCGCGGCGGTAGAGTCGCTCCGCGAGAGCGAAGAACGCCTGCGGCTCGCGGTCGACGCCGCCCAAATGGGCCTCTGGGAATGGGACGTTTTGTCGAATCGCGTGATCTGGGACGCGAAAAAGCATGATGTGTTCGGCTTGACGTACGGTTTGTTCGCAGGAACGAAGGAGGCGTTCTTCGAGTTGGTGCACCCAGAAGATCGCCTGATGCTTGAGACCGCCATCATCCGCGCAGTGAAAGACGGCGAGCCCTACCGCAACGAGTTCCGCATCGTTGCGCCCGCGGGTGACATACGTTGGATCGCGAACCTTGGCCAGGTGTATCGCGACGATGAGGGTCGACCGTTGCGGATGATCGGCGTCGTCTACGATGTCACCGACCGAAAGCTGACCGAGCGCGCGCTGCGCGACAACGAGGAGAAATTCCGCTCGATCGTCGAAGCGACCAACGAGTGGATTTGGACCATCGATCGAGAGGCGCGGATCACGTATTCCAGTCCGGCAGTCCAGCGGATCCTTGGCTATCGTCCCGAGGAGCTGACAGGACTCTCGCTTAGGTTCCTGGCGCACGAAGATGATCTCCCCAGGTGTGAAGAGATCCTGTCCACAGCGTTGGCCGAGAAGCGGGGATGGGCGGCCTTTGTCGTGCGGTGCCGCCACAAGGACAACACCTACCGCTATCTCGAAACCCACGGTGTGCCGATTCTCGACGCGACCGGAGAGGTAGTGGGCTTCCGCGGGTCCGACCGCGACGTCACCGAACGCCAGCGCGTGGAGGAGGAGTTACGAGAGGCCCACAGGATGGAGGGCATCGGGCGCCTAGCGGGAGGCTTCGCCCACCATTTCAACAACCTCCTGACCGTGATCGTGGGCCGCGCCGACATGGCATCGGAGCTGTCCGGCGGCGAAATGGCACAGGCAGATCTTCAGGTTATTCGCCAGGCCGCGCAACGCGGCGCCTTGCTGACACGTCAACTCTTGACATTTGCGGGCCGGCAAATGGTCGCACCTCGGGTTGTTGACGTTAACGAATTGATAGAGGGAATGGATGCGACGCTGCGCCGGCTCATTGGTGAAAAAGTCGAACTCGTGACGCGATTGTCTCCAGGACTCTGGAATGTCCGGGCGGACCCTGCCCAACTGGATCTCGTCTTAATGAACCTTGCGGCAAACGCTCAGGAGGCCATGCCTAATGGGGGCACGCTGACGATTGCGACGGCCAACGTCTCCGCGAATGACGAAGACGCGCCGCGCGGTGCTGAAGTCTTGCCCGGTGAGTACGTCATGATCGCCGTCAGCGATACGGGACGGGGAATGACCGACGAGATCGCGCAACAGATCTTCGAGCCGTTCTTCACGACAAAAGAATGGGGAGCTGACAGTACCGGTCTCGGGTTATCGACCTGCTACGGCGTCGTGGCGCAGCAGGGAGGCCACATCCGCGTGCTCACTGAGCCGGAGAAAGGAAGTACTTTTCGGATTTACCTGTCGCGCCTGCCGATCGTCGAGGTGACCGAAGAGCATGCGGACATCGCTCGCGCGCGGCCCCGTGAAAGTATGACAGTGCTCGTCGCCGATGATGAAGAGGGAGTGCGACGGCTTGCGTCCAGGATTCTCCGGACAAGGGGATTTGCCGTCCTGGAGGCCGCCAGCGGAGCTGAAGCACTGCTTGTTGCGCGTGCTTGGCATGGGCGGATCCATCTGCTCATCACCGACATCGTGATGCCGGAGATGAACGGGTGGGAGCTGGCCAAGCGGCTGCAGGAGGAGCGTCCCGGTCTCGAGACGGTCTACATGTCCGGATACGCTGAGAACGCCGTCGTTCACGAGGACGTCGACAAGAAGGTCAATTTCCTTCAAAAACCATTTGCGGCCGGGGCTCTGGTGCAAAAGGTCCGGAGTCTCCTTGATATTGCTCCAGACTAACTCTGGGGTTTCAGATGTCGGCGTACCTATTCATCGCGATCTTCATCGTTGTCATCTTTGCCGGTGACGCGGCGTATCGTTGGTGGCGGCAGAATCAGTGGAAGTGGCGCTCGCGGGACGATGACGACGACGGGCCTGCCACGAGCTAACGGGAGCTATCGGATTTGAACCGGAAAAAGCTGCCAGTCTTCCCCCGTTCGTCGAATCGCGAGCTGAGACGGACCGCGCGTCGCGGAGCGCAGATCGATATCGCCTTCAAGTCGCGTCACAAAATCCTGTAGCCGGGCGTGACCGGAGGCACTCGCAAGTGTGCGGCCACCGCCACGCACTTCGAGGTCATACGCTCCCGGCTCTGAGCCATTCGGCAGCACCAACGTCAATCGAACCAATCGTTGCGGTAAATCTAAGGCGGGTTCGGCTAGCTGCGAGCGATCCGACCGCATCATCGCATACGGTCGGAGATCTCCTGTGATCGCTGTTGGCGCTCCCGCTCCGCGCGTGAGCATCCATGCCCCAAGACCAATCGCGAAGACGAGTACTGCGGCAGCTGACAAACCGACGAATCGCGCCGGTGACCGCACGGGTGTGACTGGCCGGTCCCGTCCCATCTCGCGCACGTCGACGCGACAGGGCGCGCACTCCATGACGTGATCCCATAGTGGATCACTCAGAGGTCGTGTGCGCATCGCGAGCTCGCGCAGCGCCTCGCGCGGTGGACACCCGACGCGGTCAGGATTTGGTTCGACGGAGCTGTAAAGCGTGTCGAAGAGGGCGTCGTCCGACAGCTCCAGCATTTCCTGGAGGCGATAATGCTCTGGCGATCCGGAGGGAACCTGGCGAGCTTTCTCCCTGATCAGCGTGCGCAGTTTCTGAACAACGAGATCTGCCGGTGAGCCGTGCGTCACGCATCCACCCGTCTGGGCATTGCCGAAACGCCCGCGGGCGTCACTTTACAGCGTTCACCTAGCGCGGCGCCAGAGTCTTGTGCGTGGTGTGAAGCATTTCAGATGGACCGCGACCCTTTCCAGTCGATTGGCCGAGAGCGCGGACTGACTCGCTGTGCCCGACTCAACATCTTCCGTTTGAGACGGCGCCAGGCGTTGGAGATGGTCCGACGCGATGTTCCACAGCCGCGGGCAATCTCGTCGTCGGACTGGCCGGCGTTTCTCCCTTTTGCGATTTGTTGTTCGATCGGGTTCAGACTTGCCAGAAGTTCCTTGCAGAGAATGTCGTTGTAAATCTGCTCTGATGTGGCGAATCCGGCGGGGATGCGGCGCAGCGCGCTCTCGCTTTCGGCGCCTGTGAGGGTTGCGCTCGCAACTGCCCATTGATCATGTCGGAGCCGCAAGGCGGCGATGCGCCGCACGACGACCCATGCGTAGGCATGCAGGTTGTCGAGCGGTCCCTTTCGTTCTTCGCGAGCGGCAATGCGTCGACCCGACTCCTCCAGCACTTCGGTGAGGGTGCAGTCGTCGTTGAGTGATGGGAATTGGCGCCGAAGGCGCGCTGCGAGAGGCAGCAGAACATCTTGCAGACGTGTGCTGAGAGGCTGACCGAACTCGTCTAGGAGCAAGACGAAATGCGTGTGCATGGAACGACCTCCCTTGAGAGGAGCGCACTGCCGGCAGTATACCTACAGTTCAGCACGTTTCAAGTGTGATTAACGAGCTGCTGTGCAGAATCAGAAGTCGGTGATTCTCTGACATGCCATCGTCGCAAGTGGGACCCACCCGGAAGCGCGGCCGATCACGGTCGTGAAGCGACATCGCGAAAGATTCGTGCCAGAAATATTTTGGGGCGCGTGGTAAATCGTCCCCAAAAACACACTCCTACTAGTTAGAAAGCAAGCGACTCACGCGAGCAAACCGGTCACGCGACTATGGTGCATCACTGCGGAGCCTTGCGCCTCCGAAGGCTAGAAAGCGCTCCGGTTAATTGAGGAGGGTATGTAATGGCCATCTACCGTTCTTCTTGTCATCGCGTGTCAGTTGTCCTGTCGACCGTTGTGTTCGTAATGGCGTCGTCGTCGCTATTGTTCGCGCAGAGTCCCTGGGAGCGGGCCGCGTCAAATTTGGAAATCGCGTTCACCGGCCCCATCGCACGAAGCCTCGCCCTGGTCGCGATCGTCATCGGCGGACTCACTTTCATGTTCGGCGAAGCGGGCGCCAAACGTGCCCTCAGCGGGATCGTGTTCGGCGGCGGTCTGGCACTCTTCGCAGGCCAGTTCCTGCTCTGGCTCTTCTAGGGTGTCGTGATGGTCAGCGATCGCGAGACCCATCGTGTCTACAAGGCGCTTCACCGTCCCTTGACCGTTTGGGGCGTTGATCGGCGTCTGTTCTTCCTGGCGCTGATGATGGGCGCCGCCATGTTCAATCTGTTCTATTCGTTTCTCGCAGCGTTGCTGACGTTCGCGTCGTTGTACGGGTTCGCAAGGTGGTCGACAAAACGTGACCCGCAGATGCTGCGCATTCTGTTGTCGTCCTCGCGGTTCCGCGCGCGCTACGACGCGGCGAAGCACGCGCCCGTGCGTGTCGAGGGGTGGGAATGCTGACGCACCGCGCGATTCGGCGGGAGTACGACGAGGCCGGCAGCGTCAATGCACTGCTCGCGTTGTGGGCGTTCGTCGACGGCGGCACCTTCGTGACGAAGGCCGGCGACGTCGGTGTCGTCTATCGCCTCCAAGGTCAGGACTACGAAGGCCTCGACCATGCCCAGCGGCGCCACGTCGTGCATCGCTTCGAAGCCGCGCTGCGGCTGCTGGGCGAGCGTAGCCGGGTGTACCAGTACTTCTTCAAACGGCAGGCTCCGCCGATTACGGCGTCCGCCTGCGCGTCGCCTGTCGTCGACCAGGCCGTGCGGGCGCGGGCCGCGCATCTCAACGAGAAGGCCGGCGAGCTGTTCGAGATGCAGCTTTTCCTCGTGCTGATGTACGAGGGCCTCGCGGAGGGGGCTCGGATGGCGACGCGGGTCGAGCACGCGTGGCGCAGTCCACGCGCGGCCCTGCGGGCCTGGCTCTCACCTGGTGCCGTGATCAGCTTGCTGGAAGAAGACGTGACGCGCGCCGTGGCGCAGCTGCATCAACAGGCGCGGGCGCTCGAGGTGCACCTAGCCGACACCGTCCGCCCCGTGCGCCTGTCCAAGGACGAGACGTTCCGATTCTTTCGACGCCTTGTGAACTACGACCCTGCAATCGCCGAGGCCGCGAGCCTGACCCACGACGCCCACCTCGACTTCTTCGTCGCCGACTCGTCCCTGGAGTGCTTTCGCACTCATCTTGAAGTCGGGGAAACGCGCGTCAAGGTGCTCACCATGCAAGAACCACCGAGCACGACGTTCGCGCACGTTCTCGAAGACCTCTACACCGTGCCTGGCGAGTTCATCGGGTGCCTCGAGTGGCAACGACTTGGAAACGATCGCGTCCGGCGCGATTTGCAGACACGTCGCCGGCATCACCACAACCGGCGGGTCTCGATGGTGAACTACCTCAGCTCGGAGACGCGACCGGAAGAGATGCTGGTGGACGAGAGCGCCGGCGCCGTCGTCCGACAGCTCGGGGACGCGCTCACGGAGATTGAGGTCGGTGGCCACTTCTTTGGGGAGTGTTCGCTGACCCTCGTGTTGCTCGGCCACGACGGTCGCGCGCAGGACCGCGCGGCCGCCGAGGCGCTCAAGATGCTGGCCGCCCACGACGGCAGCTTCCATCTCGAGACCTATAACCTGCTAAACGCCTGGACGGCCATCGTGCCCGGCAACCGCGCGCACAACCTGCGGCGCCTCGGCCTGTTGGAGACGAACTGTGCTGATCTCAGCTTTCTGTTCAGTCTCGACCAGGGCGAGCGCAACGCGGAGGCTCTCGGCGGCCGCGAGGCACTTGCCGTGTTCGAAACGCGACACCAGACGCCGTACTACTACAACCTCCATGTGCAGGACGTCGGGCACACGCTGGTCCTCGGGGCGACCGGCAGCGGCAAGAGTTTCCTCTTGAACTTCCTCACGACTCACGCGCAGAAATACGAGCCGCTCACCGTGATCTTCGACCTGGGCCACAGCTATCGGAAGCTGGCGCGAGTTCTCGGAGGGAGTTATCTCGAGCTCGGGTTACGAGAAACCCCTGGCTTGACGATTAATCCGTTCTCTCTCTCGCCCACGCCCGAGAACTTGCACTTCCTGCACGCGTTTGTCCGCGTGCTGCTCGAGGGCGCCGACAACTATCAGCTCACGGACGCGGAAGACCGGGAGCTTTACGAAGCCGTCGAGAACATTTACGTCCTCAACGCGGAACAACGGCGGCTGTTCACGCTCGCGAACATGCTGCCGCGCCCGCTGATGCATCGGCTCGGTCGGTGGATCGAGCACGGTCGGTATGCCCAGCTGTTCGATAACGTCGACGACACGCTGACGGTGCGTTCGTTTCAGGTCTTCGACTTTGAAGCGATGCGCGACTATCCGGGACTGCTGGAGCCGTTGCTGTTTTACGTGCTCCATCGCGTTACCGCGGAGATCATGCACGCTGGCGAGCGGGCGCGCTTGAAGCTCTGTCTGATGGACGAGGCGTGGCGGTTCATTCAGCACCCGAAGCTGCGCGCCTATGTGGAGGAGGGTCTCAAGACCTGGCGCAAGAAGAACGCCGCCATGGTGCTGGCAACGCAGGCCGTCGACGACTTGGCGTCGGCCACGCTTCTGCGCACCGTCGTCGAGAGTTGTCCAACGACGTTGTTCCTGGCGAATCCCGCACTCGACCGCCAACAGTACGCCGACCTCTTCCGACTCAATACTGTGCAGCTCGAGCAACTCGCGACGCTGACGCCGCGCCGCCAACTCCTGCTCAAACGAGATCAGATGTCGAAGATCCTTACCCTCGATGTCGACGAGGCGTCGTACTGGCTCTACACGAACACACCGATCGATCACGCCCGTCCGGAACCGGACGGGCCGGCACTACGCCGGACGAGCGAGCTCGGGACACGAGCCGCGTTGGCCTAAGAAGGGAGTTTCACCATGCGCAGGCGATTGTTGACGATGACGATGATGGGTGTCGCGCTGACCGGTGTTGTGCGCGCCCAGGCGATCACTCAGGTCGGAGTGCGCGAGGTCGCGGCGTCTGAACGCGGCGTGATCTCGCTGGCCACGAAGATCCGCTACACGACTATGATTATCCTGCCCGACACGGAAGAAATTCTTGACGTGCTGTGTGGGGATAAAGAGTTCTGGGTTATCAATGCCTCCCACAACATCGCCCACCTGAAACCGGCAAAGGAAGGTGCTGCGACCAACCTGAATCTGGTGACGGCGAGCGGCACCGTCTACTCCTTCCTCCTGGCCGAAGGTAAAGGCGCACCCGATCTGAAGGTGTACGTCACTGCCGATCCAGATGCCGCACCGAAGAAGCCGAAATACTACTCGGCGAAAGAGGTCAGCGATCTCCAGACCGCGCTGACCGACGCCCGTGTGGCGATCGAGACGGTGCAGCACCGGTCCAATGAAACGCTCGCGGACTTTCGGAAGACGTATCCGTCCACGCTGCAGTTCGCGTACTCGACGCCCTCGTATGGAAAGCCGTTTTTCGTGAAGTCCATCTGGCACGATGAGCGCTACACCTACATCAAGGCCGATGCGCGCGAGCTTCCCACGCTCTATGAAGTCACGGGCGATGGCGCGCCATCCCTCGTGAACTTTCAGGTGGAGAACGGGACGTATGTCGTGCCGAAGGTGCTGGAGCGCGGCTACCTCGCCCTCGGCGCGCAGAAGCTCGAGTTCCAAACTCGGGAGACGAAAGGACGCTAAACCATGTCGGACTCCACAGCGCCTCGCGCGGATGCGTCGGGGGTGGCCTCCGTCACCACGCATCGATTGACGCCGCCTGGTGTCCTGCCTCGGCGCGGCCAGGTGTGGCTGATGGTCGGCGTTGCCGGTGGCATCCTCGCGATCATTCTCTTTACGGGGAACCACGATCCGGCGCCGCCGCGGACCGCCGCCGCGTCGAGTGTCGCAGCGCTCGCCCCAAACCCAGAGCAGCTCCGCACGTATCAGCGACGGCTCGAGGCGGCGGACACGCGACCGCAAGCGCAGCCCATCTCTTTGCAGGATCTGCGGCCGACGCCGCGGGCCGCAGACGAGAGCGGTTTGAGAGACCAAGGCTCCGCACGCGCGCAGGACCCGATCGCAGAGGAGCGGCGGCGTCGCGAGTACGAGAGCCTTTTCGCCAACAACGTCGTCCAGAGCCCAACGCTCGCGACAACGGAGCCGACGCGCAGCACCTCGCTGCGCCGCAGTACGCCTGTCACGAGCGGCGATCTCAGCGCCGCGCCACCGTCCCTGGACGATGTGGCCGAGGCGGTTGTGCGCGCGTCGACGGCGCGCACGAGCACAACCTCAGCCTCACCGACAGCTGCGCCGATGAACTCCGCACCTTCGCCCACCCCGGTGCCTGCGCCCGAGTTCACCGCGGCCGACGGTCCACTGCATCGCATTCTTGAGGGCACCATTATCGACACGATTCTCACCAATCGACTGGATGGCGGGGCCACGGCGCCGGTGAACTGTCTCGTCTCGACGCCCATCTATTCGACCGACCAACAGGTGTTAATCCCCGCCGGCGCCCGACTGCTCGGGACCACCAAGCCGGTGCAGTCGTTCGGCGAGACGCGCCTCGCGGTCGGATTCACCCGCGTCGCCATGCCGAACGGACGGACCTATTCGCTCGACCACTTCATGGGGTTGAACGCGATCGGCGACGCCGGGTTGCGCGATCAAGTCAATCAACATTACGCCTCGACGTTCGGTGTCTCAGCGGCGGTCGGTTTGATCTCGGGGTTTGCGCAGTATCTCGGCGGTGGGTTCGTCAACCGCAACAGCGGTCCGATCATCATTACCGGGAATGTCGGCGATGCGACCGCACAAGCCGCAACGCAGACCATGAGTCGATTCCTGAACCGGCTACCGACCATCACGATCCGAGAGGGACATCGGGTCAAGGTCTACCTGACCAGTGACCTTCAACTTCCCTTGTATCAGGCCTCGCAGCCCGACCGAGGGCTTCGAGTGGCCGGAAGGATTCAGCCATGACCTCGTCTAAACGTCTGATCGCAGTCGCCACCGTTGCAGTCGGTCTGCTGGCCCGTCCGGCTCACGGGCAACTGGTTGTCAATGATCCGTTGAACACAGCACAGGCGATCGCACTCGTCCAAAAGACGATCAGCGAGTATCAAACGCTTGTCCAGCAGTACCAGACGATCGTGCGGATGTCCCAAAGCTTGCAGAACATAGCGCGGTACAGGACCGTACCCATCGCGTTCTCCTCACATGATCCTTCACGCTTCCCGTATGGTGCGCCGTGGCTCACCGCGCTGAACAGCGGCGATGCGCGAGGCGATCTCTACGCACAGATCGCTCGCTCCTTGCAACGACCGGACGCGACGGCCCTCGCGCGACTGCCTCCCGACGCACGGCGCGCAATCGAAGATGCCTATGCGACCATCGAGATTACGGACTCCATCGCGCAGCGTGGTGCGCACCAAGTCGCGCTCGTGCGCGGCTACGGAGGGAGCCTCCAGAGCGTAGTGCAGCTGCTCGAGAACGACATCCTGAGTCCCGCAAGCTCGTTCCATCAACTGACGGCGATCCTCGACAAGGTCGCCGCCGGCGAGCTCGTAGGCCGGCGGCAGGACACCGCGTCAAATCAACTGCTGTCGCATGCGTTGGAGCAGCTGCTCGCGCAAGCCAAGCGCCGGCGCGACACCGAGGTAGCGACGATGAACATGCGTTTGGTGGCGATGCAACGGGGCCGCGATGTTGGCCGCAGCTACATTGAGGGAAGCGCGGACGCGCTGCGAACGTGGCGTCAGCCATGACGGTCCAGAATTATCAGCGGTGCGCCCACCACTTATGAGGAGTTGCGTTATGCGTCTTCGTCGAACGGCAATCATCACAGCGGTGTTGTGCACCATCAGCGTCAGCGCAGGCGCGGTCGTGGTGTTCGACCCGGTCAATACGCTGGAGCACAGCTTTTTGAACGGCTGGCGAGCGTCCATCGGCGCGGTTCTTACGCAACAGCTCGACAGGGTCCGTCAAATGGCCAAGCGCCTCAGCGCCGTCACGAGTCTCACGAAATATGCGGCACCAGGCGCTCCGCTGTGGCGCACGCGTCGGATCGATGATGCGCTGGCGGCGAGCGACTCGTTCATGGATGCGTTGAACGGCGGGGATCAAACGGGTAGAGGTTATGCGGCTGTCGCGAGGTCCCGTGTTCCAGTGGGCTCGGTCTTCGCAGAATTTGGTGAGGAGAGCTTCGTTGCGGAGAACGCGCTCCGCGCCGCATTGGCGACCCTCGATATTGCCGACAGCGTCATCATGGCGGGGATTGATCAAACCGGTCGCATTCGGGGCAACCGGCGCAGCGAGGTCAACACCATCGCGGCGCTGGAGAGCGACGTGATCGACGGCAATCAAGAGCAGAGCACGAGCGCCGTGCTCGATAAAATCAGCGCGGCAAGTCTGATTCGGGCGCGACAGCAAGAGACGCGCATGGAGCTGCTCACCGCGCTCACCGAGCAGCTGCTCGTAGATTCAAAAAGAGACCGCGACACCGAAGCCGCGGCGATGAACATGCAGCTGGGCCGTCTGAACCGAGGTCGAGCCGTCGCGGCGAGCTTGCTGGCAGGCTCGGCGGGCGATTTTCGCTCCTGGCGTCAACCGTAATGCATTCAGGTGAACGGCCATGCCTCCAGAACCACGTCTAGCCACCATCGCCACCATTCAGCAAGCCATCACGAGCCTGCTGACGACGTACGAGCCAACATTCTTGACGTTCGGCCTCACGTTCTTTCGATCGATTGCTGTGATCCTGATCGTCTGGCACGGGATCAAGATGATGTTCACGCAGCAGACGGTGAACACACCGGAACACATGTTTGAATTCGCTAAGCTTTTGCTCTTTATCTCATTTGGCTACGCCCTGATCGCGTACTACGAGAGCCCGATTCCTGGCGTTGGCGTGTCCTTCAGCAATCTCGTCACCGACCAGGCGGCGAACTTTGCCAACATTCTCGACGCTCGATCTCTCGAACTGACGTTCGAACATCTCGACGAGTTGTGGGATCGTTTCGTTCAGCCGGACACATGGGCCATTCTGCCGAATCTCTTGTACTGGCTGGTGCTCATCATTATCGCCCTCGCAAAAGCCGCGGCGCTCGGCGCTATCACCTACGGCATGATCGCGACGGCGGTGTGTGGCTTACTCGGACCGATTTTCGTACCATTCCTCATCGTGCCGCACTTCGAGTTCATGTTTTGGGGATGGCTGAAGTCCTTTATTCAGTTCGCGTTCATTCAGGTCGTGGCTTTTGCGTATCTCATGATCTTCGAGCGCTTCGTGTTTCAGTTCCTGACGACGGTGCCTGTCGGCATAACCGAAGATCAGTACCTGCTGTATGGCGTCCAGTCGATCGTCGTCATCGCCACGTTTGCGCTCGGTACGCTCCTGATCCCAAGCCTGACGGGCGCCATTTTCTCGGGCGGGGGAGCAGGTTTGTCAGTCTTGCCAGGAAGGCTGTAAGGCGGGTAAGGAGGAACGATGCCTCAATGGTTCGACCAGCACGGTCGCGATATGCGAACCCGCGACGAGCGGGAACGCGAGGACACCGCCGGCCCTGCTTTCCGACGCCTCTTCCTACGTGCCTTTGCAATCGCGGCGATTATTGGTCTGCTGGTCGGCATCGTGTGGACCATTGCAGGCCTGTGGCATTTCCACGTATCACGGCTGTTTTAGGACTTGGAGATCTCGATGGCTACAGTGGTCGCCGATCTCAACGTAAAGACCCCCGAGAACGCCAAACGTCAGTTCGTGGAACTCTACGGGGCTCCGCTGCTGCTGAATCGGTATCTGAAGATCGCTTTGGTGCTGACGGTTCTGCTCGCCGCGTCGCTCGTGGTGCTGAACTTCCGCACGCAGGCCCGCTACGCGTACCTGAAGCCTATGGTCATCCGCATCAACGAGGTCGGCCGCGCCGAGGCTGTCGACTACGACGCAACCACTTATCGACCGCAGGCGCCGGAACTTCGCTACTTTCTGACGCGCTTTGTGGTCATGCACTTCAGTCGGTTGCGCGCGACGGTGCAGCGCGATTATCCAGACTCGCTGTTCTTCCTGGCTCCAGCCCTGGCGGACACTACGATCGCGACCAATGATCACACGCGCGAGATCGAGCTTTTCCTGACAAACCCCAGCGCGGATGACGTCGACGTCAGTGTCAAGAACGTCACGCTTACCGAGTTGACAGCGCCGCCGTACCGTGCCGCGATCGACTTCGAAAAGAGCTATTACAGCCAGGGGACGCGGCAGGAACGAAAACACGAAACGTATGTCGCGCAGGTGCAGTTCAATCTGCGCGACGCTGTGCCGAATGCGTTCATTCGGGTGAACCCACTCGGCATGCAAATCACCAATTTCCGCGTCGATCAGGCGTTCGACCAGTGACGCGGATTGCGAGTGAAGTGACGGTCTGACTGTGGCCTTTGTTTACACGGAAGACGCCCGCCGCTTCTTCCCTTTTTGCCCAATTGATGGGCCCCAAGGAGAACGCTGATGCCACTGATCCCGAAGAGAACAACCCGAACCAAGGTGGTGCGGCACATCACACAGTTGTACCAGGAGAACAACGAGGAGCTGTACGCGTACGCGAAATTCATCGGGGAGCCGACCGCGTATGTGCTGAATGCGCTCATCGAACGTCTGCAGAAGGACGATAAGGACTACCGGGAGTGGCGCGCGGAGAACAAGGAGTCATTCGTGCCCGTGCCTGGCCCTGCGAAGCGCCAGAACACCGCGTCGTATCACGCACGCACGAGCGCCGGCCGCGCCGGGATGGTCACGCTGCCGCAGGGCGCGTAGCGCACCGGAACGGAGCCAACGATCGTGAGTAGCCTTGAACGCATTCTGCCGTTTCTCAGGCCGATCCAAGACCTCCTGATTGATCCGGACATTACCGAGGTCATGGTCAATGCCGGCGGACGTCGCATCTTCGTGGAACGTGGCGGGGTTGTCGATCCTGTACCGTCACGAACGGTGGATGAGAAACTGCTCACCGTCGCGATCAAGAATATCGCCCGAACGTGCGGCGACGAGATTTCAGAAGAGGAGCCCATCCTCGACGCGCGCCTGGAGGATGGATCACGCGTGGCAGCGATGTTTCCGCCCTGCAGCGTTGGTGGTGCGACGCTCACCATTCGGCGATTTTCGCGTCGCTATTCGCTTGATGATCTCGTCGACGTCGGGAGCGTGCCCCTGGACGCCGCGGCGCTCCTTCGGAGAGCGGTAGCGAACCGACAGAACGTGCTGATTTCGGGTGGAACTGGTACCGGAAAGACGACGCTTTTGAACGCTCTGGCCGCGACGATTCCCGACACGGACCGAATCGCGCTCATCGAGGAGACGTCAGAGATTCTGCTGGAAAAGCCAAACTATGTGCGCTTTGAAGCGCGGAAGGGACGTGCTCCCTTTGGCGGCACCGCTCCTCTGCCGCCGGTCACGATTGCGGATCTCCTTCGTGCGACGCTGCGGCACCGCCCGGATCGCATCATCGTGGGTGAAGTGCGTGGCGCCGAAGCATTTGATCTGCTGCAGGCACTCAACACGGGGCACCTCGGCAGCATGACAACTATCCACAGCAATTCAGCTGAGCAGGCGCTGACACGGCTGGCGCACTGTGTAGTCTCAGGGACGGCTGGGCTGCCGCATGCAAGCGTTCGAGAGGCGATCGCGTTGGCGATCGATCTAGTCGTTCACATCGCGAGAGACGCTGGACAACGCCGAATTACCGAGCTGCTGGCGGTGCGCAGATACGATGCGCAACCGGACCGATTCGAGGTGGAGCATTTGTATACTCACGGGATTCCGGGGAGGTAACAACATGCGCACCAGATCGCTGCACCGTGGTCTCGCGCTTTCAATGATGGGATTGGCGTCGCTCATGCTCGCGAATTGTGGGGGTGGTTCGACGCCGAGCTCACCAGGCGAGACCTCTTTTTTGTCCGGAACGTGGAATGGGACCCTCATGATCTCTCGCACGGGGCAACCGGACGTTACTGGTCCCGCGACGTGGACGTTTGAGTTGGTTCCGCAGACGGGCCGCCACAATTTCAATACCACGATTCGTTCTCAGAACGCATGGATTCCGGTCACGACAACGTCAACCATCGTTCTGACGCCTACGGCTGATCCACCTGGGCAAATCGGTGGAACCGGACACTACACGTCGCCGCGTGGGTGTACGGGTGATTTCGTGACCACGGGAAACGCCACCGTCAACACCATCGATGCGACGTTCGATGGCATCGATTGCGATGATGGGAGCGGCGTACGGTTGCCGTTCAGCGGCCGCATCCGAGTGACAAAGTAAGTTGCCGTCGGATCCAAGTCGCCCAACGTGCGCAGGCGAAGAACGATGCCTACGGCATCGGCAAGTTTGAGACACGTCACCCCCGCTGGGAGCGCTGCAGGGCGCTCTGGAGCGCTCTAGAGCGCCCCGTTTGTTTTCAGTGGTTTAGCCAGATCGTGGCGCCCCAGAGCGCTCCGCCCTTCCATGAGGTGACGACCACGTACGGGAGACCTGCACGATGCCGAGAGTTCGTACCCGGACGGTCAGCACCAAGGTGAGCGAGGATGATTACGCGCTGTTGAAACAGCTCGCCGGCGATCAGCGAGTCGGCGAATGGGTGCGTGAGGTCCTGTTCAAGGCCGTGCTGGCCGAGCGGACGGCCGAGGCCCATTGCACGATCTTGGGCGAGCTCCTCGCCCTACGGAAGATCCTGCTCAACTTGCAGTTCACCGTCGCGGCGGGAGAGCCGGTGACACGAGACCGGATGCTGGCCTGGATCGAGGAAGCCGACGCCGATAAGGGCGAGAAAGCGCGGGCGCGGCTCACGGCCGTCGCCGCTGGGTGAGCCGATGGACGACAGTTGGGGGCGCCAGGCGTCGGCGGGCAGGTGGATCAGGACGCGGCCTGCGTGGGCACTCTCGGCGGCGCTGGTCGCCGTCGTCAGCGTCATCGGGCTCGGCCAATATCGGTACAGCCGCTGGACACCGTTGCAGCAGTTCTATTTTCCGGCGTACGTCCGGAGCACCATCCTTGATGCCGTCGGCGTCACCAAGCCAGGGCGGTACGCACTCCTCACGGTGGTGGATCGACGCGGCCCGCGCCTCGCCGTCGACACCGACGTCGAGGTCTCATCGGGCGCTTCGACTGATAATGGGTTCACTCTGACGGCGGCCGCCATGTCGGCTGGGATTCGCGGTCCAGTCGTGACCACAGACCGCTACGATTCTCAGGCCCTCCACACTTTTCTATTGACGTGGATTTACCAAGGTCTCCGGCTGCGCGATCTCGCGTGGCCGCCACTCGCCGGCGGCCTTGGCGTGCTCGTGCTCGGCCTCCTCGTGGCGATCCCGCAGGACGCCGAGCGTGCGCGCGCTTGGCGACAGGGGCGCCGGTTACGGGGTCCAGAGCTCGTGACGCCCGGGGCCTTCACGCGGCGCCTGCGCGCCGACGGCGTCGGCTGGATGCAGGCGGGCTCGCGAGGCCTCTTCTCACGGTCTCGACCCGCCTGGGTCCGGGTTCCCCATGCGGTCGAGTCGAGTCATTTCCTCGTGATGGGTGACACGGGCACGGGCAAGTCCGCTCTCATCCGTCAACTCCTGCTGCAGGTGCAGGAGCGGGGGGAGACCGCGATCGTCTACGATCCAGCGCTCGAGTACACACCGCAGTTCTTCGACCCGGACCGCGGCGATGCGATTCTGAATCCCCTCGATCGCCGCACGCCGTTCTGGACGCCGGCCGATGAGCTCCGCCTCGACGCCGAGGCGCTCACGCTCGCGGAATCCCTGTTTCCTGAACGCCCGAACGAGAACTCGTTTTTCAGTGATGCGCCGCGCCGCATCATGGCCTTTCTGCTCACGCAGCGGCCAGACGCCGCGCAGATCGTCGCGTGGCTCTCGGATCCGCGGGAACTCGATCGGCTCCTGGCTGGCACGCCTTACGCCGTGATGATCGACCCCTCGGCCGGCCCGCAGCGCGCCGGTGTCCTGGCCTCCTTGAACATGGTGGCGGACGCGCTGCAGCTTCTCCCCGATGCGCGCGCCACGAGCCAGCGCTGGAGCGCCACCGACTGGTCGACGACGCGCCGCGGCTGGCTGTTTTTCACATCGACACCCGAAACGCGCGCCCGACTTGTCCCGCTCACTAGCCTCTGGTTGGACACGCTCGTGCTCCGCCTGATGAATCAGGCGCAGCCGACCAGCCGGCGCACCTGGTTTGTCATCGACGAGCTCGCGAGCCTGCAGCGGCTCCCGCAGCTGCACACGGCGATGACCGAGGCCCGCAAGAGCAATAGTCCGCTCGTACTCGGCTTCCAAGGACGGTCGCAGTTGGCGAAGCGCTACGGGCTCGATGCCGAGGCGATGCTGTCGCAGCCGGCGACCAAAATCTTCCTCCGCACGAGCGAACCGGACGCGGCGAAGTGGATTTCGCAGACCCTGGGTGATGTGGAAACCGAGCGCTTGAAGCAGAGCCGATCCTCCGGCGACGGCTGGGCGACGACGGCTCGCCATTCGACGAGTTATGCGTTGGAGCGCCACGTCGAGCCGCTGGTCCTGCCGAGCCAAATCAGCGGTCTCGCGAACCTTCATGGCTATCTGAAGCTGGGGAATCTTGTCACGACACTCCGGGTACGGTTCATCACGCTACCGGAACGACATCCGGCGCTGGCGCCGCGCCTGGTCTCAGACGCGATCGGCACCGTCCGTCTTCGCCCGCCGCGGGCGGCCGCAGACCCGCCCGCGAACGAGCTCGCGCCTGGTGCCTTGCCGCAGCATTCGGGGTACGGCCAGTCAAGTTTCGACTAACCGAGGAGTGGCCGCACATGATGACGATGTCCAAACCGCTCAGCGCCGGTCAGGCCCAGCGCTATCACCACGAGCAGCTCCGCGACGTCGGCGAGAACTACTACAGCGAGGGCCAGGAGATTCTGGGCGAATGGCACGGCCGCTTAGCCGCCGCGTGGGGACTCGAGGGGCCAGTCGATGAGACGAAGTTCGCCCGCCTGACGCAGGGGCAACATCCCCTCTCGGCTGAGCAACTGATCCGCATCCAGACCGCGCACGCGAACGCGAGCGGCGAGCGTCGCCAGACGGCCGAACACCGGGCCGCCTGGGATCTGACGATCTCCGCCCCGAAGAGCGTATCGGTGACGGCCCTGGTTGGTGGAGACGAGCGCGTGCGCGCGGCGCATCGTCACGCTGTCGACGCGGCGCTGCGCGCCACGGAACCGTACGTGCAGGCCCGCATTGGCGGGAATCATCCTCCCGAGACCACGGGCCAATGGGTCGCCGCCAAGTTTGAGCACGACAGCGCCCGGCCGGTCGCTGGGTACTCGGCGCCGCAACTGCACACGCACACCGTGGTCTTTAATCTCACGACGATGGCAAACGGCCGCCCACGAGCGCTGCAGCCGCGGGAGCTCTACCGCACGCAGCAGTATGCGACGGCGGTCTACCGCTCGGAGCTCGCCGCCGAACTGATGGGGCTCGGGTATGAGATCGAGCGAGGGGCCAGTGGACAGCCCGAAATTCGGGGGTATACGCCTGATTATCTCGAGGCGTCTAGTCCTCGGCGCCAACAAATCGAAACGCGCTTGGAGCAAGAGGGACGTCGGGGCGCCGCCGCCGCGCAGATCGCTGCACACAAGACGCGTGAGGCAAAGAGCCGCGAGTCGCATGACGAAATGCGCGGACGGCACCAAGAACTGGCCCAGACGTTTGGGGAACAACCCTCGCGGGTTGTCGCCACCGCCCACAAGCGGACGTCAGAGCGCGCCCGCGCCGTGGGTCAGAGCCCCAACGACGATGCGTCAACCGGCGCCGTGCGTCGGCACGCCGTGCTCTACTCGCGCGATCGCAATCTCGAGCGCGATGCGGTCCCGCATGAACGCGATTACTTGCGCGATGCGCTCTCGCGCTCGATGGGCCGTGCGACCGTGTCGGAGATTCAGGCGGAATTTGAGCAACAGATTCGTCGCGGTGAATTCGTGGAAGTCGAACAGACCGCCGGTAGGCCTGGGCGCGCCTACACCACGCCTGCCATGATCGTGCTGGAGCAACGCACGGTGGCGCTGATGCGTGAAGGTCAGCAGACGCAGCCGCCATTGATTCATACAGCGACGCAAACCGCGGTCGCTCGTGACTATGCCGAGTTGTCGGCGGATCAGCGCGCGGCGGCGGCGGAAGTCTTTCGGAACCGTGACCGCGTCCAAGCACTCGAAGGGATTGCGGGCGCAGGGAAGACCACCACGTTGGCCGCAGTGCGTGACGCGGCGGAGCGCGATGGGTACGCCGTGAAGGGGCTCGCGCCGACTGGTCGGGCGGCGCACCAACTCGCGGAAGCCGGTATGCCGACGACCACGCTGCAACGACACCTCGTCGAGCCGTCGATTGCCGCCGAGGGACAGCGCCGCCTGTACGTGCTCGATGAATCAAGTCTCGCCAGCACCAAGCAGATGCACACCTTCCTGACACGCCTCGAACCGCATGATCGGGTGCTGCTCGTCGGCGATGCTCGACAGCACCAGGCGGTGGATGCTGGACGTCCGTACGAACAGCTCCAGGATGCCGGCATTGCCGTTGCTCGGTTGCACGATATCAAGCGACAGCGAGACCCAGCCTTGAAGGCGGTAGTCGAGCGGCTATCGGAGGGCGAGGTTCGTGATGCCGTGAGACGGCTCGAGGCCCAGGGCCGCGTGCATGCGATTGCCGAGCCGAACGATCGCCTTCGCGCGGTCGCCGCCGCGTACGCTACGAACCCTGACGGCACGCTGGTCGTGTCACCCGACAATCAGTCGCGAGGGCAGTTGAATATGCGCATTCGTGCGGCGCTACAGGAGACCGGACACGTCGCCCGTGAGAATCGGCCGATCACGGTCCTCGTGCCTCGGCAGGATCTGACGGGCGTCGACCGCCGGTGGGCGGCCCACTATGCAACAGGCGACGTTGTGCGCTATGGACGCGGCAGCCCTGAGCACGCGCTCGATGCCGGCGCCTACGCTCGTGTGACCGCCATTGATGGAGCGCATAACACCCTTACCGTCGCCCGTGGCGACGGGAGTTCGGTCACCTACGATCCACGTCGTCTTCAAGGCGTCACGGTCTATCGCGAAGTCGAGCGCACGTTCGCGGTCGGCGATCGCGTGCAATTCACCGCCCCGTTCCGTACCGCCAAGATTGCGAACCGCGAATTGGGCACGATCACCGCGATGACCGACCGGCACGAAATGCGCCTCCGCACCGATTCAGGCAAGACCGTCAAGTTCAGCGTCGATTCGAAGGCGCACGGTCCACGCGCGCACCGCCACCTCGATCACGGGTACGCCGTCACGAGCTACAGCAGTCAGGGGCTGACCGCGGATCGTGTCCTGCTGTACATCGACAGCGAGCAGGCCGGTGAGCGGCTGGTGAATCAGCGCCTGGCGTATGTCGCCCTCTCTCGTGGTCGCCACGACGCCCAGATCTTCACCGACGACCGGGACAGGCTCTCGACGGCGCTCAGTCGTGATGTCTCCAAGTCTAGTGCGCACGCCGTGAGGCCGGCCGAACAGACGCCGCAGCGCGACCGATCGCCCTCGCGTCACTCTGCGCTGGGACGCCCAACCACGATTGATGCCGGCGTCACGCCCACCAGCGTTGGGCGCGAGCGAACCGTCGCCGACGCCACGCCTCGTTCGATCACCCAACGCCTGTCCACGGAGGAGCTCCAGCGGGCGCGCGAATACCTCGCACGCCCCGAAACGCAACAGTACCTGCGCGCTCGCGAAGTCCTGCACACGCGGACGTCACAGCCGCGGGCGGCAGTCGCCATCGAAGCACGTCACGTCGCAACCGTATTCAGGGAACTGGCAGGCGAACGCGGCTCGCGATCCGTCCCGACGCCTGCGACCACGATGCGTGTGCCATCGACAAAGCGCGTGGTGGAAGCCGCCGTCGCGGTGGCCAATACTGAAGCCGGCGCCAGCGGGAATCAGTTGGGCATCAGCACTAGGGAGGGCATGGCCCACGGCTCGCAGCGGACGCTTGGTCATGCCACGGGCCATGGCCGCGGGTAGCGGTCATCGGGGCGTGCGGGACGCACTCCCGTGCCGACGGTTGCAGACGTTGTGATCGAGATGGCTCGCCCTGTTGGTACGATGTGGACATGACCCGCGAGGCCTTGGCCGCCTACTTGGAACTTGTCGTCCGCCGTCACCAGCTTCCGTTCTATATCGAGCGTGCGTTTCGAACGGACGAGGAATGGGACAAGGACTCAGGTTTTGGCTTCAGATACGGGAGTCTAGCGGGACGCGGCGACGCGAATATTCGACGTGTCTTGGAGCACTCCGCTGCGGTGGTCCTTGGAGACCCAGGCTCTGGAAAATCGACGGTCGCGCAGGCCGCAGTTCGCACTGTCGTCGATTCGGGTTCCGTACCGCTCTTTGCTTCCCTTAGGTCGTACCGAGGTGATCTCACAGTTCTCCTAAGAGGTGAGGCGCCGGAAGAACTTCTGAACCAACCCCAGGTTGATGGAGTTCCCGTCGCGAAAACGATCATTCTTGACGGACTTGACGAACTTGCCGCGGAGCAGTTCGACGCCTTTCTTGCCGACTTCGCAGCGCTTCGGCGGGAACCGCAGACGAAGATTCTGCTTACGTCGCGCCAGGCATTCTTCGCAGCGAATCGCCATCGTTTCGGGGAGGCACTGGACGCGTTCCACTTGCTAGGTCTGCGCTCGCGCGACGTTCGCGCGTACGTGGGTCATTTGGGAGGACGCTACGAACCATTCATCTCCGAGGTGGAACGCGTCGGACTAGTCGATGAGGTGTCCAATCCGTTTGCGTTGAGAGTTCTACACCGAGCGTTCACTGATGCACAACGACTCGATCCCCTTCCGCATCAGGCGGTCGATCGCGTGGTCGAATCTTTGATAGAAAGCCGGCCAGCGGTTTCGGCCGACCGCCAGCGACGCGCACTACAGATGCTGGCCGTGGCCATGGAAACCGCGAACAGAAACGAGCTGACGACCGACGAAGCGATTCAAGTGCTCCAAGCGACCACGACGGCGACAGCGGACGATGCGCGGACCGTTCTCGACGAACTGACAATGTCAATCCTGATCACGACGACAAACGGGATTGCTTTTCAAATGCGGTCATACGGCGAATACGTCGCGGCTAAAGAGCTAGCTGGCCTGGCGCTAGACAAGGTGATGTCCCTGGTGACGTACCAAGGTACTCTGATCCCAAACGAGTCGTGGCGAAACTGCGTCAGCTACCTTGCGGCGATGAACCAAGAAGTGCGCAGGCATTTCATGGTGAGATTTCCGGACTGGGTGGCATGGGTATCGCCTAACGCGCTCACTGAAAGCGAACGCGCCACGCTCATCAGATTGGTGCTCCGGCGCCTCACAGAGGCCGGTCATTACCTGGTCCGCCACCCATCTTTGCCTGTCTCGAAAGTCGCGCGGCACGTTGTCGAAGCCGTAAGGGCGGAGCTCGCGGTGTGGGCGATCGACCCATATCTGGTGACAGCTGGAAATGCGATGGCCGTCTTGGGCTTTGACAAGTGCAGCGCGATAGTGCCGATTGCCATGCCGGTGGTCATCACACCAACATCACCGCGACTGTTTCGTGAGAGCGCCATCCTCGCCGTGATTGGCGCGGGCGACGCGTCACTGATTCCTACATTGATGGCACATCTCAACGCTGCTGATCCCCTTCACCTTGAGCTAGTGGATTGCATCGGTGCCCTTGCCGACGCGCACGCGATACCGACTGTGTTGCCTCTGCTGGCACGCACCGATGGCTTTGCGAATGCCGCGTTTTACCACTTTCGCGACTTAGGCTCCGGCGCCGGAGTCGACGCCCTGCTCGCGACACTTCTCGCCGAGCCGGGGCTGATGTCCTCTTCGCGCCTTGGGAGTTATGCGGAGCCACTGTGGGAGGCGATTGTCGACCATTGGGATACGAGGTGGTGCCAGCCGCTCGCGTCGCTCCTAGTAGCGTTCGAGGAAGCCGACGTGTTTCCAAACGACCTAGAAGATGTGCATGACGTACTGCGACGACTCCCATTGAATAGTCGAGAGGAGATTGCCAGACGGACCCTTGCCGGATTTATTGCCAAAGGTATTCGGCCTCTGCACGTGGTTCGCATCATGGCCGAGCTGATTACGCCAAGTGTCATTGAGTGGCTCGTCCTGCAAGGAGCTGTTGTGCCAGTCATGCAGGCAATTGCAGGTTACTGCTCCCGCGAGGTGAGAGCTGCGCTGGCGCCACATCTGGGCGGCCTGATAGAGGCGCAAGATCAGCACGCAGTAGTCTTTCGAGAACAGCAGGAGCGGCACGCAGAGCAAGAGCGTCGCGCGATCGATGGAAAACGCGAGTCGATTCTTACGTCGCTAGAAATGGGCCGAGTCCTCGGAGCGATGGCTACTCTTAAACCGACCGACTGGCCACCGCTACCAGACGACCGAGGCATCTGGCTCACTCAAGAGGTCAACCGCGCCTTGGCAGGCCTGAACTTGCCCGCGAGCATCCGATGGGACGGCGATCATCAGGTCTGGTACTCGCAGTGGCTTCCCCAGCTGGTTCACGCCATCACACATTACGATCTTGAAGTGAGCGATGACCGGCTACTTGTGTACTCGATCATTGGTGTGAGCGATCGTACGTCGGATTATGTTTCGAGGCGTGGGCTCTCTCCGGGTGCGATCCGTGAACTCGAACGCCTGCTCGCGGACCCAGCGACTGCAAACGGAGCCCTTTATAATGTCTTATCAGTCCTGGACGGAACGACCATACGCACACCGGCGCTCGCCAGCGCTCTGATCGCTATCGCTGCCGACAATAACCGCCAACTCTCTACGCGCTCGCGGGCGCTGCGGATTGGTGCCACACGGGGTGCCACCGAAGCGCAGCTCACAGGTATCGGACAACTGGTCGCGGATCCGAGTCTGCAGGAGGAAGCTCTCAATCTTCTTGTGAAGCAGCAACATCTGCCTACCATTGGTAGGCGGCTCGCTGACCTTCGTGCCAACCCCATCCTACTAGCAGCAGGGGAAGTCGCCTTTCCGAACGAGTCTTCGCTCGGCTGGTTAACAGACATCAGAACGGGACACTTCTGGAGCGATTTGCGCGATCTTCGACAGTTGGCTCTGCAGTCGGCACTACCGCAGGTCACCACCCTAATCACCAGTGCAATGAAGGCGATCGACGAACTTCAGCTGCTTGCGGTGATTGAAGCGCAGATGCCATTCGCGCCGCCTGACTGGCAAGAAGCTCAACGCATTCACTTGCTGCGAGAACAGCGAGAGACACGCTTGACACGCGCCCAGGCGACTCCCTTCGCGGACGTATTGCAGCGTATCCGACGCGCAACAACAGCGGGACTTCTTCGAGTGTGGTGCGAGGGGCCCACAGATGTCTCGACTATCGAGAAGCTGTTCAGAAAGCTGCCGGACGCTACCGGAAAAGACGTCGACTTCGCGTCGTTAGGTGGATGGGGTGCTATTTCGAGTCCGCAATGGCGCGCTGAGAGTCTTCTGGCTGGTTGCCGAGATACGCTCGTGCTGCTCGATGGGGACAACGGTCGTGACTACGCGGTTCATGGACACCCATTAAGCGCGCGGAGCGCGTCCGTGCGTCACAGACTGGCGGAAGCGGGCATTGACGTGGTCGTTCTTCGTGGTTATGGCATAGAGAACTACTTCACGCGTGCGGCGGTCGAAGTGGCGCACGGACCGGCCCTGGCCGCGCAATTCCCGTTGGCAGATGACGGCAGACCGGTTGGCATTCCCAAGAATCGAAACCACTTGGTCGCCGACCAGATGACCCTCGCAGATCTCGCCGGCAGCGATCTGCTCACGTTTCTCGAGTCGGTGTCTGCGCGAAGTCTCTAGTCTTGGCTCGATACGGGATCGGCGGCGCGACTTCGGTGATTCTTTGGTGCCGCGTTCCTCGCGAGGTGCGCTCAGGCGCTTGCGTAGGTGCCGGTCGATCCCTATCTGAGAATCGATTTCAACTTGGCTTTGCGGACCGCTTCATGCGGACTGATGGGCGCGCCATCGAGCCAGCGCTGTAGTTGCTGGATGGTTACTTCGTGCATGACCGTCGGCGCCCGTACCTGTAGCTGCAGACGCGTCATCGGCCCGAGCGTTTCGACCCACTCGGCGTCACGGAGCAGCTTCAAGCCCAAAGCCGCCGCTTCGTAGAGAGATTCCGCCAGGACCTCCACTGAATGGCGTGAGCCGCTCGCGTCCGTCACACTGACGGTGCACGTCTTCGGCGCCATCCCGTCGATAATACACATTCGCTTTTTGTTCGTCTACCTGTTCGTGCTAACGCAGGGCACCGGTGCTCGACTTTCCCTCTGCCGTGTCGAGCCGACTCGCTATCGTCTGCGCTCTGAATCGTCTGGCGACTCAGATCGTGCCTCGTCGTTCTGCATCGTGCCGGTCATCGCGCGGCGCTGATCGGCCGCGGACGCGCAGCGGCACGCGCCAGCCAAAGTACGGCTGGCACGTCCACTGCCCTGTGCGTCCAGACGCGGCCGACACAACAGCGCCTTCCCTTTCGTGACACGCGCCAGCAGGCCCCTCCCTCAGTGAAGGGGCGCCGCCGGCGCTCCACGCCACGAAAGGAGATTCAGATGACCGTCTCCCTCACTCCCACTCATTCACATCTGAGGAGGTCCCACATGCGTCGATCTGTTGCTGTCGAATCGGTTTCACCGCCGGTCTCATCCGTCATGACCGGCACGTTTCAGGAGCTGCCCATCACCGACATTCACGAATCAGCGTTGCTCACCAATCCTCGTGCGACCTTTGACCAAGACGCGCTCGACGAGCTCGCGGCGAGCATCCGGCTGCACGGGGTGCTTCAGCCGATTCTGGTGCGGCCGCGTTCAAACGATTCGGGTTACGAGCTCATCGCCGGCGCGCGACGTCTGCGCGCTACCCGCCTCGCCGAGGTCGAAACGATCCCGGCACACGTGGTCACGTTCGATGACCAGGCCGCCCGCGAAGCCGCCATCATCGAGAACCTGCAGCGCCAGGACGTGCATCCACTCGAGGAAGCTGAAGCCTACGAACGGCTGATGGCCGCTGACCCGCTCGTCACGGCGGACACGATTGCAGCGAAGGTCGGCAAGAGTGCGACCTACGTGTATGCGCGGCTGACGTTGCTGCGTCTCCAGCCGGACATTCGGGACGCCTTCCGCCGCGACATCATCACGGCCGCACACGCTCAGCGGCTAGCCACTGTACCCGCCGATCGGCAGGCGGAGGCCTTCGCCCGGTGCTTCTTCAATCTGCTGCAGACCGGCACCGACGCAGTGGACCGCAACAACCTCGCGCCCATGAAGCAGTTGGACGAATGGCTCCAGAAGCGCGTGGCGTTGAATGTCCATCATGAAGATACGACCCGCTTCCTGCCCGCTTTGGTCGAAGCCGTCAGCGAACACGAACAAGGCGGTGCAGAGATTCTTGCGCTGTCGACGCTGACGTTCCACACCGATCTGCGCGAACCCAAACCGATTCTCGCGCGGAGTTGGGTGCTGGCGGAGGGCAAGAAGCACACGTGCCCGCACGCGCGGCCCGGCGTCATCGTCCTTGGCGACGACCGTGGGCGCCTGCTGCAGGTGTGCATCGCGAAGAAGCAGTGCGCCAAGCATTGGGGCAAACCGTCCGAGCGCACCGCCGAACGCACCGCAGACGCGGCCACCCGACAGGCCGCATCGGAGCGGGCGGCTCGAGACCAGGCGCGGCGTGAACGTGAGCGGATGTTCTGGGAGCAGCAGCTGCGTCCCGCGCTCCTCTCCGCCATCGCGGAGAAAGCGAAGCAGCAGAAGACGATCACACGGTCGCTGATCACCGCCGTGCTTGAGACGCTCACGATGCGGGACGACGACCTCACCAGCTGGTGTGGACCCACCGCGAAGCTACCCGCGGATCGATTCGCCGCGGCGCTGCTGATGGCGCTGGCGCTCCGCGAGCAGTTTTCGCAAGACCGTCTCTCGTCGTTTGCCAAAGGCCTTCGGGTCAACGTCCCGGCGCTCTGCAAGCGGCTCAAGGCTGACAAGCCGGACGAGCCCGCCTCGTAGTCCTCACCTCACACCTGCGCGTCGTGCGCATCACGCGCCGGCGCGCGGGTGGCTCCCTGATCGATCACCCAGGCACGCCGCCGCACGCGGACCGCCAGCCAACAGAACGCTGGCAGCCTCGCGTGCACGGAGCGTCGTGCCACGTCGCCCCCCGCGCTGCCGGCAGCCTCCGTGGGCGCATGGGCCTTTGGGCGTGAAGGCCCATACATCCACACGGAGGTGATTCATGCACGCAGACGACGCCCACAAACTCGCGGAACAACACTTCGCCACACTCGTGGCCGCGCTCGAAGCCGGCCGCAGCGACGCCCTCGTCCGTTATCTTGAAACGGCGAGCCGGTTTCACACGTACAGCTTCAGAAATCAGTGTCTGATCGCGGCGCAGTGTCCCACCGCCACTCGCGTTGCCGGATATCAGGCGTGGCGCCAGCTTGGGCGCTGGGTCCGTCGTGGTGAGACCGGTATCGCGATTCTCGCCCCGATCACGCGTCGTCGCGCTGACGTCGACGCCGATGGTGATGCGATCGAAGACGCCGAGCGAACTCGCGTTCATGGGTTTCGCAGCGCGTACGTGTTCGACATCGCGCAGACCGATGGTGACCCGCTGCCGACCCTCGCACATGACGCGACCGGCGATCCAGGCATCCATCTCGCAGCGCTTGAGCAAGCGATTGCCAACGCGGGTGTGGTGATCACGCGGATGGCAGACCTCGGCGGCGCGCATGGCTACTCGCTGCCAGGCCGGATCACGATCCTCGAATCGCTAACGGCAGCCGACACAGCTGCGGTCCTGGTCCATGAGTTCGCGCATGAGCTACTTCACCAGCGCGGTGACGATCGACCTGCGTCCAAGACCGTGCGTGAAACTGAAGCCGAGGCCGTGGCGTTCATCGTCAGCGCCGCGATCAGCATCCGGTCGAGCGTAGACGCCACTGATTATATTCAGCTCTACGACGGCAACGCGGAGACCCTGCGTCAATCGCTGCATCGCATCCAAGCGACCGCAAAGACGATCCTCAGCGCCCTGTCGCTGGAGACGCGCGTGGCTGCTGACCATGAAACATCACGCGTCGCGTCGTGATGGGTGGAAGGTCGCCACGCGCCGGAGTACAGTCGATGAGCTGCTGGATTAAGGTGCGGTACATCGTCTGGATATCGGCGGTCTCGGACTGTCCGGGTTTATCATTCCGACCATGAATCCAACGGACTTCTGTCCTATCTGTGGGAAGGCAACCGAGGTATTGGCGCAGTCACCGCTAGAAGGGAGCCTGAAGTGCCCAGTCTGCGGACCCTACACGATAGGAGTGAGGTTGCTTGCGGTTCTAATAAGAGCACGACGGAATGAAGAATCAGTGGACCCTCTGGTGCCGTATCTCTCCTGCCATACTAGGCAGTCATCGCCTGACATAGCGCATGTGGACGTAGGCAACTGGCAAGCACTGGCGAAGAAACATAAGGAGTCTTCGGACACGGAAAAGACTCGAAAGTTGCTTGCGTATATGCGGGAGCAGTCACGCTATCTCGGTGATTTGATAGGCATCAGCGACGATGACTATCCGCTCTTTGATACCGGTTCCATTGAAGAGAAAGACGCCCTGGTTAGCCAAGCCATCGAGGACGAATACGTGAGCGGCGACCGTCCGTTGTATGCGCTCACCAGAGGTGGTAAAGAATTTCTCGCGGAACGACCTGTTGAACGCCGGGTCTTCCTCAGTCACGCGACTGACGACGCAGGTATTGCGGAGGTACTGGCAAACGCGATCCGTGAGCGGTTGGCCGGATCGGGCGTCGAAGTGTTTGTGTCCTCGCAGTCCGGAAATATTCCCACCGGCAAAAAATGGCTCGATGTCGTGGAAACAAAGCTGATCACCGGGACCACGTATCTAGTGTTGATCACGCCACGCAGCGTGCTCCGACCGTGGCTGTGGTTTGAAACCGGTAGTTTTTGGTTCAAGGAGCGGCAAATCATTGTCCTATGCGCCGATGGGTACTCCAAAGGCAATGTTCCGTACCCGCTCGGTTCGATCCAAGTGCTCTCGCTCGATCTGCGTGACGATATCGTGACGTTGTTTGAAAAGGACTTGGGGACCACAGCGCCTGACGTGAACGCCCTGCTCGCAGCGTTCAAGGCGCGGTCGATGGGCGGATTGGCGCATGTCTCGTTTGCCGGTAGTGAATGGATCTGGACCGGTGCCCTTGGTGCCTTGGAGGATCGGGACGCCGTCGCGCCACCGCCCGGACTGAAAGAAGAATTCGAAGGGCGCGGATTTCGGTGGCGGTGCGGCGATCCGAACAAAGAAGGTCACTGGAGCGAGAAAGGATTGTTCCCGCTCTATCAAGCCGACCCACGGAAGTGGAAGCGAAAACTACGGTGCCCGATTGATGAAAAACAAATCATCTATGTGAAGGCACCACCACCGACCGAGGTTGATGGCTTGAAGGAACAAGTAGCCGAACAGGCGGAAGAAATCCAACGACTGAGACGTGCCGAGCCGCCGCCGAAAGAAAAACCCTCCGGGACGAAGTGGGGCTGTTACCAGTTCAAGGATGAGGGTGAGAAGCTGTATTGCACCGCGTGTTGGGACTCAAAAGGAATGAAGAGTCTCACGAACCGAATGAACATCAAACAGCGATCATGTCCGGTTTGCAGGGCGGTGATAGGGGCCGGCTGAGAGCGGAAACAGACCCGGGGTTGCTTCGAGCCGGGTCTGTCTCGTCGTCGTGCGAGAAAACTACCTGCCGACGACTTCTAATCGGGTGCGGTATTCCACCTTCCATCGGGCCTGTGCCGCTTCGCGTTGCAGGGTCCGGTAAATGATCCGCCCTGCCACTTCGCCATACTTCCTGATGTAGCTCTCTAGTCGTCTCATTTCAATCCTCCTGAACACTAATGGTGCCCGACGTTTTCAAAACACGTCGCCTAAAACGACCCTAGTAGCCAGCCGGTGGGGTCAAACTTTTTGGTCGCAGTTACAGGATCAAAGGCAAAAGCAGGACATTAGGCAGAGTGCCGCGCTGCCGGCGCCATTTGAGATCAGGCCAGAACGGCTCTACGTCAGCGTGCCGTATTACGAGGCCACAATGTCGGACGTCCAGGCGCTGTGCGCAGCTGCGTGCGTTCTGCCGTGCGAGTTTCGATGCGGCGGTGTTTGCGAACGCTGATGCCACGAATGGCCCGAAGACGACGACGTTTTCTGAAGCGGTGTACTCTGTGGCGCGGTCAGGGGGCGAAAAGGGGCAAGGCCCCAGATCTTCACCGCGGCCAGCCATGCGCAGCGCGCGGCGGAGCAGTCGCCGGCCTGACGCACGTGTGATTGAAGCCGCGATGGACAGACGTCAAAGAAGCGGATACCGTCGTCAGGTGTTTGTAATCAGCGTTTGACGCAATCACGCACGAAAACGACGCGAGCCCTGAGTGCCTCGCCGCTCCGGTCAACAGGCCCGGCCGGGGCCGACATGCGCTGGTCGTTTAACATGGGCCGCCTGGCGGCTCGTAAACGCTGCGATTAGCCTTGGCGACCGATAAACCTTCGTAGACGAACGGCAGCTGCAAGCGCAAATGACGACGACGGACGCCTTCAAAGACATCGAGAAGCTGAGCGGGGAGATTGCCGTATGAAGGCCGTTGAAGCCAACCTTCTCTCATTCCTCAAGAGGTCGCCGCAGTTCGTTATCCCGATTTACCAGCGCACCTATAGCTGGACGGAAAAGGAATGCCGGCAACTCTGGGACGACATCCTACGCACTGGACGAAACGACGCCGTTTCGGCTCACTTCGTCGGCTCGATCGTCTACGTCGAAAAAGGGCAGTATTCGATCTCGAGCCTGTCGCCCCTACTCGTAATCGACGGCCAGCAGCGGCTTACCACGGTAGCGTTGCTCATTGAGGCAGTAGCGCGCAGTCTCGGTGACAGCGAACCGTTGGAAGGTTTTTCGCCGAAGAAACTCCGCAGCTACTACCTCCTCAATCCGCTCGAAGACGGCGAGCGGCGCTACAAGCTGGTCCTCTCGCAGACCGATAAAGCCTCGTTGATCGCGCTGCTGGATCAGCACGCGACACCGAAGGAGCACTCGATTCGGGTTGAGGCGAATTTTCAGTTCTTTAAAGACCGAGTGGGCGAAGTCACCAACGAGCTGACGGCGCTCTGCAAAGGTCTGGCGAAACTGATGATAGTGGACATTTCGCTCAACCGCGACCAAGACAATCCCCAGCTCATTTTCGAGAGCCTCAATTCGACCGGACGCGAGTTGTCCCAAGCCGACCTAATCCGCAACTTCATCCTGATGGGACTGGAGCCGCGGCTCCAGACGAAGCTCTATGAGCAGTACTGGCGACCGATGGAAGTCGATTTCGGTCAAGAGGGTTACGCCGCCCAATTCGACAGCTTCATGCGTCACTTCCTGACCCTCAAGACAGGCGAAATCCCAAACGTGCGAGAGGTCTACGACAAGTTCAAAGAGTACGCGTACTCGCCAATAGTTGCCAAAGCCGGCGTTGAGGTGCTCGTCGCGGACATCCGAGTTTTTGCGAGCTATTTCTGCGCAATGGCGCTGGGCAACGAACCAGACCCGGATCTTAAGACGGCATTTCACGACATCCGCGAGCTGAAGGTGGACGTGGCCTATCCGTTACTGCTAGAGCTGTACGGGGACTACGCGACAGAAACACTCACCAAGAGCGAGCTGCTGCAGGCGGCGCGCTTGGTTGAAAGCTACGTGTTCCGACGGGCGGTGTGCGGCATCCCCACCAACTCGATGAACAAGACATTCGCAACTCTCTCACGGGCCCTGAAAAAGGACCGTTATCTGGAGAGCATCGAAGCGCAGTTCCTTCTGCTGCCGTCCTACCGCCGGTTCCCAACCGACGAGGAGTTCCAGCGCGACCTGCAGCTCAAAGACCTCTACCACTTCCGAAGCCGCAGCTACTGGCTGCGGCGAATGGAGAACGATGGCCGGAAAGAGCGCGTGGCGGTGGATGAGTACACGATTGAGCACATCCTGCCCCAAAACGAGGACCTTTCGCCGGAGTGGATGGCCGATCTAGGCCCAGAGTGGCAGCGCATCCAAAAGACCTGGCTGCATACTTTGGGCAATCTAACCCTCACCGGCTACAACTCCGAGTACAGCGACCGCCCGTTCACGCAAAAGCGCGACATGAAGGGCGGCTTCGCCGAGAGTCCATTGCGCATGAACCAGGGCCTTGGGACGCTCGATCGCTGGACCGAGGCCGCCATTCGCGAGCGCGCGAAAACGCTCGCCGTGCGGGCGGTGAGCGTTTGGTCGGCGCCAGCGTTGGCGGGGGACGTGCTCGATGCGCACAGACCGAAGAGAGTCTCCGCCGCTTCGGTCTACACCATCGCCGACCACCCTCACCTCGCTTCTGGTTCGATGCGGGAATTGTTCGAGGCGTTCCGGAAGGAGGTGTTGGCGCTCGATCCGTGCGTGACCGAGGAGTTCCTCAAGCTCTACGTCGCGTACAAGGCCGAAACGAACTTCGTCGATGTCATCCCACAGGCCAAGCGCATTCTGCTCTCACTCAATTTGGAATTCCCTGAAATCGCCGATCCCAAAGGAATGAGTCGTGATGTCGCCGGACTGGGCCGGTGGGGCAACGGTGATGTGGAAGTCGGCCTGGCGTCCCTCAAGGAACTGCCCTACGTAATCGGGCTCGTGCGCCAATCTCTCGAAAAGCAGCTGGGCAACGGGAACGACGCCGGATGATCACCGACATCAATAGCGAGGACCGTCTGGTTCAGAAGACTTTCGCCGAGCATCTGCAAAACGTGCTCGGCTGGTCCCGAGCCGGGTAAAGTAATGTTCTGAGTTGACGTCGTTTAGTGCCAGAAATTCCTGAGCCATCACCGTCGCAGGTGTCTCCACTCACATGTCCATGTACGCGCTTCGGCGCCTTCAGGGGGCGAAAAGGGCAAAAAGGGGCAAGGCCCCACGGCAACGCTGGCATTCCTGGCATTCCCGGCAATGTGGTTTGTATAACTTACAGAATCTAAAGGATGCCCGAGAGACCGAATCCCTCTCTCTCCGCCAAACTTTACCAACGCTTCCTTCGCCACGTTAGGAGTGCGTATGACCCGCTCGCAGAGGGCCGCGTTCCTGGGGCTGCTCGTAGCAGCCACCGCCTCGCTTACGCTGACAGCCGCCAGGTCGGGGAGTGACACCGCTACCGCGACAGCGTTCCTCCCGAACCCGGTGGCCGACCTCCAGGATCAGTCGCTGACCGATCAGAAAGACGCGGACTACGCCGCACTGCAGCCGGCTTACCACCGCGTCCAGCTGACGAACCTCGATGGCAGCGGCTACCTCCGTGGCGACTGGGTGACCATCGTCAGCGCGACGGGCAACCGCGCGTTCTCCGCCTCGGGCACGTTCGACTACAACCGGCACCAGGACGAGTTCGAGCAAGTGATGGCGTATTACTGGATCACCGAGGCGCAGAACTACATTCAGCGGCTCGGTTTCGGCACCGGCCTCTTGCCGGCGATCAACAAGGAGGCGCAGCGCGTCCGCATCAATCAATGGGGCGCCGACAACTCGTTCTTCACCGACAAGAAGGACGAATTGCGCTTCGGCAAGGGCGGCGTGGACGACGCCGAAGACGCGGAAGTCATCCTGCACGAGTACGGCCACGCCATTCAGGATTCGCAGCAGACACCGTTCGGTTTCGGCGTCTCGGTGGAGGCGCGCTCGATCGGCGAAGGGTTCTCCGATTACTGGGCAGTCACGGTGACGAGCCTCCTGGCGCCGACCGAGGATCCCGCCTGCGTGGCCGATTGGGATTCGGTGTCGTACACCGCGACCGCGCCGCACTGCCTGCGCCGTGTCGACACCAACCTGCACTACCCGGAGGATCTCGACGGGCGCGTCCATCATGACGGCATGATCTGGTCGCGCGCGCTGTGGGATATCCGCAACGCGATCGGCGCCACACAGGCCGACACGATCATCCTCGACGCCCACTTCGGCATGCCGGATCCGACGATGCCAGAGCTGGGCGCGAAGACGGTCGCGGTCGCCAGGCAGCTGTACGGCAACGGTGTCGCGAACACGGTGAAGGCGGCGTTCGTGGCCAGGGGAATCCTCTGAGGCGGTCGCGGTGAGACGCTGCTTCTCGTACCTGCTGCTCGGTGCGTGCGTCGCCGCCGGCTGTTCCCGCGCCGCCGCTCCGCCGGCGCCCGAATCTGGCGCGGTGGCGCCGCCGGCGGGGGAACTCGTCGACCTGTCGTACGCCTACGACTCGACCACGATCTTCTGGCCCACGGCCGAGGGGTTCGCCCTGCACAAAGTGGCGGACGGCGAGACGCCGGCCGGCTACTACTACGCCGCCAACACGTTCTCTGGGGCCGAACACGGCGGCACGCACATCGACGCACCGGTTCACTTCGCCAAAGGGCATATGACGGTCGACCGCATCCCTCTGGAGTCGTTGATCGCGCCGGCCGTCGTGATCGACGTGACGCAGGCGAGCGCGCAGAACGCCGACTATCAGGTGACGGTCGCCGACCTGACCGGTTTCGAGCAGCAGCACGGCCGCATTCCCGACGGCTCGATCGTGCTGCTCAGGACAGGCTTCGCCAGCCGGTGGCCGGACGCGCAGGCGTACTTGGGTACGGCGGAACGCGGCGACGCCGCGGCCGCCAAGCTGCATTTCCCCGGCTTGCATCCCGATGCCGCCGCGTGGATCGCGTCCAACCGGTCGGTCAAGGCGGTGGGTATCGACACGGCCAGCATCGATTTCGGGCAGTCCACGCTGTTCGAAACGCATCGCACGCTGTACGCCCGCGACATCCCGGCGTTCGAGAACCTGGCCTCGCTCGCCCGGCTCCCGGCCACCGGCGCGCTGGTCATCGCCCTGCCCATGAAGATCGGCGGTGGAAGCGGAGCGCCGCTTCGCGCGATCGCGGTGCTTCCGGCCGCGCCGCGGCAGTAGTGGCCTAGCTAGGCGCGGACTTGCGGGCGTGTCGCCAGCACGACCGCCACCAGGATGAGCCCGGAGCCCGCCATCTTCCACGCCGTCAGCGGTTCGCCGAGAAAGACGAAGCCGAGCGCCAACGCGATGATCGGCGTGAACACCGAGATGAAGCTGAGGCTCATCACGCTCCAGGTCTTGAGCAGCGAGAAGTAGACGAGAAAAGCCAGGACGCTCCCTGCGATCGCCAGGTAGGCGACCGCGGCCCATGTGGCCGCAGTCGTGGGCAAGCGAAAGCCGTCGCCGCTGGCCAGCGACGCCACCAGCAGCGCGGTGGCCCCAATCAGCATCGACGTCGCGTTCAGCGTCGCCGCCGGGACGTCGTGCGCGTCGCGCTTGCCGACGACGCTGGCGATGGCCGCACACGCCACGGCGGCCAGCACGGCCAGCATCGGTGCGACGGCGCCGGAATCGAGGCGCAACCGGTCCGCGAACAAGGCTAACGTGCCGATCACTGCGAACACGCTCCCGGCCAGTTTGCGCGCGGTGATGTGTTCGCCCGGCAGGTACGCGCGCGCCGCGAACAACGTCATCAGCGGCAGGGTTGCGAAGAGCACGGCGGTCAGCCCGCTCTCGATGTACTGTTCCGCCCAGTAGATCAGCCCGTAGTCGCCGGCGAACATCAACAGTCCGACCACCGCCACGGCGAACCACTCGCGGGATCCGCGCGGCCATCGGGCTCGTGCCGCCAGCGCCGCAAGGGCCATGAGGGCTGCGGCGATGAAGAACCGCAACGCCGACACGTTGAACGGCCCCAGGCCGCCGTAGCCGACTTTGATCACCAGCCAGGTCGAGCCCCAGATCAAACAGAGCAGCGCGTAGAGAACGAGTCCCCAGCGTCGCATCAGGCGCCGCCGGCTCCACCAGAGTGCATCGCCGCCATTGTCGCGTAGACTTGGCCCTCACGGAGGCGAACCGATGACGTTGTCTGGTCCACGAAAGCTGATAGTGACACCGCTCCTGATCGCGCTGGCGACGCTTGGCAGTGCCGGCCGCGCGTCGGCTCAGGCGTCGTGCGACCGGGCCTGCCTGCGCACGACCCTGGACCAGTATCTGCAGGCGGTGGTCAAACACGATCCGGCGGCCGCGCCGCTCGTCGTTGGCTTTCGCCAGACCGAGAACGCGATCAACGTGCCGGCGGGCGGCGGCGTCTGGAAGACGATGACGGGGCTGGGCAAGATGCAGCGCCGTTATCTCGACCCGGTCACCGGCCAGGCCGGCTACTACGGGCTGATCGAGGAAGGTGGCAGCGTCGCGCTGGTCACGGTGCGGCTCCGCGTGCAGAACCGCAAGGTCACCGAGGCCGAGTGGTACATCGCGCGCGAGAACGATCCGGGCCTGCAGGGGGCACGGCAGCCGGGGCGCCCACCGGCCAACCTTCTCAACGCCGACTATCTGATTGCCAACCCGCCGCCGGATCGCGTGGTGCCGCAGGCCAAGCGCCTCTCACGCGACGAGCTCGTGGCGGTGGTCAACAGCTACTTCGACGCCATCACGTCGCACGACGGCTCGGTAGCCCTGACGCACCCTGGCTGCAGCCGCGCCGAAAACGGGTCGCCCGCGCCGGCGGGCAAGTTCCTGCCCCCGGCCCCTCGCGCGCCGACGGCGGCGGCAGCGGCTGGCGGTCCGACCCCTCCCGGCCCCTCGTCGAACGATTGTGTCGGCGGGCTGGCCAACTTCAACCTGTCGATGGTGGTGGCGCGGCGGATTCCTCTGGTGGACGAGGACGCGCAGATGGTGCTGGGGATGGCCGTCTTCATCCGGCGGCCCGGCTCGCCGACGCCGCGCAACGTGTTCAGCGAGTGGTTCAACGTCGAGGACGGCCGGATCAAGACGATCTACACCGCGATGTTCTATCCGCCGGCCACGCTGGCGGTACCCAACTGGCCGCCGTACGAGGGCAACTGGCCGCTGCCGGCGACGACGGTGCCGGCGCCGCCTGAATCCCGGCCCTGAGAGCCGGGTCTAAAGAGCCGGGGCCACGTCCTACATGTACTACCGGACTTTGCGGCCGTTGATGCGGGTCGCGGTGGCGGGGTCGTTGCGATCGGTGCGCCACGTCGGGTGGCTGAAGTGAATCACCGCGTCGCCGTTGCGCGACACGATCGCGTTGTCGAACACGAGCTTGCCGACTTTGCGCCAGTTCTTGAACGTCCGCCGCTCGCGTGAGGCCGGTCCCGTGGTCTCCCCTTCGTCCGTCAGCTCGATGGTGAACGTCAGCGCGCGCTTCGGGAAGGGATCGCCCTTGTCGAAAATCTGCGCCATCACCTCGTCGCGGAAATCGAGCCCCTCGCCGGGAATCTTCGGCTGCTCCGGCGCCACCAGCAGGCGCATGAACTGCGGGGCCCTGGTGGGTGTGTCCGCCGGCTTGCCGAGTTCCGCGATCGGATAGAGCTGCCGCATCGACGGCTGCTGATCGACGTTGCGGAAGACGAGGCCCACCGTAATCAGCATCGGCACGCCCGCACCGCGATTGGCCAGCGTGGTATCGGGCGCGTTGCGCAGCTCGGCGTCGTTGATGAATGCCGTTTTCGCGCCGCCGATGTCTTCCTGCGTGAAGAAGTTGGCCGTGCGCAGCGGCGTCAGGTGATACGGATCGGCGGTCGGAAACAGCTTGCCGACCAGCGACAGCGAGCGCGTCTGCCCACGGTGCGTCTCGGTGCAGCAGGTGGAATAGCGGGCGACGACCAGTGCGGTGCTCCCCGTAGCGAAGTAGCCGCTGTAGGGCGTCTCCGCATCGATGGTCCACCGCCCGGTCAGGCACACGCCGTTGGGATGCACCAGCCGCCGGAAGCCCTTGCCGTCGGAGCCCCAGCGCAGGTCGACGGATGAGTCGAGCGTGCGCATGCAGTCGGCACGGAACTGTTTCGGGAACCCGAAGGACGCCAGGCCACCGATCACCGTCATCAGCGTCACTTCATGGACAGGCAGCGGCGGCTCGCCAGGAGCACCCCAGATGCGCTGATACGGATTGGCGTTGAGGGCTTCGACGACGTCGGAAAATCGCGACCCGGTGTAGGGGCCGCCCTCGTCGGCGGTCGGCTGCGGGAGAGCGATGGTGTCGGTCATGGGCGCGACTATACGCCCCTCATTTAGGACCGAAAAGCTCGACCGTGCGACACCGGCTTCTCGCCTTCAGGGTTCGTGGAAGATCGCGGACAGCGGCAGTTCGAGTCCGGGCAGCACGGGAGTCGTCAGTACGTCGCCGGCGGCAAGCGTCAGTTCTGACACTCGGATGTAGCGTCCCTCAGCCAGCCGATACACCTTAATGAGATCGAGCTCAGGGTCCACGACCCAGTATTCCGATACACCGAACCGTTCATAGAGCCGATGTTTCGTCAGCTCGTCTCGTCGTCGTGTGCTCGGTGATCCAATCTCCACGACCAGGTCGGGTGCGCCGCGGACGTTTTGCGCAGTGAGCACATCGCGCCGCTCGTTGCTCACGAAGAGCAAATCGGGCTCGACGACATCGAAGTCGGAAAAGACGACATCGAGCGGTGCTCCGAACACCTCGCCGACGCGATGCACTCTCAGAAAACTCCAAATGAGGCCGGTGAGATTGCTGACGATTCGTTGGTGCTTCGTGTTCGGTGACGGCGTCACGTAGTGCTCCCCGTCGATGAGCTCGTGGCGCTTTCCGTCGTCGGGGAAGTGCACGAAGTCGTCGTAGGTGAGCTTCACGCCGGAGCCTGAGGGCGGTGGCAGGTCTTGGCCAGGCACGAGGCTCATTCTAAGAGATGCCGTAGATCTCGCCGAACTTCTGCTCGAGGTACCGAAGATATGGTGCCGGGTCGATGCGAGAGCCGGTGGCGCGCTGCACCAGTTCCTGCGGCTCGAACATCCGCCCGTGCTGATGCACCTCTGTCCTGAGCCAAGACAGTAATGCGGAGAAGTCGCCGCGGCGGATGTCCGCATCGCGCGCGGGATGCGCCGCGCCAAATCGCTCCCAGAGCTGCGCCGAAATCAGGTTGCCCAGCGTGTAGGTGGCGAAGTAGCCCAGGAGGCCCGCCGACCAGTGGATGTCTTGCAGCACACCCGTCGCGTCGTCCGACGGACGCACGCCGAGGTACTCTTCCATCAGGCGGTTCCACGCCTCGGGCAGGCCCGCGGCGTCGAGCCGTCCTTCGACCAGCGCGATCTCGAGCTCGACGCGCATCATCACGTGCAGGTTGTAGGTGGCCTCGTCGGCTTCGACGCGGATGAGCGAGGGCTCCACCTTGTTGATCGCTCTGTAGAAGTGGTCGAGGGTGACGCCGCGGAGCTGCTCGGGCAGGCGCGTCTGCAGGATTGGATAGAAGTAATCCCAGAACGGACGCGACCGGCCCACGAGGTTCTCCCACAACCGGCTTTGCGACTCGTGCACCCCCAGCGACGCGCCGCCTTCGAGCTGGGTGCGATGGTGCGCGCGGGCCACGCCCTGTTCGTAGAGTGCGTGCCCGGTCTCGTGCAGGGTGCCGAAGAGCAGCGAGAACGGATAGCGGTCCATGAAACGCGTGGTGATTCGGACGTCGTCGCATCCGATCGCGGTGGCGAACGGGTGCGTCGACTTGTCCTGCCGGCCGCGCGTCCAGTCGAAGCCGAACGCCGACGCCGCATCCACCGAGAGTGCCAGCAGTCCTGATTCGGGAAACGGTTGCCGCAGCACGGCGTCGTCGACCTGCGGGCGCGCCGCGATCGCCTTGAGCAGCGCGATCTGCTTCGGCCGCACCACGTCGAAGACGGCCTTGACGTCGGCGGTGGTCATGCCGGGTTCGTAGTCGTCGAGCAGCACGTCGTAGGGATGGGCGCTGACCGGGAAGAACCCGACGTACTGACGCTTGAGCGCGATGACTTTCTCGAGATGAGGTTGGAAGGCGGCGAAGTTGCTGGTCTGGCGCGCATCGGCCCACGCGTGTTGCGCGGCCGACACCACCTGCGCGTGCTCGGCGACGTACGCGGCGGGCACCTGGGTGGCCTTGCGGTAGTCGCGCGCCGTGACCGCCAGGAGACGCGCGTCGCGGCCGTTGGGGTCGGCGTCGCGGAGTTCGGCCGTGGCACGGCCCAGCAGGTCGCCGACTTCGGCAGCGATGAGCTTCTCGTGCGCCAGCCGCCGGACCGTGGCCTGCATCTCGCCGTGCGTGGGGGCGGCGCCGTCGGGCATGCACACGCGCTCGTCCCACTCGACGAGATCGGCGGCGTGTCTCAGATCCGCGACTTCGCGGATCCGTTCGGTGAGCGTGTCGAAGGCGGATGCCATCAGAAGATGGTATCCGGATACGAGGGCAGGTCTGAAGACCTGCCCCTACGACTGTTCACTGAGGCGGGTCCAAAGACCCGCGGCCACAAGGGCGGTCTGAAGACCGCCCTCTACAGAGGTACGAAGTCAGCGTTCGACGTCGCGCTCGCCGGTGGCGGCGCCTGCCGGCAGCGGCGGCGCGCCGGCTCCACGTCCGCGGCCGCCCGCGGGCGGCGCAGCGCCCACGCCGGCGCCGTCGTCCTGCACGGTGCGCCGCGGCCGCACGACGCCCTTTGCGGCGTCGGCCGCCACGGCCCGATCCTCGGCGCGCTCGGCCGACAGCGACATCGAGATCGCGGTGTTCCCCGGGTGGCAGTCGTAGGGCAGCAGCTGGCCGCCGTCGAGCGGCGTCAGCGGGAACGACACCGTGAACGGCTTTTCGTAGGTCACCGGATCGTCGTAGGTGGCCTGGTACTGAATCACGTCGTTGGCCACGCGGCGGAAGCGCTCGGTGATCACCATCTGCTGGCTGTGCCGCACGCCGTTGCCGTTCACCCCGATAGCGGTCTTGTCGGTCAGGTTCGTCGTCTCGACCACCAGTTCCTCGCCCTCCCAGTGGGCCCGCGCGTCGCCGAGGTACTGACGAATCGACGAGTTGATGTGCTGGCGCCCATCCGTGTAGAGGACGCGTGTATCAGGCAGCATTTCATACGAGAGCACGACCATGCCCGGCGCCTGCACGATGCGGTTGCCGTTGCCGTAGATGACGCGGAGGATCGACCCGGCGATGCCGCGCGTGATGCAGCGCTCGTAGAGCGAAAAGTCTTCCCAGGAGTTGAGCGGGCCGGGCCCGTAGGTGCCACGCGGCATCTGGCGCGCCTGCGGGTCCACCTTGATGGCTGGCAGGCGGCCGTCTGGCGGATCGACAATCAGCCGCGTCTGCGGAAAGAACCGGCGCGCGTAGTCGAAGCGGAAACTGCTCTCGGCGCTGGTGTCGCGCTGTTTCGCCGCAGCATCGATTTGCGCCTTCCGCGCCGCCGTGGCGGCATCATCGAGGTAGAGCGCCGGAGTCTGTCCCGGCGCCGCCGGTGGGGCGCCGCGTCCCGCGCCACCGCGGCCCCCGACGGCCATGGGGACGTTCTCCATGTCGTCGCTCGACCAGACACCTTGCAGGTCGGGGTCGCCCCATGGCGTCCGCGGCGCCTTGTACTCCACCGGCTTGCCACCGGATGCGGTGATCACCAGTGGGGGCGGCGTCGGGCGCGCCTGGCCGAACAGCGGCGTGCCTGCCGACACCACGAACGCGGCGATTCCAGAGACGGCGCTGACGGAGGCAATGAATCGGATGGTCATCACGGTCATCCTTCACAGTGCCGGCCGGTCGAGGGTCCGCGGCCGGGGATCGCGCGCATTCTACGATGCCCCAGCCGCCAGCGTCGACTCATCGTCAGGGATCGCCCGTTTCACAGGGTCTTCAGGTATTCGACGAGATCGGCCTTCTGGCTGTCGGTCAGCCCGAGCTGGAAGTGGCGGTCGTAATGGGTGATTACCGCGGGCAGGTCGGGCGCGCTGCCATCGTGGAAGTACGGGGCGTGCTGCCACAGCGCCCGCAGTGGGGTCGTGCGATAGCGCTGCGTGGCAGTGCGCTCGGCATACCGCGGGTCCATCCCGGTCTCGGCCGGATCGTGGAGCAGCGGCCGTTGCGCGCGGGGGCCAGCCAGCACATCGGTGTAGCGCGGCCCCTGGTGACAGGAGGCGCATCCGGCTTCGTGCTGGAAGAGATGCCGCCCTCGCCGCGCCGCCGCCGGGTCGAAGCTGTCCTCGGGAGGCGGCGGCGTCCGCAGCCGCAGTTGATAGTCTAGGAGCGCCGCCAGCTTCGGCGTCACCAGATCCGGTGTCTGCTCGACGGCGAGCCCGATACGCGCATCTCTGAACGTGCCGTGGCCGCCCATCTGCGTCACGCCGACGTAGCTGTTCCAATATGAGATCGGTCCGTCGGCGGACACGGTCTCGAAGCCCACCCCTTTGAGCCCGTAAATCGGCGGGATCACGATCGGCAGCGAGGGACTGTTGAGCGAAATCAGGTTCGTTCCGTCGAACGCATGGTGACGCGGATCGTACCGCCCGGGACCCCAGGCTCGGAATTCCGCCTTCGTCGCCTCGTCGAGCGCCGGCGACAACGCGACGATGGTGCCGACGTCGAGTGTGGTGTTCGCCCATCCGTCCAGCCGGTGCCCGATGCCGTGGGCCAGCGAATCGTCCACCGACGAGTGGCAGAGCGCGCAGGTGATGCCCACGCTCGTCACCTGGCCCGCGTCGTTCACCGTGCCCTTGACGCCGACCACCGCGTTCAGCCGCAGCAGCGTGGCCGTGACGCTTGGGTCGTCGAGGTCCACCCGGCCGGCGCGCAGCAGCGCCACCACCTCCGGTGGGAGCGCCTCGACATCCACCTTGAGCCCGACCGCCAACGCGGTCGCGGGCGAGACGGTGGCGATCGCCTCGTGCATGCGCAACACCCTGGTCCACAGTTGCTCGTCGCCGAAGGTGTCGTAGCGGAAGATCTGCTCGCCGGTGCTGGGGCCCTGCGCTGTGGGTGGCGGACCCGCGACAAGTCGGGTTTGCCAGGTGAACACCGTCAGCAGGACCACCGCTGCGGCAAGAACGAGAGAAAGGCTGCGAGACATGGCGTGCGCTCCTGCAGAATGGAGTTGGCACCGCGCGAAAGGTGACAGCCCGGCTGTGCTGTCACCTTTCGACTCGTCCGCACTCTATGGATCAAATGACGGCCATCGACGGCTCGACCGCGTTGTCGGACGAACAGGTCGTCCTGCAGGTTCTGGCCGGACACACCGCGCTGTTCGAAGTGCTGATGCGCCGGCACAACGAGCGGCTCTATCGAGCCGTGCGCGCGATTCTCAGGGACGGCAGCGAAGCGGAAGACGTGATGCAGCAGGCATACGTCAACGCATACAGCCACCTGGGGCAGTTCGACGGGCGCGCGCGATTCTCGACCTGGCTGACGCGCATTGCGATTCACGAGGCTTTGGCCCGCGCCCGCCGGCGCGGCCGGTACATCACCATGGATCCCGAGACGCCTTCAGCACGCGTCCTGACGTCGGCGGCGCCGGAGCCGGATCCCGAGCATCTGGCGTTCTCGCGCGAACTGGGCGCGCTGCTGGAATCGGCCATCGATCGGCTGCCGGACGGCACGCGCGAGGCGGAGGTCTTCGCCCGGCTCGCTCAACTCGACATGCCACGCCCAGCGGGGTGATGTCGAGCGGGTGTCGGTCGGCACCCGCCACGTGTTCGAGTTGCGCCGGTCCCCGACCAAAAAGGGTCAGTTTCTGGCGTTTCTGAGGCATCTCCAGGCTGTTGCCGCCTGGCAACACACGTCCGGCGCTGAATCCGTTTTCCGCAAACGGCGCCCTTCGTGTACAGTACCTGAGCCCTCTGGCTCACCCCTTCATCGAGGAACGTTCATGTCCATTCGCAATTCCGGCGATCGCGTGGCCCACCCGCAGTACGGGGATGGGACGGTGCAGAGTGTCAACGAATACCACACGGTGATCGACTTCGACGCGCACGGCAAGCGGACGTTCGTGTCGCCACGCGTGGTGTTGACCGAATCGCAGGTGCCCGCCCCGGCGAAGCCGGTGCGCGCCAAACGGGCTCCGGCCAAGAAGAAGCAGCCCGTCTAGCGAACGCGCTGGATGCGGCTACGTCGAGGTGCGGCGCACGTTCTCGGCACGTGCGCCCTTGGGGCCCCGGCCGACTTCGAATTCCACGCTGTCGCCCTCGCGCAGGTCGGCGATGCCCTCGCCGAAGATCGCGCTCTGATGGAAGAAGTAGTCGTTTCCTTGCTCGTCCTGGATGAAGCCGAAGCCTTTATCCACCCGCAACGTTCTGATCTTTCCGGTCATTCCACGCTCCTAGCTGACGACTTATAACTGCCACTCGCACTGTCGCGGAGGCGGGGGCACGTCGTCGCCTGATCGCGCGATGCGGCCGCCGGCCACTTCCATCTGCGCGGTCGTGGCGGCGTTGTGCTCGCCTTCGACGTGCGGCACGCATCCGGCCAGCAACTGCTTGGCGCGGAGAGACGCAACGACGACGAACTCATAGGAATTGTACGTCCGTGGACGATTCACCACCGTGTACCTCCGATCAGGGATGGCCATGGTGAGGAACCGGCAGGAAATGCAGGCGGCTCAGGACGGCACGGCAACCTTAGCACGTCCCCACAGCGGTCATTCGACAATTTGCGGCGCGCCACTGCGCTATCGCGCCGAGCTGCCGCGGCGCGGTCGGAATCGTCCTGAGGACGGTCCGCCGCTGCGGCCCGGGCCGCTGGGACGAGACTGGATCTGAGGACGCGCGCCTTTCGCCACCCCGCCGCCGCCGCCGCGGCGCGCCGCGTTGGCCTTTGCCCGTTCGCGTTCGAGCGCCTTGCGCTTGCGAATCTCGGCGATGCGCTGCGCCAGCGGCACTTCGAGCTGCGGCGCCGACGCCCTGTAGTCGAAGTCGGGCAGCGTCACGCGCGGCAGCGTCTTGTGCACAGCGTGCTCGATCGCGCGCAGATCGCCCTCTTCGTCCGGGGCCACGAACGTGAACGCCTCGCCGGTGAGATCGGCGCGTCCCGTGCGGCCGACGCGGTGGATGTAGTCCTCGGGCGCCGCCGGCACGTCGAAGTTGATGACGTGACTGAGAGCCTCGACGTCGATGCCACGGGCGGCGATGTCCGTGGCGACGAGCACCTTGTAGCGTCCGCTCTTGAATCCGGCGAGCGCCTGTGTCCGCTGGCTCTGCGACCGGTTGCCGTGAATCCTCTCGGTGGAGATGCTGCTGCGCGACAGGTGCTCCGCGAGTTTATTGGCGCGGTGCTTGGTGCGCGTGAACACCAGCGCCTGCGTCATCAGGCCGCGCTTCAGCAGTTCGACGAGTAACGTGGCCTTCAGGGGCTGCGGTACTGGATACGCAGCCTGCGTGATGCCGGCCGGCGGCGCCGCCTGGCGCTGTAGCGCGACGGTCGCCGGATTCTTCAGGAGCTCCGCGGCCAGGCGCCCGATCTCGGTCGGCATGGTCGCCGAGAAGAACAGCGTCTGCCGCTTCTGCGGAATGTGCCGGAGGATGCGCTTGATGTCGGGCAGGAAGCCCATGTCGAGCATCCGATCGGCCTCGTCGAGGACGAGATACTCGATGCCCGCCAGCTTGGCGTACGGCCGCGTCGCGTGATCGAGCAGCCGTCCCGGCGTTGCGACCATGACGTCGACGCCGCTGCGGAACGCGTGCTCCTGCGGCCCCATGCTCACGCCGCCGAAAATGGCCGCGCCGGTGACCGGTGTGTGCACGGCCAGGGCGTTGAAGTCCTCGAGAATCTGCGCCGCCAGCTCGCGCGTGGGCGTGAGGATGAGCGCCCGGGTCGTACGCCGCGGGGCGCCGAGCAGCCGGTGGACGATTGGCAGCAGGAATGCCGCGGTCTTGCCGCTGCCGGTCTGCGCGCACGCGAGCAGATCCCGTCCGCTCATCGCGGCGGGGATGGCTTCGGACTGGATGGGTGTCGGCCGGGTGAAGCCGAGATCCCGGATCCCCTTGAGGAGATCCGGGTGGAGGTGAAGCTGGGTAAAGGGCAAGTGAAGCGCTGCGTCCCTTACCAGCGAGCCTCGCGGCGCTGACGGCCGAAGCCGCCGCCGCCACCGTTGTTGCCGCCGCCGCGCGGGGCCATCGGCTTGGCCTCGTTGACCGTGAGGTTCCGCCCGCCGTATTCGTGGCGGTCGAGCTCCTTGATGGCCTTCTGGGCCCCCTCGGCGTCGCTCATCTCGACGAACGCGAACCCACGCGCCTGGCCGGTGGCCCGGTCGCGGACGACGTTGATGCTGGCCACCTGGCCGGAACCTTCGAACAGCGTCTGCAGATCCGCTTCTGTGGTCTGGTACGGCAAATTGCCGACGTAGAGCTTGGTACTCATGGACTACTCCTGCATCTGGCGATGCGGAATCTCTGATGGCAGGCCCGAGCGAAATTGCTCGGCGGACGAGGCGCAGGAGAGGCGAGAGACTCGGATCTAGTGCGTGAGGCCGGGATGCGCAGCTGTCAGAAAGGCGGGTTCAGTGTAGCACCGATCTGCGGTAGACTGGCGACGCCGTCTGGAGCACCCCGCAATCCCGCGGGTTCCTCATCATGGCTGTGCCCCCCCGAGGAAACTGATGCGCGGTATTTCCTTTGCCGGATTTCGTCTCTGGACTGACCGGAGCCGATGACAGTCTTCCTCGTAAATCCCAGCCCTGTCTCGTTCGGTATTGGCGTCATCACCCCTCGATGGCTGTACGTACTCGCCTCGGCGACGCCAGACGAGTACGGTGAACCCCGGCTCATCGACGAGACGCTGGAACGGTTCGACCCGGCTGAGGCTGGCCCCGGCGACGTCGTAGGCATCGGCATTCACACGGGAAACGCGCTGCGGGGCTACGAAATCGGGGCCGCCGCGCGCGCGCGTGGCGCGTTCGTCGTGTTCGGCGGCATACACTCCACGCTCTATCCCGACGAAGCGCGGCAGTTGGGTGGCGCGCATACCGTGGTCACGGGCGACGGCGACGGCGTGTGGCCGCTGGTGCTGCGCGACTGCGCGGCGGGAACGCCAGGCGAGACCTACGACGGCGGGCGCGTGGCCGGCGAGTCGTTCCTGCCCGGCCGCTGGAGTCTGGTGCCGCGCGGCAGCTACATGTGGGCGTCGGTGCAGACCGTTCGCGGCTGCCCGAAGCACTGCTCGTTCTGCTCGGTGTGGCGCACCGACGGCCAGACCCCGCGCCCGCGGCACGTCGAGGCCGTGATCCAGGAGATCGTCGAGCTGCGGCGGCGCGGGTTCCGGTTCATCGTGCTCGCCGACGACAACTTCTATCCGGTCACCCTCGAAGACTTGCGCCAGGCGGACCGCCGCAAGGATCGCTCGCGCTTCGACTGGCTGACGGCCGTTCGTCAGGAGCGGTTCGACCTGATGGCCGCGCTCGAGCGGCTGCCCTCGGACACGGTGTTCTTCACCCAGATCACCATGGAAGCGGGGCAGGATCCCGAGTTCCTCGACGCCATGCGGCGCGCCAACATCAAGGGCGCGCTGGTGGGCGTGGAATCGGTGACGCCCGAAGGCCTCAAGGACGTCTACAAGGACTTCAACGAGAGCGGCGAGAAGCTGGTCGATCGGTTGCGCGAGTTCCGGGAGCACGGTGTGCACGTGCTGGCCTCGTTCATCTTCGGGCTGCCGAGCGATCGGCCCGCAACCTTCGACGCCTGCCTGTCGGTGGCCGAACGATCGGACGTGACCTTCGCGCAGTTCGTGATGCTGCAGCCGCTGCCGGGCACGCTCGACTTCAACGCCTGGGAGAAGTCGCTCGGCGACGATGCGCCCACGTTCGGCGGGGTGCCGCTCACCCGGTACTGGCTCATCCCGCCAGACATCCGCCCCCGCGTCTACATGCAGCACGCGGTCATGGGCGCCGACGAGATCCGTCAGCGCACACAGTCGGTGTGGGACCGGTTCTACTCCACGGCCAACGCGTGGCGGCGATCGCGCCGCACGGTGAAGTCGCTCAAAGCCCGGCTGGCGTTTCTCCTGATCTCGAAGATCTACCGGCAGATGTACGCCAACACCGGCATCGCCACCGACAGCGCGCGCGTGAGCCGGTCCGCACAGTGGGCGCGGTTGATGGCGATTCCATGCCGGTGGCTGTTTGCCGGCCGGCCCATGCCCGACCTGCAGGTGCCGATCACGATCAAGCCGAAGCGTGCCAGCTGGCCGCTCGTCATGGTCGAGGCGCCGTCGTCTCACGATTGACGCGGCGGCGGCCCCCGGCCGCGACATGCTCGTTGCGTTCTAGCCAAGTTGCGAAGCTGCCTCGGCTGGGCGTAGCATCGCGACCTGGCTAGGGATCGGCCGGGGCCGCCTCCCAGGGCAGCACGACCGCCGCAGGGGTCTCGACTGCAGGGGAAGGGGAGCCTGCACGTGTCTCACGATGCACCCGGTCGAGCAGTGCAGGACTGGTACGAGCCGTTCGGCCAGACCCACCTGTGGTTCCTCGAAAGCCTGGATCGGGTCAACCGCGCCATCCAGGGCACCAACGACCTCGACCGCATGATGCACGCCGTCCTCGACGTCGTGCTCGACATCCTCGGCTGCGATCGCGCGTGGCTCGCCTATCCCTGCGACCCGGACGCCCCGACATGGCGCGCGATGATGGAGCGATCGCGGCCTGAGTACCCTGGCGCTGGCACGGGCGGACCGGACACGCCGATGGATCCCGACACCGCCGTGGTGGTCGGGCGGATGCTGCAGGCGGACGGTCCCGTGACGTTCGGTCACTCGCCGTCGCCGCCGGTCCCCGGCGATTTCACGGCGCGGTTCGGGGTCAGGGCCATCATGGGCATGGCGCTGCATCCGCGCGCCGGCAAGCCGTGGTCGTTCGGGCTGCACCAGTGCTCGCACGCGCGCGTCTGGACGACGCCGGAAGTGGAGCTCTTCCGCGAGATCGGGCGGCGGCTGACCGACGCGGTGTCCAGTCTCCTGGCGTTCCGCGATCTCCACGAAGAGTCCGAGCGGCTGCGCCTCGCGGTGGAGGCCTCCAGCGTCGGCCTGTGGGACTGGAACGTCGCCACCAACGAGACGCTGTTCTCGGGCGAGTACAAGCGACAGCTGGGCTATGCCGACGACGAGCTCACGTCGAACGAGGTCGCGTGGGCGACGCGCGTGCATCCCGATGATCTCGCCGCGACGCAGGAGGATCTGCAGGTCTTTCTCGACAGCGGCGAGACGCAACATTCCCGCGAGTACCGCATGCGCCATCGGGACGGATCGTGGCGCTGGTTCCTTGCGCGCGGGGAGTTGCGGCGGGACGAGCACGGGAAGCCCGTACGGATGCTCGGCTGTCACCTCGACATCACCGAGCGGAAGCAGGCCGACGACGAGCGCCAGGCGCACGTGTGGTTCCTCGAGAGCATGGACCGCGTCAACCGCGTCATCCAGGGCACCAGCGATCTCGATCAGTTGATGGGGGACGTGCTCGAAGCGACGCTGTCGATCTTCAGCTGCGATCGCGCGTATCTGGTGCACCCCTGCAATCCCGACGCGCCGTCGTGGAGCGTGCTGGCCGAGCGCGCGCGGCCCGAGTACCGCATCGCCGCGGGCGAGCCTCGCGGCATGGAGATGACGGCCGATTACGTGCACCGCTTCCGGACGCTGCGCGAGGCCGACGGCCCCGTGACGTTCGGTCCCGGGTGCACGCACCCCCTGCCGCCCGGCGCCCGCCAGGTCGGCGCGCAGTCGCTGATTGCGATGGCGGTCTACCCGCACGCGGATCAGCCCTACGCGTTCGGGCTGCATCAGTGCTCGTACGCGCGCGAGTGGACGCCGGACGAGGAACGCCTGTTGCAGGAGATCGGCCGGCGCCTCGCCGACGGTCTGACCAGCCGCTTCGTACTGCGCAGTCTCCGCGCCAGCGAGGGCCGGCTCGCCGAGGCGCAGCGAGTGGCGCACGTCGGCCACTGGGATCGCGATCTCGTCACCGGCCAGGTCACGCTGTCCTCGGAGTCGATGCGCATTTTCGGCATCAAGTACCAGCAGCGCGAGCTCGGCGGCTGGGAGGCGCAGTGGCGGGCGCTCGTCCACGCCGACGACCGCCAGCTGGCCACCGACGCACTGGCCCAGGCGCTCCGGGGCGGCGCTCGCTACGACGTGGAGTACCGCGTCATCCATCCCGACGGCCAGGTGCGGGTCGTCCACAGCCAGGGCGATGTGACGCGCGGCGAATCCGGCGTGCCCCGCCGCATCTTCGGCACCATGCAGGACATCACCGACTTCCGCCGCGCGGAAGCCGAGCTGCGTGCGAGCGAGGGGCGTTTCCGGACGTTCGTGGACCACGCCACCGACGCGTTCTTCCTGCACGGCCGCGGCGGCATCATCCTCGACGTCAACCGCCAGGCCTGCGACAGCCTCGGGTACACCCGCGACGAGCTGGTTGGGATGAGCCCGGCGGCCATCGACGTCGAGACCGACTTCCGCCGCAAGGTCGCCTCCCGCCTCGACAGCAGCGAGGTCGTCGCGTTCGACTCGCGGCATCGCCGCAAGGACGGTTCCACGTTTCCGGTCGAGGTCCGCCTCCGCCCGTTCAGGCAGGAGGGCAAGCGGTTCGCCGTGGCGCTGGTGCGCGACATCACGCAACGCAAAGCCAACGAGCGGGCGCTCATCGAAAGCCACAGCCTGCTCAATGCCGTGGTCGAGGGCACCTCGGGCGCCGTGTTCGTCAAGGACCTGGCAGGCCGCTACCTGATGATCAACTCCACGGGCGCCCGTCTCTTCGGCTTGACCGTCGAGGACGTCATCGGCCGCGACGACCGCGATCTCTTTCCGCCCGGCGTCGCCGACGAGATGGTGGAGCACGACCGCCAGGTGCTCACCTCCGGCGAGCCGCACACGATCGAAGAGACCGCGACGATCCGGGGCGTCCCCCGCACCTATCTCACCACGCGTGGCGTCTATCGCGACGTGCAGGATCAGGTGATCGGGCTGGTCGGCTTCTCGCGCGACATCACCGATCTGAAGCGCCTCGAGCAGCAGTTCCGGCAGGCGCAGAAGATGGAGGCGGTGGGGCAGCTCGCCGGCGGCGTCGCCCACGACTTCAACAACCTGCTGACTGCCATCATCGGCTTCGGCGAGATGGCGTTCAACAGCCTCGATCCGGCGGACCCGAACCGCGAGCTGATCACCGAGATCCGCCGCGCCGGGCAGCGCGCCGCCAACCTCACGCGCCAGCTGTTGGCCTTCAGCCGCAAGCAGGTGCTACGGCCGGAGGTCGTCAGCCTCAATACGCTGCTCGCTGACGTGCTGAAGCTGCTGCAGCGCCTCATCAGCGAAGACATCGAGGTGACGCTCACGCCGCACGAGGCCCTGGGCCTCGCGAAGATCGACACGGGGCAGTTCGAGCAGGCCATCATCAACCTGGCGGTCAACGGACGCGACGCCATGCCGCATGGCGGCCGCCTGTCGATCGAAACCGGCAACGTGGAGCTCGACGACATGTATGCGAGCCTGCACGAAGACGTGGTGCCGGGCTCCTACGTGATGGTGTCGGTCTCGGACTCGGGCCTTGGGATGGACGAGGCGACCCGCGCCCGCATCTTCGAGCCCTTCTTCACGACCAAGCCGACGGGCGAGGGCACCGGGCTCGGCTTGGCGATGGTCTACGGCTTCGTCAAGCAGTCGGGCGGGCACGTCGAGGCGTACAGCGAAGCGGGGCATGGCAGCACCTTCAGGATCTTCCTGCCCCGCGTGTTCAACGAGCACGTGACGGCGCCGGCGCCCGACGAGACGACCATTCTCAAGGGCCACGAGACCATCCTGCTGGTGGAAGACGAAGAAGCGGTGCGGACGCTCACCGGCCGGGTGCTGCGCCTGGCCGGTTACACCGTGCTCGTCGCGCGCCACGGCCCGGAGGCCATCAGGATTGCCGGCGAGTACGAGGGGGCGATTCAGCTGCTTGCCACCGATCTCGTGATGCCGCGGATGAGCGGACTCGAGGTGGCGAGCCAACTCGTGCAGACGCGGCCCGACATCCGCATTCTGCTGATGTCTGGTTACCCCAACGAAGCCGCGATGCGTCACGGCGTGCCTGCAGGGTCGGCACTGCTGCAGAAACCGTTCAACTCCGCGGCCCTCGCGCGGGCGGTCCGTCAGGTGCTCGACCCACCCATCCCCTGAGACTGCGGGCCCCAGGCCATTTCGTCGCGTTAAGAGACGAGAGACCCGATGGGGCTGATTCTGCACGACCTCACCCCTCTGCACTGGGCCGTCAGCGGCGCGGCCCTCGCCGCGATCACGCTGGCGCTGCTCTTCATCACCAATCGCCGTCTCGGCATCTCGGGCGGCCTCGAGGATTTGTGCAGCCTGGCGCTTTCGAACGCCTACTTCCAGCGTGGCGCCGTTCGCTCCGGTCGGCCCTGGCGGCTGCCCTTCCTGGCGGGGCTGGTGCTCGGCGGATTCGTATCAGCCGCCCTGTCCGGCGGCTGGGCGCCGACGTGGTCGCTCGGCCTGTTCGACTCGGTCGTCGGTCTCGGCCACGCCGGCAAGCTGCTGTGGATGTTCGTGGGCGGTCTGTTCATCGGCTTCGGGACGCGGCTCGCGAACGGCTGCACGAGCGGGCATGGCATCTTCGGCACCTCGAACCTCGAGTGGTCGAGCATGGTGTCGACGGCCTGCTTCATGGGCGGTGGCCTGCTGACGACGCAGGTGATCTACCGCGTCGCCTTCGCCGTGGGTGGCGGGTCATGACCGCGCTCTACGTGGCGTTCGGCGCCGTCTTTGGCTTCGTCCTGAGCCGCTCGGGCGCGACCGACTACGGTTTCGTTCAGGGCATGTTCCTGTTCGAGCGGTTTCAGATGTACGGGACCATCGGCACCGCGATCGTGCTGACGGCGCCGGGCTTGTGGTGGATTCGGCGGCGCGGGCGCACGGCTCTCGGGGCGCCCGTGCACGTGGAGTTGAAACCGATGACCCGCGGCACGATCGTCGGTGGCCTGCTGTTCGGCGTCGGGTGGTCGATCACCGGCATGTGCCCGGGGCCGATTCTCGTCAACATCGGCGAGGGCAAGGTCTACGCGGTGGCCGCGCTCGCCGGTGCGCTCGTGGGCGCGGGGCTGTTCGGCAGCGTCTACCCGCGTCTGCAGTCGCTGTTCCACCTCCCTCCGATCGCCCGCGCGTCGCAGTGTTAACCTTCTCACCGGCCGGACCGTGGTCCCGGTTGGATTGAGGAGATCACGATGAAGACGTTGCTGCGTGCGGCGATCGCGGTCGCTCTGGTCGGGCTGGCGTCGGCCAGCGTTCACGCTCAGAACGTGGTTGGGAACTGGCAAGGCGTGCTGCAGGCGGGCCGCGATCTCCGGGTCGTGATCACGATCGCCAACGCAGACGGCGGCGGCTTCCGGGCCGTGATGTACAGCATCGATCAAGGCGCGCAAGGGATTCCCGCTACGGTCACCGTGCAGGGGACGGCGGTTCGGATGTCGATGGCAGGCATCGGGGGCGCCTTCGAAGGAACGATGACGGCCGACGGGGCCACGATAGCCGGGACGTGGACCCAGGGAGGCAAGCCGTTGCCGCTCTCGCTGCAGCGGGCCACGCCCGACAACGCCTGGGCCATTCCCCAGCCGCCGAAGCCGATGGCGGCAGACGCGCCAGCGGTCTTCGAAGTCGCCACGATCAAGCCAAGCAACCCGAACACGCCGGGGAAGCTCTTCACCGTGAAGGGCCGGCAGGTCATCACCATCAACACCACGCTCAGCGACCTGATGACGTTTGCCTACGAGCTGCATGCGCGGCAGATCACCGGTGGACCGGAGTGGGCCGAGAAGGAGAAGTACGACATCACCGGGCAGCCCGAAGCGCAGGGTACGCCGAGCATGGTGCAGTTGCGCGCCATGGTCCGGCAGCTGCTGACGGACCGCTTCAAGCTCGCCTTCCACCGCGATAAAAAGGATCTGTCCGTCTACGCCATCGTCGTCGGCCCCAACGGGGCCAAGCTCACGAAGAACGAGACCAATCCCAACGGGCTGCCGGGCCTGCTGTTCCGCGGCCTCGGCGTGTTGCCGGCTTCGAACGCGACGATCGCGGATCTGGCCGGCGTGATGCAGACGGCCGTCCTGGACCGTCCGGTCGTGGACAAGACCGGACTTCCGGGGCGCTACGACTTCACGCTTCGCTGGACGCCAGACGAGTCGCAGTTCGCGGGACTCGGCGTGCAGGTGCCGCCGCCGTCAAACGACCCCAACGCGCCTCCGGGACTGTTCACGGCCATCCAGGAGCAACTCGGCCTGAAACTGGAGGCCACCAAGGCGCCCGTCGAGGTGCTCGTCATCGACCGCGTCGAGAAACCGTCCGAGAACTAGAATCCTGTGGCCGCGGCGGCTTCGGACGTTCCTGGCGGGCACGCCGGTCGCTGGCGCCGAGGCGGACGTGGAGGGCGGTCTTCAGACCGCCCTGAGGATGTGGCCGCGGGTCTTCAGACCCGCCTCAGGATCGCGTCTCCCGTCGTGCCTGGCAGGGCTCGTCCTGCGCCGGCGCGTCTTCGACGAGGCGTTTGCTCAGACGTACAGGCACGCCGGCTTCGGACGACCCTGCCGGGCACGCCGGTCGCCGACCCCAAGGCGGATGTGGAGGGCGGTCTTCAGACCGCCCTGAAGATGTGGCCGCGGGTCTTTAGACCCGCCTCAGTGGTACATGGCCGCACGAAGGTGGCTCACGTCGCAGCGCTAGAATGGGGCGCTGCCGATGCCGATGGCTGTTCGCAACCGCCGCTTTACCGTCGACGAATACCAGCGCATGGGAGAGACCGGCATCCTGTCGCCCGGCGACCGCGTCGAGCTCATCGACGGCGATGTGCTGGCGATGACGCCGATCGGGCCTCGGCACGCGGCGAGCGTCGACCGGGCAAACCGGATGTTTGTCACGACCGTATCCGGCGATGAGGCGATTGTGCGGGTGCAGGGCCCAGTCAGACTGACCCTCTACACGGAGCCCGAGCCTGACGTCGCGTTGCTGCGTCCGCGTGCGGATTTCTATGCGTCGGGGCATCCCGGGCCGGCCGACATCCTGCTCGTCGTGGAAGTGGCCGATTCGTCGCTCGACTTCGACCGCAACGTCAAAGCGTACGTGTATGCCCAGAGCGGTGTGCCGGAGTACTGGCTCGTGAACCTGAACGACGGCGGCCTCGTGCGTTACACCTCGCCCGCCGGTGGCGCCTATCAGAAGCTAGAGCGTCTCGAACCGGATGCGGCGGTCGCCCCTGGCCTTCTCCCTCGGTGTGTCATCCGAGCCGGCGACCTGCTCCCCTGAGCGTGCCAGGTGGGGCAGGTCTGAAGACCTGCCCCTACGAAAGCGGCTCTACGAAGGCTTGCGACTGAAGGCGAGGTAGAGCAGGGCGCTGAGGGTGAACGTGACGAACCACGCGTAGGTATAGAGCGTGTCGAAGACGGTCGGGTCGGGCACCGTGCCGCCGGGGGTGAGCGCGGCACGGAGGAAGCCGGGCACGACAGGGGCGATGGCCAGCACCAGCGCCCAGATGGCCCGTGTATTCACGCCGTTCGTGTAGGCGTAGCGCCCGTTCGGCTCGAACAGATCCGGCAGCGACAGCTCGCGCCGCCGCAGCAGCCAGTAGTCGGCAATCAGCACGCCGCCAATCGCGCCCATCAGGCTCGAATATCCGAGGAGCCACGTGAAGATGTAAGCGGCCGCATCGGCGTAGAGCCTCCACGGCATCATCAGGATGCCGATGGCGGCCGTGATGAGCCCGCCGGTCACGTAGCTGATGCGCCGCGGCGCCAGACTCGAAAAATCGTTGGCCGGTGACACGACGTTAGCCGCCATGTTGGTGGTGAGCTGCGCCAGCAGGATGACGAGCGCACCGAAGATGATTACGGGCGCGTTGCCGATCCGCGCGATGAGCACTACCGGATCCCAGATCGCCTCACCGAAGATCACCACGGTGGCGCTGGTCACGGCGACGCCGATGAACGCGAACGCGGTCATGGTGGCGGGCAGCCCCAGCGCCTGCCCGAGCGCCTGCGAGCGCTGGCTGCGCGCGTAACGCGTGAAGTCGGGAATGTTCAGGCTGAGCGTGGCCCAGTAGCCGACGTTGGCGGTGAGGGCGGCGGGAAAGAGCTGCCAGAACGGCGCATGCGTGGTCTGCAGCCGTGTGCTCTCGTTGAGAACGTGTCCGAGCCCGCCGCCGCGGACGATCGCCCAGCCGAGCAGCAGGGCTCCGCCTGCCAGCAGCAGCGGCGCCGACCACCCTTCGAGCTTCTTGATGCCGTCGAGACCTCTGACGATGATGGCGACCTGCACCAGCCAGAAGATCGCGAAGGCAATCCAGACGTTGCCGGGCACGCCGGCCCACCCAGGCCATGCGGCGCGCAGCAGCGTGTCGAGCGCCAGCCCGCCGATCCAGGTCTGGATGCCGAACCACCCGCACGCCACCAATGCCCGCAGGATGGCCGGCACGTTGGCCCCCCGCACGCCGAAGCTGGCGCGGCAGAGCACGGGAAACGAGACGCCGTACTTGGTGCCCGCGTGCGCGTTGAGAATCATCGGGATGAGGACGATGGCGTTGCCGAGCAGGATGGTGAGCATGGCTTGCCACCATGTCATCCCCTGCTGCAGCAGTCCCGACGCGAGCGTATAGGTGGTGATCACCACGCTCATGCCGATCCAGAGCGCGGCGATGTGATAGGTCGACCAGGTGCGGCGCGAGAGCGGCGTGGGCGCGAGGTCGGGATTCCAGAGCGGACTGTGCGACACGTCCACCGACAGCTCGACGACGTCGCGGTCCGCCTTCATCGACGGGGCGCTCAGTTTTCCGTGGTGGCCGCGGCTTCGGCCGCGGCCTCCGAACCTGCATACCCTTCGGCGTCGTAACCGCCGCGATACGTTTCGCCCTCGGGCCGCCGGATCTTCGAGTGCACCACCACGCGGTCGCGCCGCAGGCCGCGGAAGTCTTCGAGCGACGACCAGCCGTTGCGTTCCATCACGGCGCGCATGCCCTCGAGCAACTGCTTCAGCACGTTGGGCCCGATGGCGTGATCGAGCATTGCGGCGGTGCACACCTGCACGGTGCCGCAGCCGAGGAGGAAGTAGTTGAGGGCGTGGCCGAACTCGGCGACGCCGCCAATGCCCGAGAACGCCCGATCGGGAAACGCCTGCGTCAGCTGCGCCATCTTGGCGATCGACTGCGGCAGGATCGCCGGACCGCCCAGCCCGCCGCTCGACACCAGGCCGTCCACGTTCATCTCGAACTCGAGCGTCTCGGGATCGATCAGCGGCAGCGACGGAAACGTGTTGGTGGAGGAGATCGCGTCGGCCCCGCCGAGGAACGCGCCGCGCGCTTCCACGACGATGTCGGTGGTGGACGGTGTGAGCTTGGCCCACACCGGCACGCGCGCCACTTCTTTCACGGCTTCCGTCACGACGGACACGAGCTCGGGGTCCTTGCCGATGTTCGAGCCCATGTCGGGCCGGTCCATGTGCGGGCACGACAGATTGAGCTCCAGCGCGTCAGCGCCTTCGCCCTGGCAGGCCTTCGCCAAGGTCTGCCAGTGCTTCAGCTCGGCGTCGCTGCCGGAGCCGGCCATGATCGACGCCACCAGCACCTGCGTGGGATACGCCTTTTTGATCCGGCCGAGCCGCGGCACCCACCAGTCGAGCGTCTTGTCGGAGATCAGTTCCCAGTTCCACGACGAGTGCAGGGCGGTGCCGGGACGCTTCTTCATCGACAGTTGCGTCGATTCCGGCGTGGCGCGCATGAATTTGGTCTTGGGGCCGGCAACGTTGGCCACCGGGTGGAGCCCGATGGTCTTGGTGACCACACCGCCCCAGCCGGCGTCGAAGGCGCGGGTGATGTTCGACTCGCTCTCGGTGGGTGGCGCCGACGCGAGCAGGAACGGGTTCTCGAACCGCAGCCCCGTGAACGAAACAGCCAGATCTGATGGCATTGCAGGTTCCTCGGGAAAACGCCTCTCTCCTGGTAACTATAATTGAGCCCGTCAAAGGCCCTAAGTTCTATCGGTTGAATGACGAACGTGGCCGCGGGTCAGACCGGCCCCATTGAGGTTCCGTATGCCGAGACGAGTCGTGGGCGGTCTGATCCAGGCCGCCACTCCGCTCACCGATCCCGCCACCCCCATCGACCAGATCCGGCAGGCGGCCATCGACGTTCATCTCCCGCTCATCGACGAGGCGGGGAAGAAGGGCGTCCAAATCCTCGGGCTGCAGGAGATCTTCAACGGCCCGTACTTCTGCCCGTCGCAGGACGCGCACTGGTACGACATCGCCGAGCCGGTGCCGGGTCCGACCACCAACCTGATGGCGGAGCGCGCCAAGAAGTACGGCATGGCGATCGTGGTGCCGGTGTACGAGCGCGAACAGGCCGGTGTCTACTACAACACGGCGGCGGTCTACGACCACGACGGCACGTATCTCGGGAAGTACCGCAAGAACCACATCCCGCACACCTCCGGCTTCTGGGAGAAGTACTTCTTCAAGCCGGGCAATCTCGGTTATCCGGTCTTCAAGACGCGCTTCGCCACCATCGGCGTGTACATCTGCTACGACCGCCATTTCCCCGAGGGCGCTCGACTGCTTGGATTGAACGGCGCCGAGATCGTCTTCAACCCGTCGGCCACCGTGGCGGGCCTGTCGCAGTATCTCTGGAAGCTCGAGCAGCCGGCGCACGCCGTAGCCAACGGCTACTTCATGGCGTGCAGCAACCGGGTCGGCACCGAGGCGCCGTGGAACATCGGCCGCTTCTACGGCTCGTCCTATTTCGTCGACCCGCGAGGCAACTTCCTGGCGACGGGATCCGAGGACAAGACCGAGCTGGTGGTGGCGGAGATGGATCTCGATTTGATCGAAGAGGTCCGTCGCGTATGGCAGTTCTATCGCGACCGGCGGCCGGATTCCTACGGGGCGATGGCGGAGCAGCTGCCGTGAGCACCCTGCTGATCAAGAACGGCACCATCGTCACGGCGACCGATCTCTACACGGGCGATGTCTTCGTCGAAGGTGAGCGCATCTCGACCATCGGCGCGGCGCTCACGATGCCGGCGGATCGCACGATCGACGCCACCGGCAAGTACGTGCTGCCGGGCGGCATCGACGTCCACACGCATCTGGACATGCCGTTTGGCGGCACCACCTCCGCCGACGACTTCGAGTCGGGCACGATCGCGGCCGCGCATGGCGGCACCACCACGATCGTCGACTTCGCCATCCAGTACCGCGGCCAGACGCTGCACCACGCCTGGGAGACGTGGATGAAGAAGGCGGAAGGGAAAGCCGCGATCGACTACGGCTTCCACATGATCATCACCGAGCTCTCCGATCAGGTGGAGCAGGAGATGGATGCGCTGGTCACGCAGGGCGTCACCTCGTTCAAGCTGTTCATGGCCTACCCCGACGTGTTCATGCTCGACGACGCCAGTATTTTTCGTGCGCTGCTCCGCACCGGCCAGAATGGCGGCACCATCTGCATGCACGCCGAGAACGGCGGCGTGATCGACGTGCTGGTGAAGAAGGCGCTCGCGGAGGGGAAGACCGCGCCCAGGTATCACGCGCTCACCCGCCCGGCGCGGGCGGAAGCCGAGGCGACCCACCGCGCGATTGCGCTCGCCGAGATGGCCGGCGTGCCCATTTACATCGTTCACCTCTCGGCGGCCGAGGCGCTCGAGATGGTGACCGAGGCGCGCGATCGCGGCCTGCCGGCGTACGCCGAGACCTGTCCGCAGTACCTGTTCCTGTCCTACGACAACTACGAGGAGCCGGGCTTCGACGGCGCGAAATACGTGATGAGCCCGCCGCTGCGTGCCCGCGACACCCAGGACCGGCTGTGGCGCGGGCTCGCGTTCAACGATCTGCAGGCGATCTCCACCGACCATTGCCCGTTCTGCATGAAGGAGCAGAAGGTGATGGGCGAGGGGGACTTCTCGAAGATCCCGAACGGCGCGCCCGGCATCGAAACGCGCATGAGCCTGGTCTACGACGGGGGCGTGCGTACTGGCCGTCTCTCCCTCAACCGCTTCGTCGAGCTCACGTCCACGTCGCCGGCGAAGATCTTCGGCCTGTTCCCCCGCAAGGGGACGATCGCGCCAGGATCGGATGCTGACATCGTCGTCTTCGACCCGAACCGCACGCAGCGGCTGTCGGCCCGGACCCTGCACATGAAAGTGGACTACAACCCCTACGAGGGGCGCGAGGTCACCGGCGTGACCGATACCGTCATCTCTCGAGGGAGAGTGATCGTGGACGGGGAGCGCTTCACCGGCCGCGCCGGCGCCGGATCCTTCCTGAAACGGAGCCCGCGATGACTGGTGACGAGATTGTCGCGCTCTCGAAGAAGCACACCATCACCGAATACGTGCCGCAGGACGCGGTCAATCCGATTCCGGTGGCCAGGGCGAAAGGTGTCTACTTCTGGACGCCCGAGGGCAAGCGCTTCATCGACTTCAACAGCCAGCTCATGTCGGTGAACATAGGGCACGGCGACCCGCGGGTCATCGCCGCCATCACCGAGCAGGCGGAGAAAGTCACCTACGTCACGCCGGCGATGACGACGGAGGTGCGGGCCCGTCTCGGTGCGAAACTGGCCGAGCTCACCCCGGGCGACATCGATGCCTTCTTCTTCACCAACGGCGGTGCCGAGGCCAACGAGAACGCCTTCAAGATCGCCCGCGCCGTCACTGGCCGCCAGAAGATCCTCGCGCGCTATCGGTCGTATCACGGCGGCACCGCCGCGGCGATTGCCGCCACCGGCGATCCGCGGGGCTGGAGCCAGCCGCCGATGCCCGGCATCGTGCACGTGCTCGACCCGTATCACGGCGTGGCGCGCGGCTGGGACGATGCGGCCACCTCGCTGCAGTACCTCGAGGAGGTGATCCAGCTCGAGGGACCGCACACGATCGCGGCGTTCATCCTCGAGACGGTCACCGGCACCAACGGCGTGCTGATCCCGCCCGACGGCTACATGCAGGGCGTGCGGGCGCTGTGCGACAAGCACGGCATCCTGATGATTGCCGACGAGGTGATGAGCGGGTTTGGCCGCACGGGCAAATGGTTCGCGATCGAGCACTGGGGCGTCGTCCCCGACATGATCACGATGGCGAAGGGGCTGACCAGTTCGTATATCCAGCTCGGCGCCGTCGGCGTTCGCCGTCACCTGGCGGATCACTTCAAGGACAAGATGTTCCCGGGCGGGTTGACCTACAGCAGCCATCCCGTCGCCTGCGCCGCGGCGCTGGCCACAATTGCTGTCTACGAAGAGGACGGCCTGATCGACAAGGCGGCGAAGACCGGCACGCTGCTCGAGTCGCTGCACGCCGAGCTCTCGGCGAAGCACCCGTCGATCGGCGTCACGCGTTGCATCGGGCTCTTCGGCGTCATCGAGCTGGTGCGCAACCGGCAAACGCTGGAGCCGATGGCGCCGCTCAACGGTACCTCGCCGGAAATGGCGGCGCTGGGCAAGTTCTTTCGCGAGGAAGGTCTGTTCACCTTCCTGCGCTGGCACTACTTCTTCACCAACCCGCCGCTCTGCATCACCGAAGAGGAGTTGCGGGAGGGGATGGCGATCATCGACCGCGGCCTGGCCATCACCGACAAGGCCGTTCAGTCGTAGGGGCCGCCTTCAGGCGGCCCTGGGCCGGCTGAAGCCGGCCCCCACGCCCGCTACTCCATGCCCGCGCCCTCGCGGTCGCCTTTGCTCTGCCACATGCGCCGCAGCGGCTCGGGCAGCTCCCGGATGAGCTCGCCGAGCTGCGCCTTCTCGGGCGCGACGTAGAACTGGTAGCTGTAGCGCTCGAGCGACGCCGGCGCGTCTGGCGGGATCGTCGCGCCGTGTGCGCCGCGCGAGTTCAGGAACACGAGCATCGAGTTCGCACGGAACGGTACGAGCTTGGCCAGCTCGGGCCGCCGCCCCTCCTGTTCCGGGTAGTAGGTCTGCTTGTAGCTCGCGTCGCTGTCGTCCGCCACCGAGAAGAGCTGCGTACCGTAGGCCTCGCTGTCGCCGGGCCGCGCGAGGTAGAACAGGCACGTCAGCATCGAGTGCTTCGGATCGCGATGAGGGTCGAGGTGGTAGCCGGCGCGCCGGAGCATGAGGCGGCCGCCGCTCACCGACTGCGCCATGCCCTCGGCCCGCTCGCGAAGGGCGCGGCCGAAGATCGCATCGTAATGGCGCTGCAGCGGCGCGTGAAAGCGCTCCACGACGGCCGGCCGGATCATCTGGCGGGTGACGACGTCGTCGAAAAACGCCCAGACCGCGGCACTCAGCGCCGGGCCGAACTCCATGGGGAAGCGCAGATTGCGTTTGATCGGGTCGTGCGCGTCGAAGAACGGCTCGGGCGGGATGGCCTCGAGGAGCAAGTCGTAGACGGCGGCCGGGAGCAGGGATTCGACCACGAGATGTTCGAAGGGCTCCTCGACGAGAGGCGCCGCGGCGATCGCGGCGCGCACGTGGGCACCGATCCGCGCCGCGTCGAGCCGATCGCTCAGGCGCGCGACGGCCGCGTGCTGTGCCTGGTTCAGCACGGCGGTCAGCTTCACCTGCGCGGCGAGGCGCTCGGCCCGTTGCGCCCCCTGGGAGGTCTCGGCGAGCGTCGCCTCGAGGCGTTCGACGGCCCGCTGGAGGGCGCGGACGTCCTTGCGCACCGGCTTCAGCAGGTCCTCGACGTCGGGTTTCCACAGCTTGCCCAGCTGTGCGGTCAGCCCGGAACGGGTCATCAGCGTGCGAAACATGGCGGTTACTGTTTAACGTCTCCTATCCTCATCGTGCACGTCCTGGTCTCAGCTCGCGAGCGCCGCCAGGGTTCGGGCGAGGACGGCCGTGCCGGTCGCGATCGACTCGGGCGAGGCGAATTCATCGGGCCGATGACTGACGCCGCCACGGCAGGGGATGAAGATCATGCCCGTCGCGGCGACTCGGGACATGAACAGCGAGTCGTGGTAGGCGCGACTGATCATGGTCCGGTGCCGGATGCCCTGCGCGTCGCAGGCTGACGTCACCGCGTCCACGATCTCGGGTGCGCAGCGTGCCGGCGGGTCGGCGTTGATGGACTCGACGCGGACAGTCACGCCCCGGCGCGAGGCGATCGCCGCCGCGGCGTCGCGGATGGCGGCGAGCACGCTGTCGCGGCGGGCCAGATCGATGTCGCGCACATCGACCTCGAGACGAGTGCGGCTGGGCACGCTGTTCACGGCGCCCGGGAACACCTCGCACACCCCCACGGTGCCGACCGTGTCGATCGCGCCGGTCGCGCGCGCCGCGGCTTCGACGGCCAGGGCGATTTCGGCCCCAGCCAGAAAGGCGTCGTGGCGGTCCGGCATCAGCACGGCGCCCGCGTGGCCGCCCTCGCCTTCGATGCGGATCCGAAGGCTCGCCGGGGCGGCGATGGCGGTGACGACGCCGATGTCGAGGCCGTCCGCCTCGAGCAGCGGCCCCTGCTCGATGTGCAGCTCGACGAACGCGGTGTAGGCGCCGGCGGCGAGGGGCACGGTCGATACCGCGCCGGTGAAGCCGGCTGCCATCCGCCACTCCTTCAGCGATCGCCGGTCGGCGTCGCGCAGGCTCTCATCGAAGGCGGGATCGAGCGCGCCGGACATCAGCCGGCTACCCAGGCAGCCGATGCCGAAGCGGGTAGGCTCTTCTGACGTGAACAACACCAGCTCGATCGATCGGCGCGGCGTGAAGCCCGCCCGCTGCAGCGCCCGGATGGCTTCGAGGCCGCCGAGCACGCCGACCGTGCCGTCGAAGCGCCCGGCGTTGGGAATGGCGTCGATGTGCGAGCCGGTCGCCACCGCGGGCAGCGCGGCGGCCGTGCCCGTCCAGCGCGCGAACGTGTTGCCGACCGCATCGTGCCGCAGGTCGAGCGACGCCCCGGCGCAGAGCGAGCTGAAATAGGCGCGCGCCCTGCGGTCGCTCTCCCCGAACACGACGCGGGTGACCGCCGGCGCGGGCGCGTCGGAAAACCCGGCCAGCGTCTCGAGCTCGCGGGCGAGCCGGCCGCCGTCGACAGCGAGGCCGTCGATCCGGCTTGCGGAGGTCATCGCGGGTAGCGATCCCAGTCTTTGTAGATCAGGTACTTGGCCGGCCGCTTCCCAATCGCGCCGAACCACTGCGGGCAGTAGCGGTCCATCCAGATGAAGTCGCCGGCCTCGACCGGATACCACTGCGAGCCGAGCCGATAGATGCCGCTGCCTTCGAGCATGAGGAGGCCGTGCTCCATCACGTGGATCTCGACGGCGGGCAGCGCCGCGCCCGGCTGGAACGTCATCGTGTTGACGCGAAAGTCGAAGACGGTGTCGTCGGGGATCAGCGCGCGAACCTCGAGCCAGGGGTCGCCGGCGAGATGCGTCGGTGCCACCTGCGACTCGCGCCCGGTGAAGCTGGCAGGGCGCGCCCCGTCAATCGCGTCATACGGTTTCTCGATCACCGCGGCGCGGCAGGCGACCTCGCTCGAGACCGGGGTGTCGGCGCCCCCCGCCACGTAGGCGAAATCGCCCGCGGCGAGACCGGCCCCGCCGACGATGAGGTTTCCATCGAGGACATACACGAAGCGCTGATCGCCTGATGCCGCGAGGCATCCGCCGGGCTCGAACTCCGCGGTGTACTGCACGAACCGGGTGCCGCCGGCGGGGGAGGCGTGCACGATCGCGGTGGCGTGGCGCATGCCGGGCAGCGGTGCGCGTACGAACGTCTCCGGTGTCTGCACGCGATGGTCGCGCGAATTGGCGCTGCGGGTGTGAATCGTCACGATGGTTCGGTGCCTCGGCTCTCTGGTCGTGATGACGCGTGCGGCCGCACCAGCCTGCCTCGACCCTGCGCGGTGATGTGCCCGTCGAGGAAGATGGTCTCGCCGCGGCGCAGCGTCCGCCGCACGCGGCCACGGAGCGTGGCGTTGAGGTACGGCGTGGTCTTGTGACGGTCGTGCAGTTCGGATACCCGGAGCGTGCGCCGCTCATCGGGGTCGAGGAGCACCAGGTCGGCATCGTATCCGGCCGCAATCGCTCCCTTGTGGGGGATGGCGAACCGGCGGGCAGGCGCCGCGGCCAGCAACGAGGCCAGACGCGTCAGCGGCAATCCGCGGGCGTGCGCGCCCGAAAACAGCACCGGCAGTGTGCACTGCACGCCGGCAATGCCGCCCCACGCCGCGAACAGGTCGCCTTCTTTCATCGCGGGAATGGTCGGAGAGTGGTCGGAGGCGACGATGTCCACGCGGCCCGCTTCGAGCTCGTCCCAGAGCGCCTCCTGGTCCGCCTTCGAGCGTAGCGGCGGCGCGCATTTGGCCACCGCGCCCAGGCGTTCGAGGTCCTCGTCTACGAAGAACAGATAGTGCGGGCAGGTCTCAATCGACACGTCCACGCCCCGCGCCCTCGCCTCGGCCGCCACGGCCACGCCTCGGCCCGAGCTGACGTGCACGATGTGAAGCTTGGCGTTGGCTTCGGCGGCCAGTTGCAGCGCGCGCTCGATCGCTGCGACCTCGGCGGCGATCGGCCGGGAATCGAGGAAGGCGCGTGCGGTCCGTGCCGGCGTGGCCTGCGCCAACCGTCGCACCATCTCGTCGCTTTCGGCGTGCACCGCCACCGGCAGGCCGAGCCGGGCGGCCTCACGCAGGCCGTCGAGGAGCGTCGTGTCGTCGGCGCGGGGAAACTCCGGCAGTCCCGAGTCGCACATGAACGCCTTGAAACCGACGACGCCTTTCCCGGCCATCTCGGCCATCTCTGGCACCGACCCTGGCACGAGGCCGCCCCAGAGGCCGAAGTCCGCGATCGATGCCGCCTCCAGCGCTGCCCGTTTGCGATCCACCTCGCCGCCGTTCACGGTGCACGGCGTCGAGTTGAGCGGCATGTCGAAGAAGACCGCGCCGCCGCCGGCCGCCAGCGCCCGGCTGCCGCTCGCCGCGCCTTCCCACTCGGTGCGGCCGGGCTCGTTGAAGTGGACGTGCACGTCGATCACGGCGGGCAGCACCAGCAGGCCGTGGGCGTCGATGTCCTCGCTGCCGCCAGGGATCTCGCCGCCGATGGCGGTGATGCGCCCCTCCTCGATCGCGACGTCGGCTTTGCGCTCGCCCTCCGGGGTGACGACGGTTCCGCCACGCACGATGGTGGTCATGGCCGCACCGCCGCCAGCAGATCCACGAACCGGATCCCAGCGGCCAGCGCCGCCGCCACGTCCGCCTCGGCCACCGCTTCGTCGGGGTGGTGGCTGACGCCCCCGGGGCTGCGCACGAACAGCATCGCGACGGGCATCCGCGGCGCAAGGATCATCGCGTCGTGGCCCGCCCCGCTGGTCAGAGGCGCGATCGGCGCGCCGGTGGATTCCACCGCCCTGGTGAGCAGGGCCGTGAGCGCCGCATCCATCGGTGTGGCACGCTGGTCGAGGTGGTGCTCGTAGACCAGCACGAGGGCCCGGCGCGCGGCGATCTCCCCGGCGAGACGCAGCAGGTCCTCGTAGGCCCGCACGCGCACCCGGTCCTCCTTGTGGCGCACGTCCAGGCTCACGCGACATCGCCCGACGATCATGTTGACCACGTTGGGCGCGGCCTCGACGTGGCCGACGGTGGCGGCCAGCCCGTCGATGGTCGCGGCGGCGCTCTCGACGGCCGTAATCCATTCGGCGGCCCCCGCGAGCGCATCGCGCCGCATCGGCATCGGGGTCGTGCCGGCGTGGTTCGCGGCGCCGCTGAACGTCAGCATCAGCCGGCTCTGCCCGGCGATGGCGTCCACGATGCCCAGCGGCAGCCCGCGCGTGTCGAGCACCGGACCCTGCTCGATGTGGAACTCCAGGTAGCCGAGCGCACCGGGATCGGCCGACGCCTCTCCGACCCGTGCCGGATCCAGTCCGAAGGCCCGGATCGCGTCGGCCACCGTGTGCCCGTGGACATCCCGCCGCGACAGCAGTTCGTCGTCGAGGCAACCGGCCAACGCGCGGCTGCCGATGAACGGCGTCCGGAAGCGCACGCCCTCTTCCTCGGAAAAGCCCACGACTTCGATCACAAACGGCATGCGGCGGCCGCCGAGCGATTCGACCAGGGCGATGCCGAGCATCACGCCGAGCACGCCGTCGAACGCGCCCGCGTGCGGCACGGTGTCGAGATGCGAGCCGACGAAGAGCCGCGGGGCAGCCGGCGAGGCACCCGGATAGACGCCGCGAATGTTACCGGCATGGTCCACGGTCACGGTCATGCCTGCGGCGGTCATCCACCCCTTCACATGGGCGTGCACGTCGCGCATCGGCGCCGAGAGGAACGTCCGGGTGGTGGCGCCGGGCTCTTCGCTGCAGGCCGCGAGCGTGCGGCAGCGGCGCACCGCCTCAACGGCCGCCGTCGCGGTGGCTGCTGCCGTACCCACTACGACCCCCGATACACGCTGTAGCCGTGCGGCGAGAGCAGGAGCGGCACATGGTAGTTGCCGCCAGACTCGGCAATGCCCACCCGCACCACGACGTCGTCGAGAAACAGCGGGTCGGGCAAGGCGGGCGACACCTGTCGCAGATACGGGCCGACGCGGAACGTCAGCTCGTAGGTGCCCACCTCGAGACGGTCGCCCGCCAACAAGGGGGCATCGGTGCGCCCGTCGGCGTTGGTCACTGCCGAGGCGAGGTGCGCGCGGCCGTCAGGGCCGAGGCGGTGCAGTTCGACGGCGATGCCGGCCGCGGGCTTGCCCAGGGCGGTGTCGAGCACGTGGGTGGACAGGCGCGGCATCTGGGGTTCCGGGATACTAGCGCTTGAGACTCAGCCCGAGGCAGCCGTACGGCGGGCGGGCCTCGGTATAGACCCCGAGCGCGTCGCCGCGTTCGGCAATCGTATCCCACGTCCGGTTCTCGGCTTCGAGGTGGATTTCGCCGAGCGAGGGGATGTCGCCGAGCATCGCGGTGCCGATGCGGTAAATCAGCTGCTGGATGCTGCCCGATTCGAACGACGCGAACGTGTCGCGCACGATCTGCCGTGCCCGCCGGGTTGCGTGGCCGCCGTCGAATCCGGCCGCCGGGTCGGTGTGGCGCCACTCGAGGTCCAGCCACATGTGCAGCGGCCGGTTCATGAGGTCGGGCAGCGTGGTGTACTCGTCGCGGACGAAGCCGTGGAAGGCGCTCCCGCCCAGGCGCAGCAGCTTGAAGCCGCGCAGGCCTGATACGGTTTCGACGACGGTTCCCGGGGCCCTGATCTCGACGCGCGCCCGCGCCCGCTCGGGACCAGCGGGCGTGAACGCGGGCCCACCCGGGAGGCCCGCATACGGAATCTCCTCGGCCGTCAGCTGAATGCCTTCCACCTGGGGATACTTCGACAGAAACGTCGTCGCGAGAAAGCGGCAGTACGATTCCAGGTCGACGCCGTCGAAGTTCATCGTCTCGCGCTGGATGAAGTTCTTCATCGAGTCGGTGGCGACGAGGCCGGTGTTGTCGCCGGTGGTGTAGGTGGACCAGAAGGCGTCGCCGTAGAGCAGCATCAGCACCTTGGCACCGAACACCGGGCTGGCGCCGGCCGGCACGCGGCCGTCGCGGTTGAGGCGGTAGACGATGACGTCGCCCTTGCCGTAGTAGTTGCGCTTCCACCCGCTCGCGAACTGCTCCATGACCAGATCCTTGACGGGCGGTCTAAAGACCGCCCGCTACGTCGCCAGTTTCCGGGGGCTGCGACAGCAGGCTGTCCAGCCGGACGCGCACGATGCGCGCCACCTGGCGCAGCGCCTCGGCGAACTCCTCGTCGCGCGTGGCGCGCCGCCGGCGCTCCAGCGCGGCCAGCACCTCGTGCTTGGTGGCGCCCTTCACCGCAAAGAGAAACGGGAAGCCGAACGTCTCGCGGTATTCGTGGTTCAGTCGCTGCAGCCGCGCGAACTCGGCCGCCGTGAGCCGGTCGAGCCCGGCACCGGCCTGTTCACTGGTCGAGGCCTCGCTCATGCGGGCTCGTGCACCCAGGTCGGGATGCGCGCGCAGGACCGCGAGCTGGGCGTCGGCACCGGCTGCCGACAGGGCATCCACCATCGCGCCGTGCAGCGCGTCCAGCGATGCGAAGGGCCGTCGCTCCCACGCGCGGTCCGCCACCCAGGCCGAGTCCTCGACCACGCCGCCGAGTGCCGCCACAAAGGCGTCCCTGCCGCCCGTGTTCAACTCCGTGAGGGTCACCGCGGCCGTCATCGGGCCAGCTGGGGCCCCGGCATCGGCTTGCCGGCACGATGCACCGGCTGCCCCGCGACGCGGACCTCGCGCACGCTCTCGGGACCGGCGAGCGTGAAGATCGCGGCCAGCGACTCTTCCATGCTTTGCACGCGTGACAGCACTTCGGCGAGGGAGCTCTCGGCGGGCGGCCGGATGTAGACGAGATCCGCGGCCTTGCCCGGCCGGAAGTCGCCGATCTCGTCGGAGAGGCCGACCGCCTCGGCACCGGCCCGGGTCACCAGGTAGCAGAGGCGCGCCGGATCCAGGTTCATCCCGTCCTCGGCCACGCGCTGCATCAGGTGCGCCTGCAGTCCCTCCTTGAGCATCCCGAACCCGGTGCCGCCGCCGACGTCGGTGCCGATGGCGCACGTCACGCCGGCATCCACGTGACGGCGCAGGGGAAAGATGCCGTTGCCGAGCGCCGCGTTGCTGCTCGGACAGTGGGCGATCGACGTCCGCCCTGCCGCGAGCCGCTCCAGCTCCGCATCGGTGGGGTGCACGTCGTGCGCGAGCACCGTGCGCGCGCCGGTCAGGCCGAAGCGCTCGTAGACGGCGAGGTAGTCCGCAGCCCACGGAAACAGCTTCGGCACTTCGGCAATCTCGGCGACGCTTTCGTTGATGTGCGTCTGTACCCGCAGGCCGTCGTGTTCGGCGAGCAGCGTCCCGCAGATCTCGAGCATGGGCTCCGACGCCGACAACGCGAAACGGGGCGTGACGGCGTAGAGCAGCCGGCCGTGGCGGTGATAGCGACGAATCAGCTCGGTGCTGTCGCGATAGGCGTCGCGGGGCGCCTGATGCAGCTCGGGCCGGAGGTAACGGTCCGATACGACCAGACCGCTGATGACCCGCAGGCCGGCGGCGCCGGCAGCCTCGAAGAGCGCCGCGGTGGCCGGACTGAAATGCGACCCGAACACGAGCGCGGTGGTGGTGCCGTGAGCGGCGAGCGCATCGACGAAACGGTTGGCGGTGCCGGTGGCGTAGGCCACGTCGGCCATGCGCGCTTCCTCGGGCAGCGCCACGTGCTCCAGCCAGTCGAGCAGCGTCCGGCCCAGCCCGCCCAGAATACGCAGCTGGGGAAAGTGCACGTGCGTGTCGACGAAGCCGGGCAGCACGAACCCGCCGCGCCAGTCCGTGACGGCGGCATCGGGAAACGCGGCACGCACGGCGGCAAAGGCGCCGCTCTCCGCGATGCGGCCGTCGCGGATCAGCAGCCCGCCATCCTCGTGGCAGACGAGCGCACGGTCATCGCGGAATGCGTTGGCCGGGGTGTGGAAGAAGGGAGCTCGCAGGAGCTCGACGCCCGTCACCGGAGCGCCGGGCGTACGGCGCGCGCCTGCGCCACCGCGAAGAAGACACGTTCGGGTGTGGCCGGGCTGGCGAAGGTGACGGCGGACGGACCGTGACCGAAGGCGGCCGCGGCTTCGCGAATGGCCTCGCGCACAGAGATGGCGAGCATCAGCGGCGGCTCACCCACGGCCTTGCTGCCGAACACGACATCGGGCTGCGTGGCACGTTCGAGCGTATCGACCACGAACACCTCGGGCAGCTCGGACCACGACGGCAGCTTGTAGGTGGAGGCGCCAGCCGTGGCCACCCGCCCCTTGTCGTCCCACAACAGCTCTTCGATCGTCAGCCATCCCATCCCCTGGGTGAAGCCGCCTTCGATCTGGCCGCGATCGACCACCGGAGAAATCGAGTCGCCCACGTCCTGCAGGATATCGGTTCTCAGCAGCCGGTGATCGCCCGTGAAGCCGTCCACTTCCACTTCCGAGACCGCCGCGCCGTAGGCGAAGTAGTGGAACGGCTTGCCGGTGCCGGTCGCCGCATCGAAATGGATGCCCGGGGTGCGGTAGTAGCCCTGGGCGAAGAGCGGGGTGCGCTGCATGTAGGCTGCCTCGCACACTGCGGCGAACGGCACCTGCCGGCTGCCACCGCTCGCGGCGCCGTCCCGAAACCGCACGTCCGACGGATCGCACGCCAGGAGGCCGGCGGCAATCGGTTGCAACCGCTGGCGCAGCTGGGTGCAGGCGTCCAGCACCGCGGCGCCGTTGAGATCGGTGCCGGCCGAGGCCGCCGTCGGCGACGTGTTCGGCACCTTGTCGGTGCGTGTCGGCATCAGCCGCACGCGTTCGAGCGTCACGCCGAGACTGTCGGCCGCGATCTGCTGGATCTTGGTGAAGAGCCCCTGGCCCATCTCGGTGCCGCCGTGGTTCACCTGCACGCTGCCGTCGCGATAGATCAGCACCAGCGCGCCCGCTTGATTGAAGAACGTGGCCGTGAACGAGATGCCGAACTTCACCGGCGTGATCGCCAGCCCGCGCTTGACGTGCGTCGATCGGGCATTGAAGGCCGCCACGGCCGTGCGACGCTCGTCGAAGCGGCTGGTGTCCTTGAGCCGCGTCCAGATCCCGGTGATGCGCTCCGCCTGCTCGACGCGCTGGCCGTAGTGCGTCGTATCGCCCTCGCGGTAGAAGTTGCGCTCGCGGACGACGTGCGCGGGCAGGGTCAGCTCCGCCGCGGCGCGCGCCAGGATCTCCTCGATGACCAGCATGCCCTGCGGGCCGCCGAAGCCGCGGAACGCGGTCTGCGACGTCTTGTGCGTCCGGCACACCCGGCCGACGGCGTCCACCGCCGGCAGGCGGTAGGCGTTGTCGCAGTGGAAAAGCGCGCGCCACATGATCGCCTCGGACAGGTCCAGGCTCCAGCCGCCGTCCGAGAAGAGGGCCAGCTTCAGGGCGTGAATCCGGCCGTCGCTGGCCAGCCCCGCGCTGTACCGCGCCAGGAACGGATGCCGCTTGCCGGTGAGCGCCATGTCGAGTGCGCGCGTGAGCCGGACGCGCACCGGGCGCCGCGTCTTCCACACCCCGAGCGCCGCGACGGCGGCCCACGCGTTGGCCTGCACCTCCTTGCCGCCGAACGCGCCGCCCATGCGCAGGCACTCGGCCGTCACCTGGTGCTTCGGCACCCCGAGCACGCGCGCGACGATCTCCTGGGTCTCGGACGGATGTTGCGTGGACGACTGCACCGCGATGCCGCCGCTCTCGTCCAGCCACGCGATCGAGCTCTGGGTTTCGAGGTAGAAGTGTTCCTGGCCGCCGATGGTCAGCTCGCCCTCGATGCGCAGCGGGCTCGAGGCGAGCGCCGACATCTCACCGCGTGCCAGGCACAGCGGCTCGGTGAGGAAACTGCCCGATTGGATGGCCTGCTCGATGGTCAGGATGGCCGGCAGTGGTTCGTAGTCTGCACGCACGCGCGTGGCCCCGGCCTGCGCGGCCTCGAGCGTCTCGGCCAGCACCCACGCCACCGGCTGGCCGTGAAACATGACCTCGGTGGGGAAGACGGGCTCGTCGTGCCGCACCGGACCCGAGTCGTTCTCCCCCGGCACGTCGGCGCCCGTCAGCACGGTGACGACGCCCGGCACGTCGAGGGCGGCCGCCGTGTCGAGCGCCGTGACGAGCGCGTGCGCGTGCGGCGCCAGCACCGGCCAGGCGTGCAGGAGGTTGGGAAAGCGTCCGGCGAGATCGTCGGCATAGAGCGCCTGCCCGGTCACGTGACCATAAGCGCTCTCGTGCGGAACGGGCCGGCCCGCCGTACTCATGCCCGTGACTCCTCGAAGAACTTCTCGACCAGGCTGCACGCCACTTGCCGGCGGTAGGCGGCCGACCCCCGCGCGTCGCTGATCGGCGTCAGGCCGCGTTCGAGCACGCGCTGCACCCGCTCGACCGTGGCCCCGGTCCACGGCTGCCCGGTCGCGGCATCTTCGGCCTCGATCATCCGGACCGGTGTGGCCGCGACGCCGCCGAACGCGAAGCGGGCGCGCCGCACCCGGCCGTTGGTGTCGCGGTCGATCGCCATCGCTGCTGCTACCGTGCTGATGTCGTCGAGCCGGCGTTTGGCGACTTTGTAAAACCGCACCTGCTGTGCCAACGGCATGGGGATCTCGACGGCGGTCAGGAGCTCTCCTGCCTCGAGCACGGTGCGCCGATAGCCGGTGAAGAGGTCCGCCAGGGGGATGACGCGACGGCCGGCACGCCCGGCGGTGTGGACCACCGCGTCGAGCGCCAGCAGCAGCGGCGCCGCGTCGCCGATCGGCGACGCCGTGGCGAGGTTGCCGCCGAGCGTGGCGCGATTGCGAATCGACGGCGACGCGAACAGCGCGAACCAGGCCGCGAAGACGGGCGGAGCGTTCTGCCACTGCCGCTCGAGGTCCGACAGGGGCAGCGCCGCGCCGATCCGCACCGACGTGGCGCCTTCGGTGAGTTCGCGCAACTCGGCGACGCTCTCGAGGCTCACGACGTGCGCCCACCGCCTGCCGCGCAGATTCGATTCGACGCCGAGGTCCGACCCGCCCGCGATCACGACCGTGTCGGGATAGGCCGCCAGCGCCGCGAGACACTCGTCGAGCGTTGCGGGCCGCGAGAAGTTGGGGAGGCGTACTGCGTCGAGCGCCGGCGCGGGCTGCGCCAGACGATCGAGCCATGCGCCCGCAGGCGCAGGTCCGAGCGACAGTGCCGCGTCGCGAATCGGGCGATAACCGGTGCAGCGGCAGAGGTTGCCGCCCATCGCGAGCGGGTCGCACGGACCGACGCGGCCCGGGCGATAGTGTTCGGCGAACAGGCTCATGACGAAGCCTGGTGTGCAGTAGCCGCACTGCGAGCCGCCGGCGGCGGCCATGACGCGCTGCGCGTCGGTGAGCTCGCCGCCTTGCGCCAGGCCTTCGACCGTATAGACTTCGTGCCCCGCTGCCTGCGGCAGCGACAGCAGACAGCTGTTGGCGACGCGGTAGGCGCTGCCGGCGCCATCCGGCGCGACGACGAGCACGGCGCACGCGCCGCACTCACCCTCGGCGCAGCCCTCTTTGGCGCCCGTCAAGCCGCGCGCCCGCACGAAGTCCAGGAGCGTGACGCCGGTCGAGGGGGCTTCGACGTGGACGGCGCGTCCATTCAAGACGAAGTCGATGTGAGGGACGCCGTTCAGGCGTTCCGGTAGATGGTGTGGGGAAGGGACCACGGCCATGAGGGCTCCCGATGAGCACATGGTGCGCCACGCACGGCCGTCTGGGCAACACCCGTCTGGTGACGATCACGAGACCGCGCTTCCACAGCTTTGTAGGTTTCCTGGACACGATCCACAACCCTGTGTAATACGTCATGTCGGACGGACGAGAATGCCCGTCAAATGCTCGCGTTTGTGAGGCTTGCGAGGCCGTTTCGTGGCGCTCGTCTTGCTTCGGCGCAGTCACCGCCCCGAGGGCGGGCTCACGTGCCGTTCGTTCAGGAGGTATGCCAATGCGTCATGCGCTGCTTGCGTGGATAGCTGTCGTTGCGGTGGCGATCGCCTCGCCGCTCGGCGCCCAGACCCAGATCACCACTGGCGTGATTCAGGGGCTGGTCACCGATTCGACCGGGGCCGTCGTGCCCGGCGTCACCGTCGAGGCCGTCAACGTCGAGACCAATCTGACGCAGTCACGTACCACCGGCGACGATGGCCGATTCGTGTTCCTGCAGCTGCCGTCCGGCAGCTACCGGGTGACCTTCACCCTGGCCGGCTTTGGTACCGTGGTTCGTGACGGCCTCAGCCTCACCGTCGGTCAGAGCGTGAACCTCACGCAACAGCTCTCGGTGTCGAACCTCACGGAGATCGTGACCGTGAGCGGCACGCCGGTCATCGAGACCACCCGGTCGGCGCAGGCCAGCACGCTGAATCAGATCACTGTCGAGAACACGCCGATCCTCGGCCGCAAGTTCGAGGACCTGCTGACGCTCACGCCGGGCGTGAGCGTGGTGCAGGGCGCCGACGGTGACGAAATCACCTTTGCCGGCCAGAAGGGCATCTTCAACAACATCAGTCTCGATGGCGGCGACTTCAACAACGGGTTCTTCGGCGAACAGGTGGGCGGCCAGCGCGCGCCCATCGACATCACGCTCGACGCCGTGAAGGAATTTCAGGTGATTGCCAGCGGCGCGCCCGCCGAGTTCGGCCGCACCGCCGGCGGCGTCGTCAACGTGATCACCAAGTCGGGTTCCAACGACGTGCACGGCAGCGCCTTCTATTTCCAGCGGCTGGAGGGGCTGACCGGCGAACTCTCGGACGGCACCACGCTCGAGGACTTTCATCGCGAGCAGTTCGGCGGCACCTTCGGCGGCCCGCTGAAGAAGAACAGCGCGTTCTTCTTCGGCGCCATCGAAGGCATCACCGGCGACTTCCAGCGTCCCGGTCTCAGCACGCCCATCGGCACGCCCTGCCCCGTGTCGGCGCCGACGCTGGGTGCCAACGAGGCCTTGATCAACAGCTCACCGGACTGTCAGCGCGTGGCGCTGCTCAATTTCTTCCAGAGCCGGCTGGGACAGGACGAGGCGCAGCCGCTGCAGCATCCGATCAAGACCGTCGCCTTTCTGCTGAAGACCGACGTCAACGTGACCACCGCCAACCGCCTGTCGGTCTCGTACAACTTCAACCATTCGCGGAAGGAGAACGAGACCTTCGACGTGGCCACTTACGGCTCGTCCGCTAACGGCACCGAGGGCGACCCGGCCCGGATCAATCTGCTCAACGCCAACTTCTTCACCACCCTGGCGAGCAACGCCCTCAACGAAGCCCACTTCACCTACTCGCGCGAGACCCGCCCGCGCACCGCCAACCCGTCCAACCTGCTGGCCGACACCGGCATGGGCTTTGGGCCTACCTTCCGCTTCGGCAACCCGTTCTTCCTGCAGCCGGGCGTGGACGAGCTGATCTGGCGCAGCCAGATCAAGGACAACGTGTCGATCGTGAAAAGCTCGCACACGATGAAGTTCGGCGGCGAGTGGATGCACACGCTGAACGATCAGGTGTTCCGCGGCTTCTTCACCGGACGCTACCTGTTCGATAGCGTCACCGGCTTCCTCCGCTACGCGTCGCCCGCCGCGCCGGGCGGCTTCGGTCCCCGCGCGGTCGGCTGCTCGAACGGTTCCTACGTGACGCTGCCGGCGGCGTGCCCGGCCGGGACGACCGCGACGGGCGGTCCGCTCCTGCTCTATCTCCAGGGCGCCGGGCGCACCGGGCTGGCCACCGATGCTGCGGGCGCGTCGGTCGTGAGCAACAACGAGTTCTCGCTCTTCGCTCAGGACCAGTGGCAGGCGACGCACAGCCTGTCGGTGCAGTACGGCCTGCGCTGGGACGCGCAGAAGATGCCCGAGACCGTGGACCCGCAGACGACCGCGTTTGCGGCGTTCCTGTCGAATCCGCTGTTTCCGTCCGACGGCACCATTCCGAGCCAGATGGGGATGATTCAGCCGCGTCTCGGTGCCACGTGGGACGTGTCGGGCCAAGGCAAGTCGGTGGTCCGCGCCACGGCCGGCATCTACTTCGCGCGCCAGAACATGCTGAGCCAGGTGGGCACGGTCACCACCAACGGCGTGCAGCAGCAGACCATCTTCGCCAACACCGACAACCTGCGGCAGTTCGGCGGCGACGCGCCAGTGTGGCCCGGCGTGGTGACGCCGATCCCGCTGCCCGAAGGGGTGTTTCCGCTCTTCAGCGGTGTGCGGGTGTACGACAAGGACTACAAGAACCCGCGCGTCTACACCTTCACGCTGGGCTACGAGCAGGAACTGGCCGCCAGCCTTTCCGCGTATGTGGACTACACCCACGCCGCCGGCCGCGAGCTGACGCGGTTCCTGAATTACAACCATGGGTCGGCGTCGAAGCCCGTGACCGGCAGCACCTACGTCTACTCGGGCACGCCGTTCGGACCGCAGCTCGACGAGGTGATGGTGACGACGAGCCGCGGCAAGAGCGACTACGACGGCTTCACGGTCGGCCTGCGCAAGCGCTTCTCCAGCAGCTATCAGTTCGAGGTGAACTACGTGCTGTCGCGCGACAAGGACGACGACTCGAACGAGCGCGATCCCTTCACCGACCGCAGCGTCAACATCTTCGACACCTCGCTCGACTACGGCTACTCGGACCGCGACATCCGGCACAAGGTGAACGCCTTCGGCTACTTCGAGCTGCCGGCCGCGTTCCAGTTCGACACGCGGATACAGGGGCGAACGGCGCAACCGCAGACGGCGAGTCCGCGTTTCCTGGACGGCGTCGATCGCGGGCGCAACAACGAGCGGAAGGACAACGAGTACTTCAGCTTCGACTGGCGGCTGTCGCGGCCGTTCAAGATGGGCGCGAAGGCGGAACTCGTGCCGACGCTGGAGATGTTCAACACGTTCAACAACGCCAACAACATCAATCCACTGTCGACGCCGGCGCTCTTCAACTTCGACGGGTTCCTGCGCACCGGCGTGGGCGATCCCCGGCAGGTGCAGCTGTCAGTCAAAGTCACGTTCTGATGTAGGGCGGTCTTCAGATCGGACGTAGAGGGCGGTCTTCAGACCGCCCTGCACGTTGCGCATCCGCGGTTCAACTCGCGGCTGCGGGCATGGTCTCCGCTGGCCTCCGGCTCGACGCCGCGGAAAAACGCCGCGCGCGCGATCCGCCCTTGACGCGCAACGCGCGGCGTTTTTCGGCTGCCGCTGGCGCTCGCGGCGCTCGCAGTCGGCCCGCGAAGTCCATGCCCACAGCCGCGAGTTGGACCGTCCACACACGGTCTGCAGCGAATGCTCATAGGTCTCGCCGGCCAGCCGCCAAGCGACCGGCGTGGGCTGGTGTGTCGCCGAAGAAAACCGTGCTCTGCAGCGAAGTCTCCCGGTTTTCGCAGGCGATACACCGGCCCACGCCCGGAGACGCGGACGCTAGTCCATCCGCACCAGGCCGCGCCGGGTCGCGATTTTCACGGCCTCGGTGCGGCTGGTCACGCCCAGCTTCTCGAACAGGTGCCCGAGGTGCGTCTTGACGGTGCGCTCGGAGATGCCGAGATCCGACGCGATCTCCTTGTTCGCCTTGCCGTCGGCCATCAGCCGCAGCGCCGACAGTTCGCGTGGCGTGAGCTGAATCCGCGTCACGCGCTCGGCCAGTTTCGCGGCCGCGGCCGGCGCCAAGTAGGTCTTGCCGGCGAGCACGGCGTGGACGCACGCGATCAGCTCGTCCGCCGAGATGTCCTTCAGGATGTACGCCTTCGCGCCGGCCTGCAGCGCACGGGCGATGTCTTCGTCGGCGTCGTAGGTGGTGAGGACGATCACCTTGGCCTGCGGGTCGATCGCACGCAGGTGCCGCACCGCCTCCACGCCCTCCATCACCGGCATGCGCAGGTCCAGCAACGTGATATCGGGCCGGTGCGCGCGAAACGCCTCGACGGCCTCGGCGCCGTTGGTGGCCTCGGCGACGACGTGCAGGTCGGGCTCCTGATTGATGATGTTGGCCACGCCGGTGCGCAGCAGCGCGTGGTCGTCCACGAGCAGCACCCTGGCGACGGCGACGGCGGCGACGGACTCAGCTGGTGGCATCGAGTTTCACCGGAATGGAAAACGTCGGCGGCTCCCACGCCAGCACGACCTCGGTGCCGGCCCGCGGAGCGGTGACAATCGTGAGCGAGGCGCCGATACGCTCGGCGCGCTCCTGCATGCTGGTCATCCCGAACCCTCGCGATCGGAGTTCGCGCGGGATGCCGCGCCCGTCATCGGACACCGACAACCGCAAGCCGATCGACCGTACGGCCGAGGCGTTGATCGCGATCGCCTGACCGCGCGAGTGCCGGACGGCGTTGGTCAGCGCCTCCTGGGCGATGCCGGCGATGTCGCGCTCCATCCCGGGTACCGGTGGCAGCTCGTTGACAGTCAGCCGGATGGGAATCTCGGTGGAGCGCTGCGCGGTGGCGACGATGCGCTGCAGCGCATCCGGCAGCGATTCCTCGCCGGCGTCGGCTGGACGCAACGCACCGACGGACCGGCGGGCTTCCACCATGTGCGATCGCGCGAGGTCCACCGCCGTGTCGACCGCGGCGGCCACCTTGGGCGGCAGCGCCGGCGTGGAGCGCTGCGCCGCCTGCAGCTGCATCAGGATGGCGGCAAAGCCCTGCGTCAGCGTGTCGTGGATGTCGCGCGCGAGCCGGTTGCGCTCTTCGAGCGCGGCCTGGCGCCGCGCCTCGCGCCGGCTCTGCTCGGCGAGCCGGTGCTGATGCAGCGTCAGCGTGGCCTGCTTGGCGGTGGCCTCGAGCACGGCACGGCGCCAGGTGGTCTCGCAGGCGGAGGCATCGTTGGAGGCGAGCGCGATCCAGCCGAGCGTGAGCGTCGGGAGCGCCAGCGGCGCCACCTGCAGCGTCCCGATGCGGTTGGCCAGGTTGAAAGCGCGCACGGTCTCCGGCAGCCGCGGGTCGTCGGGCAGGTACTCAATGGTGTGCTGCCAGCCCTCGGTGTAGCTCGCGAGGTGGGCGGCCATCGCCTCGCGCGGCAGCGCCGTGGCGTCCCAGGTGGCGGCGTCGGGTGTGTGGAAGGCGCCGTCCACGAACGCCATCCACGGCTCGGCGCTGCGCCCGTCCGTTTCGAGCAGCCACACCCCGCAGGCCCGGCTCTCGCATTCCTCGACCAGCGTCTTGATGAAGGCGCGGAAGAAGCCGTCGATGTCGGTTTCCCGCACGGCGAGATCGAGCGCGAGCTGCACCGCGTCGCTCTGGATGCGCGCCATGCAGTCGGCGCGGCGCTCCGAGTCGATCGCGGCCGCCAGCCGCTCTTGGAGAACGTCCACGAGCGGCGAGATCACGGCCGGTCCGGCTGGGTTTTCGAACATGAGCCAATTATCCCGCCGTGGCGGGGCGCGCGTCGATTGGGCCGGTGGACAGATGTGTCCCTCATACCAAAGGACGATGCCGGGACGGCCTGAAAGCCCCAGCGAACCGCAGCCCTCTCGACCGATCGCCGCCTCGGTCCTCAGCCGAATTGTGCCGGCCCGGATCGACGCGCGACGATGCGGTCCATGTCGATCACATCGCGTTTCGCTCCTCTCGCACTTCTCGCGCTCGTCGCGGCGGCTTCCGTCACCTTGGCCGCCTGCGCGTCGCCCGCCGCCCAGGGCGCGCCGCCGCCGGCGCCGCCGGTCACGGCCGCCAAGGCGCTCGCCCGTGACGTTACCGAATGGAACGAATTCACCGGCCGTCTCGAAGCCGTGCACCGCGTAGACGTTCGCCCGCGCGTCTCCGGATTGCTCGCGTCGGTGCGATTCACCGAGGGCGCCGTCGTGCGCCCCGGTGACGTGCTGTTCGAGATCGACCCGCGTCCGTTCCAGGCCGAGGTGGATCGGCTGCGCGCGGACCTGGCCCGGGCCAGGGCGGCATTCGCCCGCGCCGCCGCCGAACGCGAGCGCGCGCAGCGGCTCTCGGCGGAGCACGCGATCTCGGCAGAGGAGCACGACCGGCGCTCGTCGTCCGCGACCGAGGCCGACGCGCAGGTGTCGGCGGTGGAGGCCTCGTTGCGCGCCGCCGAACTGAACCTCGAGTTCACGAAGGTGATCGCGCCGATTGGCGGGCGCGTCGGCCGGGCGATCGTCACCGAAGGCAACCTGGTATCGAGCGGTCCCGGTGAGGCCACGCTGCTCACGACGCTGGTGTCGCTCGACCCGATCTACGCCTCGTTCGAGGTGGACGAGCCGTCGTTCCTCGCGTTCCAGCGCGCAGCCGTGGACGCGCGCACGGGAGGTGCGGTCACGGGCCTCGGCGGCATCCGGATGGCGCTGGCGGGTGAGCCCGACTTTCCGCGCCACGGTCGCCTGCAGTTCCTCGACAACCAGCTCGACGCCGCCACCGGCACGATTCGCGTCCGCGCCGTGTTCTCCAACGCTGACGGCGCGCTCACGCCCGGGCTGTTCGTGCGCCTGCGCATGAGCGGCGCGACATCGTATCCGGCCGTGCTCGTCCAGGACCAGGCGGTTGGGACCGACCTCGACAAGCGCTTCGTCTACGTCGTCGGCAAGGACCAGTCGATTGCCTACCGGGCGGTGACGCTCGGCCCGATCGTGGACGGCCTGCGCGTGGTGCGCGACGGCCTCCAGCCTGAGGAAGTGGTGCTGGTCAACGGCCTGCAGCGGGTGCGGCCGGGCGCCAAGGTCCAGGCGGCGCTGCAGCCGATGGATCACCCCGGCAGGCCTGAAGACCTGCGGCCACGTACTGGGGAGCGTGTCCAGTGAGGTTCGCCAGATTCTTCATCGACCGCCCGATCTTCGCGGCGGTGCTCTCGCTCGTCATCACGGTGGCCGGTGCGCTGGCGCTCCTCCGGCTGCCCATCAGCGAGTACCCCAGCGTGGTGCCGCCGACGGTGGTCGTGCGGGGCATGTATCCCGGCGCCAACCCGAAGGTCATTGCCGAAACCGTCGCGTCGCCGCTCGAGCAGCAGATGAACGGCGTGGAAGACATGCTCTACATGACGTCGCAGTCGACCGCCGACGGCCGCATGGCGCTGACGATCACGTTCGCGCTCGGCACCAACCTCGATACGGCGCAGGTGCAGGTGCAGAACCGCGTGGCGCAGGCGTTGCCGCGCCTGCCACAGGAGGTGCAGCGCATCGGCCTCACCACCGAGAAGGCGTCGCCGGACATCATGATGGCGGCGCACCTGGTGTCGCCGGACGCGCGCTACGACATGCTCTATCTGTCGAACCTGGCGCACCTGCGCGTGAAGGACGAGCTGTCGCGCATCCCCGGCGTCGGCAACATCCAGATCTTCGGCGCTGGAGAGTACAGCATGCGGGTGTGGCTCGACCCCGACAAGCTGGCCGCGCGCGAGCTCACCGCCACCGACGTGGTCCGAGCCATCCGCGAGCAGAACGTACAGGTGGCGGCGGGTGTGCTCGGCGCCCCGCCGGCCCCCACGGAGACGACGTTCCAGCTCCTCATCAACGCGCAAGGCCGGCTGACCACCGAAGACGAGTTCCGCGACATCGTGGTGCGCGCGACGCCGTCGGGGCAGATCACGCGGGTTCGCGACGTCGGCCGCGTCGAGCTCGGCTCGAACATGTACGCACTGCGGAGCACGCTCGACAACAAGCCCGCGGTCACGATCGGCATCTCACAGCGGCCGGGGTCGAACGCGATTCAGGCCTCCTCCGACGTGCGGGCCCTCTTTGCCAGGCTGAAGAAGACGTTCCCGGAAGGGGTGGACTACCGCATCATCTACGACCCCACGGTCTACGTGCGCGATTCGATCCGCGCGGTGGTGATCACGCTCTTCGAGGCGATCGCGCTGGTCGTGGTCGTGGTCCTGCTGTTCCTCCAGACCTGGCGGGCGTCGATCATCCCGCTCGTTGCGGTGCCGGTGTCGCTGGTCGGCACCTTCGCGATCATGCTCGTCGCGGGCTTCTCGCTGAACACGCTCTCGCTCTTCGGTCTGGTGCTGGCCATCGGCATCGTCGTGGACGACGCCATCGTAGTGGTAGAGAACGTGGAGCGGCACATCGAGCACGGCCTGTCGCCGCGCGACGCCACCTACAAGGCCATGGAGGAAGTGTCGGGCCCGATCATCGCCATTGCCCTGGTGCTGGGTGCGGTCTTCATTCCGACCGCGTTCGTGAGCGGGCTCACCGGACAGTTCTACCGGCAGTTCGCGCTCACCATCGCGATCTCCACCGTGATCTCGGCGTTCAACTCGCTGACGCTGAGCCCGGCGCTGGCGTCGCGGCTGCTGCGGCCGCGGGGGGCGGCGCCCGATGCTTTGCAGCGAGCGGCCGACCGCGTCTTCGGTCGGTTCTTCGGGTGGTTCAACCGGCTGTTCAGCCGCGGCTCGTCCGGCTACGTGGCCGGCGTCAGCCGCCTGCTGCGCGTGAGTGCGGCCGTTGTGCTGCTCTACGTCGGCCTGTTGGCGCTGACCGCGGCGGGATTCTCGAAAGTGCCTCAGGGCTTCGTGCCGGCGCAGGACAAGGACTACCTGGTGGCGTTCGCGCAGCTCCCCGACGCGGCCACGCTTGATCGCACCGACGCCGTGATCCAGCGCATGACGGCGCTGGCCCTGAAGCACCCGGGTGTGCAGGGCGCGATTTCCTTCCCGGGCCTGTCCGTGAACGGTTTCGTCAACGCCTCGAACGTCGGCACGGCGTTCGTGGCGCTGAAACCGGCTGACGAGCGGCGATCGGCGCAGCTCTCGGCCAACGCGATCGTCGCGGATCTGAACGCCAAATTCGGCTCGATTCAGGAGGCGTTCGTCGCCATCTTTCCGCCGCCACCGGTGCAGGGGTTGGGGTCGATTGGCGGCTTCAAGCTCTACGTCGAGGATCGGGGCAGCAACGGTTTCGAGGAGCTCTATCGCCAGACACAGGGGGCTATCGGCGCCGGCTACCAGAACCCGGCGTTGGCGGGACTGCTGTCGAGTTTCCAGGTGAACGTGCCCCAGATCGATACCCGCCTCGATCGCGAACGCGCAAAGACCTACGGCGTCGCCGTGACCGACGTCTTCGAAACGCTGCAGGCCTATCTCGGTTCGGTCTACGTGAACGACTTCAACCGCTTCGGCCGCACCTACCAGGTGAACGTGCAGGCCGAGCAGGGCTTCCGCCTGCAGCCGCAACAGATTGGCCGGCTCAAGACGCGCAGCGCCAGCGGCGACATGGTCCCCCTCGGCTCGCTGCTGTCGGTGTCGCAGGGCTACGGGCCGGATCAGGTGATGCACTACAACGGGTTCCCGGCGGCCGAGATCAACGGCGCTCCGGCGCCAGGGCACAGCTCGGGCCAGGCCCAGGAGGCCATCGCCGCCATTCTGCAGGAGCGGCTTCCGGGCTCGATGACGTTCGAGTGGACCGAGCTGGCCTATCAGCAGGCGATCTCCGGCAACACCATGCTGGTCGTCTTCCCGCTGTGCGTGCTGCTGGTCTACGTGGTGCTCGCGGCGCAGTACGAGAGCTGGACGATGCCGCTCAGCGTGATCCTGATCGTGCCGCTCACGCTCCTGTCGGCGCTCGCCGGCGTCTGGCTGACCGGCGGTGACAGCAACGTCTTCACGCAGGTGAGCTTCCTGGTGCTCGCAGCGCTGGCGTGCAAGAACGCCATCCTGATCGTCGAGTTCGCCAAGCAGCGTGAGCACGAAGGCGCCGGCCGCATCGACGCGATTCTCGACGCCTGCCGCGTCCGGCTGCGGCCGGTGCTGATGACGTCGGTGGCCTTCATCATGGGTGTCGTGCCACTGGTCGTCGCCCACGGTGCCGGTGCGGAGATCCGGCAGGCCATGGGCATTGCCGTGTTCTCCGGGATGCTCGGCGTCACGGTGTTCGGCTTGATGCTGACGCCGGTGTTCTTCGTGGTGATTGGATCGACCGTCGAGTGGCTGACGCAGCGGCGGACAGCGGATCGCACGCCGCTGGCAGGCGTGACTGCTGAGGAGCTCTGACCATGACCCGCTACGTCACCCAGACGACCTTCATCCTCATCGGCCTGTTCATCGTCGCGCTGTTCCTCTCGGGGTGCGCGGTGCGGCCGCCGTACACGGCGCCGGTGCCCACGCCGGTCGCGCTCACGCAGGCTGCCACGCCGGAGTTCAGTGCGCAGGCCTACGATCCACGCTGGTGGCGCCTTTTCGACGATCCCGTGCTCGAGCGGCTCGAGGCGGCGGCGCTCGCCAGCAACCTCGACATCCGCCAGGCGGTGGCGCGGGTGGACCAGGCGCGCGCGATCTTCCGGGACGTGTCGCTCGATCAGTATCCTGTCGCCGGTGTCGGCGCGTCGGTGGACGTGCGCGAGCAGTCGATCCCGGGTTTCGTCAACGAGCCGATCCGGACCAATACCTATCGCGTCGGGATCGACGCGTACTGGGAAATCGATCTCTTCGGCGGCATCAGGTCCACGGTGCGGTCGGCGCGGGCCGAGGCGCAGGGCTTCGAGGCGGGACTCGACGACGTGCGGGTGGTCGTGGCCGCCGAGGTGGCGCGCAACTACTTCACGCTGCGCGGGCTGCAACAGCAGCTGGCGGTGGCCGAACGGAGCTTGACCAATCAGCGCGAGGCGCTCCGGCTCACCGGCGTGCGGCGTGATGCCGGCGTCGGTGAGGAGCAGGACGTGGCGAGCGCAGCGGCGAGCGTGGCGGCGGTCGAGGCGAGCATCCCGCCGCTGCGCCAGGCGCTGGCGGTGCAGCGCCACCGCCTTGCCGTGCTGATCGGCGTGCGCCCGGGCGACCTGGCCGAGGATCTCGCTCCGAGAGCGTATGCCCCGCTCGTCGCGGCGTTGCCGCTCGGCGAGACCGGACAATTGCTGCGGCGGAGGCCCGACGTCAGGGCCGCGGAGCGCCGGCTCGCGGCCGCCACGGCGCGCGAAGGGATCGCCGCCGCGGACCTGTATCCGCGTGTCTCGATCTCGGGTGCGATCGGCTTGCTGGCCGGGCGCGGCAACGTCTTCGGGCGTGCCGCCTCGCGTCAGTGGGCGGTGACGCCGGCTCTGAACTGGGTGGGCTCAGATCTTGGCAGCGCCCGGGCGCGGCTGCGGGGCACTGAAGCGGCCACCCGCGAAGTGCTCGCGCGCTACGAGCAGACCGTGCTCCGGGCCATCGAAGAGACCGAGAACTCCCTGATTGCGTATCGCGAGGAGCAGGCCCGGCTCGAACGGCTGATGGAGCAGGCGCGGCAGAGTGCGCGATCGTCCGACCTGGCCCGGGTGCGCTACCGCGAGGGGCTGACCGACTTCCTGGACCTGCTCGACGCCGAGCGGACGCAGCTCTCGGCCGAAAGCGCGGTCGCGCAGGTGGAGGCTGGTGTGTTCGTGAGCGTGGTCGACATCTACAAGGCGCTGGGCGGGGTGACCGCACCGTAGGCTGTAAATTGGGGCGGGTCTAAAGACCCGCGGCCACACACGCAGGCCCGCGGCCACACGCCGACCCGGGCCCGCGCGGACGAATTCTTGCAATCGCCCGACAGGTGAGGCGAAACCGACTCGTCGGTCTCGTTCTGGCAGCCGTCATCGGCTGCGCTCAGCCAATACTGGCTGAGCCGATCGCCGTGCGGTATGCGGAAGGGCTGGTTCACGGCTTCCTGGTCCTGCGTACGCTCGACGGCATGGCGGTCGCGGACGGCGACCTCATTCAGGTCGCGCGCGGCGATCGCGTCACGGCGCAGCTGATCTTTCGATTCCGCGACGGATCGGTGCACGACGAGACGGCGGTGTACACGCAATCGAGGCATTTCCGGCTGGTGAGTTACCGGCTGGTGCAGAAAGGGCCGGCGTTCCCGCGAGCGCTCGAGATGTCTATCGACACGGCCACCGGCCAGGTCGACGTGAGAGTGTCGGACGACGAAGGCGAGCCGAAGCTCGAGTCCGAGCGGATGGAACTGCCGGACGACCTGGCCAATGGCATGGTCTCGACGCTGTTGAAGAACGTGGAGCCAGAAGCGCTTCCGCGCTCGCTGTCGTACGTGGCCGCCACGCCGAAACCGCGGCTGGTCAAGCTCGAGCTCGCGACCGCGCCTCAGGATCGTTTCGCGACCGGGCGCCGTGGCCGGCTGGCGCGGCACTACGCTGTGAAGGTGGATATCGGGGGGCTGGCCGGCGTCATCGCGCCGCTCATTGGGAAGCAGCCGCCGGACTCGCACGTGTGGATCCTTGGCGGCACCGCGCCGGCGTTCGTGCGTGCCGAGCAGACGCTCGCCCTGGGCGGCCCGATGTACCGGATCGAGCTCACGAGCCCATCGTGGCCGCGGCCGGCGCCAGCAGGCGCGGCCGCGCCGAAGAAGTAGCCGCGAGGGTCCGCTAGGCGTTCGGGATGTTGCCCGCGCGCTCGCGGTAGTTCTTGTAGGCCTCGTTGGTGAACGTGTCGATCGTCGCCATGTAGCGGTCGCTCGAGCCGAGATGGGCGGCGCCGTAGCCGGCGTTGCGCAGGATGCCGTCGAGATCGGTGGAGGAGTATTCGACCCCGACCGACTCGGCGTAGCCGCGCAGCCGGCGCTCCAGCTCGGAGACGTTGAGCCGCCCGCGCAGCATCGTCTCCCGCTCGTTATAGGCAGGATCGGCGGCGGTGAGGTCGCTCGACAGCTGTTCGAGGCCGGGAAGCGTGAGATCCGTCAGCAGGCTCGTGCTGCCGGCGGTCGCCGCGGTCTTCGCCTCGGGCAGCAGCTGGGTGGCGCTGACCGGCGCGCCGCTGGGGGCCGCGGCTCCGCTCACGCTCTCGGTGACGACCCGGTCGAGCAGTTCCACGAACGCTTTCCGGATGTCCTGCTGGACGCTCTGCCCGACGGGAAGCTGGTTGATGGCGCGGTCGATGGCCGACTCGATACCGTTGATCACTGCGGAAATCCTCCGGCCTGCAGAGACGCAAGCTGGATACCGGCCATGACTGCACGGAAGGGCCCAGGCGATCGCATTCCGTGACGCGCCCCGCGGCCGGAACGCCGGCCGCCTCGCACGGACGACCGTCACTGCGGATTGGCGAGATAGCCGGCCAGGTGATCGATCACGTCGCGAGCGTCGTCCTCCGCGCCATGGATGAAGGTCGACTTGCGCCGCCGCAACACCGGAAGCCCCAGCGCGTACAGTCCCGGGCTCGCCACCACGCCACCGTCGTGCTGCAGATGGCCTTTGTCGTCGATGACCGGGACGTGCAGCCAGCCGTAGTCGGGCCGGAACCCGGTGGCCCAGACGATGGAGCGGATGCGGCCGCTGCGCAGGTCGAGCTGCAGCGGCGACGCTTCGGGCACCCGCGTCGGCTCGAAGCGCTCGGGCACATCGACGTCGCCCTCGCGCGCGGTCGTGCGTGCCCACGCGTCGAACGTGTCGAGCAGCCGTTCCAACTTGAGATCGGCGAGCGCGAACAGGTTGCGCAGCCCGCCCGAGAAGAGCGCGCGTCCGTCGCGCACGGCCGCGAGACGGCCGACGATTTGTACGCCCATGGTGTCGAGCGTATTGAGGTCGAGCGTTGAACGTTCCGGCGTGCCGACGAGTTGCGGCGACGGCAGCCGGCGCGCCCGCGTCAGGTCGTCGATTTCATCGTAGCGCTGATTCCACACGCCCGAATGGTCCATCCACCACAGCACGTCGCGGCCGCGATACGTGCGCGGCAGACGCACGTGCTCGCCGACCGACAGAGTGACGGGACGGCCGGAGTGATGGATTTCCGCAGCGAGCTGCAGGCCGGTGGCCGAGGGGCCGACGACGAGCACGCCGCCCTCGGGCAGCTGGCCGGGGTTACGGTAGTCGAACGCCGTGGTCTGAGTAATCTCCGGCGGCACCGCGGTCCGGACGGACGGCACGCTGGCGCGATTGCAGGCGCCGCTGGCGACGACGACGCAGCGGCAGGCGATCTCGCCCTGGCTCGTCACCACGTGATAGCCCTCGCCGGAACGCGAGACCGAGGTCACCGCCGTATTGGTGCGAACCGGTGCCTGCGACACCGCGGCGAAGCGCGCGATGAAGTCGGCGACTTCCCGGGCGGTCATGTAGCCGTCGGGATCCGGGCCATCGTAGTGGTGGCCCGGGAGACGGCTCTGCCAGTTGGGCGTGAGCAGGCGCAGCGAGTCCCAGCGCTCGCGCCGCCACGAGTTGCCGACCTCGCCGCGTTCGAGCACGACGTGATCGATCGCGCGTCCGGTCAGAAAGCGAGAAGCGGCGAGGCCGGCGTGGCCGGCCCCGATGACGACGGTAGTGATGTGCTCCAGATCGCTACACGACTTCGACGCTGACGTTGACCGGGTTGGCGATGATGTCGTAGACCGCCGAGCGCTTCTGCGACTGCGCCACGATCGCCTCGATCTCCTTGCGCGGAGCGTCGGCGTCGATCTTGAAGGTCACCTTGATGTCGTCGTAGCCGTTGCGCACATCGCTGTCCATGCCGAGGATGCCCCGGATGTCCATCTTGCCTTCGAGCTGCGACTCCACCGAGTTGAGTTGCACGCCACGATTCTGGGCCACGGCGGCGATGCCGGCCGTGAGACAGCTGGCGAGACCGACGAGGACGTATTCGATGGGCGTGATGCCCCGGTCTTCGGCGGCGAAGACCTCCGGGTGGTCGGCCTCGAACGACGTCTCCGTCTTGTGCGACTGCTCCTGGCCGAGGCCGAAGAAGCCCTTGAGGTTCGTCTTGCTATAGGTGCCGGTCTGCCACTTGCAGGTGGCCCGCCACGTGAACTTGGTTGCCTCGGGCACGTCTTTCAGTGCCTCGCGCGCGTCGAGCAACGCCTGGACGTTGACTCCGTTGTTCGCCAATGCCATAGCCATCGTGATTTCTCCCGAGGGCGGTCGCAAGACAGCCCTCTACCTTGCCGTATGCCGGCAATCCGAAACGCCATCAGATGGATACGCGTCGTTTTGACGCGGATGCCGCAACCTGCCGAAAACCGCCCTATTCGTGCCGGGCAGGGGCCGGACACGAAAGCCCCGAATCATATACCGACGGCATCACGCCCCGCTGATCCGGCGCTATGATGGCGCGCATGGCCACTTCGGCGCCGGGAACCGCCGCGGGCTCGGCGGGGGTCGTGGAGACGCAGTTCCTCGACCTGCCGGAACCGGTCAAGCTGGACTGCGGCCGTTCCCTGCATCCGGTTCGGGTCGCCTACGAAACCTACGGCACGCTGTCGCCAGCCCGCGACAACGTCATCCTGGTGTGCCACGCCTTGAGCGGCGACGCCCACGCCGCCGGCATCTCGAAGACGCCGCCGCCCGAGAGCGCGCGCGACGGGTTTGGCGCGGCCGATCGCGACAAGGCCACGCCCAGGGGCCTCGGCTGGTGGGACGGGATGATTGGGCCGGGCAAGGCGTTCGACACCGATCGGTTCTTCGTCGTCTCCACCAACCTGCTCGGCGGCTGCCGCGGGACGACGGGGCCCTCCTCGATCAACGCGGCCACAGGCACACCGTACGGGTCGGACTTTCCGGTGATCACGGTGGCCGACATGGTGCGCACGGAGCGCGCGGTCCTCGACGAGCTTGGCATCGAACGGCTGGCGGCGGTCGCCGGCGGCTCGCTCGGCGGCATGCAGGCCTTCGAGTGGGCGATTCTCTATCCCGACCAGGTGGACGCCGTGGTGGCGATCGCGAGCACGCATGCGATCCGGCCGCAGGGGGTGGCATGGAACGCCATCGCCCGCAACGCCATCACGGCCGATCCCGCGTGGCAGGGCGGCCACTACTACGGCACGGGGCGGAAGCCGGACGCCGGCATGGGCGTGGCCCGCATGGTCGGGCACGTGACGTATCTGTCGGCCCAGTCCATCGGCGACAAGTTCGGCCGGCGGCTGCAGTTTGCCAAGGACGTGCGTTACACCGTGACCGAGCCGGAGTTCGAGGTCGAGAACTATCTGCGGCACCAGGGGGAGAGCTTCGTCAAGCGCTTCGACGCCAACACCTACCTCTACACGTCGCGGGCGCTCACCTATTTCGACCTGGCGCGGCAGTACGGCAACGGCAGCCTCGCCGCCGCGCTGCGCGGCGTGCGGGCGCGCACGCTGCTCATCGCATTCAGCTCGGACTGGCTGTATCCGCCGGCCGGATCCGAGGAGATGGCGGAAGCGCTCCGCTCGCTTGGCAAGGACGTGGAGCTGCACGTGATCGAGGCGCCCTACGGTCACGACTGCTTCCTGCTCGAGGAGGCGCGCCAGACGCCGATGATTCACTCCTTTCTGGCCCGCCAGTCGGTCTGAGGAGACCGAGTCGATGGACCCACTGCGCCGGAGCGAGGAAGAGCCTCGCCAGTTCGGATTCGATACACGCCAGGTACACGCGGGGCAGCGCCCCGACCCCAACACCGGCGCGCGCGCCGTGCCGATCTTCCAGACCACCAGCTACGTGTTCGAGGATCCGGAGTCGGCGGCCGCGTACTTCAACCTCCAGGAGTACGGCAACACCTACTCGCGCATCATGAATCCGACGGTGGCCGTGTTCGAGGAGCGCATGGCCAACCTCGAAGGCGGCTGTGGCGCGGTGGCGTTTGCCAGCGGCATCGCGGCGCAGGCGGCGGCGCTGTTCACGCTGTTGCAGCCGGGCGATCACGTCGTGTCGTCCTCGGCGCTCTACGGCGGCACCGTGAACCAGTTCAAGCACCTGCTGCGCAAGATGAACGTCGCGCTGACGTGGGTCGATCCGGATGACCTGGACGCCTGGCGGGCGGCCCTCCGCGACAACACCAAAGCCTGCTACGGCGAGACGATCGGCAATCCCGGCGGCAACGTGCTCGACATCGAGACGATTGCGTCGCTGGCGCACGAGCGCGGCATCCCGTTGATCGTGGACAACACGTTCGCGACGCCGTATCTGTGCCGGCCGATGGAGTGGGGTGCCGACATCGTGGTCCACTCGGCGACGAAGTTCATCGGCGGGCATGGCACCAGCATCGGCGGCGTGGTCGTGGACTCGGGGACGTTCAACTGGTCGAACGGGCGCTTTCCCGTGGTGGCCGAGCCGTCGCCGGCGTATCACGGGCTGCAGTTCCACGAGACGTTCGGTGTCTACGGCTACTTGATGAAGCTGCGCGCCGAGACGCTGCGCGATCTCGGGGCGGCCATGAGCCCGTTCAACGCATTCCTGTTCCTGCAAGGGCTCGAGACGCTGTCGCTGCGGATGGACCGGCACGTCACGAACAGCCGTGCGGTGGCGGAGTTTCTCGCGTCGCAGGAGCTGGCGTCGAACATTACATACGGGGGATTGCCGACGAGCCGTTATCGGCCGCTCGTGGACAAGTACCTGCCGCGCGGCGCGGGCGCCGTCTTCTCCTTCGATCTGCGTGGCGGGCGCGCGGCGGGGCAGGACTTCATCCGCGGCGTCACGCTGTGGTCGCACCTGGCCAATGTGGGCGATTCGAAGAGCCTCATCATTCATCCCGCGAGTACGACGCACCGGCAGTTGAACGACCACGAACTGCGGGCGGCCGGCGTCGGGCCGGGCACCATCCGGCTCTCCGTCGGCACCGAGTCGGTGGACGACTTGATCTGGGACCTCGAGCAGGGCTTCGCGCGCGCGGCCGCCGCCACGGCCACGGAGGCGGCGGTATGAGCCCGACGGCCGATCCGGCGGCGTTCGACCTCGCCCGCTACCAGGATCCCCTGACCATCCAGCGCGTCCTCTACGCCGCAAAGACCGTCGCCGTCGTCGGCCTGTCGCCCAACGAGCTGCGCGCGAGCTACTTCGTCGGCTTCTACCTGCGCCGGCACGGCTACACGGTGATTCCGGTCAACCCGAAGGAGACGGAAATCCTCGGGCAGCGAAGCTACAAGAGCCTCGGCGACGTACCTGGCCGGATCGACATCGTGAACGTCTTCCGTGCGCCGGACGCCCTGCCGGCGATCGCCGCCGAGGCGGTGGCCGCCGGTGTCGGGAGCCTCTGGTGCCAGTTTGGAGTGATCAACGCCGAGGGCGCGCGCATCGCCGAAGCTGGTGGGCTCGCGGTCGTGATGGACCGGTGCATCAAGGTCGAGCACGCACGTTACGTCGGCCGCATGCACTGGCTCGGCTTCAACACGCAGCGCATTACCTCTGTGCGCGGCGGGCTGCAGTAACTACAAAATCCGAATCTCGACTACCGCCCCGTCTGCGCGGCCCCGTGGCCTCTGCCTTGCTTTCGCTGGGTATGGCCCCAGCACGGGAGGAGTCGCATGAGGTTCAAATGCATCACCGCCATGAGCACGCTCGCCTTGGCGATCGCGACCGGCGCGTGCAACCGGACGGCCGAAGACACGCGCGACGCCGCCGCGAAGGCCGAGTCGAAGGTCGCAGACCAGGCTGCGGAGATTGCGCGGCAGCGCAACGATGACGTGGCGCGACTCAACGAGCGCGTGGCTCAAATTGAGCGCGACTACGCGGAGAAGAACGCCGAGCTTGCGAGCGGCAAACGCACCGCCACGGCAAGCTTGCGGGAGGAGGTGCAGGAGGACGTGGCCAACGTCAAGACCGCCGTGGCCAACCTCGGTACGACGACGGCGGATAACTGGTGGGAACGCGAGGAAGAGGCCATACGCCGCACCGCGGATGATGTGGCCGCCGATGCGAAGCGTTTCTCCAGCACGTTCGCGGAGGCGGCGCCCGAGGCGATTGGCCCATCCTCGGCAACGGCGCCGTTCGCCTCCCGGCGCGACGCGTTCGTCGCCCAGCTGCGTGGACGGGTCAAGACCTTCGAACATGCCCTCGAGGGTGTGAAAGCCAAGGGCACGCGCGAGACCGAGCTGGACGACACACGGGCGCGCGTCAAGAAGCTGAGCGAGGATCTGGACAAACTTGCAGCAGCCTCACCGGAGGACTGGTGGAGCGTTGCCCGGACGCGGGTGACCGAGTATGTGGATCGCGTGGAAGCCTCGGTCAAGCGTCTGAACGACAACACCCCGAAGTCGTAACCGGAACTCGGAACCGGATCTCGCAGGACTGCGCCTCCTGGCGCAGTCCTCGTTCTCACTCTCCAACCTGCGGTTCCTCCGGGGGTCCACTTGCGGGCTTTGCGCGGCGGTGTCGCGTTAGCGGGGCAGAGTGCACTGCGCCCGCCGGGCGTGGAGGAGTGTGACCATGGGTCGCAAATTGATCGTGTGTGGGTTGGTGTTCGTGTGTTCGCTGCCGTATACGGCTCCGGCGTTTGCCGGCGCGCGACGGTTGCCGGACGGGACGCGCATTTCGGTGAGGACGATGGAGCGGCTGTCGTCGGCGACGCTGCACGACAGCGAGACGGTAACGTTCGCGGTGGTAGAGGACGTCGTCGTGGACGGCGAAGTGGTGATCAAGCAGGGCACGCCGGTGCGGGGCACCATCGTGGACGCCCAGGCGAAGCGCCGCATGGGGCGGGCGGGGACGCTGTCGTACACGGTGAACGAGACCAAGGCCGTGGACCGCAGCGCCATCCGGCTGCGTGCGTTGCAGGACCGTAAGGGCGACAGCAACGTCACCTCGACCGCGGTCGCGACCGTGGCCGTGGGCGTCTTCGTGCCGGTGGCGGCGCCCTTGGTGCTGCTGCGCAAGGGCCACGACATCGTGGTTCCGGAGGGGACGCGCATCGACACGTTCGTCGACGGCGACCACTTCGTCGGCGGCGACGCCGAACCCGCCGCGGTCCCGGCGGCCACCGTCACACCCGCCGTGGCGCGGGTCGGGCTGACCAACGCAGACATCATCGGCCTCCGTCAGGCCGGCTTCGGCGACGAGGTGATCGTGGCCAAGATTACGACGTCACCCGCGGCCTACAGCCTGGCTCCGACCGAGATGGTCGCGCTCAAGCGGGCAGGGGTGTCGGATCGCGTGATCACAGCCATGGTGGCCGCGAAATAGGCCCCAGTTGGCGCGCGAAAAGGACATGTGCTATCTCCAATGGTCAGGAGGCGTTTTCGAAGGAGGTCAGGCACATGTCCCGTTTCACGCTCACTGCGATCACCGTCCTGCTGGCGCTCGCCGCTCCGCTGGGCGCCCAGGCGCCCGGGGCGGCGCGAGCGGCCGAGGAAGAGGTTTCGAGGAGTAACCGTAGTGTCTTTCCAGCGTCCCTGGCGGGGAGGTGGACCTCCACGCCGTTCGAGGTCGCGCTGAGCAGCGAGTTCCACCAATCGGTGTACGGCCGCGGCGCTAGATCGGTACGGCTGGTCACCATCACGATTCAGCCGTCGGGTGACGGCGTCTTCACCGTACGGAGCAGCGTGCGCGACGCGCGGGGGCGCGTCGTGACCGGTACCGAGGAGATCGAGGACGTGCGGTTCGCGGTCGGCGATTTGGTAGAGGAGCCTGGCCGGCAACCCCACTACACGAGCCGGATCGTCCACGCCGAGCGCCGCTTCGCGGATGATCCGGCGTCGGCGTTCGCGCGCGATGGCGTCAAGCTCGCGCTCTACGTGAAGGAAGGCGCGACAGGCACGCTCGAGGTGCGATTCGACACGCCGGAAGGCACCGGATCCTTCTGGGAAACTGTGCGCCGCGCGTCCGGCGCCAGCACGCCGCGCGGGTGAGGGCCACTAGTCCCCTGGTTCCGGGGACTAGGACCTGAGGCCGAGCGGGTGTTCGTCGAGGCGTCGCGCCCGTGCGGCCCGGGAGGCGAACATGGCCCAGGCCAGCAGCGCCGAGCAGCCGAGCGAGCTGACGAAGTACCAGGCCATGTCGGGCACGCCCACGATCACGATGACCACGCTGCCGGCCGCGAACATCAGGCCGGCCGCGTCGCCCCCGACGGGAATGCGCGACAGGTTGATTTCGGGCACGCGTGTGCGCGCGGCGTACGGCAGCACGCTCGGATGGCGGTTGTGCCAGCGCCGGAGGAGCATGGCGGCGCACACGCCGGCGACGGCCGTCGCCACGATGAAGGCCTTGAAGAAGAGCCAGCTGGCCGCGACCAGCAGGCCGACGAGCAGGACCAGGAACCCTGTGCCGTTCGCGGCGGCAGGCGTCGCATCAAAGGGTGCGGCCGGGCCGATGTGCGTGGCTGTACGGGTCATGACGCCACCTCGCTTTCGCCTTCGTCCCGTTGACTTCTGACGTATTGTACTACGTCATTAATACAAGTCAAGTTCCCGTGTGAACGTGGGTTGCGGTGGTGCCATCCCCGTCCCAGGGGGGTCAGCCGTGCTGCCACTCGCGCAGTCTCTTCGAGAGCAGGCCAATCACCCCGACCACGACCAGAGTGGCGGCGCCGCCGAAGACGACCGACGGAACCGTGCCGAACCACTGGGCGGCCACGCCCGACTCGACCGCACCCCACTGGTTCGAGCACGAGATGAAGAGCGCGTTGACCGCCGCCACGCGCCCGCGCAGCGCGTCCGGTGTGCGCATCTGCACCAGCGAGATCCGCAGCACGACGCTGACGGCATCGAAGACGCCGGTCAGGAACAGCATCAGGAACGACACCCACGCGGCCGTGGCGAGCCCGAACCCGATAGTGGCGACGCCGAACATCGCCACCGACGCCAGCAGCACGACGCCGCCGCGCTTCGTCACGGCGTGATGCGCCAGCCACACCGACATGAGGCCGGCGCCAATGGCCGGCGCGGCACGCAACCAGCCGAGGCCCGACGCGCCGACGCGCAGGATGTCGGTGGCAAAGATGGGCAGGAGCGCCACCGCGCCGCCGAAGAACACCGCCAGCAGGTCGAGGCTCATCGCGCTCAGAATCAGCTTGTCGTGCCACACGAAGCGGAGGCCCTCGAGCGTGGCGCGCCAGCCGGTGGCCGCGCCAGGCGCGCGCTCTGGCGGCGGCACGCGCAGCGCCGCGAGCACAGCACGGCCGCGACCGAGAGCACCGCCTGCACCAGGTACACAATCTCACTGCCATAGGCGGCCAACAGGACGCCGCCCACCGCCGGGCCGCCGACCGTCGCGAACTCACGGCCAGTGCCCGACCAGGAGATGGCATTGGTCAGGAGCGCCGGTGGCACGGTCTGCGGCAGCAGCGCCGAGTTGGCCGGCCACTGGAACGCCCGTGCGGTCGCGCTGAGGAAGAGCGCTGTGTAGATGGCGCTGACACCCCGGCGCTCCCCGGCGGCCGCCAGCGCGAAGCCGAGTGTCGCGACGACGATCTGCGTGGATACCGCAATCAGCCGCCGGCTGTGGCGGTCGGCCATGCTCCCCGCCGCGAAGGTAAAGAGGAACACCGGAATGATCTGCACCAGTCCGACGTTGCCCAGCACCACCGGCGATCGGGTGGCGAGATAGAGGTCCCAGCCGACCACGACGCCGAGCATCTGGACCGCCAGGTTCGAGAGCGTGGTGCCGGCGAGGAGGAAGCGGTAGTTGCGGGAGGCGAAGCTGCCGTAGGCCACTGACGGCTTCATCTTCGCCCATCGCGGGCGCGCGTCCTAACGTGCCTGTGCCGCCGCTTCCGCCTGCACCGTCTGCGCGGACTTCGAACGGAAGAAGTGCCGCGTCTTGATGCGCCAGCCGTCGGCGGTGCGCACATAGTCGTCGTCGTAGTGCCCGCCCATGTTCACCGACGTCGGCTTGCCGTCGCCCCCGATGTCGATGACCAGTAGATAGACCTTGCCCCGCGCCCCATCGGCGGTGGCCTCGATCGCGTGGTTCGACGTGAAGTGCCGCACGTAATTGGGGCCGCCACCCGGTACCGCGAACGTCCGCAGCTGCGTGCGTCCCTTGGCGTCGAACGGCTTGCCACCCGGTACGGCCGGAGGCCCGTGGAACTCGCCGTCCTCGGTGAAGACGTTGGCGTAGAGCCAGCCGTCGTCGGCGCCGGTGTCGAGCCCGTACGAGTACTGCACCGCCAGCGCTCGGATATCGAGATAGTCCTGCGCGGTGAGGGTGCCTGGCGTCGGCGCGACGGCGGCCGCGCGCGTCGCAGCTGCTGGGCGCGGGGCCGCGGTGGCGGGCGGCGCGGATCGGGACACCGACGCGCTCGGAATGAACTGGCGCCGCTTGAAGCGCCAGCCCTGCGCGGTCTTCACGTACTGGTCCTCGTAGTGGCCGCCCACGTTGGAGAAGCTGCCGCCGGGTTGGCCGTTCTCGCCGATGTTCACCAGCACCATGTACTGCGTGCCCGTCGCACCGCCCGGCGCCGGCGCAATCACGTGGTTCATGATGAAGTGCGCGACACCGTTGGCCGGCTTGCGTCCATCCACGAACCCGAGGCGGCCGAGCTCGCCCAGCGCCTCGCGGCCGCGCGTCGTGCCGCGGCTGCCCACGAACTCGCCGTCGGCGGCAAACAGGTCCGCGTAGGCCATGCCATTGTCCGCGCCGGTGTCGAGGGCGTAGGCGTAGCGGGAGACGAGCTGTTTGATCTCGAGCCGGTCGTCCACGCTCAGCGTGGCCGGGGCAGGCGCAGCCCGCTGCGCCGAGAGTGCGCCCACCGCGAGCAACGCCGCGGCGAAGCCGATCAACGACGACGTCGTGCGTGTGAGCATGGCATCGCCTCCTTACAGCCCAGGGGTGCGGGGCGGTCCCATCGCGCGCGCGTCGCGCCGCTTGATCCGCCAGCCGCCCGGCGTCCGCACGTAGAGGTCCTTGTACTGTCCGCCGATGTAAATCGACGACGGCTGGCCCTCCTCGACGTCCACCACCATGAGATAGACGGTGCCGGTGGCGCCTTCGGGCGACGGGTCGATGACATGGTTGGTGATGAAGTGGCGCACGTACATCGGGTTGCCCTTGCGCACGCTGCGCGCCACCCGCGCCAGCGCCTCGCGGCCCTGCGTGAGCGGCACCTGCCGGCCGACGAACTCGCCGTCTGGCGTGAACACGTCCGCATACAAGTAGCCGTTGTCGGCCGTGGTATCGAGACCGTAGGTGTAGCGGATGGCCAGCTGCTCGATTTCGATCCGGTCGAGCGCGGTGAGCGGCTGCACGGCGCTACTCTGGGAGCGGCCGGACAGCGACAGCACGCTCACACTCAGCACGAGCCCGAGCAGGATGCGGTTCCTCATGCTCCCCCTCCTCGCGAACCTTCGTGTTCCCTGAAAGGCGCGCCAGTCTCACACGAGACGCCAGCCCATGGGTCCCCCCCAGTTCAGGTGATTGACGGGCTCGGAGCGGGGTGCATATCGTCGCGCCGCGCTCTCTGTAGAGCGCCCCGGCGCGCTACCTCATCAGTACGAACGGCGCGGCGTGAGACCTCGGAACGGAAGGGAAGGAACGAATGTACCGACCTTCGCGCCTGGTGTTTGTCTTCGTCTCGACCGCCCTCCTCCTTGTTCCTGCGATCGCCTTCGGTCAAGCCTCGATCGCGGGCACTGTCCGCGACGGCTCAGGTGCGGTGATGCCCGGCGTTACGGTCGAGGCGGCCAGTCCAGTGCTCATCGAGAAGACGCGGTCGGTGGTGACCGACGGCTCCGGGCAGTTCCGCATCGTGGATCTGCGGCCCGGCACCTACACGGTCGCCTTCTCGCTGCAGGGGTTCACCACGGTGAAGCGCGAGGGGATCGCGCTGGAAGGCTCGTTCAACGCGACCGTGAACGTCGAGTTGCGCGTCGGCGAGGTGACCGAGACGGTGACGGTCAGCGGCGAGTCGCCGATCGTGGACGTCCAGAACGCGACGCGCCAGCGCGTCATGCAGAAAGACGTTATCGACGCCATCCCCGTTGGCCGCAGCCATCAGAGCCTGGCGATTCTGATCCCCGGGTTGTCCACGAGCACCGGCATCAACGCCCAGACCCAGGACGTGGGCGGCACCAACAACCTTCGCCTTGCCAACGCGTTCACCATCCACGGCGGCCGTACCAGCGACTCGAACGTGCAGCTCGATGGCTTCCAGGTGCGCAACATCGGGTCGTTCGCCAACCTCACCAACATGTTCCCCGACATGGGCGCGACGCAGGAGATGACCATCGACTACGCCGCGGGCCTGGGCGAAGCCGCCACGGGCGGCGTGAAAGTGAACTACGTGCCGCGCGAGGGCGGCAATACGTTCCGCTTTTCCTTCTTCGGCACCGGCGTCAATTCGTCGTTTCAGAGCGACAACTACTCCGACGAGCTGAAGGCGCGGGGGCTGACCACGCCGAACTCGTTGCGCAAGGCGTACGACGTGAACGGCTCGGCGGGCGGCCCGATTCTGAAGGACACGTTGTGGTTCTTCGCGTCGGTGCGGCGCCAGGTGAACTCCACTTACTTCGCCAACCTCTACTACAACAAGAACTCCGGCGATCCGGCGAAGTGGAACTACGACCCCAACCTGGACGAGCAGGCCTACACCGCGATTCTCCAGCCGGACATCAACGGCCGGCTCACGTGGCAGGCGCTGCCCAAGCACAAGATCGGGTTCTTCTACACGCGTCAGCCGCGCGACGTGTTCGGCGACCGCTCGAACGTGTCGCCCGAGTCGATGAACTACTTCAAGTTCGACACCAGCCATCTGATGACGTTGAGCTGGCAGTCGCCGGCCACCAACAAGCTCCTGCTCGACGCCCGGCTCGCCACGCACGGCGAGGAGCTCTACAACTCGGTGTGGAACGACGATCCGACGAGCGTCTGGCGCTCGCTTATCGCCGTCACCGAGCAGGGCGGGCAGTTCCCGGGACTGCTGTATCGCGGCGCCGGCCAGGCGGCCGGGCCGACGTTCATCTTCGCGGCGATGTCGGCCCCCAACATCTGGGAGTTGCGCGGCTCGCTCACCTACGTGACCGGCGCCCATGCCTTCAAGTTCGGGGTCGGGAACAGCTGGGGGCGTCAGTACCTGCTCGAGCGCGACATCAATTCGGCGACCAGTTACCGCTTCAACAACGGCGTGCCGAATCTGATCACCATGCGCGCCTCGCCGGTGAGCCGCTACGACGATCTGAAGTCCGAGCTCGGACTCTACGTGCAGGACAAGTGGACGATGAACAACCTGACGCTCAGTGGCGGGCTGCGCTTCGACTATTTCCGCACTTACTTCCCCGAAACGCCGCTCGGGCCCGGGCCGCTCGTGCCGACGCGCAATTTCGTGGTGCCGCAGTACGACTGGTACAACTGGAAGGACCTCTCGCCGCGCATCGCCGCGGTGTACGACCTGTTCGGCAATGGCAAGACGGCCCTCAAGGCGAACTTCGGACGCTACGTGCTCGCCGGCGACAACACGGTCGGGAACGTGTTCTCGATCCTCGCCAACACCGTGACTCGGTCCTGGAACGATCGCGGCGGGCTGGGCATCGACGGCGACTACGTGCCGCAGTGCGACCTCCTCAATCATCAGGCCAACGGCGAGTGCGGCATCATCTCCGACCTGCGCTTCGGCACCCAGGTCCCGAGCACGGCCTACGATCCCGACACGCTGGTCGGCTGGGGGAAGCGCGGCTACAACTGGGAGGTCTCGGCGGGCGTGCAG